>Ga0265780_10004979_pt1 | contig 16967 bp, 10 predicted proteins | sample P1T30metagenome_FD_192432 | JGI IMG/M metagenome (GOLD analysis project Ga0265780, IMG submission 192432) | Plant litter microbial communities from East Loma Ridge, Irvine, California - P1 T30 | ecosystem: Environmental > Terrestrial > Plant litter > Unclassified | place: USA: California... | reverse complement strand
CGTTGTCAATGCTACACGTTTTTGGCCATGCACTTCAGCAGTCGAGACATACGGTCCAGATTAACAAACAGACTGTGGGAACCAGGTCTAGGTCAACTTGGCTGACGTGATTCACCAATTGCTACGCCTCTGTAGACAAGGCAACCATGGTGTCAAAGTAATTAACATTGATAGATTCAGGTCACTTACGCTCTGCAATGGAGTCATTGGACAGACAACAACTTCAAACTTTCTAGCCATCACAAGGACATGTCAGACGCACGAACCATCAAGAAGCAAACAACACCACAACCAGTGAGAAACGTCAGCGTTACTACCCTTGCCATCTCCGACTCGACTGGCTTGGAACGATCGGGCAACTATGCTTTCGCACAATGATTGCAGAGCGCGGTGCTGCATTTCCATCGATCAACATCTTCCCCCATTCTCTCTCTTCCTTTCTCTCTCTCACATACGCCTCGCTCCTTTTCGTTGGAACCAGCATACCCCACCTCCCGTGTAATGGCTCCCTCCGACTCTGAATACGATATCATCAGCCCATTCACCCTCCCAGCTCAAACAGACAATAACAACGACATCCCCGTGAGCAGCCTGAGCTCTCGCATCAACACCGTCAATTTTGACGACAACGATTCATGCGTCGTTATCACCGAAACTCCAATCGATGACGGCGATCTCGACGACTGCAACAACAGCGACTTTGACTCACCATCGAGTCCCGTGAGAACCAGGTCCACCGATCAAGTGCGAGCGAATGGTGCTGGTATGGGCCCCGCTACTACCACCACCACCACCACCACAAGCCACACAGGACCACACTACTCGCACGATTTCAAATATCCGACGCATTCTCCGCCTTGCGAGGAGGCGTACGAAGAGAACGCGGTCAGCAGCACCCACAACACCGCCGGCTCCAGCCCTGAAGTGGCGGCGAGTACGATTCGGGGTGACGGCCGCAGCACCCCCAACTCCTCCACCGGGAAGTCCTCCAACGTACATGAAGGCCGCAGCAGCTCGACCACCGCCGCCGCCAGAACTTTCCACAATCTGCTATCGACGGTTAGGATAGTGCCGCGAGGACGCCGCGGGAACGATGTTCCGTCTTTGCTGCCACCGCTCCCCAAGCCCGGTGTTCTCGCAGCGGGACTTGGGGCTGAAGCTGCGCTGAGTCGTGAGATTGCAGTGGGCGAAAGCTCTTTCAGCCGCGGGGCGATGGGAGCACTAGTAGTACCAGTGTCCAGGTCTCCAAGAAAGACCCAAGGAGGTTCGGAACCGAGTTTCGCGGCTTCCCTGAAGAGTCTGCACCGGTAGCTTAATCACACATTCTTGCACGATTAGGGTCAGGAGGTCGCCCAGTCCGCTCGCCGAGAGTCGACTCGACTGTTGAAGTAGATGCTACGCGGTCGGCGATGAGACTGCCAGCCGGTTCGCCTATTGTTGGTGATTTATGGGGTTACACACCTCTTTCTCCTTTTCATCATGGGTACTCTCGTCCTTGTGGTTGTAGGCTGTTTCCCCATCGAAGGATGCGATAGAGAGCATGGTGTTGTTCGAGTTCTAGGCATGGGAGTATTCATTATGCTTTTATAAGCGTTTGCCAGCGTTTTTTTAATGGGTTTGCAGCAACTTTGTTTAGAATCATGAGGTGATGCTGAGAGTTTTACTTGATGGGTATAAGTTGAATACAGGCGTTGAGGCCAGCCAGATAATTGGCCGGGATGAATGAGTTTGTTAAGCTTTACTTCTCGATTTGTAATCAAAGGAAGAATGGGGTTAGTGAATGAAACTGTTACACTTTCTCAATCGACCATGTCAAATTTTATTTCGACTAACCCCTCCCCTGTATCTCGCCATGATCTACCGATTTATCAGATACATCAATCCCCCTCCTTTGGCATCGAGACCAATCTCCACCCCTCATCGCCCTTCTCCAACCGCACCCTATGCTCTCCCGCCCGCCTCTGCAACTCAGACATCTTCGCAATTCCCTTGAGATCCCTCTGCAAGTCTGACTCCAAAGCATGCAAGATTGCCACTCCCGAACTCTTCCAGGGCTCCTGACCTCTCAAGGGACTGGCTCTGTGGCAAAGTATAGTAGCGAGCAATAGACCAGCGCTGAACAACGCAAAGCAAGCATGAGCCGCAATCCAAGGCCATCGGATATGGACGACGGCGAGCGGCTCGAAGACAGTCCCGGTAGCAACGGTGGGCGGGTTATAGTCGGGATTGGAAGGGTCCGCGGTCTCATCACCGAGTCGAATGTAGTTTGTCATGCTCACTGCCACGTTGTCAAAGATGCGTTGTAAACCGTCTCGCTCTGTTGCGCGGAGGGTCCGGCTGAGATTGCCTTTGGGCAACGTGGCGTTGAGTCCGGAGAAAGGCTCGTAGATTGTCTGAGCTACGTCGGAAGTTGTAGTCGTTTGATCTGTTCCGTCTTGGCTTATCCGACCGGCGAGGAGTCGCTTGAAGAACCATTGGAGGCCAGCGTGGTGTTTGCCGTCCACGCTCGAGTCTTGCAGATATTGGCCCTTCGGAGCCTCGTTGACGAGAGCACTTGACTCGTTCCGATAGGTGAAATGTTTGTCGTTGGAGATCATGGTAGTGCTGGACGTGCCATTTGCCACTGTAGTGCTGTACGCTGCAACACACCACGATAAGGCAACTTCGAAGGCAGCATAGGTGTACGCGACATTACCCAAGCCCTCCTCGGGCGGAAGTGAAGTTGAGCCGTTGCGGGTCAAAATGAAGATGTCGGCAAGTGGCGATTCGATGTCTTTGAAAGCAATGGATTGGCTGAAATTTAAGAATACAGCAGGACGTCCATCTGTTTCGGTGACTTCAGAAGCCGGAGCCACTGAGCCGACATCCAGGATCTCTTGGAGAAACAGGGCATTCTTAGTGAGATAGTGGTCATCTGTCAGATGGATCTGCGTGCCATAGCCTCCTTGTCCATTGGCGTCCTTCTCATACAAATGCTCGGTTATATCCGCGAAGGACATGCACACTGCAAGAGAAGAATACGTCTCGAACGTGCAGTTCCCGCTAGGACAGGCAGCGGGAAGATCAAGAATTCTATTCTTGCCATTGTCGAGGCCAGCACGAATCGCTCGCTTCATGCCGACGGAGATGTAAGCGTATTCACTTGGACTCTGGGCAAGTTGTAGGAAATCCATGTAGTCCTCGGTAGAAGTGATGGCGCCTTCGACATCGGTTGCGAGCTCTAGGAATTCGCTTGCTATAAGAATCGTAGCACTCGCTCCAGCAGCTTCGACACTGCTGTCGCGGTAAGCGATCAATTGTTGCGAGAGAGGATCGATAGCAACCGCGAATAAGGTGATGACGGCGCCCATTGATGCGAGGCTCCTCATCTTCGTAGTCCACACCAGCTCGAATCCGCTCCAAACGCTACCTCTGGCCGCATAATCCCAAGTAGTGAAATCGCCGAGCTGGCGATAGCCACGCGAGAACCAGATCCACCTCAACTGCCCAATGCACTCAGCAACAGGGAAAAGTAGCAAGAGCTTGGCCAAAGCGGCAATGATTGCGACGAGCGTGTTCAGCGTTAGGCTACTGCCGAAAGCCGAACCGAACTGAGGCGTTGCTTTGCCATTGTAATGCTGCAGGACGAGACAGAGGGCTGCAATGCATGCGCTGCCCATGATCACGCAGACGATCTCCACGAGCCAGTTGTCTTCGGGGTTGCAAATGGATGTGCGTTTGCGGGCGGCGGACTTGGAGGTCGGCAAGGCATTGTTGTCGAGCGTTGTTGCGGCCGAGACGTAGGCCGTGTCTGATCTTGATGATTCGCCATCACCGTCGTCCTCGCATTCACGCACACGCTCGACCGGAGCGGTGGGCTTCATCGCGTCGCGGAAATCTCACAGCGGCGATTGCTGGAGGATTTGTCCCCAAGAAAGTAGATCCAGTGGGTGAATGCATGTTTTCAATATTGATGCTGGTGCTTGGTCTGGGCTACCTTATCTTAGCGATTGGGGCTGAGGTGCATAAAGGATGCGTAGCGAGACGCCACCTTTAGTGCATTGTCGAGAACAGCATAGCGCCATGTTGGTCGTAGTGATGACATGGCAATCTTGCATGATATACTAGCTCTTAACCGATAGATATGAATCTGACATGCCGGCTGGTAGGAAGAGACGAAGGCTAGGTGGTGTTGTGGGTCTAACCAAGGGACATGCTTGACCTTGTCGTGAATCGTTTAATTTGCCAGCGTCCTGAGAGATACGCAAGTAGTCAGCTACGCATACAGAATAGGAGAGCAGGACTAAAAGTGTCCAAAAGCAGGCGATTCAAGAGCATGATCGATATGCACATCTATTGCGCTTCCCATGTCTCGTGGAAGGTCCTAAATATCTAAACCCCACTTCCGCCATTTGTATCATCGAGCGGGACCGGAAACTCGCGCACCAGTCCCCAGCTCCTTCCTCCCATATAAAGAGAAGGGCTTAGCTCGTCTCATCATACGCTTCTCGTAAGCAAGAAAAAGTCAAGCAAACAAAAGCAGTGGCAATGTGCAAGCGCGCCGCAACGCCGCCATCCGCGCCGACCAGACCAGCGGATGAAAACCCGTTCCACAAACAAAACGAAGCAGCGAATGAGTTATCCCAAATCCATGTTGAAAGTCTTGATGTTGTCTTCTTCGATCTATCCATTGACTCGTTCTCTACAGGGCACCATACTCGGCAGGTGGCTGCAGCTTGAAATTGTCCTCATGCATGCCCTTCATAGCGAGGAGACCCTCCTCGCTGAGCACGGGTTGGCCCTTGGGCTCAACGACACCAGTGAAGAAGCGAGGCTTCCAGTCGAGATTTTGCGTCTTACGCTCGGCCGCACGTTCGCGCTGTCGCTCTTCCAGCTGTGTCTTGAGATCTGTCGCTCTGGCGAACTGCTTGTTGGTGATGGCCTCGGTGACGTCGTTCCAGAAGCGACGCGACTCGTTGGGCAGTTGGTCTTCGGGTGGAGGGCAGATTTTGGGGACGGGGAAGAGGGGTGTGACGTCGATGAGGAGCACGCGGTCCTTCTCGTCTGTCTTCTTGAAGTCCTTCGAGCCGTAGGAAAACCAGACCTTGTCCTGCCAGCTGCCGTCGATGCGGCCGAGAATGTCCTTGGTGGGGACGTCCTTGATGCGGCTGATGTTGTCTTTTTCCACGTCCGTCTTGTAGACTACACCCTCGACCTTGTTCTGCGTCTTGCCAAAGTAGCCCTCCTCGACGTAGTGGAGGATGACTTTGATTCCAGTCTGCTTACAAGTAACGAAGCAAGTGTCGGCGACCGTGATGTTGAGGTTGCCGCGGAGGAAGCCACCGAGATATGCGGCGGGGTGGGTGAGACGGTAAGTCTCGTCGTTGTGGCGGTGCAGCTTGACGTAGATACCCTCGTTGTGCTCGCCGGGGATGACGCGGACGGAAGTTCCGGTAAACTTGGCGGAAAGCTGATCAAAGCCCATTGCTGAGATGCCCTTGTCGGGGCAATCAACATAGTAGGCGCTCACAGGTGGGTGGTGAGAGGTCTGCTCGGTCAGGTAAGAAACCTTGACCTTTTTGTTCTTGGTTGTTGCGCCTTCGGGTGCTGAAGGAGTCTGCTGTAGGTTGGTCTTGTCCTCGGCACCCTTGAGACTCGGCTTGTCATCCTCGACCTCCCAATTGCAACGGAAGAACTCTCCGAGCGTGCTGTTGTATGGCTTGCAAGGCTTGCCCTTGACGTACTTAAGGTCCTTGGTGAACCAGAAGCGAAGACATCCCAACATGCGCCCCAGCTCATCCTGACTGTCACCAATGGCGATGAAAGTTTCGGGTCTGTCCAGGTAGTGCCAGTACTCCAGGTTGGGAATAGGCTCGAGCAGCTGGGCGGGCAGCGAGAAGCGGACGGCAGCGATGTCGGTGACGCCGATGAAACGCTTGAGGATGGAGAGGAAAGTCCTCAACTTGGACGAGTCGTCAGGGGTTTTGCCATCTTTGGCGAGATCCTTGGGATCGTCTTTACCGCCAGGGCCTGGTGTGCTGGTTCGCGAGCTGGTGGTGGAAGCCGGTGTGGACTGAGCGGGGGTAGCGGGCGCGCTCATGGCGTCGAGGTTATGAAGGGATACGGACCCTTGCGAGGATGGTAGGGTGTGGGGGGTGTTGTGTGTATGATGTGAGAAAGGAATTCGCAGCAATAGGAGGTTATGTGGGAATTTGTGTTATTAGTCGAACAGTGCAGTGCCAGAGGTTGATTGCACCCAAGTTAGCACCAGACAGACAGTCTCCGCCCAGTCGAGTCGAGAGTTGCTTAAGACGTCACCGCTGTCCGATGTCGAGCCGGGGTCGGGGTTGGGTTGGAAGAGGGAAGGCTTGGAAGGTTTCGTAATGGCTGCGGTGGTGGGGAGAAAGAAAGAAAGACGGATACAGTAGGTAAGGGTATGTGACTACATCAACAATCATGTCATACAAATGTAAATAATGTAGCAACAAAGTACCACGTGTCTCACAACATATGACCCAGGCCGAGTCAAGTCTTCACGTCGCAAATCATCCGCTCCAACCTCGACCAATCGTCTCCCCACGTCCAACACTTTTACCCCTCGCCCGTGTCTGAAGCCTGCCGTCTGCAAGTGATCGTCTTATGCATGCTCTATCTTGCCTTTGCCGTTGCCTTGTGAGCCAGACAAGGTATGCTTACGCTTGCTGTGTGGGTTCCATGTCGACTCGCTGAAGCAGACATTGTGAAGATAAATGGAAAACATTCGGATGACAAGAACAGAGGTACAAAGAAAGCTAAAGGAAAAGGTCCTCATCATCCCATAATAGTACGCTATACCGGCGCACCGCAATGCATCTATCATCATGCATAAGAGGCGTATCACTATATGCGGCCAGGACGTGCAAGCACCCGAAACCGCTTCTCTCCTCACACTCATAATCAACACCTGCAAGCCGAGTTTACTTGCCACCCTTTTTCTTACCACCCCTCGCCGCCTTCATAGCCTGCTGCCTCTCCAGCCTCTCCATCTGTGCCTTCTTCTCCTTGTCGACCTCGTCGCGCTCGGCCTTCTCGGCCTCTTTGCGCTCAGCGGCCTCCTTACGCTGCTCGCGCACAAGCTTCAGACGCTCCAAATCTGCCCTCGCCTCGTCTGTCTTGCCCTCGGCGTGCATCTTCTGGTAGCGCTCCTTGGCCTGCTGGGCCTGCAGGGCCTCACGCTCGCGGCGCGACAACTGCGACGGGTCGGTGGTCTTCTTGACCTTGGTGGGCTCCTTTGCCTTGGCCGGGTCCTTTGCAGTGTCCGCCATCTTACGTGCGGAAGCAGTGTGGTTGGGGTTGGAAGGCATGGCGGCGGCATCGTCGTCCGACTCCTCGTCGCTACTGCCGGGCGGCAAGTCGCCGGGCTGAGCGGTTCCTTGCTTTTTCTTGATCGCGGCGTCCTTCTTTGCTTTGGCGGCGGCTCTGCGCTCCTCGCGTGTCATTTCCTGCTCGTTTTGCTTGGGCGCTGCTTCGTCTTCCGATGAGGACTCCTCCTCGGAGCTCTCTTCCTCCGACGATTCCTCCGAGCTGTCGTCTTCCTCTTTCACGGGATCAGCCCACATAGAGCTCTCGCCGCCATCGGCTTCGATCGGTCGGAGGTTTTTGCTGAATTGGCGGCCACCTGGGTGAATGTTAGTCTTGTGCTGTTCGTGATTGAACCGAAGATTCATGTGTTTCATGCTTACCACCACGCTTCGCCTTGAACTTGCCAGCGCCACGGCCTCTGCTAGACATGTTGTCGTATGTGTGAAGGGGGTTTTGTCTGTGAGGTGCGGGGTCGAGTGTTTCCGAGTCGCAGATGCAAAGATTGTTTGTGTGGTGAGTGTTTGTTGTTGATTGAGAAAGTTGATCAAACGATAAGTGTACTGTGTAGAGCGGAGTGCCAAGTGACTTTGTCTTCCAAACAAACAGGCGAGTATGATAGTACGGCAGCAAGAGCAGTTGAGCGAAAGTCGCAAAAGCCCACTAGGTAGAAAGAGTCACAGTCACAGGCAGTTCACTAAAGCAAAGCACTTCATTGGCCGTCGCAGCAACCCCGCCACGGTCATCATCATTCACATCAATTTCACAGAGAGAAAGCTTGATACCTGGAATATGGACCCTGCTCTTCTACCTCAGGCAGAAAGAAAGCCCAGATCCGAGCGTTTTTCCTCCAAGCGGCCTGGCCCGTCCATCCATCTTTTCAAAACCACTCGGCTTTCGTCTCTTCTTCTCTCTTTCTTTTCTCCATACATAAAACGTATTCCTTCGTATTCACTCTATCTCCCTGATCTTAGTGGGATGCCGGAGGGGAAAACGGAGGATAGAGCAGGACATTCCTATTCCGCAAGCTTACCACCTCCATTGAAAACATGAGTTCTTTGTTAGGCAAATAATTGTTAGCGGTACATCCCCTTCTTGAAGGTGAATACTTGTGTATTTTGTCAATCGGCTATAGCAATACCGCCGACGATGATGCGTCTGCTTACTGCTGCCGTTATGCATGTACCGCCATTATAAACATGTACAGACGTAGCTGCTGTGTTCACCCTCGTCGACCTGATTGATCAGTTGATAAGGCTGAAATTATAATCAGGACTCAGCTTGTCTACAAACACCCTTGGGTGATGAAGAGACTTGTTGCAAGTGAGGATCGTACAAAAACAGACGAGGTTTAATTCAGTATCCTCCACGGCCGGTAGGGATCGTACAAAATGCCTTTCCGGCATCGATACTAAGACATACCTGAGCAGAGGTGCTCAGCACTCTGTATACACTGTATTGGTATAGTCTCTGGTAGCATCAAGGAGCGAAACCGTTGGCCAAAGGTTCCGTCGCCATGCTTTAGCTGAAGGTTGGACGAGAAGGACATTATTCGCTCGGCTGCCACTCATACAACAAAAATCAGAGATGTAACTGGCAGTCGTACTTGACCAATCTGTAAGAGCGAACTAGTATGTTATCCTTGCCGCAATGGATGATTGGTGAAAGTCTGAGTAGCCAGGTGGTTGGCCTGTATTTTGAAATCAAGAACTTTTCCCTTAGATTCGTAGCGGTCGTTAAAGTACAACAGTCTTCAAACACCATTATCCGCACAACTCCAACTAGCCCCACTCTTGTCCTGCGAAATCGCCAAACCGCTCGCGTACAGCCCCAAACCACAAGACGCGGCCCCCAGCGCAAAGATCAACAGATTGACAACTGTCAGCGCCTTCTTCTTCCAATTCTTCCCCAAGCCACCCCAGTTGAGGTGAATCCACATGAACCCCGCCAAGCCATAGGTAAACCAGGATGCGAACAGAGCCGCGATCAATCCAACGAGGTTGTTGAAAACAGGCACGCTCTCCGCGATAATCCAGGCCACAGTCCAGAGCGCGAACAGAATCCCGATCCAAGAGCCGTATGAGAGCAGCGTGCGCTCGTGCAGGTGTCGCGTGCCGCGGAAGAGGCGCACATATATGTACTTGCTCGCGACATGGCCGTAGATGACTCCTGCAATGACAATGGTGGGGATCGAAATCCCATAGGTGATCTTGCGAATGATGTGCGAGCCTGATCCCAAGGCCGGTGAGGCGACTCCGGGTCCAGCGAAGCGGTAGATAACCACGGCTGCGATCACGTACAGGGAGGTGTTGACGATTTGCAACGTGTAGAGGGCTTTGGGGAAATCGCGCGGGTCTTTCAGCTCCGAGATGAAGGAGAAGAACGCTACGTGGCCGCCGAAGGCGAAGATGATGTTCATCACGGAGCCGAAGGCTGAGGCGAAGCTGGTAGTTACTGTGGCGTAGACAGTGGGGTCGGGGCGCGTTACGCCAACCGAAACCATGGTGACCATCACCGCCGCGAAGATGGAGATGAAGGCGAATATGGACAGGTAGGAGACGCTCTTCAGCGTACGCGGGATGGTGAGCACGCCCTGCAGGACGAGTCCTATAACGCTAAACACGATGGTGCAGGTCGCGTGATTTGTGATTGTGTTCAAGGCGATTGTCCAGGTCAGCAGGTGACTGCCCATGATAAAGATAAGGTAGATCGTCTGCAGGATGCCGCCGAGCTCGCGTCCTATGGGGCCCAAAAAGATCTCGCCCACGTCGGCGATGTTGTGAACGTGTGGGTACCGCATCTTGAATTGCCAGAAGACGTAGCCGGTGTATGTCGATACGGCTCCCAGACCGATGATCAGGATAACTCCAGGTACCAAGCCGAGACCGGCCATAGACGACGGCAGAGAAAGAATACCCAGACTGATGGTCTCGGCAATCATGACCATAGCAGCATGCCACCATTCCATAGTGCGGTATTTGACCTGTTTGTCGGACTCGTCGCCAAAGACCTCGCCCTGGCCTTCTGAGGTATTTGCGAGGCCGTCAAACCCTCGCGGCTCGCCTGCGTCTGCGTTTCCATATTTCTCTTCATCCAAGTTGTGGTCGCGAGGCGCATCGCTTCCCGTTGTAGAAGAGGGTGAGTAGCCCTTCTTATAGTCGTCTCGCTCCTCCGTCGAGATTTTGTTCGCCGCCATCATGTGTTACACCTGAAGCACTCCAGACCGTCTCTTGCCTTGTCTTGTCTTGTCTTCCCGTCTCCAAGTCCAACTCGTCCAAAGTAACTCTCTCGTCCTCGAAGATCCAGACAGCCAGCCAGAGTGGTGCGTAGTACCAGTGACCTCCAGAGAAAAGAGCCGAGTATAGGATCCAACCCAGCAAAGCAGCAACGAAACAGATAGAAAGTGGAGTAAGTGACAACAAGAAGGGAAAAGAGAACAACCTTAACCTCTACGAATGATGTAAGTAGTAGTCAGTCACAGAAGAGGTACAGATCTGCACAGACAAAACGGCGACACCTCATGCTTGACATAACTGTGCTCCCTCTCTTCTCTCTGTGCAGTCTGCCCACGACCGTGAGCGCCGTGATCGGCAACGAAGAAAGAGGTTCCCTGAGGTCGGAGGGTCCCTGCGGGACCGCATGCTGTCACAGCTGGGTCCCGACTCCCTTCAGGCCGACACGAGTGGACGTAACAGCGCGTTCCGATGTGTCAGCCGTTTTAGCCAAGTCAGTCTGTGCCTCCGATGTCCGGAGAACGCTTTTTTTGCTCGTGTTTTCGCGAGAAAGGCTTGGTGGAGGCTGTGGGAAAGAGATTGTCAATCGTTGCGATGCATTACTGTATAGAGAGTTGCGGTACGGTCTTCCTTTTTGCGCGCCTCTCGATCTGCGAACCATTCGTGACGGAAGGATTCAGCGTCTGAAAAGTCAAAATAAAAGCTTGACTTTGAGATGTCAGCCTTACCGCAGAGCCTCAATCTCTTGATCATTTGAACATGAATGACTCGAGAATCAAATGGTGACATACAGATAACAGCAATAGTATCAAGTATCCACGGTCCAGTAATAATCACAAGATATATCAGAGTGAAAGGAGACAGCTCATGAGATCAAATCGGCATTCATATCGTTTCGCTCTCTGCCTACTCAACTTCTGCTCTCGCTCACTAACTCTACAATTTCACTATACCACTCTCATCAGCGATCCAAGTCCCACATGAATTGCCTTTACCGTCCGTCTCCTTTGCAAAACAACACTTTTACACGTCTCGCCCGTCTCCTGGCGGGCGGGGCATTTGCTCAATCCACAAGTGTGAGAATGTTAAGTTCGGGGGAAGAAGAAGGTAAACAATGGAGAGAAGGATGAAGTAAAAGTGAAGGTTTCAAAAAGGCAAGACAACCACAACGCCGAACGACGCTATCGCCGTTCTAACGTCTTCCTTCAAACCAAGGTAGATACCTCGATATCAGTCAGTCAATCAATAAACAAGAAATCAAGAACAACAAGTTAAAAGCCGCCTTCCCATATTTAGCGGCGTACAAGACAGCAACAACAACAAAAATGTAACAAGACTCGCGTGTGTGGCCTGGGGTATAGAAGGACCTTTTCTCTCTCACTCCTTTCGTGTCCAGAAATCAAGAAGGAAAAGACAAAGGGACAACCACCCTCCAGCCCAGCCTGTTGCTTTGGGGCTTTGAAACTAAAATATTTTTCAAACATCCCAATGTCGTTTTTCCCCACCCCCTTCATTAGTTTTCGGTACTCATTGGCGGATTGAGAAATCTGTGAGCTTTTTCCATGATCGAACCCTTTGATAGCGGCAGCGCTCCTAGTTGGCAGTCAAGCTCTCCGGGCTGATCATGGCTCCGTCGACGTGGCCGTCGACTTTCTCCGGTTCGTTGCCGTGGTCTCTCGGCTCTGGCATTTGCAATTTGAGTTTGCCCACAGGCGCTTGGAGTTTGGAGTCTTCCTCCAGCTTCCGCTTCTTCTTGGCCGCCTGTTGCTGTTCGCGAATCGGACGTTTGCGCGGGGACGAGATTTTGCCCGTGGGCGGCAATCGTGGTTTGGGGAAGCGCTGCTTCTGTGGCAAATCTTCGTCCTCAACCAGCGCCTCGTCGTGGTTCTTGCGTAATTTTTCGCGGAAAAAGTCTTGCACAAGACCGATGTGGTTGGGCAAATGTTCGATGCTGATTGAGTCGTAGGGCGGCGGCGTAGGGAACACCATGCCGCTTGCAGTGATTGGCCCTTGGTTCTGGGCCTGGTGGCCACTGTGCAAACGGTTCTGGAGAAGATGCAAGGGCACGCTGAGACTTTCGAAACCGAACTCGTCGGCCAGACCGAGCTCACGGAATCCAAAGAAGTCTTCGCCGAGGTCTTCGGCAAAGTCGCCGCCGACGAATTGCTCGCTGCCGTCGTTGAAGGCACCGACGCCGTCTGCGCCTGCGTGGTCGCCAAGGGCAGGTCGCTGTTGGAGTGTAAGCGATGATGATCACGTGAGGTCAGTATGTGGGTACTACTTACCAGCAAGTCTGCCAGATGCGCCTTCATTCTCTCATGCACCACGCCCAGCTTTGTGGTCAATCTTTCCACATCATCCTTGACGTAAGTCTCTAGGCCTTCGAGGTCAACACCGTTCTCATGCAACGAATGCAAGACTTGTTCCTCTTGAGTATAGCGTGGCGCCTCGACTTCGGCCTTGGGCTGTTCACGGAAACAGTTGAAGTTCTCGGCGAGCTTCCTGAAGTATTCACCGGCCACATCAGTCACCGACTCGAGCGCAGAGGGCTGAAAGTCCTCAAAACCGGCGTGGTAGAAAAGCTTGCCGACCGAACGCTTGAGGGCAGCGCGGCATACCCAAGGCGCCATTAGTGGACCCTCTTCACTGACGACGACAGGTCCAATGTCGGCTTCTGCGAAAGGTTCTGGGTCGTACTTTTGGAACTGGTTTTGATAGGTTTGAGCTTGGATCTGCATCTGCTTGACGATGCCGATTTTGGCGCAGACTTTCCGAGTATCTTGCATCTGTCGAATATTGCCCTCCATCCTGTCGGCGAGAGCCCCGTGCGGTGTTTTGAACGTCTCTCTAGGGAACATGCGCATGTATGCCTCTGTTTGCGGCACCACATGTCCCTCGGAGTCGGTGGTCCAATCCCACTTTGTCCTCATATCAGGGATCGAGGAGAGTGGGTTGTAGTAATCGGGTAGCGTCGAGTCCTCATCTTTCTCGATGCCTTCTGCAAGCGTTTCGCCAGTCGCTGAACCTCCAAAATCTTCCTCGCCTGCGCCACCGTCTGTGTCTTGCAAGGCTTTGTCGGCTGGCATTTTCTGTTGCCGCATCCAGCGCCTCATGCCGACTTTGCTCCGCAAGATGGCGGTTTCTTCTGGGTTGAGACTTTCACCGCGGAAGAGACGATTTCTCTCTGCGGCAGCAGCAGCTCGGTCTTTCATGGTGACTTGCTTCCACGTCTTGAACTCCGCATCGTCCTCATCCGCGTCTTCCTGGTGCAAGTTGAGGCTGGACCCGCCGAGGCCATCAATCTCCATGACATCGGCCTGACTCCCGTGTGCACCGCTTGCGTGTATACCGTTAACCCCAGGCGTAGCTGTACCAGGAGGTGGTGGGGTATTGAAGCCGGCGGAGCTAGCATCATGGGCCTCTGAATCAGCGCGCAGATATTCATTACGGAGATTCGAAGCTGCTCCGTGGAGAAGAGGTTTGGAGTCTGGTTGTGACATTGACTGATCGTCCACTTCGACGGAAGGTGGCGCTTTTCGTGCCGCAGCGGAAGGACCACTTTTGCCTCCCTTCTTTGGTGCTTTGCGACCTCTTGAAGCCATAATCGGCGCATCATCTTCGTCGCTCTCGTCTTCCTCCCCGGCTCTCGCTCTTCGCTCCTCTGCCTCGACTTCAGCTCGATCCCTGACGACGATGTCTGGAATAAGTGGGACGAGCTTGTCGGTTTCCTTGCGCATATGTAGTGCCTTGCGGCGGATAGGTAGTTCGGGCGAAATGTTGTACTTCAGGCAGTTGTTCCAGATCAAGTAGAGATCCTCGACGAACTCCGCCTTGCTCTTGTAGGCAAACTGCTTCAGCTTCTTGATCATGGTGCCAATGTCCATCGGGGTTTTGATGACATTGTAGTAATCGGGTGCCTCGCGCTTACTGACGCGCTGTAAGAATGGCTGCACGTAGTCTGTCCTGGCCTTCAATTCCATGAGCACCTTCTCGGCGGCCTCGTACAGCTCTTCTTGCCCGACACGGTCCTCACTGGCCCATTTGCTGCGGCCTTTGCGAACTTCCGAGATCAGAGTGCGAAGTTGGTTGTCTGAAGCTCTGACCATGTCTCTTTTCATATCGATACGGGCGATGAGATGCTTGAGCGTCAAACTCGATGCGCCGAGGTCTGCACTGCCCAAGGTACCCTGGGTAGTAGCCACAGGCGCAGATGTCACTTGCGCGTTGGGTGACGCGTTGGGATCGCCGGAAATCTCATTCTCGACCTCGCGATCCAGCTCATCCAGCTTCTGCTGTTCCAGCATGGCAGCGCGATCGTTCTCGAAAGTAAAGAACATTTCCTGGAAGGCGCGCTTAGCATTATCGGCCGCTGCTCGCTTGTCCTCGTCCAGTTGCTTGCGCACATCCTCTGAGCTTTTGGCCTGCTCGGAAGATGTGTTCGTGTTGGTCCGGACGATTGGCGGCATAGGAGACCGGACGGCGGGCGCCGAGACGCCATTGGTTGTAGCAGCCTTTCCCTTTGACTTGAGCGGGCTCTGTTGTTCGCTCTCTTCTTCCTCATCCTCGTCGTCGTCGTCTCCATAGTCATCCTCGATAGTCCGGGCTGCTTTCTTGGGCGGAGCAGAAGGCTTGGCGCTATCCTCAGGACGAGCTGCTTGATCAGAGGTGTGGTCGCGAGATGGTGAGGACCTGGCGGAGCGCGCGCGTTGCCCACCAGGCGCAAACAGAGCGGCGATGTTCATTTCGGTCTGCGCGCACCGGGCCTTGAGCATGGTGTGTATGGGATCATCTTCGCGCTCCTCGTCCTCTCCGGGCTGGGCGGGCGCGCCAAGGCTGGCGGCAATCGATGCATCTCTGGTCAGGCTGGTGGCGCGACGAGGTCTTGCATTGAGGGCAGGCACAGCGCGGTGCAGACCATTTGGGAGCGGGCGCTGGGGAGTCTGGCTCATGTCCGTCGAGTGGTGCGCGCGGGCGCCGGATGAGGCAAGTCGAGCGCAAGAGGATGCTGCGCCCGGGTGCTCGCAGTGAGTCCCAATATGGGGGGCATTGAAGTGCGCGGCGCAAGCAGAGGGCACGGTGGGTGCTCCGGCGATGGCAGTGTGGCGATGGCGATGGATTGATGTTGCCCGTGGCTCGTAGCGATAGAGGGGTGAGGTCAGTCGCGCTGGCTGCTAGTAGGCTGTCTACGTCGGGGATGGGTGGGTGTGGAGAGCGAACTGGCTGGAGAAGACTGGACATCGAAGGCCGACTGGCGCGCTAGAGAGTGAACCAAGCTTGCCCAAGGTTGCCTACCTACAGTACCTTTCACTTACCACCAGTGTCAGTCCACCAATTGGGATTGCACGCATGTCAAATCTCATGTCAATCGCTTGCAGACAATAACAACATCGACAATACAATCATTGTACTTACAACACAATGCAGATCCTGATGCCCCAAATCCGCGTGCGCAAGCCATTTGCAGGTGTGTATTCCGCCTGTTGCAACAATAGCTAGCTCATATCAACCCTACTGACACTATACCTACCTTACCTGTAGGCGCATTTGTCGCGTTATGTCTCATCGCCGCCTACCTGGGCCTCACGCCTAACAAAATTCCACAGTACGGCCAAAGCGACAAGGGCTTACATTTCGTCACATTCTTCCTCTTGACCGTAAGTGAAGTCCAATCCAAGATCGGCAAACAATGCTTGCGACTTTCACATGCGTCCAACCCCAATCAAACATCTCTGGCCATGAGTGTGCACCTCAGATCACTCTCTCAATACCGTAATCATCCGACCAACTAACAATACTACACAGATAACATTCTACTGGTCAATCGAAACATCCCGCCGCCGCCTGATCCACCTCTCGCTTCTCCTCATAACCGGCTTCCTAGCGATCGGCTCCGAAATCATCCAAGCACTCCTCCCCAACGACCGCGACTTCGACCCCTTTGACATCCTAGCAAACGTGGTCGGATCCGGGCTAGCGCTGGCAGCTTGCAGTTGGTACCACCGCCGAATGTTGGAGCGAAGGCGGCGCAACAAGCAGCGTTATGATGCTGTTCCTGGCGGCGACGAGGACCTGGATGGGCTCGATGGTGGTGGTGAGAGGGATTTGGAGCTTGGGGAGGGTTTCGGGGCTGCTGGACAGCAGGAGACGGGCAGGATTGAGGGTGAGGGCTCTGCCGCTGCCGCTTCACCTGCGCAGGCAGGCGAGGGTGCCAAGAGGACTGTAACAGAGGAGTTGGACAATTGGGACGAGAACGTGGAGGATGAGTGGGAGGAGGCTGATGCTGATGTTGTTGCGGACAAGAGCACGAAATGAGCAGAGTAAGGCTTTCCTACCTTTGCAGGATGAAGTCAAGTATGTCATGACAAGTAAGACGGCAAGCGAGCAAGCGTGCATGTATTATGAGAGAAAAATCAACTT
>Ga0265780_10004978_pt1 | contig 16975 bp, 21 predicted proteins | sample P1T30metagenome_FD_192432 | JGI IMG/M metagenome (GOLD analysis project Ga0265780, IMG submission 192432) | Plant litter microbial communities from East Loma Ridge, Irvine, California - P1 T30 | ecosystem: Environmental > Terrestrial > Plant litter > Unclassified | place: USA: California... | reverse complement strand
TTTGTGCGCGAGGAAACATTCATCGAGCGCGGCAAAGGCCCAGGCCCGCGCGACCTCGTCTTCAGAGGCCGCGACGACAGCATCGAAGACATCCCGCGCGAGTTCCCTCCACCTGCTGCCCGTGACTACCGCAGATCTCGTGAGTACGACGAGTACTCCGCTGCCCCACGCCGCGCACGCAGCGTTGCTAGCCGCCGAGACAGAGACTACGACGACTACAGCGACAGGTACACTGACTATGCCGGCCCTGCTGCAGCCGGCGCTGCTGCTGGCTATGGTGCTGGGCGTCGCAGGGACCGCTCACGTAGGAGAGACGACCGCGACTATGACTCAGAGTACTCCAGATCGCCTCCACGCCGCCCGAAGAATGACCGCAAGAAGTCTGGCGTTGAAGATGTGCTGGGCGGACTCGGACTCGGCGCGGTAGCTGCCGCTCTCACTGGCAACAAGAGCCGCGATCGTTCTGGAGACCGTTCCGTCAGATCCAAGTCAACTCGCCGTGGCGGAAGGCGCGGATCATTTTCCAGCTCCAGCTCCCGTTCACGCAGCAGAGGCGGCCCAAAGAAGGGCCAGACCGAACGTCAATGGGCTCAGGCAGCGCAAGCCGCAGTAATCGCTGGTGCCGTCGAGGCCTTCCGTTCTCGCAAGGAGCCTGGCCCGTGGACTGGCGAACGTGGAAAGCGCATTGCTACGGCCGCCATCGGTGCTGGAGGTATCGACAAGTTCCTCGACCGCAACCCTGACGAAAAGAGCAAGCGTCATCTTGCCGAAGCTGTTGTCGGAGGCTTGGCTGCGAATCGTCTCGCCAACGGCCCTCGCTCGAAGTCTAGAGGCCGCGGTGGCGACAGCCGTGCTGGATCCCCTGACAGCTTCGCTACAGGTCGTTCCGGATTGCGCGCTCGTTCCCGCAGCGTCATTGATAGGTTCAGAGGTCGCTCACAGTCCCGAGGCCGTGCTGGAAGCCCTGATGGCAAGGAAGGTGGAGGACATGGTGGATTGAAGGGCTTGGTTGCTGGTGGCGCCCTTGCTGCGGCAGGGAAGACCATCTACGACCGGGTGCGCTCCAAATCGCGTAAGAGGCGCTCGCCGTCCAATTCATCTGCAGACTCGTACGTGCCCTCCCGCACCCGTCGCCGAGACCGACGTCGCTCACCACCTTCAGATACCGGGAGTACTCGCCGGAACCACGGCGCCGACGATCGCCGTCGCGAGATTCGCGATACTCTCGATACTAACAATGCGTACACTGCAAGTGGCGGTGCGCTCACCCGTGGCGCGGCTGTAGGAGCTGGTGCAGGCGCTCTTACGACTGGTGGGAATGGTGGGAAGAATCAGACTGGCAAGGAGGAGGAGCTGAGCGACAGTAGTAGCACTACCGATATGGAAAACAAAAGAAAACGAATGCGCGGAAAGGAGTTCCTGACTGCGGGCCTGGCATCGATCGCCACTATTCACGCGGCTCACGGTATTTACTCGTCGATGGAGGCGCACGAAAAGCGCCATCGTCTGGTCGCCGAAGGTGAAATGACACACGAAGAGGCGCGCAAGAAGCAAACAAAGGCGTGGGTCCAAGATGCCGCGGCGGTCGGTATTGCCGCGCTTGGTATCAAGGGAGCATTCTCAGAGTGGAAGGGAATGAACGAACAGAGGTGCGTTTTCCCGAATCCGATTTTGAACGAGTTGATCAACTAACGTTCTGTAGGCGCGAAATCAAGCAGATCGAACAACGCAAGCGCGAGCGCCGCAAGCGTCTCGAGGCCAGGAAGCGCAAGCAGGAAGAAGAACGCGAGGAGCGTCTTCTGCAAATCATGGCTCAGAACCCTCAAATGGCGATGCTGCAGAATGGGGGTAATCTTCCCATGATGTCTGGCGGTGCCGGAGGTATGCCCAAGTACGTTCCGCCTCCACCGCCACCTGCCGACAACAGCGGCAACCCGTATGCTCCTCAGGGGTACCGGAACGATGCGCGTTATTAGCAGCGCCGACGCCAATCCGGGTACGAATATCTGAGAGGTGTTCGGCTCTGAGCTTCAACTTGGTTGAACCTTGACCAGACGTCACTCGGTGCTTTTCAAGTCCTACAACAAAACCTGGAAGTGCACGGCACACGACATCCGCACGCCCCATCCCATTGTTTTCTGATTATCAACACCTTTGCCTGTGGTACTTGGATCTGGCCTTTCTTTGACCAACCCTTCCACCTGTTTTATTACCCCTTTTGCATTCAGCGAGCGAGCGTACGACGGCCGAGCAAGACGAGAGCGCAGCGATGCCTTTTCTCTAATTCCCCCATTCTGCCCGAACATACCACATACCACACACGACGAACGACTCTAACGACCAAAAACAACATCAACCCAATCATCATCACGACACGAAGCACAGCGAGCAAGGTTTTTTTTCTACGACGAAACGAACGTCCGCGGACGTCCTGCGGGCTTGGACAGACGTACAGACAGACTGGGTTGGACCATGGGCGAGATAACACGGGGGGTTTGGGTTTTCCTTTCCATTCTGCTTCTTTGATTGACATCTCCCCTATGGAGAATAGAGTGCTCTGGCTCAATCCCTAAGAGACATGGTGGTTTGCTGGCTGCAAGCTGGCTGGCGAGCGACCGGTCCCTGAGAGCGAAGGAGTTAGCTAGGTAGCTAGGGTGTTTACTGTTTGCATTGATGAGGCAATAGACTTGATTATGTCTTGATTCGAGAACTTTGTGATTTCATCCATCCTTCTCCGAGAGGCTTGACACGATCCTTCTGACTCTACCCAGCAACGATGAAGATGTAGCATAAGGGTTCAAGTAGCATGACTTTATTCTTGAACGTCGGTAATGGGAAACAGTAGGGTAGACAGATGATGTGTTTGAGAATGCTGATGTAATTTTTACACTCGTTCAGGCAACTCCTACTACTTTCGCACAACAGAATGGAGCAGCTTCTTGTTCGATCCCGTCCTGCACGCTCGACTTCGTCCTTCTAAATCGTCTCCCTTCCGCAGATATTGAGTGAGTTGAGAGATTCGTCAACACGATCAAAAACTTTTCTCCATCTCTTACTTTTCAGGCGTCTTCTCTTCGCTGACACAACCGGATGAGTGGTGGGTTTCTTCCCGTACGCTACGACGGGATTACTGCGCAAGCAAAGCGTGCGAATTAACAATACAGTGGTTTTGAAGAAGATGAGACACCGTGGCCGGAGGGACGGACGACCGACCAACCTCGGCCTTCTCCCTTATAGAAGAGTCCTCAGTCTGACGCCTCTCTCAAGTGTTCCGGTCGTTTTTTTGTTTGTCTTGTGCTCTTCCTCTCTTTTGTACAATTACAACTCTCCGCGCACCTCGAGCTGAACGGCTTGGCTTCTGGGCGGAAAGACCTCTTCAGTTCTTCTTTTGTTGGGTCTTTTCGAAGCTCTCGAGCACACTCTTCACGACCTCGTTCTTGTCGTCGCCGCTCTGGCCTTCGCCCTGCTTCTCCGACCTTGCGTGTGACTTCTCTTGCTCACTTCCGCTAGTCACGAGGTTACCCGTCATGGTCTTGGCCTGGTTTTGTCCGACCGTCTTGAACACGCCCATCGCAGTCGCGATCATCTGACCCATGTCGCCGACGTTGCCCGGAACAACGACAGACGTTCCCTCCTTGGCCAGCTTGCCAAAGGCGTCGACGTACTGCTCTGCCACGCGCAAGCTCAGGGCGCCTTGCGCGCTGTCACCACCCTTTGCGATCGAGCTGGCGACGGAGTCGATTCCTTGCGCGGTTGCGGTGGCTTTCAGAGTGATCGCCTCGGCTTCACCGGCGGCTGTGTTGATCTGCTCGGACTTGAGCGCCTCAGAAGCCAGGATCACGCTCTGCTTGCGACCCTCGGCGATGTTGATGGCGCTCTGGCGCTGACCCTCAGACTCGAGAATTTCGGCGCGCTTGCTGCGCTCGGCCGTGACTTGGCGGTGCATGGCCTCTACGACAGGCGCGGGCGCGTGGATGTCCCGAATCTCGTAACGCAGGCATCGCACGCCCCAGTCGGCAGCAGCCTCGTTGATCGCCTGTGTGATGTTTGTGTTGAGCGCCGCGCGCTCCTTCAGTACGTGATCGAGAGTCAGCTGGCCGATCTCCGAGCGCATGGTAGTTTGCGCGAGTTGGGAGATGGCGTAGTCCGCGTCTTCAACGCCGTAGGAGGCCTTGTAAGGGTCGAAGACGCGGGTGTACAGTACGCCGTCCAGCTCGAGTGTAACGTTGTCGGCGGTGATGGCGCTCTGCGAGGGGATTTCCATGGCGTTTTCTTTCAGCGACTTCACGTAGGCTATGCGGTCGATGATGGGCACCAGGACTGCGAGACCGGGCTCGAGCACACGGCTGAAGCGTCCCATGCGCTCGACAATCCATGCTGTTTGCTGGGGAACGAACTTGACGATGGTGTTGGCGGGCAGGCTGGAGCGTTGGAAGTAGCTGCTTGGGGGACCGCCGACGGTGGAGGAAGAGCGAAAGATGCTGTCACCGCCGCCATTGTTTGACTGAGATGTGAAGGTAGAGCGTTGTTGCTGCTGGAGGATGGCGTAGCGGGAGTTTTGGAGGGCGGCGATGGAACGGCGGGAGAGGGCTGGACGGGCGGAGAGGGAGGCCATGGAGGGCGAGATGGCGGCGAGATTGGACGGAGGCATGGCGGAGGTGGTTGTCAGAGGGAGGGAGGGTGGTGTTGGTGATGTCGCGTGTTAGAAAGTGAGAACGAATGACATGACCGGAGCTCGACGATGATGACACGGACGGAACATGCTTGGCTGGGAGCTCTGAGCTGCTGCCTCGGCCTGTGTCTATATGTACTGTATTTTCGTTGTTTCTGTTGTCGTATCTACACTGTACATGTTTGATATCTTGAGATGCCACGACAGATGTTGATTGGATACAATCGTAACGAATCTCCATGACCTTTACCTACTTGCAAACAGGTCCAGTATGACCATCGCCTGTCAGCCCGCGGAGCGAGCCCACTCCCAAGAGAAACGCCGCCACCTTCCGCTCCAATCCGACAAGACATCCATTGAACAATTCACCACATATCATTACATATATACACGTACTTTTCCAATCTTCAGAGATCCATCGAAAGCATTAGAGATACCTTCACTTTGCAGTGCCATTGTTCCTCTATCCACCCACCATGGACGAGCATCAGACCGCTGTAGACGCCATTTCTCAGCGCATTGCATCCTTCCATAAGACAAAAACGCCTTTCCGTCTGTATCATGGCTCAACCAACTCCACCCGACAATACAAGGTCGACAAGACTCGCATGGTCGACACGAGTAACCTCAACCATGTTCTCAAAGTCGACAAGCAGGCGAAGACATGCCTCGTTGAACCCAATGTCCCCATGGACCAGTTGGTAGACGCCGTGATGCCACATGGCCTACTTCCACCCGTAGTCATGGAGTTTCCTGGTATCACTGTTGGCGGTGGCTTCGCGGGCACTGCTGGGGAGAGTTCTGGCTTCAAATACGGCTTCTTCGACAGCACCGTCAACTGGATTGAAATCGTACTTGCCAATGGTGAGGTCGTAAAAGCGTCTCGAACAGAATACTCCGACCTGTTTCATGCCGCCGCCGGTACCATGGGCACTTTAGGTGTGACTACTCTCCTAGAAATCTCCCTCATAGACGCCCAGCCCTATGTCGAGATGACTTACCACCCAACCGCCACAATCGAAGAGGCCACCAGCACCATGGCAGCCGCCACCAAAGACCACACAAACGACTACATCGACGGCATCACTTTCTCACGCGCTCGCTCAGTAATCATCACTGGCAAACTGACCTCTTCGCAACCCTCCCCCTCCAAACCACTGCAACCCTTCTCCCGCGCCGTCGACCCCTGGTTCTACATCCACGTCGACCGCAGCACCAAATCCTCCCTCGACCCCGTAACCTTCCTCACCCCAACGCGCGACTACCTCTTCCGCTACGACCGCGGCGCCTTCTGGACCGGCAAGTATGCCTACCAATACTTCCTCACGCCCTTCAACCGCATCACCCGCTGGGCGCTCGACTACTTCATGCACACGCGCGTCATGTACCACGCCCTGCACGCCTCTGGCCACGCGAGCAAGTACATTGTGCAAGACCTCCTGCTGCCAAACGAGGGCGTCGAACCCTTCATCGAGTTCTGCCAAGAGCGATTCGGCTTCTACCCTCTCTGGCTGTGCCCGCTGAAGCGAGGGCAAGAAGTCGCCATGCGGCCCAGACTCATCTCAGGCGAGAGGACGGACTCGTCTGACCCGCCCTCTTTCGTCAACATTGGCGTCTGGGGTCCTGGCCCGACCAATTACGCAGATTTCGTGCGGGTCAACAGGGAGCTGGAGCACAAGGTTCGTTCGCTTGGTGGGATCAAATGGCTTTATGCGCAGGGATATTACACCCAGGACGAATTTTGGGGGATTTATGATCGAAAGTGGTACGAGGCTATCCGGGAGAAGTACCATGCGACGTATCTGCCAACTGTCTATGAGAAGGTGAATGTGGATCTTAGTGTGTTGGAGAGGCCGAAGGGATGGGCAGAGTGGGCGAGAGGTGTTGTGTGGGATACATGGCCGGTGAGCGGTGTTTATGGCGTGTTGAAGACTTTGGTCGAGAGCGACTATTTGTTGAAGAAGTGAGGTGGTGGAATATGTGAAAGTGGGCTCTGACTTGCAATTTGGTCCAGATATAAAATTGAACATATGAAGTCTTGATCGATCACATCGTGGTGTTGTAATAGATGATGTTTATCACTTGGAAGACCTAGCGGCACTTCCAAAACGAGCCTACCGCTGCTGGTCGGAAAGCCTGAACGGGTAAAAGGCCTACGCAACAACAACATCACTCCGGGTTAACCTCCCAATTTTCGCTGCCTAGAAACACAAACACAAGGGAAACGATTACATCGAGGACCGTCTGACTGCTTCCCTTGACTCGCAAAACGAAAAATTGACACCCCAGTCCACGATCTTTTGGAACACCGACGCCGCTATCCCATCACGCACAAAACGACGAGACTCGAAAAGAATCATTGAACTCTCAGGGAAAAAAGAACAAAAAAAACTGCCAGACCTTCTCCAACATGCCTCACCACGAAGAGAACAACTTCTCCGCCCCGGCGCAAGTCGTCGATTTCTCCGCGCTGCTCTTCGACATGGACGGCACGATCATCGACTCGACCCCTGCGATTGTCAAATACTGGCAGGAAACCGGCAGGCAAATCGGTGTAGACGGCGATGGTGAGTAGTCAAACTCACTCCGAGCCTCAGGGATTCGCTTTGCGGATCTCAATTTTCGCTTTTTGTCTCAAAGGACTTTGGGTGTTTTTCAACAATTGTGTTTCTGACGCTGACACACCTCCAGTAATCCTCCAAACCTCCCACGGCCGCCGCAGCATCGACGTCCTCAAACTCCTCTGCCCCGAGCGTGCGAACTGGGATTGTAAGTCTCGTCATCCTTTCCTCAATCAACCTCGCATCCCCCCTCTCTTTCGCCACAGCACTCCGTTCCATCCACTCCAAAACCCCCACCCAACAACATCCACTCAGAAAGGAAAGACCCCCCAAATTCAATACAAGCACCAACTAACAGACCCCAACAGACGTCTGCGCCGCCGAAGCCCGCGTCCCGCAACAATACGGCTCCGACGCCACCGAAATCCCCGGCTCCCGCGCCCTGCTCGCCCACCTCGAAACCCTCGGCGCCCCCTGGGCGATTGTGACCTCAGGAACCCGCGGCCTCGTGACCGGCTGGCTAGACGTGATGGAACTGGCGCACCCGCGCTTCATGGTGACAGCCGAGGAAGTCGCGGTCGGGAAACCGGATCCGGCATGCTATCGCTTGGGAGCGCAGCGACTAGGGTTCTCGCTCGAAGGGGAGAAGGAGGTGCCCGGGGAGGGGTTTTTGGTTTTGGAAGACGCCCCGGCGGGCGTGAGGGCGGGCAAGAATGCTGGGTTCAGGGTTGTGGCGCTGGCGACTACGCATGGGGTTGAGGAGTTGAGGGCTGCCGGGGCGGATTGGATTGTGAGGGATATGAGGAGTGTTACGGTTGAGAGGTGGGATGCTAAGGGGAGGGTTGTTGGGGTTAGGATTGCGGATGCGCTGGTTTGAGGGGGTGGGTTTCTTTTGTGGTTGTGGTTTTCTCTTGTTGGGTTGCTCTTGCATGCGTGGAGCAAGCGATCGGAGTTGAATGCATACCTAGATGGAGAGTATAGACATGATACACGCGAACGAGCATTTTTTTTTTTCGAATCATTCTTCTAACCCTTCAGCAAACGACACTGTTGACGAAGTGGTGGAAAAATCAGAAGCTTTCGAATACCGAGAACGCTAGGTCTAAAAATGCCAACGCGGCTTCCATGACCACCAGCATTACCGATGCGGCGAAAAAAAAACAATACGCTGCGAGGAAGAGGAAACCCTTCCAACCCAAGAGACATATTCAATATCCACACTTTTACCCCGAATCCCCCCGAAATCATTAAACCCTCTCAGTCCCATAGGCAGGCCCGCCCTCGTTCCCGCGGTAGCTCTGGAAACTCTCATTCCCACGATGGGGCTCCAAGCCACTGCCCTGGTAAGCAGTGTTATTGACACCGAGTCTCTCCGACGGCCTCACACCACTGGGACGCGATGTACCCCAGCCCTCGGCATCAGCATAGTTGCCAATACCGACACCAATGCCGAAAGCGCGGTCCTTGCTCCTGGGACCCCAGGCCCAGCCTGAGCCGCGGCCGATGGGGAGGTGGTACCATCTGAAAGCAAACCAGGCGGAGCCAATACCGATCAGCGAGCCGGAGATCAAGTCGAAGCCGAAGTGGTAGAATTCGACAAAGCGCGTGGAGCAGATGTAGACGGCGGCAGCGACGGGGATTCCGGCGAAGATGATCAGATGCAACGGTGGCGAGGCGGCTTGGTTGCGGGGCGGGACTGTGCGTGGTCTGTTGAAGTCTGCGGCGGTCGAGTCCGAGTCGCGGGTTTTTGAGTTGTGGGTGATGGGCTCGCCGTTGTGGTGCAATGGGAGCAGTTCCTGGGCCATGCTTTGGCGGTCCTGCTGGCCGTGGTCTTGCGTTGTGGGCGATTGGGTGGGGAGGTAGGGGATTTGGATGGCGAATTTGGAGCAGAGGAAGAAAGAGAGATAGAGAAGGCCGGCCCAGGAGAATGAGGCGTGGCCGCTGGGGAAGGATTTGAAGGCGTCGTTGACGAGGTGCGCATCCGGGTTTTTGCAAATGTCGGCGGAGACTAGAGTCCATCTGGGATCGAGATTCTGGCCGTAGCCACCAACGATGTAGTTTTGGATGTTGTCAAGGTCAGGTTCGCAGCGAGCGATGCAGCTGGGTCGAGGTTTGCCGAAAAGGTTCTTCATGCCTTGGGTAATGAAGAATGAGACGACGAGGGCGAGAGCAAGACCAGCCCAACCCTTCTCCCACTCCCAGAGCTTTCGCGTGATCATAGTCTTGCGCGAGAGACCACGAGTAGTGCGAGGACCAGGGACCAGGGCAATGACAATAACAAAGATGATGGCCGCAGGGATGACCAGAGCGATAATGGCGAGCAGGCTGATAGGGATCTGCTCGTCAACCTTGGGATAGGAGATGCTCAAGTCCATTAGGGAGAAGGGCCGCTTGAATGGCTCGACGTAGTTGATTCCGGCACCAATGCCGGCGATGATGCTGAAGGAGTGTGAGTGGTTTGTTATGGTGGTAGAGCTGAAGCAGGGAGAGCACTTACATCATCACCACCCAGTCAAGGATATACGCTGCTATCAGCCGCTTGGACATTTTGGGCATGTTTGCCATTTTGTGAGAGCCTCAGGGGAGTGAAGGGTTTCGCAGGTGGGAGCGAGAGATAGAAAAATGATGATTGTCAAGGTGTAAGCGCATGCGCTTCAGGTCTTGCGACACTGTAGAATGCCAATCTTGGCCAACGCGAGAACAGCGAAGCGCGCGTCTGACGGTGGAGTTCAATCGGGGGTAGCAGGAGGAAAGCGCTGGGGATAAAATGCGTTTCCTTTGCTACAGATGGAGATGGAGAGAAAAAGGAACACAAATGTCTAAAACAGACGGAAGTGAGGTCGCGAGTGAGGCGGCGAGGTTGAGTGCATGTGTGTGATGGATGGTATGTCACCCTGCGGGCTCAGCCTCTCTCGGATCCGCGCGTGCCGCCTCCTTCTACTCCTTCTGGCCGTTTCGTTCCCATTTGCATAACAAAGTTTAAATAGAAAGGCTATGGGGAAACATTCACTTATGACGCGCGTTTCCTCTGGGGGAGAAGTATTATTACCTAGTGGTGTGATGGCGGCGATCGGACGCTGTGGATCTTGGCTGATCTAGGCCTGGTCGACTGTGTATTTGACCATCTTTTCTCGTACGTATATAATTACATAGGTATAGCCATCTTCACAGCCCCATTTCGTTATCGTCTTCTTTCGCAAATCCCGCGTACGCCATACGCATCCTCCGGCGATCCCTCGCGTGCCTCACTGCCGTATTGGAAGAAGATTGATAAGAGTAAGATGATGGCGCGGCTTTTTGGCCTTGGCTCTGGGCGCGTTCGGTGGCGCCAAAGCGTTTCTCCGACTGGCCTGCAATTAACCTGCAACACGTCAGTTCGAAACAGAAGCATACCGCTATGCATCAAGGCATGTTGCCGACGTTACTTGTCGTGCAAAGCCATATGGTACTGCCATTGTACAAAAATGGAATATGCCATACTATACTAAGCCACCACTCTCAAGTGTTTACACCCTGTTCGTAGCCCAAACCAGCAGATCCCAGTAACAACAACACCAAACGCCGCCGCTGAAACCGCATCAACAGAAAATCTTGAAAGTATTCGGCCCATCTCCAAGATGACATGACATCAACCATTCACACCCCGTCTCTCACTCCTCCGACTCTCCTCCAACATCCCCTCCCTCTCACCTCCCCCCTCCCCGTCGTCGTCGTCGTCGTCGTCAACAAGCTCCTCGTCATCTGCTTCAGGAACTCTCACCCACTCCTTCGGCACAACACAAGGAAGTCGGACTCCCACGCCCGCGGCTCTATTCAGCCACCCCGGAGCTCTCCTGCCAGTCAACTCAAAGCACAGCTCGCTGGTGAAATGATTGCAGTTCTTACTCAGCAAATCGTACTCGCGCCCCATGAATTTCGCCGCCGTGTTCTGCACGATCGTGTCGATTTCTGCTGGGGAGAGAAACGAGATGCCGTGCAGTATGCTGCAGCGGAAAGATGCTCCGGGGGGTGTAGCGAGCGGAGGCGTGTGGTAGACGCCTGTTTTGTGAGGTTGAGGGTGACCGCCGTAAGCATATTCAATTGGGTCCTTGTTGGGGACTGAGAGGGCGACGCCGGAGTGGTGCAGGGAGGAGCCAATGGTCCAGAGGACTGTTGATAGTGAAGAGGGCTGTCTCGAGGTTAGTACTTCCTTCTGCTATTCACTTTTCGAATGTCCTGTGATCATGTCTGATGGAACGTGCAGTCCTTGATTGAGTGTGTGTTGTGTATCTTGTGATTGGTGATCTTGTCCGTGGCAGCCAGTGTGGATTCATTTGCATGAGATCCAGCGAGAATCTCACTTACTGGGAGAAGGTCATAAACGTTGATCGTGACCTCCGTTTTGTGCACATTGGTCGAGGCGCGCGACGACGTGCTGCTGCGGCCGCGTTTATGGCGTGAAGGTGCCATTGTATGTGTACTCGATTTGAGTGGGATGGGCAACCACACTGGATGAGATGCTCATACAACGCCGTCTTTCTAGGACTTGTAGAGAAGATACTGTAGTCTCGAGGTCCAGCAAGGTTGATACCACGTGGACGATCTTGCGATGGAAGTGTAGATCTTGGTAGTGGAACAAAAGAAGGTACGGTACCCCGCACCCAACAGGAGAAGAGATGTGGGTCGCTCCAGCCTCGTATTTGTTGATGAACTTGCGTTGTCTTTTCAATTTCTCAATTTCTGGGATTCATCTTGTCGTTTTCAAAATACTTGAGATTTTTCATCCTTCTTGTGGACACTGATGGAACGACCTTCATTTCGCACATCTGCAAGCAGAAAACCAGCTAGCGTTCTAAGGCACAGCTCTCTCACACTTACTTGCCACCACCTAACACAAAACTTCAAATGGAGTCGGAAAGAAATACATGATAGGATAACATCTGGCCATTTGGAAGAATGAAGACTTAAGAACATCAAATAACAGCTTTCTCGAGTCTCGGACCTCGAATCCTCGATCAACTGAGTATTCGCATCTGGAGTCCAGAGTCAACTCGCAAGGCGCCTCAATACAGCTGGTAGCGAACAAATGACAACACCAGGGTGCAACTAGTACCTACGTGAACCATCACATTTTCTTACGAGCTGTCCGGCGAGAGTCACGATGTCAGCCTTGGTCACAACTCGATGCAATGCTCGCGATCATGAGGCATCAAATTAGACTTGTGGCGATAGAGTGGGAACGCTAGTCACCCAGGAGTCAGGACAAGTAGCTATAATCTCAGATCTTCGATTTTCATACTCAAGATGACAAGACAAGAAGCAAAAAGGTACGGCCATGTTGCAAATGAACGCGAGAGTGATTTCAACATCATCAAAGCACGATCTCGCGCAGACATGACTTGCAGATATCATCAACTTAGACTCCTGCTTCTTCCTAGGAGAGATACTCATGGCGAACTGGCAAATCGCTCTTCAGAGCGACTGAGAAAAGCCGGATGCAATCTACTGGTCATATCGTGTGGCCTTGGGTGAAGTCGCACCACCGCTTCCGCGGGAACAAATGGTAAAGTCATCATGACTGATCCGTACATGCCAGAGAGCAACTTAGCTTAGACGATCAGTCCCAAATTGAGCGTCAACTTTTGCTGCCTACAGGCGACGGCTCGCATCCGTTCGAAAGACCAGGAAACAATAGACTCGATTACAAGTCTTGACAACAGATCACACTCACAGCCTCTCTGATGCGCCGCGAAACTGCGATGATGTCTCTCTGCCGAGAGCGTTCAGCAACAGTCTTGCAAGAAGCAAGGGAGTGATCAAAGTGCTGGATCACGACCACAAGCTTCAAACAGGCCTGGATCATGAATGCATGTACACGCAACATCAGCAAAAACATGACTCAACGTCAACACCACCAAATGAGATGGAATGAAATGAAATGAAATGAAATGAAATGAAATCACCAACACAAAGAAAGAATCCAGGTCCAGCAGGTTCACGACCAACTCTCAATCCTCCAAAAATCATCGCCCATCTCGCCTGAACAAAACCCACCCACCTTCTTACCGACCAACTCTCTCGCCACCCAGCGAAACCCTTTCGCCACCTCTCTTCCCTACCTACATGTAACTCCAAGATCATGTACCCCCAAAAATATCCAGCGGTGAGCCTAACATCAATCTAACTTTCTTTACCTCTCCCCCGTCTCCCACTCAACAGTGATCACGCCGGCAAGCAGCCTATAGTAGCCACCAGCCACACCCACGCCCTTTGAGCCAGGAAAGTAGGTCATTCAGCCACCCATATCCCGGCAGTAAAGCAAGTCACCCAGCCATCCATGCAAGCCCTCCCATCCAATCATCACCAGTAAACCCAGTAATGCGCAGGATGCAACTCCGGCTCGAAGCAAGCGGTGAAGCGGCGGAGAAAGCACCACCCGACAAGATGTGGAAATGCAAGGCTGCCAGGCTGCGAAAAAGGCTGCGCAAGCGTACCGGCAAATAGGCAAGGTCAGGTAGTCGCAAAGCAAAGCTACTATGCAGACAGGACAGACAGACAGACAGATGGGGGAGCAATAATGACGAGGCCCGGCATGCATGTGTGCCATGTGTGCCACCAGCCGACGAACTACTACAAGTCCGATTTTTCGATTAGCCTTCTGACCAAGCCCCAAAGCGAGCAGCGCAACCAACAAACCGTTCATCGTTATGCGACTTTCGCAGCAGAGCGGCAACAAACAAACAAAACAAACAAATCGCCAGAACTCTAACGGTTGACTATGTGCATCCACAGTCATCACCAACAAAGCCACACAAAAGCCCCTCGGCCTCGCTCTCGACCGAACCACTCCCACCGTCGACGAACCGCTTGACTGGTGACAGACAGGCAGACAGACAGACCGGGTGACCTCGAATGCGGAAACCTCGGATATCTTTTCATCTTCGGGAGTCGGGAACGAGAAGAAACGAGGCTCAGCGGCGAACAGGCGGCTAGGTTAGTGTGTGTGCATGAATTTAGAAAGAGGGAACAAAGAAACACCACCCACCCCACTTGATGGAAAACCGAGACAACGGAATGCATCACGAATGTTAAGCGAGAGAGATGTGAGAGAGAGATGCGGAATGTGTGAGATTTCCATGTTTCGTTGATCACACGTCCGTGAAAATGCAAGACGTCACTGATCACGCAGACGCAGAATGGTTGTGGTAGTATAATGGATGGATGGTATGACATGACGGGGATAGAAATTGCGAGGGGGTCGAGAGGAGCAGCATGACCGGTCGGAATCACTATCACTGTCACCACTATCACCACCATCACCGTCACAACAGACCAGGCGTTTTGAATAAAGGATGAGAGCGAGAGACGACCGTGACCATGACCATGACATGATCTGTAATACAACGTTTCCATTTGCGAGGAGAACAGAGTACATATCACTTCCGAACAGGGCTTGTGATACTCTTAGGTAAGCCTCTACACACGGTACATACGAGGGTTGCTTCGACCGGATCAGTCGTTCAGCATGGCGGTGAGCCGACTGCCGCCGAATCGCGCGGCGAAGCGCAAGCCTTGGGAGCCCATAGGGAAGTACGAGACTAGGTACCAGACGAGAGCGACGAGCTGCACGATCGACGAGATCAAAGTGAGCAGGGCGCTTTGAAGCTAAACGTGAAGAAAGGAAGGGTCAGCGTGGGCGGTGAGGTAAATTAAGATACCGCAGGCGTGGGGGTTCGCAGATAGACTCAGATGGGAAATGTAGAGTTCTCGACTAGGTTTTTGGGGTACCGAGCCTGCGATGACCAAGCGTGTGGCTGGAAGTGTTGCAGGATTGACGATGGGGAACGCGGCGCGACGCGACGGCAGTGATGAGACTGCCGTCGGCGGTGGCGCGAGGAAGCGAGGAGTGGTAGGAATATGGTGGAAACGTACCCCGACGGCAAAGTAGAGAGTCAGCCCAATACTTCCGAAATAAGTGGCCGTAAACGGCAGTCTCTCTTGAGACAGTAGGTGTTTGGCTGTAGGATCCGCAGTCAGCACAATGGAAGTAGAGTTTTGGCGCGTGGGGTGCAGGAGCGATGACAGCCACACGATCGCCGGCAAGGGTCAAAGGGAAGAGTCGGAGCAATAATGATAACGGATGCAGCGAAGTGAACGACGCGAAGGTGGTTTGAAGCTGACTTGCCGTAGATCATCGGGCCCATGAGGGCGGCCCACGAGCCAAGGAAGAGCGCGGAGGCCATGGACCATCTGACCAGAAAGTTAGCGCCACATGCACTGGGCAGTAAGTCATGCATATAGCTTCGCCGATACAAGGCAAGATGTTGTGCTAAGTCATGGCCGTAGATCGGCAAGAAGGGACAATGGAACAAGGACGGTAGCTCCGCATGTGCAAAACCTGGAGAACCGCTAGAGGCGATGAGTTCTGGTTGATGGCGCGAGGCTCGCGATGCACCGCAGCGGCCGGGCGGCCTGGCACAAGCCTTGAGCTTGTGGTCAGGCGGGCCATCCCAGAGCCCTTAGCGTCCGGCGCCGGATCATCGCGTGGCGAGCTCGGCCAAGCATAGCGAGCACGTCGATGATGCTGTGGATACGAGAGTAGGCACACCATCTTCCTGCTGCGGCGACATGGGAGCTTCTCATAGATGACAAGCGAGACGAGACTAGGCTCGGGAAGCGGGGCAAGGCAAGGCAAGCAAGCGGAGGTGTGCGTGCCAAATCAAGAAATCGAGTGACTGAGCGAATTGAGGGAGTGTAAGAAATAGAGAGGCGTCAACGTACAGGATTGCAAACTTCCGCGGCTTCAGACTGAGGATGGGGAAGAGGGTGAAACAGACGACAAAGAGAGCGAGGGCGGCCAGGTTGAGGCCGCCGAACAGCAGGAGACGGTCCCAGCGACTTACTATAGGCCGGGGTCAGCGCGTTTCTTAGCATGAGGTCGAGCGCAGGCGGCATTGACTGGCTGTCATGTATGGATGGAGTCTGCGCAGAGTGCATGTCTTGATGCGCAGACAGTTGCACAGCGTGGGAAGCTGCAGGAACTCTTTCGGGTCACAGTTGCTCGCTTGCGCAGGCAGCACTAGAGACGCAACAATGTCCTGCATTGCAGATTGAGCCCGAGACGCCGGCAGCGTTATGCAAACAACAGGCTTCGAAGCCATGTTGATCTTGCTCAAGCCCTGCATTCGACGGCTTCGAGGGCCACCCCACGCCGCATAGCAAAGAGAAGGTTCATAGTTGGCTCTTTGCGCAGAGGCACGCGCAGCGGCAGGCACCATGGAGGCATCATGGAGGCATCATGTAGGCAGCAGATGTTTCAGACTTACGAGCAAACCAACCCTCCTCTTCTTCTCTCCTGGTGCGCGCAGGCAGAGGTGCGCCTGGCCCTTCGCCTTCATGTGTGGGAAGTTGCACGTAGCTCTCGCCGCCAAAGGGATTGTATTGAGAGAGAGTGCCGAGCACACCGCTCGGGCGTTGGGTGTTGACGGGCTGCTCCCGGCGTGACCAGCCCAGATCGTTCATGCGGTCTCTGAATGACGTTGCGGCCATTGTTCAGGATGTGTCGTGGTGGTGGAGGAGGTGTGGCGAGGGAGAACGGAGGCAGACGGGGCGCCGGTCACTTCTTAGAAAGGCGGACCTATCGTAACAAGCAATTGTGTTGCCTTGTGCGGCGGGCGGCAATGGTTGGCTTGGGAGGGCTGCCGCGAGAGCCGATTGGGAGTGGTGGTGTGTGGTCAGGCAGACTACCTTGGACGGCAGGCAG
>Ga0265780_10004977_pt1 | contig 16977 bp, 13 predicted proteins | sample P1T30metagenome_FD_192432 | JGI IMG/M metagenome (GOLD analysis project Ga0265780, IMG submission 192432) | Plant litter microbial communities from East Loma Ridge, Irvine, California - P1 T30 | ecosystem: Environmental > Terrestrial > Plant litter > Unclassified | place: USA: California... | reverse complement strand
CGCGAACGTCAAGGTAGAGACTTCTCTGAAGATCAGAGTAAGAGGTGGTAATCTCGATGCGGAGCACAATGCGTTCGGGTCAGACTAGCCTACCGACACACTGCTTCTTTATGTCCTGGTGCTGGACAGCTGCATTTACATTTGTATATAAGTATTGCAGAAGTACGTATCTCATGTCTTCAGATATCGGCTGCTGACGCATCGCGAAAAAGAATCTGCTCTTTGGGTCGGCCCCCACCCACCGAACCATATATCCACTATTTAAACATTTCTGCCTAGAAGTCTACCATAGTTTGTTCAGACTTACGTAGCGCGCATTGACATAAAGGCTTTCAAACAAGGCTTCTGCTGCTCTCACCTTGGCCAAATTGCCTTTCACCGCGTGTTCCTCCCACTGCTTCACCTATCACGGCTTGTTAGCGCGCACTAGCGCCCCCGGCTTGTTTTACTCCCACCTTTACTTGTTTGTAAACCCTTTTTCCTCTACTTTTACAATACCCGACAGCAGCGCCAAAGCCGGCCTCGACATACGCAACTGTATGAAAAACATGGCTAACAGAAGCCAGATGCCAGGCCTATTCACCATCTTCGAGGAAGAACCCGCGGCGACGCAGCAGCCTACGGCTATGAATAGCGGCTTCGACTTCCCAAAGTGCGGAGGCTATAAGCGCACACTCGGCTTCAGAAACCGTGATCCTTGCGCAAGTATGAGGTCGCGCCGTCCTCGTACCATGGATTCTACCAGCCCAGGTGTTGTACCAGGTGCAGATCCTACCGAGAGCCCCAAGTCTGCCTCGGATCCATCAAAATCTGGAAAGAGGAAAGGAAAAGCCCCGCAGAAGCATACAGGCCTTGATGTATTCTTCTACGGCCCTCCGGCACCGTCCGCAACACCGGCAACCTCTTGCAGCTCGTCTGATCCTTCGGGACACTACTACGAGTCGAGCGTGGGTGAGTCTACGCGCAGTTACGCCAATATTGAGTACTTTCTGCCTGCGCCTGATTTCAACGCGATGGACGTGAGCGGACCCTCCAACCAAGCCTCTATATCACCCTCCCTCTCACGGGCTCCTGCTTCCTGGACCAACCGCCACTCTCACCACCTCCAATCATCATCACCTCAACCACCCCAAAACATGGCGTATCTAGACACCACGTCGCGCGAGGATGCGTTTGAGTATCTCGAAGAGTACCGCGAGGGCCAGGAGATGCCGCGCTGTGTCATTGCGTACCTGCGCACAGTCTTCACCACGACTGCGGATTTCGACAAGTTGCAGACTTTGATGACCCTGGAGAACTTCACCAACCTCATCACGTATGAGAGGTCGGACGAAGATGGAGTCACGTCCGAGAACAGCCGGATTGAGTTGGGTGGTGATGACTATTCCAAAGGTTGTAATGACTATTCCGACGACAGCGAGGTCGAATGCCTGTCCAGTCGGCCTCATCACTCTCGTAGTTCATCCGTAGGCTATGGGTTCCTGAATCCGTCATTATTGGACTCGGATGGGGATATGCTGCCTTCAGGCCACCACCGAAGCGTTGCTCCTTCGCAGGGCGGGTCTTCTCAGCAAGTCAAGTCTTCCCAGCAGAGCGAGTCTTCTGAGCAGAGCGAGTCTCGAGTTGATCCTGCTCCGGAACGTCCGTCCCAACCTATTCGGCAGGTTCCCAAGTTCGAAAAGTTCTTTGAACTCCCTCTAGAGCTGCGCAAGCGTATCTACGAGATGGCCCTCTGCACAGACAAAGAGATCCAACCTATGTTATGCGACAAACAACAGGACGGCAGCATCAAGTTCCACAACGGAAATGGACACTCCCATAATCATCCGAACCACAATGCAGTGTCCAAGCTCCTCGGCGTGACCCGGGCCTCAAAGCAACTCCGCCTAGAATCACTGCCATGCTTCTATTCCGTCAACACTTTCTCCGACAGCAAAGACATCACCACCTACTTCGCCTACCTCTCGCACCTCAACCGCTTCCACTTGATCCGGCACGTGCGCCTCACCATCCCCCTTCTGCACGAGTGCTGGGCGGTCCAACTCCTCGAGCAAATGGACACGTACGCCAAAGACGTCGCGAAATACGACGCCAAACACGTGACCGACGGCTCCAAGTTCGACCACACCTATCTCGTCAACCACCCGCGCTACATCGCCGGCGGCCTGGATTCCATGAACCTCTTCATCCTCCTGCGCATGTTGACGTCTGCCTACCCCTCCAACACCTCCGGCTACACGTCCACCCTGACTCTGCCCATCCCGTCCATCGCCTCCTTCACCACGTACCCGCGCCTGCGCTACTTCCCGCTCACATGCCACGGCCTGGGCATGCACGTGCACTACCTCGAAGGCTACGAAGTAGTCCAGAACAAGATCCGCCACATCACGCTCGACTGGCAGCAGAAGTTCCAGAAGAAGAACTTCGGCGCAGACGAGGCAGGCCACGTCGATGTGGATGTGCGCAAGCGCACGCTGCAGATGTTTCCGAACGTGGATGCTAGGGAGTTCAGGATCGATAATACGCAGTATTATCGCTCCGGGTGTGATGGCAGGACCTACACGTGGTGGAAGGTGGACCATTGCGCTGTGAAGGGGAGTGGGAGTGGGGTTGTGGTGTGAGGGAAGGGAAAGGACTTGCGGATGGTTAAGGACTGGGAATGGTTGAAGTGGAAGTGAAAGGAATCCTGGCGATATGGATCAGGATTTGAGGGGTGGATTCATGGAGCCTTCGCGACGACGCATTGCGGCTTGAACATGGAATGAAAATGAAAAAATATGATATGATCTAGACTGCCTCTCGTCGATGCACGTGAATCCTTGCCTGCTTTTTCATAACGGGAAGAGGTGATGATGAGGTGGCCTGTATACCATAGGTATATATTCAAGAACCATTGCAAGAGTAGGCGAGTTGCCCTATAGCACTGCATATATTTAGGCCTGTTTATAAAATTCTTAGTGCACCCCAGAGAGTGTTAGATTACTTCGCGTATATGCAGAACAGACACAGATCTTGCTGCAGCTTAGTGAGGTCTCTTCGACGATGCTCAACGCTATCGTATGCATAGCTGCGTATCCGCGAAAAGCGAGTCGGCTACATGCCTAGGTAACCATTTCGCGGGGGTGGAGCACACACAGACCCTGGGGAATATCACTAGTCCTCGTAGTGCAGTGACATCATTCGTCTACCACAACTACCTCGGTGCGCCCATTTACCCCATCCCACAGCAACATGGCGTTTAATCAGCGTCGAACTTGTGCTTCTCAAAGCCGCTGCTTCGACCTCTACGACCTGGGTTGATCCCCCATATTTGCAGCTTCTCTTCCCACTATAACACATAAGCACGGGAGGTGCCCTAGGTATGGCGTGTAAGTTCGCGGCGGATAATGCGACTCGGATATGTATTTCTGACACCCTGCAGTACCCATCCTCGCGGGAGTCGCGGGCGCATCCACCCTAGCAGCCTATCTGAATGCCAAATTCCACCTCGCACACGACTACAAAAACGCACGGGGCGGCGTGACGCCACCGCAAGATATGGTAGACTTCATAGGAGACCGTGTGGCGCGCAAGCGCCTTCTCAACTACCATGTCTTTGAAGACCATGCGCTGCGCAATTTCCCAGACCAGACGTTTCTCGTGTTTGAGGGGAAGAGCTGGACGTACAAGGAGTTCTTTGGGTGCATTACACGCGTGGGGAATTGGTTGATGGATGACTTGGGCATTGAGGTGAATGAGGTGGTTGCGATTGATGGAGGGAATAGTCCGGAGTATTTGATGCTTTGGTTTGGGCTGGATGCTATTGGGGCGGTGCCGAGTTTTGTTAATTGGCAACTCACGGGAGCTGGGCTGGTTCATTGTGCAAAGGTGAGAAAGACAAGTTTGTGGAATTGTTGCAAGATTGTGAAATGCTAATTGCATACAGTTGTGTGGCTCGAGATATCTCATCACGGACACTGATGTGAAGGATAACGTTGAGCCTTGCCGAAAAGAGCTCGAGGATTTGAACATCAAGATCAAATACTATGACCCCTCCATTTTCGCATCGCTGTCCAATTCCACTCCTATACCGAGTTCGCGCCATGAGTCAATCGACATTGGATCTATCCGAAGCATGATGTACACCTCGGGTACAACGGGACTGCCAAAAGCTGTCGTGATGGGCACGGGTCGCGAGCTCCTCCTCGGGTATCAGATATCAGGGTATCTCAACCTGAAGCCTGGAGATCGAATGTACACATGCATGCCGCTGTACCATGGTGCAGCACACGGTTTGTGTACAGTACCATGTCTCTTTGCTGGAGCTACCATCGTGCTGAGTAGGAAGTTCTCACACAAGACATTCTGGCCCGAGGTAGCTGCATCGGAAGCAAACATCATCCAATACGTCGGTGAACTGTGTCGCTATCTTCTAAATGGGCCCAAGAACCCTTACGAGAGGAAGCACAAAGTCCAAATGGCATGGGGCAACGGCATGCGACCAGACGTCTGGGAGCCATTCCGCGAGCGATTCAACATACCCGTAATCAACGAACTATACGCCGCCACTGATGGAATGGGCACGACGTTCAACGCCAATGCTGGGCCGTTCACCGCCCATGCGGTCGGTCTTCGGGGACTGCTGTGGAGTTGGAGGTTCAATGATCTCGAGGTCAGAGTCAAGATGGATGTCGACACGGAGGAAATCATGCGGGACGAGAACGGTTTTGCTATCAGGTGTGGCGTGAATGAACCAGGCCAAGTGCTGCACCGCATCACGCCAGAGAGGTTACTGAGCACGCCGACCTACTTCAAGAACGAAGAAGCGACCGAGAAGAGACGCATATACAATGTTTTTGAGAAGGGCGATATGTAAGCGCCTGATGTGAACTGTAGCAAGTACGAGCTGACGTGAGTTCTAGGTGGTTCACATCTGGCGACATGATGCGACAAGACAAGGACGGTCGGGTCTTCTTCGTAGATCGGCTGGGCGACACATTCCGCTGGAAATCCGAGAACGTATCGACGAACGAAGTCGCCGATATGATTGGCAAGTACCCACAAATCGCAGAGACAAATGTATACGGTGTTTCTGTCCCTGGCTATGACGGCCGTGCAGGCGCTGCATCAATAGTCATGGCAGACGGCGTGACCGAATCGACGTTCAACTTCCAAGGCCTGGCTGCGCATGCGAGAGCCGTACTGCCGGGATATGCCGTGCCACTGTTCTTGAGAGTGACGCCTGCGCTGGAATACACCGGCACACTGAAGATCCAGAAGGGCAGGTTGAAGCGCGAGGGCATAGATTTGGATTTGATCACTGGGGAAGATAAGATGTACTGGTTGCCTCCGACGAGTGAACGCTATCTGCCATTTACCCGAAAGGATTGGGAGGGGATCAAGAGTAAGAGTGTGAGATTGACTTGAAGGGAAGACGATGAAGATATATAGAGCGATAACAAACAATTTGAATGCGTCGCCGCGTTATTCACCGATGTATGTGGTTAGAAGTTCATAAAGGAGCCTGAATATGTATGCAGCTACTCGATACTCTACTCAATCCTATAGAGATATTTGCACATATACAGATGTACATGTAAAAACCACGTCTTCAATTTTTCTGCCGAGTAACTAGCAAGCAGAAATGTTACCGGCACCTGATGGTGACAACAACACAGAAGAGCGAAGCCGACCATGATTTCGGAGACCGAAACTCGAGAAAACCGCGAGCATATTTCCCGATTAGGCAATTTACAAAAGACTGTCGATTGCAGCGTCGGTGACCGAGGCACCTTGAGTTTATACTTTGGCCGAAAAGTCAGACGGACCTGATTAGATAAGGAATACTTTGTGGAAGGGATGCAGCGTGGCGTAAGATCTCCTAGGTTTGATGCCATAGTTTGTTTCACGACGAAATAGCACACCTGAGTCTAATCGCCGGAAGGCGCACACCTGATAGGGTCGCGAGGAGGTCGAGGTGTAGTAGCTTTCACGAGAATCCGCGAAATCTGTTGTCGCTGATTGCATCTCAGCGCATGTGATTGCTGACTGCAATCTCACATTACCACCAAAGCGGCGGCCAAATTTCTGCCTGCCTTTATCTGACGCGAAGGGATGAACTGGTAGCCTATATATCTTCAAGCATATCTATAGAAGGGTTTAGAAAATCTCACAACTGCGTATCACTCCAGGCTCCCCTATCAGCTTGTGTCGTATATACAGAGCAGTTCCAACTCAGTTTGGTTCGGGGGTACTTTTAGCCACGCTAGTACTAGTGGCGACCAATTACTCAGCCCTACGACTTCCGCGGGTCGCAACACCAAACCTCCACACTCGCCTCTACACAACCTCACCCCCTGCCAAACCCTCCCACAAAACCGCCAAGATGCCGAAAGCCGAAGTAGGAAGCTCGAAATGGGTTGGGAACCAGATGAAAAGCAAAGGCTTACAGCGCTTGCGCTGGTGGTGCGAGCCGTGCCAGAAGCAGTGTCGCGACGCCAACGGCTTCAAGTGCCACGTCCAGTCCGAGGCACACGTGCGGCAGATGTCTGTCGTCGGCGCGGACCCGCGAAAGTTCATTGCGAACTTCAGCACCGACTTCCAGCGCGACTTCGTCTCTTTACTACGAACAACTCACGGGGAGAAATGGATCAGTGCCAACAAGTTCTACAACGAGTACATCCGCGACAAGGAGCATGTCCACATGAATGCGACCAAGTGGAGCAGCTTAACCGAGTTCACGAAGCACCTCGGAAGGGAGGGCATATGCCATGTCAAGGAGGACGAGAAGGACGGCTTGATGATCGCGTGGAGGGACACAAGCGCCGCAGCAGTCAAGCGGAAAGAGGAGATCGCCGAGATCGAGGCGGCGGAAGCGAGGAGTGGCGCTGGCGAGGAGAAGATGCTGAAGAAGATGGCGAAGCGCGCACAGGAAGAAGCAGAGGTGAAAAAGGCTATCGAGGCGAAGCGCGCTGCAGCTGCGGCGGCTATGGCGCAAAAAGAGAATACCACGCCACCCGCCGAGGGCGACTCAGCAGCCGAGGACAAGAAAGTCGATTCGCCAGTCGATGATGCGGAGGGAATGAAGGAGAGCGGAGAGCCAAAGGCTGAAGCCGCGCCTGTCAAGCTGAGCTTTGGAATGAAGGCCAAGGTTCCGCCACCGAACAAGGCAGGCCTCGGTCAGATGAAGAGCCAGAGCATCTTCAAGCGGAAGAAGGACGACTTGGAGCAGAAGCCGGGCAAGAAGGTCAAGCTGTGAAGGGTAGCTACGACGATATTAAACATTTGAGGATTTAGCGAGGCGTTCAGGGCATTATTGGGAATTTACGGCAGGGTCTTTATCCACCAGGCATCATTGGCATAGGTCTTTCCGGATCAGAGTTACGAGATGAATATTGAAATGTACAATGTGTATGATGTCCATCTTCAATTAGTGAGCTGCTATGACATAGTTCTTCGGTTGAAGAGCAAGGCAACGCACAGCAGCTTGAATCCTAAATGAATCATAAAGCCTTGGATATGTCTTCGCGCTAAAATTTCTAACCAAATCGATCTCTCACGAACTTCAAGGCTCTTTATGGATGCGTATAACGACATCTGAAGTGAGAGTTTCTGGCCATGACCGACGCACGCTAGCGTGTCTTGGCATTCGTAGCTGCTAACATTTCTAGAGAAGGACAAGTCCACTGATCAACAACCCACAGCAACATGGCCGACACAACAGAACCGCAAGACGAGTCGAAGAAGATGCCGGAGCCAGAGACGGCGCCTGTTGTTGGCGAATCCGCGCCCGAACCCGAAGATGTTAAACCTGCCCCAGCAGACCCGAAAGCCGCTCTCGCCGCGCGCATGGCACGCTTCAAAGCCCTCCAATCCCAAAAAGAATCCGGTCGCAAAGCCACGGAGAAAGAAGTCCGCGATGCCGAAGACCGCTCTGCGCGGCTCGCCCAGATCTCGAAACTGCAGGACGCGCATGACAAAGCCTCATACAAGCTTCTCAAATCCGAAGACCCCGACTTCGAGCGCAAGCGAAACTGGGATTACACAGTCGAAGAGAGCGAGAGCTGGGACAAGCGCATGGCGAAAAAGGCACGGAGCAGAGATAATGTAGCATTCGCAGACTACACCAAGGAAGCGAACAAGGTCTACAAGCGCCAAATCAAGCAGATGGACAAGGTCGATCTCGAAAGCTACGCCGCACAGAAAGCAGAGAAATTACAGAGACAAGTACAGTCTGGGCTGCTTCAGCTCATCGAATCGCCCGAGGGTGACTTGTATACGGTCAATCCTCTCAATAACCAGATCAACACGCCTGCCGAGGAGGGCTACTCACACGACCACAAGCCGAGTCAAGAGGCCATCGATAAGCTGGTCGGTGATCTGGACAAGGGCGAGAGGGCGAGGTTGAAGGCTAGGGCAGCGAGAGGCATTAGAGATGAGAATGACGCGGGCGATGTGACATACATCAACCAGAAGAACAAGCAGTTCAACGACAAGTTGACGAGGTTCTACAACAAATATACGACGGAGATCCGGGAGAGTTTCGAGAGGGGCACGGCGATATAAGTTCACCAAGACTAGGAGAATGGTTGGGAGTGGTTATACCCTGGTTTAGCATGGCATTCAGGCAGGCTGGCGTTGCGGAGTTCATTTGTCTGGCGCAGTGCAGTGTGGAACATGAAAAGTCGCAGGTTCAAGCCTACAATAGGAACGTTGCGATTGCGTATGCAATACGGAACTTGAATTGAACTTGGTATCTCTGGTATCGAATTTCTCCTCACCCTTCTCTCACATCATACTGCTCAGTACCCTATTCACGTCCTGCCCAGGCTCAGGCTTTTTCGCGCCCTTGGACGTAACGCCATGCTGCACAAACTCTCTCCTCGGTCTCTTGACCTTCTTCTCCACAACCTGCTCAGCCGCCTTCTCCCTCTCCCCACCTTCCCCCCTATCCTCCTTCTCCTTCTTCTTCGCCTCAATCCCCTGGATCATCTTGCCCATCTCCAGATTCTCCAAGAACGCCTTATTCTCCGACTTCCCCCTCGAAATCTCCACGCGCATGCGCGCCGCGCGCTCAGCATTCTCATTCTGAATCGTCTCCACAAGATGGTTCCACTTGATGCCGCTCAAATACTTGATATTCCAGACCTCGTCGTGCCACCTACCGCGCTTCTTGCCGCCCATGGTTTGCGCATTGAGATTATCCGCGACGAACTTCGCATCCCGCTTGTGCAAGAACTCGACCCACCCGTCGAGGAACAGTTTGCGCCGCGTGCCGCCGCCGCGCAGGCGCTGTGTGCGTGACGCTGCGGGCTCGGGTGTGAGGAAGATCTTGCCGACGGCGCCGTACGGCGTGAGGAGGGAGCGGAGGACGGTGGGTTTCATGAATGGCGGGACGCGCGAGAGGTATATGACGCCGGACTTGTCTTTCTTGGGCGCGACTGGCTCGCCGAGTTTGGTGGTCTGCAGCTTGAGATTTGAGGGGAGGCCGGCGGCGAGCTTTTCGAGGTGGGCGAGTTCGGCGGTTTTGGGTATGTCGTTGGTTGCGTCTTCGTCGTTGGGGTCTTCGGCGTCTTCGTCTTGATCGATGTCTTCCTCCTGGTCTTCTATATCTTCTTCGTCTTCAAAGTCGTGGTCGCGCTTTTGTCGCTTTCCGGGCGGGAGCATGCGCGCCCTGCTCTCTTCTTCTGAGTCGTAGCCTCTTTCATCTTCGTCGCTCTCCGCGGTATCGAGCCACTCGTTCCTTTTGCGCGTCGCCATGTCGTGACTAGTTGTGGTGTTTCTCGGCTCTATACGTCTGAATATGTTTCCGATACGCACAGCAGTTTGTACTGTTTCCACAGATATTGCTTTGCCAATTTGACGAACTGATATGACCTGGAAGTGGTTGCTCGAAACTTTTGCGGGGATTTCGGAGGTCCACTTTTCGCACGTGACTTGGCAGAAGGCTGGCGAAAGTGGCGCCTCACACTTTCCTGACAGCCTCCGACACACCACAACTCCTTCACATTTCAACCCGACAATTCCCCACTCGATCCACAACTTACATACGTATCTCCTTTAGCCCTATATCGCTCGACCTCCATATTTCGATACACGCGCGAGAGCGCTAGCACGCAATCATGGGTGGTGATCTCAACTTGAAGAAGTCGTGGCATCCACATCTGCGCAAGAATCAGGAGCGAGTATGGAAAGAGGAGAAGTCGGCGCTCGAGGAGCGCAAGCAGATCGAGAAGCTGCGCAAAGAGCGGGAAGAGGAGCGGCAGATTGAAGAACTACAGAAGCTGCAGGAGGCATCCGGCGGCAAGGTCGTCACGAAGCGCGTAGATTGGATGTACGGAGGTCCAAGCGGAGAAGGCGGTGCCGTGACCGAAGAGCGCGAAGGCTATCTTCTCGGCAAGCGCAGGATCGATAATCTACTGAAGAGCGACACGACAAGCTTGCAGAAAGGCGCTGCTGTTGGTATCGATGCCGTTGGGACCGACAACCTGAACGCGCCCCGTGACACTCACAAGAAGGTCCTACAGGATCCACTTCTGATGATTCAGAAGCAAAAGATGGAGATGCAGTTGAAGGCTATGAAGGATGCCCAAAAGCAAGCCAAGTATGAGGAGAAGCGCACAAAAGAGAAGGAGCGGGATCGGAAACACAAGGATAAGGAGAGGCACAGGGACAGGAGCAGGGACCGAGAGCACAAGCACCGTAGTCGGCGAGACCGATCGCGCTCGAGACCTGACGACTACAACGATCGCGACAGGAGAGAGCGCAAGCACAGGAAGCATGATCGCGACGAGAAAGACGAAAGAGGCAGCCATCGCAGGCGATCAAGATCCCGGTCGAGGTCACGCTCCCCATACCGCAAGAGTCATCGCGATAGCGAGCGACGACGTTCTCGGTCTCCACGAAGAAGAGACGACCACGAAGAGCGCGACAGCTACAGGAGACGCGATCGCACACCACCGCGGCGCTCACACGATAAACCCCGCCGTATTTCAGAAGAAGAGCGGCCATATAGGCCACGCGCTTCTCCGCCTGCCATCAAACAGGAAACGAAAGAAAGCGTTGCTGAACGACTTGCAAAAATGCAGGCTGCTGCATCAACGCTCGAAGAGCAACGTGCTGAGCGCGTGCGCCTCCAGGGGATCAAAGACGCAGAAGAGGAGGCGAGGCTTAAGGAGAATAAGGATGGTGGACGTCGCTTCATCAACAACATTCGTGGCCAAGCTTCCGAGATGGACTTGGGCGATGCGATCGCTCGTGGCCGCCAAAACTATCACAAGGAGCTCGATGTCTGATGCAGTTTCCATCCATATGCTTGCTGGGGCACGACGGCCCCTTTATTAGCGTTTGTATGTCTAGAGAAAGGATACCCAATACCCATGTCATTTTCACAATATTGATGTCACCACTGTTGTGCAGATCCTTCATCGGCTCCATTCTGGATAAGGCATGATATACTGCTTTCTAAACCAAATATAGCGAGCTGTACAGATTGAAACACTCATATTGCATGCTAATTTACTGACATCCACGTCGAACTCTCTTCTATTTAGGCTCTACGGACATGTAGTCCCCTACCAATGCCCAAGTCAATGGCCATCTAGCGCCTAGCTGCTTCAGCTGCCGTGGAGAGTCCCACGAGTAACGGCAACGCAGACACACCGATCGGTCCAAGGAGTGGTACCACTGCGCCTACAACCCCCACCATACCAATACCGATCTTGACTAAGTCGTCAAAGAAACCTTCCGCCTTGAGTTCGGAAACGGGTCGCGACATCAGCGTGGCGAGATACTTGTCCACAAGCATGTTCTGCAGGATGAGGGCCTGGGCGACACGTCGGAGATCCTCGAAAATCGCTGCTGCCTTGTCCTGGACCTTTTCAAAGGCGCTCTCTGCCTTGGCTGCCTGTTGCAAAACCGGTAGGAGGATGCCGAGAGTTGCGCCCAAAGCTGGATTGATCACTGATATCGGCATGACCGCGATAGAAAGCACTGGGTTCGCAAAGTTGATGGCCTTCTTGCAAATGTCGAGGACGTCGTCGAAGAAGCCTTCAGGCCTGCGTCCTCCGGTCACGTCTCCGATGATGCGATTGACTCCGTTGTTGAGGTTTCCCGCGACGCCGTTGATGCCGTTTCCTACTTCGTCGACAACGCCGCTGGCGATGTCGGCGACGCCATTGCCGATACTGGTGCCGACGTTGTCGACGGCGTTGCCCACGTCTTTGCCCACGTTGACAGCTGTATCGACGATGGAGCTTCCGATGTCGACAACGGTGCCTGCGGCGTCTTTGATGCTGTTGCAGGTGTCGTCGAACCAGCCCTCTGGCTGAGCGCCACTGGAAGGAGCGGGCCTGTGTTCTTTCGCGGCCCTCGCAAGCTCCTCCAGGAAGCCTTCTCGTTCGCTGAGGCTGAAGCCTGCTTGCCATCAACATCCATGGCGCTCTCAGCCCTGGCCTGCATTTGCATCGACTGCGCGCGAATGAGGATGCCGCGAGCGATCTCATTGGCAACATCGTTGACAAGCTTGTCCGCAGCGTCACCAACCACATTGATGCCCTTCATGATTTCCTGGAAGGGAAGCCTGATAACGGGACCTCCAATGGGCATGATATTGAGAGCGCCTGTGACAGCACCTGCCAAATCATCGAAGAAGCCCTCCTCCTGGAACTTCGACTCGGCCATCAAGAGCGTCTTGTTGGCCAGCACGAAGCGCTGTAGAGCAGCGTTTACGTTGAGGTTGTTTGCCTCAGCGAGTCCTTGGGCTATGATGGGGGCGATGGCGGTACCAACTACTCCAGCAATAGGTCCACCCAATGCGCCAGCGAGGTCTGTTGCGAGTTTGAATACCTCCTCAGCGCCTTCAAGGATCCAGAATTTGGACCTACTGGTACCGTTACCCGAGGGTTGCGCAACGACATTGACGCCCAGCTTAGCGATCTTTTTTGTTTGCGGACCCGTTGCGGCGTTGTCTTGATGGACGTAAGCACTGCCGACTGTGACCATGTTGATCTGGTCTGGGCCGGCCAGAGGCACTTCCAAGGCACCAATGTAGTCCTGGATGGGGTTGCCACAGCGGCCAAGAACAGAGGCTGTGTTGAAATCACCTCCGCCATAGACATGTGTGCCCAGGGCAACTAGATCGTCTTTTCGAAGCACCGGGCCTCCAGAGTTCCCTCCCTCAGAATCGATGTAATGAGCAAGCATGCGGTCCGAATTCGCAGTGATGTCGAACTTAGTCTGTTCGAAGAGCTCGTACATCTTGCCGCCGCGCTCGCCCGTCTCTGCGTCCTTGAGATCAGCAGGGTAGCCCACGATACCAAGTTGCACATCAGCAGTCGTGGGCGTCTCGATGTACTGGAAGGGCGTCACGTCGGTGAAGGGACGGTCGAACTGGACCAAGGCGAAGTCACGCGGCCTGCTGCTCGCACTGTCGAGCCACTGAGAGGTTGTCACCACGCGTGTAGCTCGGCGGAATTCGACGGATGCGTCTGAGATGCTCTTCGCGCCGTTGTAGCCAGCGTACGCCTTGATCTCACGGGCACGGCCTGGCAGTCGTCCGTTCGTACGACGCCAGCTGTACACGTTGTGTCCGGCGGTGACCATGAGGTCGGGGCGGATGAGCCATCCGGTACCATGGGCGTAGCTGTTGTTTGGCAAGTTCTCGTAGTTTATGAAGAGCTTGAGGATGGCTGTCGAGATGTTAGCAAGATGAGTCGAGACTGGATGAGGGGCGGTTGAAACTTACAGCGATACTTTCCTCCCACAGCAAACTCTTTGGGGTCTACAGGTGTGCGACCGTCTCCCTCCATCACGGAATCTTGTCATGGGTTCTTGTGAGGGATGAACGTTGTGGAAGCTGGAACTTCATCTTTGGTCTCGTTAAGGTCCCATACTCCGGCGATCGTGGGAAGTGCGTTGATTGTTGCAGTGAAGGCAAGTGCCTGTGCTTCGACTGAATCAGCCTGGATGACTGCGGCTTCAGGAGTACCTTCCGCTTGCGCTAGGGAAACATCTAAGACAGACATGTTGTTGGAAGAAGTCGACGCACTCGCACGCTTCAAACAGAAGTACGAGACTGAATGCAAGATCGCTTTAGTGTGCGGTAATTGATAGAAGAGGGCAGTAGATGGTCTGATACACTTTCTGAGAGGCAGGCATACTTATATACTGCTCAGTAAGGTATATTCAAGCTGAAAGTAAGGCAGCTAAAGTTGTGTATGCTCCTCGCGAGCGTTGCACAGCTGAGAAGAGACAGCCTCGAAAGCCAGTTTCTCTGACAAAACGCCATATAGACCGGCGAGGCCGTACGTGGTCTCAATTGACATGCAAGTTCAGTGTGCATGACTTTACAGCTGAGCATGAGATGGTGCAGAGTCAGAAGCCAATAATAGGCAGCGGGGCACCAACCGCGGCGGCCCGTCGCATAGTCTAGACAGCTCGAGCATAGTTCGTGTGGAGCAACGGAGGCTAGACGTTTACAAAAAGCGATGACCTGCGCTCGATGAGGCTGTCGTGGTTCAATCGGGCAAGATTTCACAATCCCAGCCAGCCATGAGGAAAGGCCCTGCATGCGCGAGCTGCGCTTCAGGCATCCACACTTCGCCCTCCAACGTGATAGCTGAGTTAGGTTGTGTGCCACAATAATCCCGGAAGCTGAAAGTGGTGATGAGAGCCTGTTGTTGTTGCATGTTTGTTCGCCCAGAGCATCTAATGCTAGTCTGGGCCCTGCTTAGACAGACAGATGTCTTCAAAGCTGGTCTCGTGCTTCCAAGCCTCGTCTACACTTCTACACGTATACACACCTGTCACCCGAGAGCCGCATGTGACCAAGGAGTTCCTGGACACGTGGTCGTATCGAGAAGATTCGGCTCCAATCTCGCTCGAGGCTATCACGCAAGTCTTTGAGCAGCCAGTCTGCTGTTGCTCTACCGCTGCGAAATTTGCAGTCAAAGTTGCTGCTGCTACGCGTTGTGAACGTCTAATCTATCGTATTGTTGAATTCTACTTACTGCCTATTACTGTGTTAAGGTCTTAGGTATATGGCCTATTCTGTACTTTCCTACTGTTATTACTCTACCGCGTTGTATGCATCTGCTGCTTGTAGCATGATTCTACTTTTCCTGAAATAATAGTATACACACATGTCACGAACTTTAGAAGGCTGGGCAGCAATGCAGGCCGGACCTTCTGGGTCTGCTTGACTTTGCTCATTGGCGCAATTTCTTAGATGTCACCAGGCGCCGGCAATATTTGTGCCCGCCTTGTATAACGAGAAGAGGTGAAGAGGTAGCCTGTATATATTCAAAGATTTCTAATAGCACAAGAGAGAGTATCTTAGAGCTAAGTACATATTCAGGCTTCTCTAAGCTTATAATGAGCATAGATTTAGAGACTGTTAGCTTATATCGCGGATGTAAGGAGCGGGCACGAATTTTGCCGCAGCTTGGTGGTGTCGAAAAATAGCTCTTGCCAGACCACCATCTGCATGCTCGCAAGTTTGCGAAGGTGCATGACTGGCAATTGTACGGGTACTGCAGGCTCTCACCTACGACGGAAGCGACTAGGGTGCCTAGGGCTATGCACAGGGCCTTGCTGTCACAATTAAAGCGTAGTAATACTATGTATAACTTCAAGCTATTGTATAACTTCAGGCTATTATATACCTTCGTCTACTTTCTGTTGTAGTTGATAACCCGCAGTACTAAGAGGGCTTCCCTGTTCTTGTTTTTAGAGAGAGTACCGGAACGTCAAATCCTGCTCATCTGTGATATCTGCACCAGACTCATAACTGCAACAGTCGATGTCTTCTGGAGCTCGTCCCTTCTCTTATTTTCACTCCATCCGTGGTACCAGTAGTAAGCCATGAGCAAGATGAGTAGAACCCAATCCACTACCGACACAATCAGGCCAGCAGTATAGCGAGGTGCCGTCTGCGTCGTCCACAATTGCGGGAAGGCGATGCAGCCGGAACATTATCCAATGAAGTAGGCGGTATTGACAACCGATCTTTTTGTGTTGCCTCGTATATTGGACGCGTTCAGACTCATGGTGAGTGAGAATATACTGGATATACAGCTTCCCAGCCAGGCTCCAATTATGATAGGCCAGCCACATAGAAGTAGTACCAGCAGCATGATGCACCCGACCAGGGGTATCGAAACGAGGCCAATTATGATCAGAGAACGTTTTTGGGGCCAAATGAGGCATGCGGCGATACCTATCCAGATGGCTACGATTTGAACTGCTCCCGATGGAGATCCGTGCAATAGGGTCTCACCGGAGGTATACCCTAATTGTTTGATGATCAAGGACGCAAACTACCAGTGTCATTAGCGCAGGACGAATAGCTTCAGCGGGTTGGTTTACAGTGAGCACTGGAGCCGGAGCAGTGACGAGGATGCCGAATGCAAAGGCAGAATACGTCTTGAAATCGAGTGCAGCTTCCTTGAGTTGGCTCATTGAGAAAGAAGTCTTGTCGCCACCGTCGTGATCTTCACGGAGGCGATGGCGAGCAGCGATCTTCTCTTCCGCAGTCAAGAACCACGCCGTATCGGGTCCGTCAGGCATGACGAAGTAGAACACCACACCACAGAGCGAGGTGAAGATACCGCATACCAGAAATATAAGTCTCCAGGAGGCTAGCGCCGACGTATTGTGTTCGCCGATACCGTACATGAGTAAGGAGCCGACAATTTGCGCGATAGCGTTGCATGTAATCCAACAGCTCTTTGACATCAGTTAGATTTTTTTGGGATTTTGGCGTTCCTGGACGCACCCTATACGTAGCGCATGCTCGCTCTTCTTGTACCAAATGCTAGTAATCGTGATGAAAGCTGGGCTAACTGCTCCTTCGGCAGCCCCTAGGAAGAACCGTACCACCAGAAATCCCTGATACGTCTTGGGGATTGCAAGGCACATGCAGACCGCGCCCCATACCACACTTTCAGGCGTTAGAAATTGAATGCAGGTCTTGCCAATGATCAACTTACATCGTGACAC
>Ga0265780_10004976_pt1 | contig 16978 bp, 12 predicted proteins | sample P1T30metagenome_FD_192432 | JGI IMG/M metagenome (GOLD analysis project Ga0265780, IMG submission 192432) | Plant litter microbial communities from East Loma Ridge, Irvine, California - P1 T30 | ecosystem: Environmental > Terrestrial > Plant litter > Unclassified | place: USA: California... | reverse complement strand
GACCGACGTGGGCCGGGTGCTGGTAGCGCAAGCGCGCTCGGTCCTTGCGAGCGCTGCCCGGTTCGAAGCCATGGCCGCCAGCACGCGCGAGGGCATCGAGGCCGAGCTTGCAGTTGCGATCGATCCGCTGGTGCCAACGGCTGCGTTCATCGACAGCTTGCACGCGCTGCGCGCCGAGTTCCCATTCCTTCCGGTCAGTTTTTCAACCGAAGGACTAGGCGGAGCCGAGCGACGGCTGCGAAGCGCGGACGCAGCACTGGCGTTCTGTATCCTTTTGCCAAGCGTCCCCGACGATATCGCGGCGCTGCCGTTGCTCGCGATCGACCTCGTGCCCGTGGTGTCGCCTGCCCATCCCCTCGCCGAGTTGAACCGCCCAGTGACCGCCGGCGATCTGGACGACCATATCCAGCTCGTCTTGTCCGACCCGTCCGCACCCGATGGACCCAACTACGGCGTCATTGGGACCAGAGCATGGCGCTTCGTGGACCTTGCACGGCGACTGGATTTCTTGCTCGCGGGCCTGGGGTGGTGCCGGATGCCTGAGCATCTCATCGCGCCGCATCTGGCCGATGGTCGCTTGGTTGCTCTGACCATTGAAGACGATCCGGCGATCGCGACCGGTCCACTGATGATCTACGCCGCTCACATGCGGAACCGCGCTCCCGGCCGAGCGGGGGCCTGGCTGCTAAGCGACTTACAGGCTCGCCTCGGCTGACTGGAGATCCTTCGAATCGGCTAGGGCGCGCCGAGGCGCGTTAACGCAACGGGCGACCCCTCGTCTCTGGCAAGCTTCCTGCGGATAGTCTGCAAGCATGTTCTTCGCTATCGCTAGCGCAGTGCGACAGGGTTCTGAAAACGGAAGCGTTCTTCGACCCGTCCTGTAAACCGCTGGGATGCCGAAGCCACAGATGAACGTATCCGAATTTATTGCCAAATGGAGTGATGCAACCCTGCAAGAACGTCAGGGTTCGCAAGAGCATTTCCTCGATCTGTGCCACCTGCTCGACCAGCCTACTCCTGCGGCTGACGATCCACACGGCGAGCGCTACTGCTTTGAACGCGGGGCGACGAAGGCCGGGGGTGGTGATGGATGGGCCGACGTCTGGCGGCGTGGGAGTTTCGGATGGGAGTATAAAGGCCCGCATAAAGACCTGAATGCGGCGTTCCGCCAGCTCAGCATCTACGCCTCAGCGTTGGAAAATCCGCCGTATCTTGTTGTATCGGATATGACCCGCATCGTCATCCACACGAACTGGACCAACACAGTAAGTGAAGTGTTCGAGCTCTCGCTGGAGGACTTGAGAGAACCCGGAAATCTGGAGCTTTTGCGGCAGGTTTTCGAAGGGTCCGATAAGCTAAAGCCTGGCGTTAGTCCGCAGGAGCTTACTGCGAAAGTTGCAGTACACTTCGGCATTCTGGGACGAAAACTTCAGGACCGCGGCGAGGATCCTCATGCGGTCGCACATTTCCTTAATCGTCTCGTTTTCTGCATGTTTGCGGAAGACGCTCGTCTGTTGCCCAAGGAACTTTTTACCCGCGTGATTCGCGCGGTTGAGAAGCGTCCCGAGTTGGCTGCTGGCCAGCTTGGCGACCTGTTCGAAAAGATGCATCGTGGTGGTTTCTTCGGGGCCGACGTCATACGGTGGTTCAACGGCGGCTTGTTCGATGATGCTCCGGTGCTTGACCTCGACGGGGATGATTTAAAGCTCATTGGCGATACTGCTGCCGAGCACGATTGGTCCGAAATGGACCCGGCTATTTTTGGCACGCTGTTCGAGGAGGCGCTGAAAGCGACTGACAGAAGAGCGGCTCTTGGCGCGCACTATACTGGTCGGGATAAGATCCTCAAAATTGTCGCTCCCGTAGTCGTCCAACCGCTGGCCGCGGAATGGGCAGCTACGCTATCTGCAATCCGTGAGCTTGCCGCCCAGAATGCCGCTACCGACACCGAGCGCGCCGCCACTGTAGCGGGGGCGGCAGAGATGATGAAACACGACCCGGCCGCTGCCCGGGCCAGCGAGGCCGGGCGCCGGAAAAAGCTGGCGGCTCTCTCTCGGCGGCGTACGCTAAACTACTCCGCCGCTCAGGAGCAGCTCGAGGCGTTTCTCACCCGTTTGGCAAATTTTCGCATCCTGGACCCCGCCTGTGGGTCCGGAAACTTCCTCTATGTCGCGTTGCACGCCCTTAAAGACCTTGAGCTACGCGCGATGGTCGATACCGAAAGGGCAATTGGTATCCCCAAACAGACGCCCCGCGTCGGGCTCGACAATGTTCGAGGCATCGAAATCGAACCTTACGCGGCTGAGCTCGCAAGGGTTACGTTGTGGATCGGTGATCTTCAATGGATGAAGCGCAATGGCTTTACCGGATGGTCGGAGCCGATCCTGTCAACGCTCGCACAAATCGAGAAACGCGATGCGCTTTTGACCGAAGAGGGGGGGCAGGCAACCTGGCCGGATGCTGACGTCATTATCGGCAATCCCCCCTTTGTTGGAGACAAGAAGCAGGGCCAGCTGTTTCAACAGAACGACTTGCAACGCGTGCGGGCCGCATATCACGGGCTGGTCAAGCCGTCGGCTAATCTGGTCGCATATTGGTTTTACAAGGCCGGAGAGGCGCTCAAAGGGGCAACAGTTCGGTTCGGCTTTGTGGCCACTCAAGCCATCCGCAGAGGTGCTTCCCGCTCCGTTGTGCAAAAGCTGCTGGATGATGGTGCTGAGATATTCGATGCGTGGTCGAACGAGTCTTGGCAGCAGGAAGGGGCAGAAGTCAGGGTTTCGCTGGTTTCCTTCAGACGCGACCGCACTGGCGTGTCTCTCAGCCTTGATGGGAGTCCCTCGACGAGCATAAGCGCCGACTTGCGCGCGGACATAGCGCAAGCGCGTCCGTCAGTTCTGGCCGTTAACAAGAAGGTGGCCGGCCAAGGCACTATCAGTGGCGGACCATTCGAGGTCCCGCCGGACATGGCCCGCCGAATGTTGCGCGCGCCTACCAATCCAAATGGGCTGCCGAACTCGGCTGTCATCCGCCCATGGCGAAACGGCGATGATTTGACAGACAGACCCGCCGACTGGTGGATAATCGATTTCGGAAAAGGCGCGACCCTAGATGATGCGGCATTGTTCGAAGCGCCCTTTCAGTATCTCAAAAATGGCTGGGAGGCGGCGCAGGCTGCACGACAGGCAGCTGGCGAAAAGCTTCTTCGCGAGGGCGAGCCAAAAACAGCTGCAGCATGGTGGATATTACAACGCCGCCGTTCGGAGCTGTTGCTCGATCTTTCGGCCCGGCCGCGATATCTCGCGACTCCGAGAGTCTCTAAACACCGCTTCTTCGTCTGGTTGCACCCGACAACCGTCCCGGATACCCGGCTAGTGGCGTTTCGACGCGACGATGATACGTTCGGGGGAATTCTACAGTCCAAATACCATGAAATTTGGTCGCTTAGGTTTGGCGGCAATCACGGCGTCGGCAATGATCCGGAATATGTCCATACATCGACTTTTGAGACATTTCCGTTTCCAGCGAACCTATCGCCCGAGCGGGATGCCTCAGATTATGCGGGGGACCCATATGCGCAGGCAATAGCGGAGGCTTTTGCGAACCTTGATGCGCGCCGTCAGGCATGGCTAAACCCGCCGGAGCTCGTTCGCCGGGAAAGCGAAGTTGCGGCAGGGTTGCCTGACCGACTGATCGCCGTCGACGACGCCGCAGCCAAGATCCTGAAAACGAGAACGATGACAGAGCTCTACAACGAGCGACCGGCGTGGCTCGATATGGCTCAGGCGCGCCTCGACCAAGCTGTCGCCGTAGCATACGGTTTCCCTGTCGATCTCCAAGGGGACGCAATCTTGGAGCGACTATACCTTTTGAACCAGGAGCGCGCTGGCAGCTTGGTGACCGGCATCGCGCTGACCGCACTGTCGGCATGACGTGCATAGCGTTTTAGGGATTCTAGGCCTGTCATATCGGTTAGAATTATTGGGGCTCGTCCGTGACGATTCGGCCAACCGTGCACACACGTAGTGTCGGTGGCCAGCCCGGCTATTTCGCCCGGGGCAACAGTCGAACGGTCGATCGAGGGACGACAGCCTTCCACATCTTTTACCAGCAGCTGACTGACCACTACCGGCCCAAATTCTGTCGCTCTGCGATGCCGGTCAGGCCAGCGCTGAACGTCCGCTTCGGACAACAGCTGCCGTTCGGTAACTCTCATGCGATCGACGGCTTTGTCCCACTCTCCGCCGCTGAGCTCAGCGAAAATCGCGCGGCTTGATCTTGATGCCCTCGGTGGGCTGGCCTGGAATGATCCCCGACCCAAGGCGGATATCGGGAATGAAAATGTCTCGTGGCGACCGACCAAGAGGCGAAGCGGCCAGCTCACGAGGGTCCGGGCGCATGGGGCTTTTGACTACATCGGCACGGCTGACGCGGTAGACTTCGGAAACGTCCGCACGGTGGCCGACGCTGGCGAGAAGGGGCGATAGATCATCAAGCCGCTGGGCAATGAGGTGAATGACCTCGCCCTCACGTTGGACCTGCCCTCTCACGCCCATCATCGAGGCCCCGAGCACTGTGCGGCGGTTCTTTTCAAATACATTGGTCCACACGACGAGGTTCGCGACATTCGTTTCGTCCTCCAGCGTGATGAACATCACGCCCTTCGCCGACCCCGGTTTCTGGCGCACCAGCACAATGCCAGCCAGCTCGATCCAACGTCCGTCCTTGATAGTCTGAAGCTGCTCGCAGGTGATCATCCTCCTCGCCTTCAGCTCATCGCGAAGGAACGCGAGCGGGTGCGCCCGCAGGGAGAGCCCCGACGCGCGATAATCCTCCACGACCTCGGCTCCCTCACCCATCGGCGCCAGCAGCACGGTTGGTTCAATCGCCTCCTGGCGCAGCTTTCCATCGCGCTCGTCCGCCGCCGCGAACAGGGGAAGCGCAGCGTTGCCGAGCCCCTTCACATCCCACAAGCCGGAACGACGGCTGAGCGCCAGCGAGCAAAAGCCATCGGCCTCGCCGATCCGGTCAAGCGCGCCACGACCAACGCCCGCCCGCCGCTGGATTTCTTCCACGCTCGTATAGAGCTGTTGCCCACGCGCAGTGACTATGGCCGCCCCATCCGCGTTCGCCAGATCGCGCACCATCCGAAGTCCCAGGCGCACAGCCTTATAACGACCGGCTGACTTCTCGAGCGTGCAATCCCATCGGCTGTGATTGACGTCGATTGGCCGGATCTCGACGCTATGCTGGCGTGCGTCGCGCACGATTTGTGCGGGGGCGTAGAAGCCCATCGGCTGGGCGTTGAGCAGCGCGGCGCAAAACGCGTCGGGATGATGGCACTTCATCCAGGAGGATGCATAGGCGATCAATGCGAAGCTGGCGGCGTGGCTTTCCGGGAAGCCGTAGGAGCCGAAGCCCTCGATCTGCTTGAACGTCTTTTCCGCGAACTCCCGGTCATACCCCCTCGCGACCATGCCATCGATCAGCTTGTCGCGAAAATGCGACACGCCGCCTGTCAGCTTGAACGTGGCCATCGCTCGCCGGAGCAGGTCGGCTTCGCTCGCAGTGAAGCCGGCGCACTCGATCGCAACCCGCATGGCCTGCTCCTGAAACAGCGGCACCCCAAGCGTCTTCTCAAGCACCCGACGCAGTTCCTCGGTCGGGTAGGTCACTTCTTCCTCGCCGTTGCGCCGGCGCCGATAGGGATGAACCATGTCGCCTTGGATCGGCCCGGGCCGCACGATCGCAACCTGGATCACCAAGTCGTAGAATGTCTTTGGCGCCATAAGCGGGATCGACGCCATCTGCGCCCTGGACTCGATCTGGAAGACCCCCAGCGTGTCCGCCTTGCGAATCATAGCATAGGTCGCGGGGTCTTCCGCAGGGATCGTGGCGAGGTCGTGCTTGATCCCTTTGTCGTTCTTCAAAAACTCGAACGCCCTGCGCATGCAACTCAACATACCGAGCGCCAGCACATCGACCTTCATGAAGCCCAGAAGATCGATGTCATCCTTATCCCACTCGATCACCTGCCGGTCTTCCATTGCCGCCGGCTCGATCGGTACAAGCTCGTCCAATCGGTCGCGCGTCAGGACAAAGCCGCCAGGGTGCTGCGACAGATGGCGGGGCGTGTTGATGAGCTGCCGCGCGAGTTCGAGGGTCAGCATCAGGCGCTTGTCGCTGAGATCCATGTTGAGCTCGGCCGCGTGCTTTTCCTCGACGCCCTCCCGGCTCCAGCCCCACACCGCCCCGGACAGCCCTGCGGTCATGTCTTCTGAAAGCCCCAGCGCCTTGCCGACCTCCCGCACCGCACCGCGGGCTCGGTAGCGCGTCACAACTGCGGTCAGTGCGCTGCGGTCACGGCCATAAGTTTCGTAGATCCACTGGATCACTTCCTCACGCCGCTCATGCTCAAAATCGACATCGATGTCCGGTGGCTCTCTCCGCTCCGCGCTGACGAAGCGCTCGAACAGCAGCTCCGAGCGCACGGGATCAATCGAGGTGATGCCGAGCACATAGCAAACCGCGCTGTTGGCGGCCGAGCCGCGCCCTTGGCAGAGGATTTCGCGTCGGCGTGCCTCCATCACGATCGAATGCACGGTCAGGAAGTAGGGCGCATAGTCCAGATCTCCGATCAGCCGCAGCTCATGTTCGAGCTGGGACCGCACTTTGGCGTCCAGACCTTCAGGGTAGCGCTCTGGGGCTTTCTCCCAGGTCAGCCGCGCAAGCTCCTCTTGTGGCGTCCGCCCCGGCACCTGGATCTCGTCCGGATACTGATATTTGAGTTCCTCCAAGCTGAAGGTGCACCGCGCCGCCAGTTCGGCGGTACGCGCGACCGGGCTGGCATCTCTCAGATAGCGTCGGAACAGGCGCTCCATCTCGGCCGCCGTCTTCAAATGGCGGTCAGCGAAGCGTTCGCGGCGATCACCCAGCTCATCGATCGTGCATTTTTCGCGAATGCAGGTGACAACATCCTGCAGCAGTCTGCGGTCGGGTGAATGATAGAGGACGTCGTTCGTAGCGACCGTCGGCACTCGGGCCGCGGCAGCCATGGCGGCGAGATCGCGAAGGCGGATGGCGTCGCGTGGGCGCCGGCGGATCGACAGTGCCGCATAGCTGCGATCTCCGAAGATGCGGCGCATGCGAGAGAGCGCGGTCTCCGTTGTGGCATCGGCGCGATCGGGCACGAGCATCGCGATCAACCCATCCTGCCATTCTTCGAGGTCCGACCAATCCAGATGGCAAGCGCCTTTGCCTGCGCGGCCTTTGCCGACGCTCAGCAGCCTGCACATACGACCATAAGCTGCTTTGTCGGTCGGGTAGACGAGCAACGCCGTGCCGTCGGTGAGATCCAGTCGACAGCCTACGATCGATCGTACGCCAGTCGTCTTTTCCGCGTCCCAGGCACGCACGATGCCTGCAACCGAATGCCGGTCAACGATAGCCAGCGCCGGCAGCTTAAGGAGCGCTGCCGCGGCGAAGAGCTCCTCCGGACTGGACGCTCCGCGCAGAAAGCTGAAATGGGTCGTGACCTGCAGCTCAACATAGCCGCTACAAGCTGTCACGCGAACGCTCCGTGGATGAACCAGCGCATCGGCCCAGTGACCGGGCTTTCCCCGTCGCCTGCGCGGAAGAGCCAATAGCGCCCGCCGGTTTCCGTCTCGACCTGATAATAGTCGCGTACCGTGTAGAGCTGTTCGCCTTCAACGCCGTGATCGCGCCACCATTCGCCGTATAGACGCTCTGGACCATCGCCTTGGGTGACGCGGTATCGCCTTCGTCGCCAGATGAACAAGCGAGGTGCCTCGTCGGGTAACAGAGCGACCACATCGATCGGTTCCGGGCGATCCAGCACGCGCGCAGGCCGGGGCAGGTCGTCAGCCCAGGTTATGCCGCTGGAGCTGGCCAGCGGCGCGAACCGCGCAACGGAGCGTTCAGGCATGGCGCTTGGCTGCGGCGCCGCGCGGTGCAGGTGCCCATGGCCGAAGCGATTGGCGAGCGCATCTACCAGTGCGGCAATGTCCGGACCGTTGCGACCAGGACCGGCCAGGCCCTCGCTTTGCGAAGCGCTCATCGCCTCGGCAAGCGATGTCACCAGCGTCACCGCTTCTATGCCCAGCCCAGGTTCGATCGTCTCGATCTTGGCGCATAAAAGCTTGGTCAGATGCGCGTGATCACGCGACGGAGCAGCCGTTCCAACCCGAATTGCTTGCCGGTGCCCGTCGACGCGCGCGAAGTGACAATCGAGCCTACGGGCTCCTTTGCCTATGGCGGTCAACTCAACCACGATGTCGGTGACAAGCTCGCCAATCACTCGCGCGAACGCCTCGGGCGTCGCAATCGGCTCCATCAAACCTCGTCTGGCCCGAGGCAGATGGTCCGGGAAGATAGGGTCGATTGGCTCCGGTATCTGGCCCAGCGCCTGATCAAGCCTGCGATAGAGTTGGCGCCCAAAGCGTTTCGCGAGCGGCGCCCGCGGCGCATCAATGAGTTGTTCGATTCGCTCGAACCCGAGCTTGCGAAGGCGTTCCACGTCCCGCGCATCCAGACGCAACGCTGCAATCGGTAAAAGCGCCAGCGCCTTGCGATGTGCGCCGGGAGCAATGGTGACGGGCCGGCCTTCCGGGACCTGGCGCGCGACGGCATGTGCACATCCCGCGGTGTCCGCGACCGCCAGCTGCAGCGAGAGGCCAAAGCCGGCAACCCGCCGATGCAGGTCTTTTAGAAGCGCCTGCTCGGAACCGAACAGCGAGGCGCAGCCGGTAATGTCCAGCCAGAGGCCATCTGGAACATCGGGCGCGACGACAGGGCTGTACCGCAGGCCGGCCCAGAGCGCGAGACGTCGCAACCCTTCGACGTCGGCTTCCGGGTCCGCGTCGATAACCAAAAGCTCCGGCGCAAAACTGCGCGCCTTGGTGACGGTCATACCCTGTACGATCCCGAGCGCCCGCGCTGGCGCGTCGACGGACGCTACCACCCGCCTGCCATGGTCCGGGATCGCCGTGACCATCGGAGCAGGTGCCGCGTCAGGCAGCGAACTGGCGTTCTTCCTGCGCAGCCGGTCGGTCGACCAGTGCGGCAGGAAGAGCGATACGACCCGTCGCATCGCAGCCCTCCACGATCCAGCTGTGCGGATTTCCGCCACGCACGCGCTCCAGCTCAACCCGCCAGCGTGGTCGCCCAAGACTCGGAATGCCAAGATCCTCGCTAGGGTGAGCTGTAACCCGCCAGCGCGTTGCGGCCGCAGTCCCCTCTACCGCCTGTTCAACCCTTGAGGCACGGCGGAAGACGAAAGCGGTGACGCCCGAGCTTTCTGCCGCAAGCTGCAGGCGTTTGGAGGCGGTGGTCGAATATTTCGCTACCTCCCCGACCACGCCGGCAAGGCCTGGTTGGCGCAAACATTCCTCCATCGCGAGGAGCACATTGATGTCGCTGCCAGCCTCGACGTGGATCACGCGGTCTGGATGCAGCCCGGCCAGGTGAAGAGCGGGAGCGAAGAGATCGCGCCAGCGGAGACACCAGAAAACCGGGCCTTCTACGCGCGCGAGAATTCCGGCGAGAAAAACGGTCGCGCTCGCCTCATCAGCCAGATCACTACTGCCAGCGATCTCATGGAGCGCGCCACTGGCTATCCCGCCGCCTGGAAGACGACAATCGATGCTCTCGAGGCCGAACGGAATGACGTCGTGTTGCCCATCCGTGCCCTCGATCTGCGCAATTCGCGCACGTAGATCATCAAGGACGGCAGATTGGCGCATAACATCACAGAGACTCGGAAGGCGGTTGACTCGTTCCCTCTTTGTTCCTCTTGGGGCAGCCAAGAGTCAAGCGTGATGGAAATTTTGCGCGTGGATGATCGCAAAACGACCGAGATGGAAAGGGCCGATCTCGACCGCCCGAACGGGGCTTAGCGTTGTCCGTATCGTACCAAGCGAGGAGCGCGGGAGCAGGCCTATCGGCTGAACGTCATCCCGCTTTTCGGAACGTGAGATTGTAGCGGAAGCTGCCAGTGGCTGGATGTTCTGCAGCTGAAAGCGGATCGATTCCATGAAATCTGAGGCGAGCGGGCCCACCCCATGCGACAACATCACCGTGGGTGAGGCGAAGCCGCCGGGGCCGTTCCGCCCGGGTCATCCCGCCCCATAGGAAGGTGGCGGGAACGCCGAGCGAAATCGAGACGATCGGAGCGTCATAGTCTTGCTCATTCCGATCCTGATGCAGCGAGAGGCGTGCCCCCGGTTCGTATCGATTGATCAAACACGCCTCGGGTTGGAAGCCGCTGAAACCAGCGGCCTCGGCCGCTCGCCTTGCGATGTCATCGAAAGTCCCCGGCATCGCGGGCCAGGGGCACCCTGTCTCAGGATCAATGGCGTCGTAGCGGTAGCCGGTCCGATCCGTGATCCATCCCAAGGACCCGCAATTCGTCATTGCGACCGACATCTGCCAACCGCCAGGCGTCACCATACGACGGAAGGGCGCCTCGCGGACGACGCTGTCGAGGCCCAAGAGCAGCTCGTCGGCAACGCTGGTGGCAAACCCGTGCAGAATAGTCGCACCAGGACTGAGCGGCTGGTGAGACCGCTCAATTCCGTCAAACAGGTCCATGGTCGGCACCGTCACGTCGCATCGGCTTTAGGCGTGGGCAAGCGGTCAAGACGCGCTTGTCGGGATCCGGGCTATTACCTTGATCTCGAAATCGAAGCCGGCGAGCCAGTTGACGCCGATGCAGGTGATATTCGGATAGGGCGGATCGCCTAGATATTTGGAGCGCACCTTCAGGAACGTTTCGAACTGCGCTTCCGGATCGGTGTGAAAGGTCGTGATATCGACGATATCGTCGAACGTGCAGCCCGCGGCCGCCAGCACGGCTGTGAGGTTGGTGAAGGCAAGGTCGACCTGACGCTCGAAGTCCGGCTCGGGGCTGCCATCCTCGCGCGACCCAACCTGACCGGACACGAACAGCAGGGCGCCGGAGCGGATTGCTGCTGAGTATTTATAGGTCTCGTACAGGGCTTGCCGGCCCGCAGGAAAAACCGCTTCTCTTTTTGCCATCGTCGAATCCTTTCCGCATGCTTCCATGCTCGTTGGCCGCTAACATACGGGTCGTATGTGAAGTGGTATTATACGCGACGTATGTCAATGGTCCGAAATATGAGTATGGATGGGGCGTGAAGCGAATTGAGAGCATAGATCGGACGCGTGGCAAGCTACTTGCGGCGGGCCGTCAGGCCTTCGCCCAGCATGGCTATCATGCGGCATCGATGGATCAATTGACGGCGAGTGTGGGGCTAACGCGCGGCGCGCTTTATCATCATTTCGGCAGCAAGAAGGGCCTGCTGGCGGCGGTTGTTGAACATTATGATACCGAGATGGCGCACCGTATGCGCGAAACGGCCGCGCGTTCTGAAGATGGCTGTCAGGCTCTGCTCGACGAAGGCGTGGCCTACATCAAGCTCGCGCTCGAGCCCGACTTCCAGCGGATCGTCTTGCTCGACGGGCCGGCCGTGCTCGGCGATCCGATGCACTGGCCGAGCCAGAATGCGTGTTTGGCCGTTACAACCGACGCGATCCGGACGCTCCTGAAGGAGGAGCGGATCGCGCCTGTCGATGCGGAAGCAGCGGCGCGGCTGCTTAACGGCGCAGCGCTGGATGCCGCGTTGTGGATTGCGGCATCCGACGATCCGTCCCTTGTGGCGGAGCGGGCAATCGGCGCCTTCCTGCGGCTGGCGTCCGGGCTGTTAGGACGCTGAACCCGGAGGACCGCAAGTGGCCGAAAGCTGACGCTTTCGTGCGAACGCAAGGGGCTGGCCGCATCACCGGGTCCGCGGGCTAGGAGTAAGACGCTGCGGCGATGCGAGCCCAGCTCAAAAAAAACTGACCGCAGGCCCACGTGCGGGATTCACATTGCCGCAAGCGATGCTAAGATTCCTATTATGTTCCACCAAGCTGATCTTTTCGATGCTGTTGAAGTCGAACAGCGGACACCTGCTAAACCACTAAACTTGCCAGCGCTGATCGAGCGGATTGCGGACTTCTCGCCGCGGCCGCGCTACACATTCATGGTCCTCAACCTGATTGCCAAAGCTGCCGGCGGGAACAGCGGTTCGGCGGGTCCATATGTCGATACCGAAGAGGAGCCTCGTGTTCCGCTCCGCGATTGGCTGTGCGATTCACTGGTTCCGATGGCGAAGCGTGATGCCCGTCGTCTGATTATCGTCGAAGAGGTCAAGGCATCGCTCACTGCGCAGGGCGCCTTGCCGGACGGCGCCGTGGAGGCTGCAAAAGCGATAGATACTGAAGTCCGTGAACGGGTCCGGCGCTCTGGCCGGTGCAACGTCAGTCGCGCCGTCTCAGACCTCGTCCGTGCCGGCCTAGTTCGACGGCACTACCAAGGGTACCGGGTCGATCATCACAATCGTGGTGCTCAGCGCGAAGCGGTGTACACGATCACGGAAGCAGCGGCCCGCGCGCTCTGGTCTCAGAAAGCTCAGTAATCGAGTTCGGCTGCGGCCTTGGAATTAACAGTTTCACAATTGGACGGTTTTCAGCGATTTGTTGAAACCGCAGCTTTAATGAAATTTATTGCTATTTCAGCCGAATCGTGGTTTCAACGTTGCGGTGAAAGACTCAATCGGCACTGAGCGACGGGCGGCTGAAGCGCTCAAGGCCTTCCTTGGCTCGATCCCGCAATTCGCGCTTTGCGAGATGACGTCGGTCGGCAAGCCAGGCGAGGTCGATCGTGGCGTAGACATCATCGCTGAAACCGAGTTTGCCGGCCGGCCGCTCAAGCTCGTGGTCGAGATTAAAACCAACGGGCAACCCCGGATAGCGCACCAAGCCGCCTATCAGCTTAAACGTTATCTGGATCAGACAGGCCAGGAGGGCGTGCCGATGTTCATCGCGCCCTATCTATCCGAACAGGCGCAGGCGGCGTGCCGCGAGGAAGACATCGCCTACCTCGATTTCCAAGGCAACGCCCGTCTGGTCTTCGATACCATCTTCATCGAGCGGAAGGTCGAAGGGAAGCCAGATCCCGAACGACGTTCTCTGCGGACCCTGTTCAAGCCTAAGTCGGCTCGCATCCTGCGCGTGTTGCTGGACGACCCGCACCGGCCCTGGCGCGTGACCGAGCTTGCTGAAGCCGCCAAGGTCAGCCTCGGGCTGGTCAGTACAGTCGGCACCGCCTTGCGCGAACGCGAATGGGCTGACCAGACGGAGCAGGGGCTACGTCTCGTCGATCCTTCCGGTCTGCTAGACGAATGGGCTCGCAACTATGAGCAGCCCAAGGGGGAGGAGGTCCGCCTCTATACCCACCTTCATGGCAAGGCTCTGGTGGAGCGCCTGCGTGATCTGGCGATGGAGGAGGGCAGGGTGGCCTTGGCCTCGTTCAGCGCGGCGGCTTGGTACGCGCCGTTCGTCCGGCAGAGCACCAGCTATTTCTATGCGGACGAAAAGGGACTTGGCGCTCTGCAGACGATCCTCAATCTGAGCGCGCCGGCCAAGGGTGCGAATGTCGTGGTGCGCGTCCCCGATGAGTATGGCGTACTTGATGACGCGCGGCCGGTCGCCCCAGGGGTCATCGTGACCAGTCCCGTTCAGACCTATCTCGATCTCATGGCGGGCGGCGAGCGTGGCGCCGAAGGGGCCGAACATCTCAAGGACAAGCTTTTGCGGTGGCCAGCATGAATGACGAACCGCAATCGGCCAACGATTACGACGATCGCACAAGCGCCGCGGTTCGATCAGTTCTCGTCGAGATCGGTCAGACGCTCGGAAGCTTTCGCGGGAAGTTTGCGGTCATCGGCGGCGCCGTGCCTTGGCTGCTGCTCGAGGACAGCGAGATGCGCCACGTCGGCACCCTCGACATCGATCTCAGTCTCGACGCGCAGGCCCTGGCCGCCGGCGAGGAGTATGTCGCTCTCGTCGATGCTCTCCACGGACAGGGGTACGCTCCCCGCGACACGCTCAAATATTTCCAGATGGTCCGGACGGTGCAGCCGAAGGATGACGGACCGCCGATCGACGTGATCGTCGATTTCCTGCGGCCCTATGATGCCGTCCTGGAGAAGAACCGGCCGCCGCTCACCACTGAATTCGCGACGCAGCGTGCGTCCGGCGCGGAGCTTGCCATTCACTTCCACGAGCTGGTCGCAATCGAAGGCGATATGCCCAAGGGCGGGACCAACAAGGTGATGATCGCCGTCGCCTCGATCCCGGCGCTTCTCGCCATGAAAGGCTTCGCGCTCGACGGACGGTACAAGCAAAAAGACGCCTATGACGTCTATTATTCGATCCGGAATTATCCCGGCGGGATCGATGCGCTCGCGGACGATTGCCGCCCGCTGCTGGAGCATCAGAGCGGCCGGGATGGCTTCGCGCACGTGGTCGCGAAATTCGACGACCCAGACGGCTATGGCCCGACATGCGTGCGCAACTTCGTAGAGGGCTCCGATATCTTGGACGGCCGGACGCCGGACGAGTGGCAACAGGATGCCTTTGGTCAGGTCGACGCCTGGGCCCGTGCGATCGGACTAAGATGACACACGGATTTGCGGGGCCGCAATGAAGCTCATTCATACAGCCGACTGGCAGCTCGGAAAACCTTACGGGCGGTTTGAACCAGAGGTGCGCGCCGCACTCTCCGAGGCACGCTTCGATGCCATCGACGCGATCGGGAAGGAGGCCGCTCGCCACGGCGCGGCTCATGTCCTGGTCGCGGGCGATGTCTTTGATACCGAGGGGCCTGACGACCGCACCATCGTTCAAGCCATCTCCCGAATGGAGCGCCATGCGTGTCGATGGTGGCTGCTGCCAGGCAATCACGACTTTGCCCGCAACGGCGGTCTCTGGGACCGTGTCCGCCACCGCGCGGGCGGCGCTATCACCGTCTTGTCGGACGCGCAGGCCCACGAAATCGAGCCCGGAGTCTGGCTCCTTCCCGCGCCGCTGACGCATCGCCATAATCTCGACGATCCCACCGAGCTTTTCGACACCATGGAGACACCTGGGGGCCGGGTCCGCATTGGCCTCGCGCACGGATCGATCCGCGACTTCGGCACTCAAGGCGAGACCAAGAACCAGATCGCGCCCGACCGGGCTCGTCGCTCCACGCTCGATTATCTCGCGCTCGGAGATTGGCACGGGACGCTCAGTATCGATGCGCGGACCTGGTATGCGGGCACGCCCGAAACCGATCGCTTCCAACGCGATGAGCCCGGCCAGGTGCTATTGGTCGATATCGGCGAAGGCCGCGACCCGGTGGTGACGCCGATCCGCACGGGCCGCTTCCAGTGGATCAAGCGAAGCTGGACGGTGAACGATCAGGCCGGGTTCAATGGGGAGTGCGACCAATTGTTGGGAGCGATCGATCCGCCTTCTACGCTGCTCGAACTATCACTGGCCGGAATCACGAGCCTTACGGACCGGGTCGCGATGCTAGGCAGACTGGAAAACGATGTCGGGCACCGTGTCCGCTATATTGACGTTCGCGCAGCCGATCTTGTCGGCCGCCCCAGCGAAGACGATCTTGCCAGCCTCGCGGTTGAAGGCATGCTCGGCGTCGCCGCGGCGAAACTGTCGGCCGCAATCGAGACGGGCGGGCCTGATGGGTTGATTGCCAAGCGTGCCCTGGAGCGACTCTTCGTCGAATATAGCCGGGAGGACAGGGCATGAGCCTGTACCTGCGCCGGATCGCCATCGACGGCTTCCGCAAGTTTCGTGAGCCGATGGCGATCGAGGGCCTCGCCGACGGTCTCAACATCGTCATCGAACCCAATGAGACCGGCAAGTCGACAGTGCTCGAGGCGCTTCGCGCGGCATTTTTCGTTCGCCACGGTACGAAGAACCAGCTTGCTCAATCGTTCGCGCCTTATGGCGAAGCCGTTGGTCCGGAGATCCAGGTTTCGTTTGATGCCGACGGCGCACCATGGACGGTGACGAAGCGCTTCCTGCGCAGCGCATCGATCGAGGTCACCGGTCCACAAGGCAAAGCACAGGGAGAAGAAGCGGAAGCTCGCCTGCATGCGCTGCTGGGATCGGTGCGCGACACCAGCCAAAAGGGTGATGCCGGGAGCTATGGTGCTCTGGGGCTCCTCTGGGTTGCTCAGGCTGAGGCGCTCACGGTCACCGGACCAGGGCAGATCGTGCGCGACACTGTCCGATCGACCCTTGAAGCCGAGGTCGGCTCGATCATGGGAGGCCCGGCCTATGCGCGCGTCCGCGCCCGGATTGATGAGCAATATGGACGGTACTGGTCTCCCACCGGCCAGAAACGCGGGCGGCAGAACGAAGCGCGCGAGCGCGTCGAACAGGCTGAAACGGCCGCCCGCGACGCCGCCGAACGTTTGGCGGGGCTTGAGCGGACCTTCTCCGAACTCGAAAATGCGCGCTCCAGACTGAAAGTCGTTCACCGCGAGATCGCGGACGACACAGACGTGCAAACACGGAAGGATCTTACCGCCTCTCTCGAGACCGCGCGCGCAGCTGCCCAGATTCTCGCGACGCGGCGGGCCGAGCATGAGGCCATCAGCGCGAAAACGAACAACCTTGAAGATCTCGTCGATCGCCATCGAAGGGCGACCGACGAGCGCACCGGCGCTCAACTCGCGCTCGAGGCTGCGCGCTCACGCCGCACCGAAGTCCGAGAGGGATTGGCCACCGCGCAGCACCGGCTTGCTGATGCGCGCAGCGCGTTGGAAGCCGCGCGCACCGCCCGCCAGGAAGCTCGCCGTGGCCTCACCGCGGGCGAGGAGCTTTTGCGCGCTACACGCCGCCGAAGCGCAGTGTCGGCGGCACGCGCGCGGCACGCCGAGCTGGTCGACCTAGAGCGGCTTCAGGAAGAGGCCGCAGCCCTCACCGCTACGCTGATACCCGCCAACGCGATGGACGCGATCGAGGCAAACGAACGGCTCGTCGCTGAGGCGCGCGCCGCGCGCGCGGCAGGCGCCACGCGGATTGCCCTTGTTGGAGACGCTGCGGG
>Ga0265780_10004975_pt1 | contig 16982 bp, 18 predicted proteins | sample P1T30metagenome_FD_192432 | JGI IMG/M metagenome (GOLD analysis project Ga0265780, IMG submission 192432) | Plant litter microbial communities from East Loma Ridge, Irvine, California - P1 T30 | ecosystem: Environmental > Terrestrial > Plant litter > Unclassified | place: USA: California... | reverse complement strand
GGTATGTCAGCGATGCTTCATAGCGCTTCAATCACAAGCAGCGGACGTCCAATGTCAGTACTCGCAGTGGTCGGTGTCTTCGGTGCGAAAGCGCGAAAATGATAATCGCATCTCCACCAAATCGTGGGCCGCTCACGACAATCCGATCAGCACAGGGAAGGTGATGGGGGCCGCAACATCACAAAGGGTGGGGCCAGGTCCATCGATGTTTCCTCGCCTGTCCAAACAATAATACGTGCGCTGTCAAACATGCTCCACCTCATCACCTCGTGTCTGCACGACCCCGAGCATGTGTTACCGTTTTGCCTAGGCACCGCATGTTTTTGGTTGTCGTTGAACTCGATTTCTGCATCGACAATGCCCTGCGAACGTCCCAGCAGTCGCACGGCATCGAATGCAATGGTAGGCAAGGGCGCCCGCAATGATGATGCATCGGCCAAGTATTGTCTGTCGTATTTTGAGTTCGCCGACGTTTGACGTTGGCATTCTCGTTCGTACTGGGTACTCGCCCTTTCGCGAGTGCTTCTTAGTACATAATTTCAGCCCCACGTAAAGACTGAATCAAAATCGCAAAAATTCCTACACCGGTGTACTTGGAAACACCCAGCTCGGTTCTCTCCAATCGAAGAAGTATCTAAACTCATTGTACCTATGCTATTCCAGCATTTCGACTGCGAAAAGGCTGTTGCAGGAGCAAGAACACCTCTGCGGTGTCCATCCACATGACGTTTGTGGAACGATTCGCGACCCTCGCCTGTCTTGCTCCACAGAGAGATGGTCCCAAGTCAGGGGGTCGCCTTTATCCTAACCGCGCACCATGTTCTCGGCTACACATGATTATACCCGAATTGGCTTGAGCAGCTACCTGATCTACCGCTTGCCGCGCCCGTGGCTGCCCTAAATAGAAGGAAAAGCTTCCGAACTGACATGGGCTGCTCCGCGATGCTTGCACGCCTAGCACGCTAGGTAAATTTCGCACATGTCATGCATCGCGCCGTTTCAATATATATGTATTGGAAGAGCCTTCTATGCTCGCACTTCACGATTATCGTCCTGTTGTCCTTGAACTCCTCCGTCAATTTGTAGGGTTCTACGCTCCACGATTGGAAGTCTGTCGACTTCTGTACACTCGCTTTCACAGTCCTTTACTTCACCACTTTTAGAATGCGTATCTCTACTCTAATTGACTTTGTGGCTGCTTTCAGCACTCAAGTCTTCGCCGCTTGCCAGGCTCCCACCAAGGTCGACGACTTCTCGAAATGGTCGTCCAACACCAACAGCTTGGGTGAATGGACCAGTGGTAAGGAACATAAGACCAAGTCGGATCTGCTTAAGCTGATTATTTCCAGATGATGGCAGCATGAGCTCGATCTCGGCCAGCAACGGCGTCCTCAGCTTCAAGCCCAAGTCTAGCTCCTACTTCTACGAGACGTTCCCTTGCCAGAGTGCCAGCAGCAAAGAACTTAGTGCTTTGCAGTTCACAATCAAGGGAGCCTCTCAAGGTTCAGCAGTCGTTGAGCTCCAGACCAAGTCTGCTTGCTCCGACGCTGGAAGTTACAAGTCCTACTTCTCCCAAATTACAGGATTGACCGGCAGCACCCAGACAATTACCATCCCGTTCAGTTCGTTCGCCGGTGCCAACGCGAATGCCGTCACTGGCATCGTCTGGTCAGGCTTCTCATCCACCACTGTCACTTGGCAGCTCAGTAATATTGTGTTCGTCTGCCCGGCTTCGTCCGGTGGATCGCCCAGCTCTGCTGCCTCTGCTACCAAGTTCAGCTCTGCCGCTATCTCTGCTACCAAAGTCAGCTCTGCTGCTATCTCTGCTACCAGAGTCAGCTCTTCGGCTACGGCCTCCGTATCGAAGGCTGCGACGCTTTCCAGTGTATCTCCTCCCCGCAGCACTCTTGCGACCGTCTCCGCCTCTCCGTCCGGAACATGCTCCCCTCTCCTTATCGATGACTGGATCTCGCAGTCCCGCCTCACGTTCATGTTCTACAATGCTTTCAACTACCCGACATCCACCGATGGCACTATGCAGTCCGTCACCGTTGGCAAGCCTGCGGCGAACCGTGTTGAGATTGTTCCCAAGCAGAATGCCGGTTCCTACTTCTACAGCCAATTTCCATGTGTGGACGCCCAGAACAAATATGGTGGTATCTCCCTCCGCATCAAGGCTCCCAGAGGTGCTACACTTTCGGTCCAGCTTGACTCGTCCGACAACTGCGACCCTGAATCCGCCAAATCCGCCTTCCAATCTTCAAGTGAGCTTGGCTGGACCTTCGATGGCACGGAGAAGCTCTACAGCATTCCTTTCAGCAAGTTCGCGTCTCTCAACAAGGCTAAGCTTACCACCATCCTCTTTTCTGGATTCTCGGGCACCGTGTCATTCGGTCCCATGGCGTTCTACTGCGGTGACACCGTTGCTGAATACGTCGTCAAGCCCTCGGGCGGCGACTCTGGCTCTAGCACGACTGTTGCTGCTCCCTCCAACACTGCTGCTGCAACTCTTGTTGTCGACAAGTTTGTCAACGCGAATCAGAATGCCATGGGCAACTGGCACGGTGCCGATGAGGGCATGACGCTCAAGTACGCCAGCGGCAAGCTCACCATTACCTCTCCTGATGCGGACTATTCCTTTTATACTCAGCTCTCGGGCTCTTGCAGTGATATGAGCAAGTACAAAGGCTCTTATCTCCATATCGCTTACACCGGAAGCACCAAATTCACCGTCGCTCTTCAGCAACACAATCAGGGATGCAACTCGGAAGTCGCTCCATATCCCGAGACCTGGGACTCTGCCGAGGCCACGCGTTATGCCAATGGAAAAGACATCTACATCCCAATGAGCCACTTCAATGTGGAGATGTCTCGCGTTATCGGATTTGCGTTCAAGGGTTTCTACAGCTCCGAGCCAGTCACGTTCTCCGTCATAGAGATCGTGCCTTCGGTTCCATCCGGATTCTCCGTTCCGGCCAAGGATGATACTGGCAAGCTTGTCTTCGCCTGCAAACGCCCCAACTCGTTTGCGTTCGCCATCGACGACGGTGTACCCAATCTCGCCCAGGACGTCCTCAAGATTATCCGCGAGGAAGACATCAAGGTCACGTTTTTCACTGTCGGCGCTCCCCTGCTCGACCAGTCCACCAACTTGACCAACGTCTACAAAGAGATGATGGCCGCCGGTCACCAGCTCGCGCTCCACTCCTACACTCATCCTAAGATGGAGGGCCTTCCTGACTACGCGTCCATCGACTGGGAGTACAACGAGGACATCAAGGCAATGAAGAGCCAGTTCAACGGTCTCGAGACTCCCTACTTCCGTCCTCCCTTTGGTACCGAGGGTGCCCGTATGCGCTCGCGTCTTGCGAAGGCCGTCGGCAGCAAGGCTACGATCACCAACTGGTCCGTCGATGTTGAGGACTGGCTGTGGGCAGAGACCAGCACCCCTGAGAACCAGTTGGCTGCTTTCAAGCGCGATGTCGCCAAGGGCGGTAACCTCGTCGTGCTACACTACCTGTACCCATCTACGGTCAGCTACCTCAGGGAGTTCATCCAGATCGCAAAAGCTACTGGCAAGCAGCTCATGCGTGTTGACCAGTGCATGGAGGACCCTGCTGCTCCCCCTCTCAAGTCTTGAAAAGTTATCTAGTGCTAGCAATTTCAAATTCATGAAGTTTCACATGTTATGATCCATAGATGCAGTGTGTAATGTGTGGTGAAATGAAGGTGGCTATACCATGTATGCATGCTCTGTGGAAGGAATTTGCAGCATTCACAAAAACAATGCACCTTGTCTGATAACGTAAAGTTCCAACTTCCATTCGATGGTAATCATGGTTTGTAGGTGGTGGTGGTGGGAGCGCCGCGGAAGAGCGGCTTGGCACCCCAAATTTCCGCGTCTCGAAGAGCAACACCATCAACTGCAGAGAAGACAGCCCGTCCACAACCCGCCGCCATGCCGCCCCGAATACAGGCGACACGCCTCGCCCTCGCCCTCCTCTCAATCGCCCCCAAAACACTCTCTACTGCGCCCTTGCTCCTTCCCACCCACCACCGCTGCGCCTCCATCCTCTCCTCCCTCAGCGACACCAAAGGCGCCTACAACAAGAAGATCCGACGCGGTCGCGGCCCCGCATCCGGCAAAGGCAAGACTTCGGGACGCGGTCAGAAGGGCCAACATGCGCACGGCAAAGTCCCCGCACACTTCGAGGGCGGGCAGACGCCGTTGAGCATCACGAAGCCTGAGAGGGGGCGGGGGAAGTACAATCCGTTCGTCGTGGACATGTCGCCCATCAACCTGGACCGCATACAGAGCTGGATCAACCAGGGGAGGTTGGATCCTGCGAGGCCGATTACGATGAAGGAGTTGCACAAGAGCAGGTGCTTGCACGGGGTCAAGAGACATGGCGTGAAGCTGCTGGCACGGGTACGTTCGATAGAGGAGAGGATGAGATGAGGGTGTATGTATGTGTATGGGCACTAATCGGGCACAGAATCCAGAGCAATTGACTACGCCCATCAACATCGTCGTCTCCCGCGCCTCCGCCGAAGCCATAGCACGCATCGAGTCCCTCGGCGGCACCGTAACAACACGCTTCTACTCACCCACCTCAATCAAGCGCGTCCTGCGTGGCGATACACACCCCACCGTGTCCCTGCAAGCCCCCATAGACCTCATCGCCAGCGCTCTCCCCGCCACATCGCCCACCACATCGCCCATCCTCGCCTCCTTGGCCACCGACAAGAAAGTCGCAATGGCCACGCTCATGGAGCAAATAGGCAAAAAGTACAAGTTCCGCCTCCCTGATGCGACATCGCGGAAGGACATTGAGTACTACCGTGATCCGGCCCACAGGGGCTATTTGAGCTACACGGTCAAGGAAGGCGAGAGCCCGAGTTTGTTCTTCAAGCCGCCCGGTGAGGCCAAGGATCGGAAAAAGCAGAGTGCGAGAAGGGATGCGGCCAAGGCGAGTGCGGATAACAGGCTGTTTTAATCGGGGCTGGGCTGGGGCTTGTACTATATCGTGTAGAGGCATTGCATCACCAGACATTTTTCCACGTGACAGATGTCGAGAGTGCACCAATGAAGCTTCTGGGAACATGCCGTTCTCGACGTGATACAGGGCGACGAACACAGCTGGGATTTTTTAAAACTTTTATCAACGTGGGACACAAGTAGCGACATTCGGTATCGTGCGCAATAACTCTATTGAGAACTGCTGGCATATGTCCATCAGCCCAGCACCAGGTGCCGCAAGAAGTCGTGATCGATAAGACCAGCAAAATCTACCAACAAATGGCAAAGTCTGTAACCCAAACTAGTAGCCTGTCTATCTTTAATGGTAATTAAGTAGAGTAAGAAAGCTATACATAATATTATCAAAGATGTTCAGGCTCTCCTTTTAACGTACTTTTGGTCTTTAGTAGCACTGGTGGTAGAGCTTCGCTCAGGTAATCGATCAAGAATTCTTGCGGCACCTGGTGCCAGCAAACCGAAAGGCCAGGAACGGTACAATCTGCATCCAACATGGCTCCAGTGATGAGAATGAACGTGTCATTGTAAACGTCAAGGTACTGGCAGTGCCCCGTCTCGCAAGCCTTGATCTGGTTCATGTGAATGTAGATTGGGTAGGCAGCGTGCTTTACGGTCCCGCCCACTTCTGGAGTTGATCCAAGCTATCGTATTTTGGAGTATTCATCAATCTTTACGGTTTGCGCGGTAAATGTATGAGCGACATCCTGGCCTACAGTTGACAACGCCTGGTAAGCCCGTGGGGGCCAACACGTTCGAAAGTGCGCTACCATGCTAGCGTCGACAGCATAGTTTTGCTGCACCGCGAGAAGTTCCACGCGTGTACGGCAATGCCAGGCTGCTATCATATGTCCAGACTGAACGTGTGGGTGCGAGCCAATAAAAGTACGTCCCGAATGGAGGCAGGTTTGCTGTAGTCAGCACGGAAACCAACAGCACGCCTGTGATTGTCATATGTACGGATCCTCAGTGAGGCAATGTTCGAAGGGGCGTAAATAGCCGGCAGCAATGCATGAGCATCCCGCAGTAGGAAAAACAGACGGTGGCGCGAAACTAGCACTGTACTGAATGCTTGCAACGATAACGGTAGCACAGAAACAGACGGAAAGGAATAAATGTTGTGTGTGCGACCGGAACAAACGGCCTTGATGAAAGAAACGAAAGGCGCGCAGGGATCAGGGACTTGCTTGCAGGACCTCAAACGGTGGCGAGGGACGTCTGTAAGCAGCAGCATGAATAGATAAACGAGAGTCGTTTCGTTGTGTATGTGTCGTGTCCTTTGATCGGCGCGCGGAGGGCGTTGTGGTGTTGGAAAACCTTGTTGTTCGGCATGCACCTCCTGTGCGAGCCCCGGTGCAACAATCCGCGCTTCCTCTCAACTCGACGCTTGCGGTATCGTGCATCTCGTGAGGCACCTCGGAACATTACCTTCCCTGACGGCGCAGCGAAGCTGAGGAGGATAAGAGTCAGATCATCCATGACGGAACCTGGTGGGATCGAGTGCATAGTACGGTAAGGCCCAGGTATCCTAGGCAACGTGCAGGTGGCGTCGATGTAGACTTGTGTTGAGGCAGGAAGTGCATCCGTCCCCTGGGCTGAAAGTGGCTCCAAAAAAAGCTGAACTGTGTGGATGTATGACGGCCAGGGAGGGGTAAATTATGACCAGTCTTTCGGTCCCGGGATGTGCAACGTTGGCGGAGCGTGCCTGGGGATGCGGTCTTGTTGGCCATGAAGATTAATTGCGTCAGTGCTTGAGTCGATGATCTAGATAGATGGATTGTTATTGCGGTCGGGCCACGAATAATGGTGTGTAAGAGGGTCAGTTGGAACTTGGATGTCGTCTGGCTCGCTCGGCCTTGCATGGCGGGGCTTAGTACTCTCTCGCCACTGGACGAGCTGCCACATGCACTTCTGAGGACATCGTGATTGCCGCTTACAGACCGTCAGCGATCCGCGGGACGTGTCTTTGTCTGGCCGCAGATTGCCAAAATGCCGGACAAGCTGTGTGATGAGCTGGACATGATCTAAAATGTTCAAGCCATAGCAGGCATCAGGATTACCGCCGAAGTGGCGGGAGCAATTGGTACCGAACAGGTCACGTTATGGTACTTGTAGCATGAAACGTGGAATGCAGACAACGGCTAGGTATATAAAGAGGTTCGTGGCGGCGGGGACGAATTTTGGCGAGCAAGTCTCGACCAGTAGTTGCTCCCATGATGGGGGCCGGTGGTGTTCTGAAAGGTCGAGATACTTGTTCAAAGACAGAAGCAGTTACTCCAGTCAGACACTCACTGCAAGCGCGAATCGCAGTGCAGCTTCGAGTGCCTTTCAACCGAAACTTGATCCCTATGGCGCAGCCTTGTCAGTCATTCTGGAAGTCATCCGGTCAGACACGACGACTTGACCGGCTCATGAGGCCATCATTCTTAGTCATGACACTGGGGACAGCAAGTTACCGTGAAACGGATTGTGGTTGCCTTGGGACTGAAATGTAGCCATATTGGCCTGGTGAGGATAGCGTGGAGTTGGACGAGATCTATTCGTCCGGATTCGTCTTACCTGCTTATTCCAGCAAGCAAGGCGGGGCAGGCACATAGAAGTCTTGAGATCTCCTTGCAAAGACGCAGTATAGAGGCTAAATTCAGCATAGTTGGACATCGCATGACAGTGCTGAGTGAACCAAGAAACAGAGAAAGAACTTGGTGGAGCGTATGAAGGGCTCGCCTATCCGAGACAGTCCGTTTGCCGCGATCTGCTGTTGTTCGACCAAGCATGATGCATCGCGCAACTGTGACCGGAAAGTTAACGTAAAGCCGAGCGTTACCTATTGCTGAGTGCTGCGATCGGTAGGTTCAGCGTCTGACGGGGACCGGGAAGATCGTCCAGGCGAGAAGGACAATGACACGAGCAGGACGCAACCTGCGGATTCATTGTCTGTGAGCCAGAAATTTCGCGTCGGGAATTGATACACGCTGGGCATGTACGTGGCTGGACATCGTTAGACAAACACTGTGGTTTGATGGCGGAGGACCGGATTGACGACCTTGTCGGTATCCACGATGATTTTGCACTATGTTAGTGCGATGCATTGTACGCGTCGGGCATGGGGCGCGATACGTATCAGCGCGCCCAAAGTCGACTAATAAAGGTTCCTAAATTGGCTTAGACTGCTCTTACACACTCACGCTTTCTATGGAGCTTGGGCTGGGCAAGGGCAACGACTCGCGCTCGTATGGGAGCATGACTGTGCCGAGGGACGACCGTATCACGCCTCCGGATCCTTGAAAGTAGTTCTCGCCTTCTCTACGCCGAAATCTGCATCGCTATCTCCACAATGTAATTGAGTCTGACATGATTGCCTTTGCAAGAGCTGCATGCGGCAGGTGTGTGTCGACGTCAATTGCTGCAAGGATATCACCTAGACTTTGCTGTTAGGAGCAATGTTATTGCAGCACCTAGATCAGCTCACAACTGCACTGTATCACCGTGACTGCTGTAGGTGCGCTAGTCGAGGCGGACAGGCCTTTGGCACTCTGCATGGAGCTCAAGTGGTGCATGTTTGAGATTTTGACAGTGTAAGAACGGAGTCCTTGTGTGAGGTCGTATCCATGGACAGCGTACTCCGTACTCTGCCTCGTAGTGACCAAAACGTCTCCACAGAGGATCGAGCTGTTAGCCGCTAGTGGCAAGTTTGTGCTGTAATGGTTACCTCTAAAGATTGCTCGCATGCTTGTTCACTGGAAGGCGGATTACGTATGCATCTATTTTGCTCGCGATATCGCCCGAGGAAAGAGCGAGATCCATGTCCAAAGTACGGAGTACGTATGACGGCTTTTGCAATCGCTTTCAGCAACATTTCTTCACAAAGCCGAAGCAAGAAAGGCCGGATCATCATAGCAGAGACGACCACTTTCGTTGGGCGTCGGGATCCTGCGTGACCCATGCCTCGTGTGTCGATGGCAATAATCTCGTCACAGTTCCACGGTTAGCGCTGCTGGCCTCATCAGAGGCGTTTTTCGTTATGTCGGTCTGCTTGCAATGCGAGAGGCCAAGCGCAGCAAATCCAAAAGCAATAACGCTTCATGACACCGTCGCTAGCTCGAGCATACATTCACGAGCCACGGATGGCTGCTTCAATGTACATCTTATGATCCTTGATCATTGAGCTGCGTCCGCTAAGTCGATGATGGATCCGACACAGCGTGCGGGAGAAGAGGGATTAACCAGTCGCGGACCCCAGGTGTCATGCAAGCACAGAGATGTGTGTGAAGTGAGCAAGGCGCGCGCAACTATGTCGATACGTGTTTCGCCAGGGGCGTTGTAAAGGCTGTCCTGCGGTGCAAATTGTCTCGAATTGGAGGAAAGATGGTCGTATTTAGCGTCGGGTGCGCAGGCTCTGATTCGGCGGAAGCGCCGGGCCCGGTGAATGCACGCAGCACTGGACCGCATGATTGGAAGTGGACGCGACGCGAAATCATTTGCAAAGAGGATTCACGATCAGCAGTCTCGCTCAAACCTGAGCCTGCAAAGCTTCGCGTTGGAACAGGGTTTGGGCTCGGAAATAGGGGTTGGTTAGGGTAAAGTATGACCGCAAGCCTGTTAGGGCGGGCTGGATGGCGGCTGGGACATCGTATCGCTCCTGATATTGGCGCATCGCGAGACGCAGTGTCGTCGCCGTGGGCGTGCAGCAAAGTCTGCTTTTTTGGTGGACGCGATGTAGTAGAGCGAGTGACCCACTCGGTGCACCAGAGCTACCACTCACGGGGCCCGCAAGAGTCAAACACGGCATGCGCGGAACGTCAAATGCCCTTCCAGACCGCCCGGCTGTGTCTGATGATTATTGATGGACGATGGCGAGCATCCTGATTCCTTTGCACTGCACGACGCCATCCGAGGTGGTTGCGCGCATGGCTACCTAACGCAACGCTCAGCCGCTTACCACTGCAACGAGGGCGGCAAGCGAGTTGGAATCTGGATGTCCTCAGAATCTTTGGTGCTCCGCCTTGGCCGACGCGTGCTGAGCAAGAGTAGGGGAGGGCAAAGCCAAACTTCGTCTAAATGCGCAGAGTAGTGGCCAATGCGAGAATAGTTGATGAGGCCACCAGCGCTATTGTTTCCTGCGCAGACGAAGCGTCCCACCGCGGTCGGAACATCGATCTGAAGCCCTCGCCGACTGCGGCCAATCACAGCGACCCGCTTTGCTGAGGCTGTACAGACGGTGGTTGCGCGGCGCAGCTGGGGAAGCTGCTCACTTGGATTTGATTATTCATACGCCGGCACGCGGAGTCGAGGGCTGGTGTGTGCCACCCAAACGAAGGGATGCAGCCCCCCACTACGCACTCATGTTCCCTGGTGAATCGTGATGGGGCAGCAAACGACGAACCACAAATGACATGAGCGCTGGCTGCAATCGGCGGGCCATGCCATGTTCGGCCTGGCAATGAGAGCACACCAGTAAAGATGTGTGGTGATGAAGGTAAGAGAACAGGGATCTGCCGGGGTGGTCGATTAGGTACGCTTGCAACGCCCGGTCTCACAAAAGTCTGATTATTGTGGGCTTTGTTGTGTGCGCCGAATGGAGCCTTGGCGTCGCGTCCCGGCCACCCCTGCTGCTTCAGTGCCACTTCCCACATGCCCTGCTCGCCGGTCGCGCCTGCTTTGTGTGCCCGTGTCCGTGCGCGCTAAAACAGCAGGCGCGGTCTGGTTGATGTCAGAGCATGCTTTGCTCCTTCTGGATCAGCCTCTTGGTTATCCTGGAACAACCCGCGTCTTCTTTCATGGGAATTATGTACGTGAACGTTACTCGTCGGCCTGTGGCTATTCACACTCCAGCGGACCAAGCCATGCTGGTCCAAGGCCGTGTTTGGACCACCTCTAGAGACAATCCGCTTCCGCCTGTGCCTGTGCCTACCATTACCACTACAATACAGTAATTGCACGCAACAATCACCACTGCTCGCTTCTCCCCTTCCTGACCCGTCCTCAATAGCACCTGTCCCTTTGCAAACGTCCTTCGAACGAGGTTGCATCACGCCTACCGACCACATATTTGCGAAGACGCTGTCAACAGTCCAACTCTCCTTGCTTGTACCTCCAGCAGTCTGGATCACCACAACGCTCGCTTCACCACGCAATGAAGTGACTGCTCATGCTCACCGCCGCCGTCCTTCACTTCACCATCACCGCTGAGTCGTGTCCATGCTCGAGCTACAGCTCCCTCGTCCGATGCCTCACGCCCTCCCACGGGAGCCTCCCTTCGACTTCTACTCCTCCGCTTCTCACCCCGTCTCCAAATTCGACACCACCATGCAGCTGCCGATGCCCAGAATGGCCAGCGGCCATCAGCATGACCTGACCAGAACAGCCCCCAGGGCGCCCCTCACGCCTCCCGACCACCCAGGCTCAGCTGTCCGCATGGTCTCTCTGCCGCCAGTGCAGGGTGACGGATATCAGTATGGCTACCAGCTGCCTGCAATAGGCCACTCGAGACATACAGCAGCACCGCGAAGTCCCAGTCCTCAGCGACAGTCACAACAGCCTCCGCAAGATGCGAGCCAAACACCAAAGAAGAAGTGGAACATCTCACCAAATCTGCGGATACCTGAATCCATCAGCACACCGCAGGAGGGCTTGCCTCAACTAGCGGCAGAGGTTGGTTTACCGATTTTTTCGTTGATCGCCAAGACTGACTTTGGCAGATAACATGCTTGTTCTGGTTCGAGAGCTCAAAAACACTGCAGCAAGTACTAGACGTGAACGCGCCATCCCACGCCATTCAACCACTCGTGCCCGATGCGCATCCTACCATCGGCTTCAAGAAATGGGTGGCCACCATCCTTACCACCACACAGGTCGCCCAAAACGTCATTCTGCTCGCCCTGCTCTTCGTCTACCGGTTGAAGCTCACGAACCCCACCGTCAAGGGCAAGCCAGGAAGCGAGTACCGACTACTAACCGTAGCACTCATGCTCGGGAATAAGTTTCTCGATGACAATACGTACACGAACAAGACGTGGGCAGAGGTTTCTGGCATATCCGTGCAGGAGGTACACATCATGGAGGTCGAATTTCTGAGCAACATGCGATACAGCTTGTTCACATCGAAGAAGAAGTGGGAAGAGTGGCATACGATACTGGGCAAGTTCGGGACTTTCTTCGACAGGGCCTCGAAGATCCCCGCCTCCGGCACCATCAGCCCAGGCGGACCACCTACTCCAGCGCTCGGGGCGCCGCAGAATGCTAGGGTGTCGCCGCGGAGTGCCAATCACACTTCACCACCGACACCAATGATGTACTCACCAAATAACCTAGCCTTCTCGAACACGCCGTTTTTGCAACCTCAAGCAACATCCGCCACGGTATCGCCGATTGGCGCTCTCCCAGAGCTCGGCCCCATCGTGCGAAAGCGAAGTGCTGACCACAGTGCCGAGCCTCCTTTCAAACGACAGTCGTATGGTTTTGCACCGGGTCCATACAGCAACGCTCCTGCCATTCCAACTCTCCAAACGCCCGTTGAGCGGTCCTTTGAGCCACCGCCGTCTGTCAACCGCCTGCCACCCCTCCCGAGTCTCTCTATTCCTGCACCGCAGCAGATGCAATCAGCGCAAGGGAGGAATTGGCCAGAGCTTTCGCTTCCGGCACCCGGCAGCCGCTCGATGGCAATGGTGTATCCCCCACCAGTTCAGTGGCAGCAACCAGCTGGTACACCCACCTCGATGGGCGCAACGCCATTCTCGAACTTCACACCGGCCTCCGACAGTTCACGCCAAATCAGTCCCTATCCGCCCTCTGCAGGTTCCTCGCCTGTCAATTCTTACCCGGCCACGGGTTCGAGACAACTATCACCATCGCATTTCTTGAACCAACGACAGTCGCCTTACCGACCCGTTCGTGGAGTGCACACTCTACTGGTCCCTCCACCGTCGACTTCCATGCATAACCCAGCCCAAAATGTTGCCTATGACCAGATGCAATACCAGCCCCTTGGAAGACCGATGACCGACCGCCGCACCGGGCTGCTGCCGTACATGGATCGCAGCGCATGGCCACCGACCAACCAGTTCAATCAGCTCCCCGTTCCTCAGCAGCCGATCTTTCGTTGAGGGTTGAACACCTTACCTTTCTATGTACACATGTTTTCCGCATAAGAGCCCTCCTTAAGGCCACTTCTTTCTTTCTGTTTCTCGAAAATATATTTTGCTGCGTTCTAGCGTGCATTGCATTGGGCGGCGAAAAGTCACGGGCATCACACCGGTCAATTGACTTGACTTGGTGCATTTTTCTTTACATCTTTACATCGCCCACAAGCTTCCAGTGGCGATGTTGTACACTGATATGCCCACATGTGGCCGGCGGTTTGGGAAGGCCGTGTGTGCCACGGAGCACATCTGTGTGTAGCACACCTGAGCAGAGGAGTTTGGAAGTGTGCAAGGCACGGAAGCGCGAGGAAGCGCTAGTATCGATAGCTGCTTTTAGTGCAATCACGAACAATGTGAAGCTCTCAAACTAAGCTCTTGCCTTAGCTCTAAGATTCTCCTTTGGCAACATTGTGGTGGTGTGGTTCCCTCAACTCCGCCCCCAATCGTGATTGTTGGCGTCCCGTAGATTGATTGGTTGAGATACTAGTGAGTGAGCTCGCGTGCACTTTCCGCAGATCCTTGCAAGTCTTCGGCCCTTTGAGCGGGGCTGGCGTTCCCAACTTCCAACATTTCCGCTCACCGTGCTTATGCCGTTTTCCCCAACACAACGATCGATACTGGGCATTTTACATGTACTCACGAAGCCTCTGTGCTGACTTGTAGATGATTCGGAATAAGAGCAGGTTCTGGGGCAAGGCGGTGGCGCACCTCTGCCAACCCGTACCGGCGAGACATGACAATCTCATCTCCAACCTAGTCGCGCATCAAACATCGGACTCGGAGTTTCTCAGGCGTACCCTGCGAGGACATGTTGCGGATTCCAGGCTGCGTTGGTGGATGCCACTGGAGCGGTGATTACATGCGCCACGGCGGGCAAGGAGGCGTGTTTGGCATCTGGGATTGGGGCCGGTCCGGGATTGGTGAGATGGACGAATGTGGAGGGATCGTGTGGAAAGGAAGAGAATTTGACGATGAGCCTTACGTCCATTGATACGACCTGTGTACTGCATGCCGAGTAAAACTCAACAAGTTCCTCGATCCTCCGTCTGCGGAATGCGCATACATCTCTAAACACCAGATTTACGCGGACGCGTCGTCACCGATGTGAAACGTACTTGAATGTCCGGAAGGGTAGCGCATCGCTTGAAAGTGGTTTGTAGGTGCGTTTTCTATCTTCGACTGCGAATCTTGACTGTGAAGAAGACAGCAGATAGTTGGTAGGTATCGTGCTAACACTTCGAATTTGCGCACAGAGATTTGCGACAACATCGCTTCTTGTTCCTATTTGTCGTCTTGTAAATATTGGCATGTCTTTCTGCGTAAAATTGAAATGTGAGGAAAAGCTGGGTATCGATGGCAAGTGATTAAGCTACGGACTACCCCCGTCGCGACCTTTCATCGAAGCCCTTCAGGCTCCGCCGGGCAAACAGGACTCTATGGTTAGGCGGTCTTCAACAAAGACCCCTTGTAAGTGACATGAGCCTTGTACGTGGCCACTGCACAGGACGTTAAGCTCTGTAAGACCGTGCGGACGGCCCTCATAGACCTCGGAATATGGATGGAACTGAACAACAACGACGTTCTTCTGCCTTCCCTTTCAGGTGAGTGAAAGCGAAGGGTCATGGGAGACGCTAAACAAAGGCTTGGCATGGGCCCTTAGCTCCAGCAATTGCCTCTCGCGGCGCTCTAACAAGAGTACCCAACGCGTACCCGGAAGCCTGTTGCAACCCTCTACAAGCGTAGTCTTCCAAAGATGGCACCCCGCAAGCGCAAGAACATCGCCAAGCCGTCTCCAGCTGTCACTACGAACTAGCGTCTCAAGATCATCAATCAGTCAGAGGCCTCAGGCGCGTCAGTGAACGCTACTCCGGGTACCTTAGGCTCTGCCACTCCAGGCGATCTGTAAGTCTCAGGATATACTGCTGATGGGGAACATGTGTATTGACAACAGACAGGACGACACTCAACGCAACTAGCTCGCCACTGCTTCGCTTGCCTCCTGAGCTACGTAATCAGATATGGGTCTACGCTTATGGTGGTCATACTATCCACGTCACTGCTCGAAACGGGATTATTCTCACGTCTCCCAAGCAATTGGTTTGGACACGCTGTGTCAATGACAGAGACAAACAAATGCGATGCCGTTGTTTCCGCATGATGGAGACAAACACAAGTTTGGTGCCTATCATCATCAGCAAGCAGTTCTGGGCCGAGGCATCTGGAATCTTTTTCAGTTCGAATACCTTCCATTTTCAAGATGCTCAGCCACTTCGAAGGCTCGCAATCACTATCCGCAAGTTTGTTGAGCGCGTCAGCGATATTATGATCACCTTGCAGTCTCCGCTTGACATGGCGGTATGGGCCTCTATCCTGACATCATCAATCTTAGGACGATTTCGAAACATTCGAGGTCTGACTCTGGAAGTCATAGTGGTACCGGCTTGGCACAATAATATTCTACAACGCAAAGATGTCATGCGTGATGCTCGATGGAAGGCTCTCAAGCTCCCAGCCATCATCAGGGCATTTCAGCAGCATGAACTCAAGGAGGAGCATACGGCAGTCGTCTTCGCGAGGGTAGTCTATGGTCATGATGATGGCGAGGTCATGTCTTCCATTGTCGACGCCCAAGGTCTGGAGCGCATCATCAAGGACCAGCTTTTGGACCACCATCCGCGACGTCTATCAAAGCGAGGTCAAGGAGGTGAGTGAGGCAGATTGGCAGCGGGTGGAGAGCGGTGGCTTTTCGTGCCTTTTTAATCTCCAGGGTGCGACAACGGTTATGGTCAGGCAGCGAATGTTACTCATGGCGCGTTACATCTACGAGAGACAGTAACGCGCGTGGGCCAAGCAGCTGGTGCTGCGGTTCGTACAGCATAGCTTGGAGCTATACGCCTACAACCAAAGTGCCACACGCAATCATTGTCGGCTATGTTACACACGCGGCATCCATTCAAGCTCGGAGAATCACAGCAGACAGCGTTCAGTGCAAAGCAGCTCGTGATCGCAAGTGAAGTAGAGAGGCACTACTCACATGAGCATCATATGGCAGGCGTGACCCGATCACTCCCGTTTGATCTCTCATACGCCACCACTATTACACCTTCACCTCGCCTAGATTTTTTCTTTGAAGACTCGCTCTCAAGAAGACACACCGTCATGCAAAACACTCTGAAACTATTGAGCACTACTATTCGCACAAACTCATCACCGCGCACAACACGAATAAACGCAATTCCTACATTCATCCACTTCGACAACACTAATTACACCAGCTGCGGGACAACAATGGCAACCAATAAACGCAAGACGATATTTGAAGCGTCGTAAGCCCCTACGAAGCGACAGAAGGGCGTGAAAGCAGGCGAGACACAACGCGCAGACAACGCGACCGATCTGTGGGTTCAACAGCATGCTATAAGGAGCACAACACTAACATCCACCAGGGCGGCAACTAATCTCGCTGAGTCACCACTACTACGACTACCAGCAGAGCTCCGAAACAAGGTCTGGGAGAATGCATATGGCGGCAACGTAATACACGTAGAGTTTCGCACGGGCAACAGACAGATCACAGGCGCCTTGATTTGCAAACGCTGCGTCGAAGACGAGGATCCACGGAAAAACGTCAACTGTTGTGTGTCGCGTACTGGCTCTGGTTCTATTTCTGTCCCGCTAGTCAGCAAGCAGTACTGGGCGGAAGCGTCCACAACGTTCTTTGCCTCGAACGCCTTCAGCATCGATGAGCCACAGGTAATGTCTGAGCATGGAAACCTGATGTGAACAACCACTGACCTTGCGCCTACACC
>Ga0265780_10004974_pt1 | contig 16986 bp, 17 predicted proteins | sample P1T30metagenome_FD_192432 | JGI IMG/M metagenome (GOLD analysis project Ga0265780, IMG submission 192432) | Plant litter microbial communities from East Loma Ridge, Irvine, California - P1 T30 | ecosystem: Environmental > Terrestrial > Plant litter > Unclassified | place: USA: California... | reverse complement strand
TGCATATGCTGTGACACAGTGTGTGATTGCCACGTTGTCAGCGAATCCAATGCCGGTCTTATGACGAAGAGTCGCGTCGAATCCTTAGCGAGTGGGCGGATGCAGGTGTGCTGGGGGATGGGCGCTTAGTTGTTTGTACCCGTTTGTAATACACCGAGTGGGTTTCCCAAGTACTGGTTCTGTACTTTAGCTGATAAGTAATAGAGGAATAATTCTTGCATAGTGTTGAGGCATATCGTTCTAAAGCCTGCTGCGCATCTGTGTAGCTGTGCTGAGCGGTAGCCTAGGGGGCGGGCATGCAGTGACGAAAGAAACCGTGTCATGTCTCGGAATACTTGCTGGCTACAATCTTGATTAGACCACCTTTTTGTGTACCTTCCTCATTCAATGAATAACGTTACTGCCAAAAGGTATGTGAAACTAGCAGGATCGCGTGCTCTTCTTTTGGCGCAGCGCAGTTTTGAGGAGTGGCGACGGCGATCACTATCATAGCTACATTCGTCTCGTATTAGGCCATCGTGTATCTTTATACGTGCGAATCGTTATAATAGGCAGAATCAGAGATCCGATACAGGCCGTCGAGGGGGAAGCCGCCACCAGCCGTGTCGGCGGGCGATGCCCCGCGGGCCGCAACCCCGCCCGCCCTCAACTCAATCCATACATACGATCATGCACTCCTGCATACACTATTTACTTCACGTGCGGAGACAGTCCTTGATGACCTGCTCAACTTTGCGTAAAGAAATTTCTTGTCCTCATATTAGCATCTGTGATCCAGCAGTCAACATTCTCGCGTTTGGCTTCGCGACAGTCGGCTTCTTGTTTCTCGCTGATAAATCCAGACGCGATAGCCTGCACGATGGCTCACCAGCATCTCATCGAGGACCGGTTTTGACTATCGGACTGCGTATCATGCAAAGTCTTACTTTCGGCTGGGTCCTCTGGAATCAATAAATTCAGTGGACATGGGAAAAGAACTCACCGGTTCGAGGGTGATAAGACTGCCAAATATTAGTGATCAAAGTGAGTGGTGTTAGAACGCACGTACTGAAACATCCGACAGGCTTTGCAAATTCTCACAATCCTTCCTACATACATATCACGAAGCAGTGATATATGAAAGCATCGATCCGATTGCGATATATGAATCAAGCACGATAGGAGGGCTTCATTTCTCAATTTGATGTTAACCTCCTGTCCGTCTATACCCTATAGCAAGACCACTTGTCCCATCCACCATCACACCAAGCATACACGTTGCTGCCGTACTGCCTCGTACATGCTGCAGGAGTGTCGACATTCAAGACTATACCGACGTTGAGGGCTCCACCTGAGCATCGCCAGTCGTTGCATGAATTTCCAAGGCTGTGTGTAGCAGTCAAAGGCAAACCATACTGCTCACGGCAGGCCCGGGGCATGTCTATGCCGCCGAGTCTCTGGCCAGCTGCCGCTGCAGCAGCTGCTGGCGCGACGAGCGCTGCTGGGGCGCCAGATGCTGGCCCGGCGAGGAGGCCGAAGCTGATAATGGCACCGAGAACTGTAGTGTGGGTAACCATATTGTTCCCTGTACACAGACGAGTGGAAGTTAGTAATTGGAGAGATAGGTTTCTATGTCTCAGTTTGGGGAAAGGAAAGATCTCGCTACTGCCACATACCTAGGTATCTGATGAAGACTGATGCGAACAGGTAGATCGTGACTGGGTCTTGAAATTTGTGAGATGGTCGCTGTGTGCTCTGTGAGTGGGTGACTATGGAGGGGAGCTACCTAGGTATTCGAGGTGAAGAAGAGTAGTCCTTATAGTGGTTTGCTCCTGCTTCGAACATGCGCCTTCATGTAGGTCGTCCAGGCATATTGATTACTAGCCACGTCACAACTGTCGACCAAATGATCTTACTTGTACGCTAGAGATTGGGAGGGAGGGGAAGGGGGTGGGTCTAAAATCGTTTATGCTACTATGCGGCGCAGCTTGGTGTAGCCGAAGTAGTGATAAGCAGACGCAAACATATGTGGCAAAGCTCTCCACCTTGGAGCATCTCGTCTTCCAAATTTGGACGTCATACAGCTACCATTATTGGCCCGCATCACCAATTAACTCTTTCTGATCCCCTTACGCACCCCGCCCTAAACCGAATCTCTTCCATTAGTCCGCGCACATCCTGTCCCGAATGAAGGCTGCGAATGAAGACCCGCCAAGTAACCAATACACAACGCGTGAGAATGGATGTGTTTTGGCATCTGAAAGACCTTGCAAAGTCCTCATTGAAGATGGACCATGAAACAGTAGGACGTAAAGCCATCAAATCGAAAGCGCCATGCCAACCACAAACGACAGGAAGAATGTGAGTTTGTATACGTCCGTCTATGCCTTGTAGCAGCCCCAACTGAGCGCATCCCCATTGCACCGAGCATACACTCCAGCACCATATTGATTAACGCATGCCCGAGGGGTGTTGACACCCGTCTTGAAATTAGTGTACGCATCCCAGCACTTCCAACCATTACATGTACTATCAAACCGAAGAGCTCTCCACTGAGGTCCAATCTCCTTTATACAATAGGCGTCCATGTTAATGCCCTAAATCATCGACGTATGAAGTTAGTGTCTGTCTCACCAAGATTGCTAACATGGGAGAATTTACCCCCAGGTATTCACCTGCTGCTGCTGCGGCAGTGGCGGGTTCGGCAAGGGGTGCAGGAGCAGCAAGGGCTACAGGATCGGCAACTGCTGCTGGAGCGGCTACTGTTGGCGCAGCGAAGAGACCGAAGCTGATGATTGCGCGGAGAATAGTGGTGTGAGTGACCATGTTGGCGGGTGCGTCTAAGTAAAATTAGCCATCGTAAAGGTGAGCGTATATCATTGAAGTTTATATATCGTAGATCGTCCTATAGGAAGGGACTCGTTACTATGACATACTTGATGAAGATCGCTGAGAACCGGCGTATGGTATATAGCTCTTTCAATTTATGAAGGGTCTGTTGCGTATCAGGAGAATGATTGGGGATGGGAAGGAGCTGTTCGAGATGAAGAAGACCCGTTCTTATAGCAATTCCTTCATCTTTGAACACACGCTTCTATTAGGTCGTCAGGGCGTAAGGCGTATTCTTAGTCGCCCGGTTCAAAGTATTGGACTAGGCTATCCTCATCGCAGGCTAGGATTCTGGGGCGTAAACTGAAGTGACATAGACCGGCATGCAATGCAGTCCGGTGGAGTGCCGTTCATGCTGACATGCAGCATAGCTTAGGAAATACAGGTGAGTCTATCGACAAGCGGCCCGATCCTACGTAGCGAGTCCGCTGGAGCTAGATGCACTTTGTGGTAGAAAGTATCGAGACAGGACTGCTTATCTATCTGCTCTGGTCTTTGGCGTTGCCAGAGTGTCGAGCCTGGACGGAGGTGAACTCAGATGGGGAAGGTCTGAGGTTAGGCCCTCCGTAGGATTCGAGTGCGGGGCCAGCCGAGCACGCAGGGACTTACATACTAAGCGTAGGACTGGTTCTGTTAAATAGACTTTTCTGTCGATGTTAGCGAAGGCTGGTGAAGGATGCTCACTACAGCATCGTTTAAGGTTTGTGGTTAGGAAGTGTGTCGCTTGCAAGGGAAAACCCACCAATCGTTGCTTGAGTCGCGACCTTGCAGTAAACCTCTGAAAATCTTCACATGTCGCGCAATAGAAGCGGACAGACTCCAATGACAGGCCACGTTTGAAATGATTGCTAGTTTTCCATGTGTATCTCGTAGTGATGCAGAACGAAAGAAACTCCACGATGAAATTCGCAGGAGAAATTGTGGTTTACCGCTCGGACTGAAATCATCCTTCAAACAAGCAGAAACGCATTCTTTCTGCTCAATAAGTCCGTGATGCCTCGTTTATTACTCGAACTGATTGCGCCTAGGATCAGGCGCAGCGTATCCTCTCCTGAAGAGGAAGCTCTGCAGCTTATCCTCAACTCTCGCAAACTATAACCCCATTAGCCTCAAAGACATTATTTGCGACTCCGTGAAGGTACTCGTCAGGATGCGCTCTCTGAGCTCAAGCACTTACAAAACCCCGTCCCTGTACTCCATCTCTGACCCATACTCCATATCCACCCATGAGGTTTGCCATCATGACGTCCGTGGACAGGCGATCTCCTACTATTGCAATTTGATCTGGTCTAGTCACACCAGAATCCGGATGCGCCCTGAAGTAAGCCATGACCTCTTCCTTACAGCCAGGTTTCTTGGTGGTATGTCGCAGCACTTTGACACCGGTGTTGGCCTCCAAGATATCGGCCTGGGCATAGTTCTTATCGGATGATGTGCCAGCTGTGTTAGACACTATCAATAGTTTTGAGCCTGGATAAGCGCGTCGCAGGCGTTGGAAATGATCCTAAAACGGTGATTAGTAACGTTCTGGGCGGGAAAAAGCGCGTAGCAGTACTTCATATGGCTTGTGAATCTCATCGGTATGTGGGACAGCAAAACAATTGTCTTTGTCGAGCACTACAGCTTGGATATCTACCTCTTTCTGCCCGTTGACCCCATCCTTCCTAAAGGCTTTCGACAGGGGAATGGGTAGATGGTTGAATGTTGAGACTGTATGCTGCGGGAGACAAAGAGTCGGATTCCAAATCAGCCGGAAGACGTTTAAAGTGCCCGAGATGTTCATTTGGGATGCAGCGTGGTATGATTGCGATGGTGGAACTGGATGGTGACGCGCTTGTTGCGCGCTGCTTTTCCAGAGATGTTATTTCCGACGGTTCCGATGTCGTTCCGAGCAACTCTCGAGACCGACCGCTGCAATCAGTACCACTGAAGTCTGCTTAGCATGCCTGTACGTTTATTCAGCTCCAAAATGCAGAGTGGTATTAGTGTTCAACAAAGTTCCGACAGTTTTCGCTGCGCTACGGGGGAGCGTACGGCTATGTCATCGAAAGGAGAGAATCTGGTATCATAGACACGAGGAATAGAAATCACAGTACATGACAACGTGCTGATGTAATGGACGCAACTTAATAGGGTGTAGCTGGAACAGACATTGAGTTCTTGATGAGGAGCAGGCAACAGAGAGCGATGGGATGATGACTAAGGCATGGCCCAAGCTCAACCTCAACTTTCTGTAGACAGCGATATTAGCACCGCGCACGCGCTCTGCACCCACGACACCCAAGACTGCGCCGTGCACTGTTACCGACTACTCCTGCGTACCGAGAAGGCGACGAACCCCACCAGACACAATCGCGCCCCGAGTGCGATTTGCGACCACGACACGAAGTCTTCACTTGTTGCTTTCTACCACCATCCTACGGCTTCGAACGCGCGAAGGACCCGACTAGTAATACCAGTCAAATTGGCCGAGAATCAATACAAGCAAAATGACGAGCACTATCGGCATCCCAATCAAGCTCCTCAACGAGGCAGCAGTACGTTCACCGTCAATTACTCTACCAGTACTTGAGCCTGCGCTAACAGGTTCCAGGGTCACATTGTCACCCTTGAAATCACATCTGGCGAAGTATATCGCGGCAAGCTGATTGAAGGTACGTCCCCATATATCTCTTAGCTCTTAGGCGTTATGCTAACCAACTACAGCCGAGGACAACATGAACGTACAGCTGAAAGACATCACTGTAACCGCCCGCGACGGCCGCGTCTCACATCTCGAACAAGTATACATTCGAGGAAGCCATGTGCGATACTTCATCGTCCCAGACATGTTGAGGTAAGACTTATGTCTTGTTGGAAGGAGACAGGCACTGACAGGTCACAGGAACGCACCCATGTTCCGATCGAGAGGCACAAGGGGCCGCGGTGTCGGTCTTGCGCGTGGAAGGGCCACAGTCAACAGGGCCAGGGCCAGCACTCGCGGCGGTGGTCGCTGAACGAGCCGAAAGTTACGGGCGAAAAGACAACATAAGCAGAGAGCATGCTACCGGAAGCGAAGCAGCAGCGAGGACGCGCCATTTGGTGCCAGGACTAGACAATGGAGGGAAGGACAGGTATGCAACCAGATCGTTCTTGCTGGACATACGCTGAAAATTGGGATAGCCACAAATTTGATGATACCTTTGAATGGGATGAATGCACATTTTCACATCACCAAGAGTAGCGCGTGTTGAAAGAATGTCCGGCGGCATTTGAAGTGAAAACGCAACCGGGCGTAGTCGCGAATGTCTGATAGTCCCTGCGGCAGGCGGGCGCCTACCCCACGTCCAAAGGCGAGACCCCCGAGAACTCCGCAACTCGACACTTTTTCCACCAACACAATATGGACATGGAAATCAAGAACCCACGGCGCATCCTCGCTATCGGTGCGCCGGGGGCAGGTGTACTTCCACTGTTGAAGGGTACTTGATACACCCTCTGCATTACGCGCATCTACTGACTCGGCCTAGAACTCACAGGTTCCGCCCCAGAGCCCACCTCCGACACCACGGCCGGCCTTACGCACGAATGGCGTCTCGAGACCAAATACTACACCGCGAATCTTCCCATATGGGTCGATGAGCTCAGCAACGTCGCGGAATGGCGCACCGAATTCACCAAGCCCGAAGCTCGCGAGGTCGTCACCGCGCTCGGTGCGTGGATATACTGCTTCAAGAAGCCAGTCGAAGCAAAGGATCTAGAAGTGATCAAAGACACCATGCAGGCCGTTTCCGATGTCATCGAGCGTGCCTGTGGATACGGCGGTGACATGGTGTGTTTGGCTGTCGCGATGCCACAATCTATAACACCTTACCTTGAGAAGAGCAATGAAGACTGGGAAGAACTGGCCATGGACTACGGTTTCGAATACGTCGACTCAGAGAAGAAGGGCAAGAACGAGTTTGGTGAGGCGACGGGCATACACAGAGTTAGGGAAGCGCTCGAGGCTGGGGAATGGGAAAGCATGGCCGGCCTAGACTTGGGCGAGGATGACAACGGTTTTGAAGGCAGCTTTGCGGCAGAAGAGGCGGAAATGAACATGGAGCTGTTTGGTATGAAAGGTGCGCTAGCCGGGTTCGACGACGATGAAGGTCAGGAACCTGGAGACAAAGAGGTCGAAGACCTGGAAGTCATGATGCAAAAGATGGTTGCGATCAAGGAGATGGGCGAGGGCATGGAAGAGGCCGAGCGGAAACGTTTCGCTGCAAAAGCAGTGAACGACCTGCTGAAAGATCTATGATATGGACATATCTGGACTGCCAGACACTGCCGAGCACTATCGTAAATGCCTACCTACCAGCGGCTACTTCAACTTTTCACACCGAAACACAGCAAGAACGGGAAATCCATCTCTCTCGCCGGCTTCCCATCCTCAGCATCAACCTCCTTTCGCAGGACAAAAGCCTCATCGACCCTCACCTCATTAAATCCTGTCCCTAACAATAACTCTTCCATCTCGCTTTTCTTGATTCCATGCCTCTCTACACCCGGCCTCTTACTCACCGGATGAAACGGCACAGCCTCCGGTCCGAAGTCCTCATAATCCGTCAACGCAACAACACCTCCGGGTTTCAAACACTTGTGCATAGTCGCTAGGATCTCCGCCATCGAAGGGATATGATGCAGCGTCAAGTGAGAAACCACAAGATCAAATCGGTACGAATAAGGCGGCGACGCTGCCTCTCCGCGATGGGTGGCAAGGAGCGCTGCTGCGCTTTGCAATTCATGCGAGTCCGGGTTTGTTAAGAAGTGGTTCACCGAACAGAGATTCGGGTGGTCCGTTGGAAGATCCGCAAGCTTGGTGTCGAAGGCGCTTATCATGCCATCTGCGGTATCGACGCCGATGAGGCTGCGTACGTGTGGAGCTAGCATGAAGGAAAGGAGGCCAGTTCCGCAACCGATTTCTAGTACATCGAGATCTGTGATGCTCGTCAGTTCAAGAGCGTAGTGGGATGGCGGCATGATAATACCTTTGTTGCTTCCATCTTTGAATGCAGGCACGTAGCGCTTGATGGCCTCGAGTGCTTTTGAAGTTGACTCTACATGCTTCTCATTCGAATCCCATTCTAGTGCTTCCTTGCTGAAGCGCGCGTTGTTGATCTCTTGACTAGTTGTCATGACGTTGGTGACGTGAAAGTTAAAGGTTACGTGCTTTCGAGAAATGACTGAAAAGTACTAGTAACAGTCAAGCATGAAAAAGTTTACACATGAACAGGTGTGAAACGCAATTCTGGGGCGTGTCGTGATTAATACGGGTATGTCATCGTGTATACGCAGAACGCTGTGCGGGGTTTGCGGGCATGATGCGGGGCGCTTCCGTCCTAGGACGACCGACAGTCGCGACTTCCTGTAATCGTATCGCGAGCCACAATCGATCGAGATCTACTTCATTCCTCCAGTACACCGTGTAGTTTGGCAAAGACCTCTGGTTTGTCAACTGCTAGTGCCTATACGGCAGAGCAAGCAGTCAGAAGATCGAAGAGCTCAGCCTCCACGCAGGAGAGGCTGTGCAGCGATGCCCTCTTCAACTGAACGCCCAGGCTGAGTCTCAGTCGGATCGTTGCTCCATCACTCTTCCGTCTCCCATCTCTCGAATATCCCAAATGCACTTCCCATCAACCTAGCAGGAGTATCGGCTTCTAGTGTCCTCCACTCTGCGATGGTCGATTGTGAGGTTCGAGCTTACTGCAGTACAACATCATCGCACGAAAGAGCAGGGTAGAAGATGGCAGCCTTGGGCTACACACAGCTGGATCGAAGTAAAAAGGCTATTCGCCTCCTTACTGTAGCACCCGGCGACCCCGAAGAGCAAATTCGCTGTGAACTCACGCATGCTGATCTCGATGAGCAACCTTCATTTATCGCCTTATCGTATACCTGGGATCAAGCCGGCGGAAAAGACGAAATCGAATGTTGTGGCACAGCCATTCAAGTCGGGAAAAATCTGCGCAATTTTCTTCATTGTTTCAGAATCTGGGATGAAGGTCGCGGGAGTCGACTGTGGATCGATGCGTTATGTATGTGCTATATGCGACGTGATAGAGGATTAGTGTCAGTTAGCTGACTGAGGCTTGAAGGTATCAACCAAAATGATATCCACGAGCGCAATCATCAAGTCGGCCAAATGGGCGCGTTGTTCTCGACCGCCACATCTACCATTGCATGGTTAGGTGAAACGGGTGGCGAGTCTGATCTGGTGTACTCGTACATCTCCACTTCACAGAGTTCCATTGGATATATTCACGACACACGTCAAGCGCTATCGTGTCTCCTGAATCGCGAATACTGGTCGCGTGTCTGGGTCATACAAGAGTTTCTTCTGCCCTTGCATCTGTATGTATGGTGGGACGGCTACCGTATGAGGGCACAAGACTTCAGCCAGATCGTCTGGACCATGGCTGGACTCTCGTCGCGTTGTAAACCCCAGTACCCTTCTATATGGAACACGCCTGGGAGAAATCTGCTACAGTATAGGGAGAGATATCAGCGGATGAGCCATTCTCAGGACGTTTCCTCTGAAGATTTTCGGAAAATTATGGGTCTGCGGCCGCTATTACAGTGGTTCTCTACTTCGAAATGCAGTCTTATACATGACAGAGTGTACGGTCTTCTAGGAATCGCGACTGATACAGCTCACTCAACATGGCCGATAATACCGGACTACGAAAGATCCCTCGAGGAGCTATTACTGGACGTACTACAGAATCAAAGAAGAGAAGAACCAGATTCGACCGAAGGTACCTGGAGACTCATTAAAGATGTTTGCAATACCCTCGAGTTGAAAGCTGATGAGCTTGTTGCGTTGGCTTTTCACAATGCCCCCAAGATTGAACGAGAGCTTCACATCCTCATGTGTAGATTTAAAATTGGTGTTCCATATAGTCTTTATGGAGTCCCCTCGCCGCGTAAGATCACTGACTTGGAAAGGAAAAGGGCAGAATCTGGGTTTCCAGACTTCTACTCTCTCTTGCAGGGCACTCTTCAGCGATGGAGACAAGAGGGAGGGTGCATAAACTCTCTAAGAGGCAGTATATATAAGATGAAGCAAGAGCGCATGGAGATGGCTGCCTTAGAGAGCAGCGTTCGTTGTATTAGGCAACAAGAAGGATGCCTAGTGGCTTTAGGAAAATACCTAGGTTCCTGCCCGCTTGCCGAACCACGTGTACCTTCCCACAGTGCATCGATTGATGCATTGATTGTGGGTTTACGACACACCAAGACGACACGTTCCACTGAAGAGATCACTCGTTGGTGCGACCCAAACACATCAGAAGTCGTAAAGCTGCTGTATTCACTCGGCCAGCAGCCGTTTTACTTGGGGCGCTCTCACCTAGTATTTATGCGCAAGTCCTTGGGTGTACATACAGGCAGATGTCCACTATCAGCTGTTTCGTACCATTCTTTTGGTAAATTTGGGATCGCTTTAGTGCTGAAATGCAGCAAGGACTGTGGTTGGTACGCATGTCGGTATCCTAAGATCACTTCTGATCCGAACATAGTCGGTAGGGCGTTCTTTTGCAAGCGCTTGTGTTGACGATACTTCTCTTTTCGAGAGGATCTGATTGGATGGGTTCCAGTGCAAGATTGAGCTTGCGAAGCGCACAGCTAGTCTCGTTACAAATGCGTCGCAGCTTTGGTTCAGCTCCTCTTTCCCAACTTTCTTTCTATTGCAATGTTTCCGTCCATTGAAACGTTGACCGTCTTTTTGGGTGCGGTTGTTGAATGTGTGACAACTATTCAAAAAGAGATATATACGCCAACAGCTGGTCAAGTGAGCGAGCATACATCATCTGCAAATGGCTGTGCTTGGAAGTCAATATTGCGTGTATTGTTCGGGTTTACAAACCTAACCTTTAAGCGTTCCTCCATCCTTCGTCCTCTTCAATTTATTCATAATCCTCAACAAACCCACGCCCACTCCTCCCAAAAAGCGCTTCAATCGCCGCCGTAGCCTGCAACTGCGCATGCGTCTCCTTGACCTTCTCCTTCTCCCGTTCCAACTTCCTCAATTTCTCCTTCTCTCTCTCCAACTCACGCTCCTTCTCTCGGCGTAGCTTCCTGAGTTTCTCATGCTCAATGTCACTGTACTTGGCTCGTTCGTAGTCCTTCAACTTCTCCACTCGCTCACGGTCGCGCTCCTTCTCACGCTCCAAATCACGGAGACGGTCGATGTCTAGCGATGAGAGTTGACTGGTGAGGTCGTGGACGCTACGCCAGGGGTCTGGTGTGGATGCGCGACCGAGGAGAAGGGGCGACTGGCGACCGAGAGCCAATGGGTGGGTGGCGTAGCTCATGGAGCGTTCGGTGAGCAACCTGGGCGGCTCGTGAGGTAGGAATGTAGACCAGCTGTACCAACCGGCAGCTTTGAGTTCGGCACGAGCTTTGTTGACATCGTTCTCTAGTGCTCCACTGGAGTCGATCGCATCGAGGAACCGCATGCGGTGGGAGCCCTGCTGACTCTCAAGCTTGATGAGATTCGGCGGCTCGATTGTGGTGAGGCTGATAGAGGTAGTGTGATACTCTGGATTTGAAGTATTTGGCGCTCTAACGAGGAACTTTCGTGCCCAGTCCTTGAGATCAGAGTCTGGCTCATAGCCTTTGTAGATCTCGTTGAGAACGGCTACGGGGTCTTCATTGATGATGCCATAGGCGTTCATCCGATCGAGAGCATAGCTCTTGCAGTCTTCGAAGCCCATCAATGTACCCAGCTTGGCAAATTTTACATCAGTCAGAACGCAGGCTTCACTGGTCGTTGCTTGGGGTTTGATGATGGGTGGCCCCCGACGCTCGATGCCCAGACCTGCTGCCGCAGCGGCGAATGGGCGTGGGTCAGGCCGGTAGGAGCCAGTGTGCAGGAACTCCAGGAAGCGGACGAACGTGTCTTCAGAAACTTCCTTGTGTACCTTCAGAAAGCGGCTACCCGCCTTTTCAAATGCCCTCACCACGCTCAAAAACTCTTCAATCTTGTCTCCATCAACAAGGACTGGCTTGTCCTTGTACATGAACTCGACCGACTTTGCAGAAGGTCTAAGACGTGCGCGGCGTCTCGTCTCGAGCTCATGACGCCGCTCATTGTACGTTTGGACTTCCGACTCGCGGACGCACTTGGGCTGGTCGAACAGCGGCTTGCAAACCTTCCCGTACCACTTCTGCACTTCGCTCTCGGATGGCCCCTGCACGATGCTATGGCAGTGGCTGCAATACCATCGCTCCCGGTCCTCACGCTCAACTACTTCCCTCCTTCTTGGACTGTAGAATTCCTCGGCAATGTAGCGAATGTTGGAAGAGCCATGCCCATAGTTGAGAGGCGACAACTCTCTCCCGTGCACAGCTGAGAGCTTCTTGATGGTAAACATGATCTTACCGAAATGCACGCCATGATCCAAGCGTCCATAGTCCACTTCGTCTTCTTTCTGTGCGCCGCAAGCGACCAGAAGATATGCGTGTATCATGTGATGGATCAGAACAGCGACGATGTCTTTCGCCTTGGCGTATTCGAGCGCGTCCAGATTCAAGACGATATAGATACGCTTGACCTCAGGATTTGGTCCTAGTCTGTGGGTGTAGGTGGTGCCTGAGACGTCGGTACCCATGGTGTCAAAATCGAGGAAGACTGCATTTTTCAGATGACCGGCAAAGAGTACTTCATCGAGCTTGTTGAAGATGCGATATGGGATCTCCTGGACTAGCCCGTCCCTTTCATGTGTCGCAGCCCGTATCCGTATGTTCTTCAATTTCTCGGCTACGTCAGCCCAATTCTGTTCCAGTCGATCAACGATGAATGCGACTGCCCAATCAATGTTCCACCCAAGATTCCTGTCGCACCTTAGGAAGGGATCTTGAAGTCGGACAGCGACGCTCGATAGCGGTGGACGATAATTATTAGGCTCGAAAGGGACGTATAGATCTGATTCTGAATCAGAGGGGTAGGACTTTGATCGAGCAAGCGCTGCTCCGCCAAAGAAACGATCACCATACGGCAACAACGCATATTGATCGGGAGAGCCGAGCGTCATTGAGTAGTGAGAGTGATGTGAAGGTCCGAGAGTCTTGGCAAAAGGTCAAAGGATCAAGAATTGATCGAACCTCTGCGGGAGGGTAGTTCCATTGCTGTTTTATAGTTGGGTCGAGCGGGAGGCCGAAGCGGATGATGGCTGCTTCCAGCCGGCGTGACGTAGTGATTGGCGGCAGCTTCTCCGTTCGAAGACTCAGCATAGAGCACGAATGATAGTTGATGCGAACGTGATGCAAACGCTATCACGTATTGTTTGTCCTGGGTAAGCCAAAGATTGGGGTCCGGGCTCGTTGAGCTACGGGCGAAGTGGGATATCATTGGGTCGATACTGGAAACCGGAAGGTTTCCTTCTATCTGACAGCTGTGCACCATGCCCATGGGCCAAGGTCGCGTGGTACCATATAGGCGAACGTAACGCAAGATTGCAAAACACTGGCTGCTGGAACGGATGTGATGGCGCTGGTAGGTGGGCGGCTTTCGGCGCCGCTTCTCACTCAGCCTAACAAGTGTCAGTACTAGCGGAGACATGCCTTGTGGGGATTAGACGCGAGGACGACATGATGGACGTGACACTGATCGAAGGCTAGGTGAAAATAGTAGTATTTATTTAGCGAAGAGCGCAACGTACGCCAGTCGCGGCTCCAATGATCGAGCAGGAAAACAGATGGGATATACAGAGCACGTAAAGGGGAGCGAAAATGAAAGCGCACTAGATGGTGAAGCGCCTGACTGGTAGCCGAATATCGTTCCCCGAGTTTGTCGTAACACATGAACAAAGACGGGTGATGCCTCATTCTTAGCCGCTGGGGTTGCCACGGCTGATCGGTATATAACAGCGAACAGGAATCCGGACTATCGCGCTGTCATTACCAGCCCTGACATTTAGTAGCGTGGGCGGTCGTCGGGACGACCGTACTCGTCGACGGGCCTTCCGCTGACGGAGCCAGGACGCGATCCAGGGCGCGAGCCAGGGCGCGAACTAGGACCCACACTCCTTCCGCTGCCGTCGCCGTAGTGCTTTCGCCTGAGAGCGGCTAACCTCTTCTTCTTGGTGTGCGCATTGATGTAGGTGCCGATGATGAAACCGACAATGTTGAAGAAAGGCACCCAGGTGGTCTCGGGCAGGAACTGCTGGGCGAATGCCAGCGAGATGGGCGAGACGATCCAGCTGACCTTCATGACAGGCCAGAAACCGGCCCTGACGGTCGCCTTGACTTGGTGGAAGGTGCGAGCGCCCGCGATGAGGGCCATGGAGACGAGGTAGACGCTGTTCTGGATGGGCGAGATCTGCGACTGTTAGCGACGTGCTGACGATTGACGGCCGTTCGGGTCAGGACTCACGATCAAGTTGCTGAAGAGAATCTGCAGGACCTTGGCCTTCAAGCTCTTGCGCCCCTGGAAGACCTTCTGGAGAGCGCTAATCAAGACGTGTCCAAGGGGCGCGCTGATCAAGGCACCGTAGATGGCCATCTTGGGAACACGCGAGGTGAAGTAGTGGCCCGACTTGCTCCTGTCGTGGGCGATCCACGATGCGAGGAACTCTTGGAGACCAGAGAGGGTGCCCGATGTCAGCATCTTGGTGCGCAATGGGTTGCTCTGCAGCTGCTTGAGGTAGGCCTGGCGCGCGTGCCGTCAGTGAAGGGCTCGTCACATGTTTCGTCGCACAAGACTCACAGCGAGATAGCCATTGGGACCGCCGCCTTTGGTGAGGGCCTGGCCGAGCTCGTGCATGAGGTCGCCATCCTTGACTTTGCTCGCAGCGTCGGCAACGGCGGCCGTCGCCTTGGTCGTCGTCTCCTTCTCGAATTTGACCGACATGGCGCCTCAATGCGATGCGACAGCAGCAGACAGCGGATGGGCGCGTGTGGGAGATGGGGCTGCGGTCGACGAGGTGTTTTGTGGGGGAGGGTTGACGAGCTGGCCAGGCGTCGGGATGGCTGGGGATGAAGTGTAAACACCTCGGACGACTTGGGTGCTCCGTGCTGCTAGCGCCGAGCCCAAGATGCGGAAGCGCGTGGTCTGGCACAACAACACGACCTCGGTTTCGGCTATGGGTGAGGATGATAGTGCTCAGCCAACTTCCTCAGTTCCAGCCTGCGATATCTGCATACTCTCTGCAGGAAAGCTGATGAAGCTGAGCTACACGGCATGCCGAGGGCGCGTTCGCCTGATGCTTTTGGCGGATGGCAGCGCGTCGGAAGCCGCCGCCAGCACTTGTTTGCACCGAGCAGGCTCGAGAGTCGCTCCCACGGCTCATTACAGGCTCTGCACCCAGCGACAATCGTGATTTACGTGGGCGATGGCGAGTACAGTCATGCGCAGGGTTCATCGCGATAGGGGACCCTTACGCTGTCGTTGTCGATCGTGAAGTGATTTCCCTGAGCTCTTATCGCTGACTGATCCTGGTCCCTTCAAAAGCCGACGACATCATCACCATCCCTCGTGTGAGCAATCTTCTTATGGAATGTGCACCGCTGGGATAAGTTATCAAACCGACTCTCAATGACCTAGACGTAGCCGTGAGTTATCATCTACACGTTAAGATGACATGCGTCGAGGTGCCACAATGTTGAATTAGACACATTGTTTGTACGACCCCAAACTTCTTCGTAAACGCCATCGCCTCTCATTTCCTACCCCTCACATGGCATCACGTCCTGAAATTCCACCTGGCCTCATCTCGCCCCGCATGGCCTTCTTCGCTCACCGTGGCTTTCTTTTCTTTGTCCTGCTCCAAAGCGTCGTCAAAGCGCTTTCGTTCATTTCATTTCGTCGTTTGTATTGCGAGACAACAACAACAAACAGTCAAGGCACGTGCAAAGACCGTCAGAGGGCTTCAACATTGGTAAAATCGGGTACTCACGAGGCCAGGCCAAACCCGCAACGTGCAAAGCCGCCGAGTGGAGCATGGCCAGCGGGTGACAGCTTGTGTGAACGGTCGTTTCCAAAAGATTTAATTGGCTTCGACTGCCCTCTTCCTTCAGTCTTGCTCAAAAAATTACGAGTTGATTGGAGACGACTTTCCGAGGTCGCTCTTGCTACGCCGCCGCTGTCTTAGGGTCCACGCCTTCACTCACTCCTCACAGTCTAGCGTGAGTGCACCTGCCCTGTCATTGTCTCGGAACAGCAACTTCAACTGCCACGCTCTTCCGTCCGCCCACCTTTGGTCCTCTTTTCTGTGGATCATTTGTCGCGTGTGTCCCTCCCGACGACTTGAGGTCTACATACAGCCGATCGTCAGCGATTGCGAACCTACGACCACGCGGTATCCGTCTCACAATATTCACCTTGGCCGGAACTTCACAATGGGGAAACGCCTGCGAGTCCCCAACTGTACCCACCTGGACATGGACCGCGTTTTCGGTCAAGAGCAGCACTGCGGCGTTTGCGGGCGCTCGCCATCCATCGGGTTCCTGTACGAATGCAGACAGGACTGCGAACCTCGTCTTCTCCGCACTCTACTAGCAAAAGATCAGGACAGCATCGAGCCAGTCAAGTCTGCGTTACGCCAGGAGTTGGAAAAGATCGGATTGGGCGAGAGTATCATTATCACAGCGGAGAGTGGACATTACACCGACAAGCAACTGAACAAGCTTAAGGGCCTGAAGCTTGAGCTCCAACAGGTCATTTTGGACACGCAACAAGCCGCTCAAGCCAGCGATGTCGTCTCTAGACTCACCGCTGCCATGGCTAAGGCGCCATATAGCACCGATGGGGCCTTCAACAGTATGCCTGATATGAACGCAGTGAGTAGTTTTCGATGTACCGAAGTCAGCAAACACACCACTAACTAGCAACAGAAGCCCATGGGATGCAACGTAAGAGCCTGCCATACCTGTCGCCCGTACTATCGAGAACGAATGTACATTTCATTCCAAGCGGTGCTGAACGCAGAGTTCCCGCCCATAACACGCGAAGACATGGAGGAGCTCCCGATAAAATCAGCACACATCATGCGTACCATCGGCACTCGAGCGCAGCCATTACCGTCCTCCACGACTCTAGGCACCTCCCCATCGACATTGCCCAACTCAAATTCTTTCGCTACATCTGCAGGCTCACCA
>Ga0265780_10004972_pt1 | contig 16988 bp, 14 predicted proteins | sample P1T30metagenome_FD_192432 | JGI IMG/M metagenome (GOLD analysis project Ga0265780, IMG submission 192432) | Plant litter microbial communities from East Loma Ridge, Irvine, California - P1 T30 | ecosystem: Environmental > Terrestrial > Plant litter > Unclassified | place: USA: California... | reverse complement strand
CGAACGGCAAGGTGCCCGCAAGCGTCCCCGGCCGATCATCGGCGTCTTCGGTCGTGAAAATCAGTCCAGCCAGCATGGTCGCGCTGTTACGGCGTTCGGATGAGCTTGGCAAAGGGCGCGCGCGCTTGCGCGATCCGCAGGATACGGAAAGCACTGCGCACGACGGGCATGCGCCGTCCGGCCACGGTCAGAGCCGCTCGACCGTGCGTCGCAGGCGCCGCATCAGCGCAGGATCCTGCACGTTGCTATCGGCCGCCTCGCTCGCAAGCGCCATCAGCCGCACCGCGCCGAAGCTTGCCGCGAGACCGCGCAGCCGGCAAGCCGCACTTTTCCATTCCGCCTCGTCGGTCGCCCCCTCCAACACCTGGAGCCCACGACGGACACTGTCTAGAAACGCGACACGCAATTCCGCGATCAGCATGGGCTCGTCGCCCACTGCAGCCGCCAGCGCCGCATCGATTGCACCTGGTTCATACGCCATGAATCGGACCGTATGGAGCAAGGACTTAACGTCGGGTTTCGCTATTCGCTTTGCGTCAGCGCTTTTCATGATAAACGAGCCTTATGAACGGGGGTTCTCGCATCATCGATCTTCGGCCCAATACTCGTCCGAAACCCGGCTCCGCGCCGTACGGCGATCTGCTGCCCGACCCGCAAGCCCTGTCGTCCGATGCGGAAACCGTGCCCATGCAAAATCTTTCCCGCCCCGAAGCCTACGCCGACATATCTTCGGACGATGACGAGGTTCCCGGCAAGCCCTTTCCGTGGCTGATAGTCGCCGGCATCGTGTTGTCGCTCGGCTGGATCGTCACGATGCTGGTGCTGTCGGGATCGTCGCTGTCGCGCATGACCGCTCCCGAGCTGGTCAACTTCGTCGCTGGGCTGTGTGTTCCCCCTGCCCTCATCGGCGTCGTGTTGCTGCTTGCGCTGCGCACCAGCACCGCCGAAGCACGCCGTTTCGGGCGGACCGCGCAGGCGATGCGCGCCGAAGCCGCGAACCTCGAACGCACGATCGACCGGCTCTCCACCCGGATCGACGACCACCGCATTCAGCTTACCGAACAAAGTGAATGGCTCGGCACCCTCGGCGACACCGCGGTCGCGCGGCTTGCCGGAGTCGGCAACGGCCTGCGCGATCATATCGCGTCGGCAGATTCGCATGCGACGACGCTCGCCAAGGCCGCAGAGAACGCACAAACCCGGCTCGATGTCCTGCTCGCGCTCCTGCCGCGCGCGCATCATGAGACCGATGCACTGGCGCAGTTGCTCAAGGTGACGGGCATTACCGCAACCGAACATGCGGCAGCGCTCGACGCCCAGCTGGCGGCGCTGGCCGAGCGCGGGCGTGAAGCGGATGCTGTCGCCAACGGTGCCGCGCAGAAGCTCGCGGCGCATATCACGCGAATGGAAGCGACCAGCGAGACGGCAGGGGCGCGGCTCGAGCAGGTTACCGGTGACATGTCAGTCGCGGTCGACGGGCTGCTCAACCGCACTGCGGATGCCATCGACGAAGCGCGTCGCGGCATCGCCGCGCAGGGCGATGCGTTGCTCGCGATGCTCGGCACCAACCAGGCCGCGCTCGAGCGGGTCGCTCATGACAGTGCCGACGGCCTCGCCACGCGGATCGTCGAGATCGAGGGTCTGATCGAGCATGTCGCCGCGCGGTTGGACGCGCAGCGCGGAACAGGTAGCGAGATTTTCGCTGAACTCGACCACCACATCGTCCATGTGTCGGGCCGGTTCGATGCGCTCCACGCGCAGGGGATCGATCGCAGTCAGGCCCTCGCCGCCTCGATCGGCGCGCTCGGCGGTTCCGCCCATGCGATGACCGAGGCGTTGCGGATGGGCGACACCGTCGCGCGCACCGCGATCGAGACGACTGAACGCTTGTTGCTCGCGCTCGACGCAGCGGCGCGCGAGATCGACGAGACCTTGCCCGATGCCCTCACCCGGCTCGATACCAAGGTCGGTGATACGCGTCGGCATGTCGGCGCGACCAAGCCCGAACTGCTTGCGCTCGTCACCGCCGCCGAAAGTACGCACGACGCGATCGAGGCGATCGCGCACGTCGTCGCAACGCAGCACGATACGGTCGAAAAGCTCGCGGGCACGCTGATCGACACGCTCAGCGACGGCAAGGTTAAGGCCGATGCGCTCGGCCAGATCGTCGACGACACGATCGGGCAGACCAACCGCTTTGCCGACGAAGCCGCACCGCGGCTGGTGGAGGCGTTGCTCCGTGTTCGCGACACCGCCAATGCAGCCGCGGAACGCGCCCGCGAGACGCTGGCGAGCGTCATTCCCGACGCCGCGCTCGCAATCGAGCAGCATAGCGCCGCCGCAGTCGAGCGTGGCGCGACGCATGCGGTTCAGCAGCAGCTCGCCGCGATCGCTGCAGCTGCCGATACCGCCGCGGACTCGGCCGCGCGTGCGTCCGAGCGGCTGGCTGAACGCGTAACCGCTTTGGCCGATGCCTCGGCGATCCTGGAGGCGCGGTTCGAGGACGACCGGCTGGATCGTGCGGAAGCCGACCAGAATTCGATGGCGCGTCGCGTCTCGCTCCTGGTCGAGGCGCTTAACTCGGCATCGATCGATATCGCGAAGACCTTCTCAGCGGAGGTATCCGACAGCGCATGGTCCGCGTATCTCAAGGGCGATCGCGGCGTCTTCACGCGGCGCGCGGTGCGGCTGCTCGATACGACCGAGGCACGCGAGATCGCCTATCTGTATGACGACGACGAAGCGTTCCGTGAGCATGTGAACCGCTACATTCACGACTTCGAATCGATGCTGCGGGCGATTTTGTCGGGACGCGATGGATCGCCGCTCGGGGTGACATTGCTGTCGTCGGACATGGGGAAACTTTATGTCGCCCTTGCGCAGGCGATCGAGCGGTTGCGCACCTGACGTCTGGTTATCGCCGCGTTTTGGATCCGCCTACTGACGGTTAGCGCCCTATCTACACTGCACTTCCCCGGCGAAGGCCGGGGCCCAATAGAGGGCGGTGGATGGCGGAGGCTGCCCGCGGCAACATCGTTCAGCGCGACTGGTCCCCGGCCTTCGCCGGGGAAGCGTTAAACTTGCTGTAAAGCGCATTGCTACGCGTCGGGTGCGTCGGGCACGATCCGGTCGGCGGATCAGGATCCCATGACCCGTTACCCGATGCGGCGGCCAAACCCCTGCCGTCGTGGGATCGCCGGGTTCGCCTCGGCCTCGAGAATCGCCAGCGTCCGTCCAAACAGTCCGCGCAGCGCAGCGACGTCCGCCATCGCCTGATCCGGCGTATCGTGGCTCTCCACGCAATCCCGCGCGACCGTTTCGATCTTCTCGGCGAGCTCACCTAACGGTTCCGCCCCGAACTGGCGTGCCTCGCCTTTCAGCGTATGCGCCGGGATGACCAGCGCGGCGGCATTCTGTGCGCGCATCGCGGCTTCGATTGCGGCAACCGATTTGACGCCATCCTCCCGGAAATACCCAAGGATCCGTACAAATCCCATGCCGAGTTCGCCACGCGCGCGGGCGAACACGGCCCAGTCGATCAGGCTTCTGTCGTCAAGTGACACCGTCGTCTCCCCCAATCCCGTCCCACGCGGACGAGAAGGTCATGAGGCGGTGTAGGCCGAGATCGTAAACGAGCGATTGACGCTCATCACATTATTCCCCTGGAATAGGCGCTTGCGACCGATCGGACATACGAAAAACCCCGCTCCCCCAGGGGAACGGGGTTCTCGCCAAGCCATCGCGCGGTTCAAGCAACCGCGCGGAGTCTCAAATCAGCAACCGTTCTTGCGGTTCTGCGACGCATCATGCTTCTTGTCGAGGTGACGTCCGAGCAGTGCACCACCGACGCCGCCAGCAACCGTCCCAAGCGTTCCGCCGCCGAGCACGTTACCCAGCACCGCACCGCCCGCGCCGCCCGCCAGCGTACCGGTCGTGCCGCTGCTGCGCTTGCAATCCTGATAGCGGCGCGAATCACGCCCGCGGTAGTTGCGGCCGCGATCGCGATAGTCACGGTCGCGATAGCCATCACGATACCCGTCGCGATTACGATCCTGCGCCGCAAGGACCGGGCCCGGGAGCGCCACTGCAGCCATCATGACCGCCATCATCAACTTCTTCATCGTTTCGTCCTTCGGCTTTGAACCCTGTGGTCGAACAACCATCGACCCCTTCGAAAGTTCATTTGGGCGTCACTGGGTTAGCCTTGCATGAACGTGTCGAATTGGTCCTTCCAGTCGGGATGCCAGCGCGACAATGCGGGCCTGTTTTCGATCACGTCACCCGCCGCCCAAAGGATCCGCTTGCGATCCTGCTCCGGACTGGTTTCGTTGTCGGGGCACAGGAGATAGAAATCGCCCGCCCCGATCCCTTGCAGCATGAAAGCCACGACCTGTTCCGCGGACCACGCCGCGTCCGGCTTGTCCGGCGTGTTGGCGGCCGTCATCCCGGTGAACGTATAGCCCGGGATCAAGAGATGCGCCGTGACGCGGTCGCCCGCCTGTTGCCGAAGCGTATGCGCCAGCCCCTCGGTCAGGGCCTTCACGCCCGCCTTGCTGACATTGTACGCGGTGTTCCCCGGCGGCTGCGTGATGCCCTGCTTTGATCCGGTGTTGATCACGATCCCCGGTTGACCACCTTCGATCATCGCGGGGACAAAGCTCTGCACGCCGTGGAGCACGCCCATCAGGTTGACACCCAGCACGCGTTCCCAGGCAGCCGGATCGGCGAGCACGTCCCCGCCTGCCCCGACCCCGGCGTTGTTCATCAGGACCGAGACCGCGCCATAACGCTCCGCGACGGTGAGGGCCAGCGCCTCGACCGCGATCCGGTCGCTGACGTCGACCGCCATACCGACCGCCTGTCCGCCACATGCCACGACGGCACTGTCCAGCGCATCGCCGGGTTGGTCGACGATGACGACGCGCAATCCCATCCCCGCAAAGGCTTTCGCCGCCGCAAGTCCGATCCCGCTCGCACCGCCGGTGACGACGGCGAGGTTTCCCGATGACAGCGCGCTCACAGGTCGAGTGCCGCCATCTGGGGTGCGGCATAGCGCGTCCCCATCGCTGCACCGGGCGGCAGGATCGCGTCGAGCCGTTCGAGATCGGCGCTGGTCAGCGTCACATCGAGCGCCCCGAGATTGTCCTCGAGATAGCGGCGACGCTTGGTACCCGGGATCGGTACGATGTCATCCCCCTGCGCCAGAACCCAGGCGAGCGCGAGTTGCGCGGGCGTGCAACCCTTGTCCTTGGCCATCGCCGCAACTGCATCAGCGAGCGCGCGATTCTTCGCGAATGCCTCACCCTGGAAGCGCGGGTGGTTACGCCGGGTGTCGCCCTCGGGAAGATCGTCCGGAGTCTTGAACTGCCCGGTCAGGAACCCGCGGCCGAGCGGCGAATAGGGCACGAAGCCGATCCCGAGTTCGCGCACCGTGGGAAGCAGCGTGTCCTCCGGGTCGCGGCTCCACAGCGAATATTCGGTCTGGAGCGCGGTGATCGGATGGACCGCATGTGCACGGCGGATCGTCTCGGGCGCGGCTTCGGACAGGCCGAGATACTTGACCTTCCCCGCCGTCACCAACTCGGCCATCGCGCCGACGGTCTCCTCGATCGGCACGTCGGGGTCGACGCGATGCTGGTAGTAGAGATCGAACAGGTCGAGCCCGGTCCGCTTGAGGCTCGCGTCGCAGGCCTGGCGGACGTATTCGGGGCGGCCGTTGATGCCCTGGAAGCTGCCGTCGGTGCCGCGGACGTTGCCGAACTTGGTCGCGACCTTGATCCATTCGCGCCGCTCGCGAACGACGCGGCCCACCAGTTCCTCGTTGCGGCCGACACCGTACATGTCGGCGGTGTCGAGAAAGTCGACACCCAGATCGATCGCACGATTGATCGTGGCTGCGGATTCGACGTCATCCTGTGTGCCGTAGAAATCGGACATCCCCATGCAGCCTAGGCCTAGCGTCGAGACTTCGAGGCCTTGCGAGCCGAGTTTACGCGTCTTCATCAGCGATCTCCTTGGCCGGGCACTGCAAGCGCGCCCGTTGCCGTCGATCGCCCAATGTTCCTCCGGGGAAAGGGTTGCAGCGCCTCGGTGTGCGAAGCAGCACTCCTCCCTTAGCCCCCCCCCTTCGGGGGTGGGGTGGGGGTGGGCCAGTCCAGCACGCAACCGCTCTGCGAGGCACTTCCCCACCCCCAACCCCTCCCCTGAAGGGGAGGGGCTTTGTCGGGTTCATCCCTCTCCCGGAACCACCTCGACAATATCCAAGGCAAACCCCCGCCACCCACGCATCTTCGACGCCTCGCCCGCCGCGGCCGTCTTGCGCTTCGCCTCGGCAAGCGACTTGGTGTGCCCCCAGAAAACCTCGCTCTTGCCGTTCTCCAGCGTCGCGACGATCCGCCAATAATGCGTGAACGCAGTCGTGGTTGGGCCAATCGTCTTGACGTACCCATCGGGGAGCGTTGCCGTCAGATACGTGCGCTTCCTGGCCATGCTTGTCCCCCGGATCCTTCAAACGCATCAGTGTGCCCGCAAAGGCGGGAACCGAGAGTTACGAACGCAACATCCTGGGCTCCCGCCTACGCGGGAGAACCAGAGCGCAACCGCTCCGCATGCCACGCGACATGGTCCGCCATGAACGTCGAGATAAAGTAATAGCTGTGATCATACCCCGGCTGCATCCGCAGCGTCAGGTCGATCCCCGCTTCCTCGCACGCCGCCCGCAACAACTCCGGACGAAGCTGCTCCGTCAGAAAGTTGTCCGCCTCCCCCTGATCGACCAGTAGCGCCGGAACGCGAGCGCCATCCTCGATCAGCGCGACCGCATCATGCGTGCGCCACGCCGCCCGGTCCTCGCCGAGATACCCGCCGAGTGCCTTCTCCCCCCACGGCACCCGTGACGGCGCGACGATCGGCGCGAGCGCGGACACGCCCGCAAAGCGATCGGGGAAGGTCAGCCCGATCGTCAGCGCGCCGTGCCCGCCCATCGAATGCCCCATGATCCCCTGCCGCGCGGGATCGACCGGAAACGCCTCTGCGATCAGCGCCGGGAGTTCCTCGGTGACGTAACTCCACATCCGGTAATGTTCGGCGAACGGTGCCGCGGTCGCATCGACATAGAAGCCCGCCCCCAGACCGAAATCATACGCGCCGTCCGGATCATCCGCCACGCCCTCCCCGCGCGGGCTGGTGTCGGGCGCGACCAGGATCACGCGGTGCTCAGCGCAGGCCGCGCGGAATTCGCCCTTTTCGGTCACGTTCGCCTGCGTGCAGGTCAGCCCCGAGAGGAACCACAATACCGGCAGCGTCTCGCCCTCGGCATGCTCGGGCACGAACACCGAGAAGGTCATCTCGGTCCCCGTCGCGGTCGAGGCGTGGCTGTAGACGCCCTGCACCCCGCCATGCGCCCTGACCTCGGAAACGGTCTTCACCGTCGCCATCAGAACAGCACCACGCTGCGGATGCTCTCGCCCGAATGCATCAGGTCGAAGCCCTTGTTGATCTCGTCGAGCGTCAGGACGTGGGTGATCATCGGGTCGATCTCGATCATCCCGTTCATGTACCAGTCGACGATCTTGGGAACGTCGGTCCGCCCCTTCGCCCCGCCGAACGCGGTCCCGCGCCAGTTGCGCCCGGTGACGAGCTGGAACGGCCGCGTGCTGATTTCCTTGCCCGCTTCCGCCACGCCGATCACGATCGAGGTGCCCCAGCCGCGATGGCACGCCTCAAGCGCCTGCCGCATCACGGTCGTGTTGCCGGTGCAATCGAACGTATAGTCCGCCCCGCCATCCGTCAGCGCGACCAGATGCGCGACGAGGTCGCCGCTGACGTCCTTCGGGTTGACGAAGTCGGTCATGCCGAAGCGACGGCCCCATTCCTCACGGTCCGGGTTGATGTCGACCCCGACGATCTTCGCCGCGCCCGCGAGCCGCGCGCCCTGGAGCACGTTGAGCCCGATCCCGCCGAGCCCGAACACGATCACCGTATCGCCCACCTCGACCTTGGCGGTGTTGACCACCGCGCCGACGCCCGTCGTCACGCCGCAACCGATGTAGCAGCTCGTCTTGAACGGCGCATCCTCGCGGATTTTCGCGACCGCGATCTCGGGCAGGACGGTGAAGTTGGAGAAGGTCGAGCAGCCCATGTAATGGTAGATCGGCTGGCCCTTGTAGCTGAAGCGCGTCGTCCCGTCGGGCATCAACCCCTTCCCCTGAGTCGCGCGGATCGCGGTGCACAGGTTAGTCTTGCCGCTGAGGCACGACTTACACTGGCGGCATTCGGGGGTGTAGAGCGGGATGACGTGGTCGCCCGGCTTGACCGAAGTGACGCCCGGCCCGACCTCGCGGACGATCCCGGCGCCCTCATGCCCCAGCACGCTCGGGAACAGCCCCTCGCTGTCGAGCCCGTCGAGCGTATAGGCATCGGTATGGCAGATGCCCGTCGCCATGATCTCGACCAGCACTTCCCCCGCCTTGGGGCCTTCCAGGTCGAGTTCGACGATCTCGAGGGGCTTCTTCGCTTCGAACGCGACGGCGGCACGGGTCTTCATGGCATACTCCGGTCTCTGGGCCTGGCGCTTATAGGCCGGCCTTCCATTGCATAAAGCGCGGAGTGGCCGAACGGTCCCGCCAAATGGTCCCTATGCTACGCCAGCTTGCCCGGGTGCCCCAGGCGCACGTCGTCGCTGTCGAACGTCCGCACGCTCGTTAGATAGTGATAGCCCGCCCAGAAGCCGGTCAGCGACAGCGCGAGCAGCGCATAGCGCAGCGACTCCGCATTGCTCCCCAGCCCCGGTGCGAGCGTGTCGCTGATCCAGCCGACGACCGTGGGCGCGACGATGAGGTTGCAGACGTTGGCGGCGAGCAGGCTGATCGCCATCCCCTGCGCGCGCATCGTCGGCGGCAGGAAGTTGAGCAGCAGCGCCATCGTCGGCCCCATGTAGAGATAGACGCACGGGATCACGATCCACAGCATCGCGGTCGCCACGCTCAGCGAATGCGTCCAGAAGATCAGGAAGGACGGGATTGTCGACAGGATCACGATTGCGGCGAGGAACCAGGCGATCCGCTTGACGTCCTGCATCTGCGGCAACGCGAGCAGCGCGCCCGTCGCTATCGTCGCCAGCGTGCCTGCCCAGAAGTAGATCGTCCCCAACCGCGCGCCCGCCTCCGAGGTCGAGAGGCCATAGGCGCGCTCGAAATACGTCTGCATCCAGAACAGCATCCCCCAGCCCCACAGGCAAATCACCGCGCCTGCCGCATTGATGTGCCACGCCGATCGCTGGGTCCACAGGAAGCGGCACGTCTCGACGAAGGTCGCTCCGTCCTGCTTGGTGCCGCGCAGTTCGAACCGACCCCGCACGGGCTCGCGCACGGTGAGGAAGATGACTGCGCCGAACAGCACGCCGGGTACGCCCAGCGCGATGAATGCCGCGCGCCAGCTATGGAAATGATCAACGATCGCCCCCGCCACGCTCGATCCCAGCCACGCGCCGAGCGGCAGCCCCAGCGCCCACAAGGTCAATGCGAACGCACGCCGATTGCGCGGGAAATTGTCCGCGATGATCGACGTGGAGGGCGGCGTACACCCTGCCTCGCCAATCCCCACCCCGATCCGCGCGAGCAGGAACTGCCAGAAATTGTGCGTGAGCCCGAGCAGCGCGGTCATCCCCGACCAGGTCACGAGCGCGACCGCGACGATGTTACGGCGATTGCCGCGGTCGGCATAGCGCGCGATCGGAAGCCCGGCGATGATGTAGAAGAACGCGAGCGACACCCCCGTCAGCCAGCCGACCCCGGTATCGCTCAAGCCGAATTCCTTGCGGATCGGCTCCAGCACGGTCGAGACGACATAGCGGTCCGCGATGTTGAGCGCATAGACCAGGGCGAGGATCGTCACGACATACCAGCGCGCGGGGGACAGGGTTGGCGTCGTGTCGCTACTCAAAAACCGATCTCCGCCGACGTCATGTCGGCGCGTACTCAATGTTCGCGTAGAGGGGGTTGCGCAAGAGCGAGACCACATCAAAGCTTGCTCGTGGGGATTGCGTTTGCCGGACAAACCGGATTGATGCGCGCGGGCAACCACCGCCCGCCCGCGTCCGGAGTACAGGCGATCGCCGCGTCCAAGACCATCAACCGTCGCTGGCTTCCGCTCAATGCGCTGCGCGCGTTCGATGCGGTCGGGCAGCGAATGAGTTTCACCGCGGGTGCGCAAGACCTCGACGTCTCGCAAAGCGCGGTCAGCCGGCACGTCATCAGCCTCGAGGACGTGCTGGGACAGAAGCTGTTCGACCGCTCAGGCCAGCGTCTCGTCCTGACCGCGGCGGGTGCGGCCCTGCTGCCCGAAGTGCGTCGTGCGTTCGATCTGCTCGAACAGACGATGGCTGCAGTCAGCCAGGATCCGCTCAACGGCCGCCCGATCCGAATTCACATCCCGCCGTCGCTGTTGCAGCAAGTCGTCATGCCGATGATCCGCGACTTCCACCGCGCCTATCCCGACGTCCGCATCGATGTGTCGAGCTCGCCCGTCACCGGATTGCCGAGCAACGAGACCGACATGGCGATCGTTTTCGACCGCCCCAACATCGATGACCGCATCACCGACCTGTTGTGGCTCGTCCGCGTCGCGCCGGTCTGCTCTCCCGCCTTGGCGCAGGCAAATGCGGGCAAGTCGCTCGAAGCTTTCCTGTCCGACACCGACTTGCTCCACGTCACGCTGGAGGGCGAGGAGCGTGGACTGTTGTGGAGCAAGTTCGCGCAGACGGTCGGCATCGCGCTCGATACCAACCGCGGCCATGCCTTCGACACCGCATCGCTGGCCGCGCATTATGCGATGCAGTCGGGTGGCGTCGCGCTTGCCGACGTCGCGATGTTCGCACCAGAGATCGCCGCCGGGCAACTGGTCGTGCCGCACGATGCGACAATCGACGACGGGTTCGGCTATTATCTGAAGCTGCGCGCGGAAGACCTGGCTGACCCCACGATAAATCTGTTCCGAAGCTGGCTGATTGCGCAGTTCGCCGCCCGGCAATAGTTGCTTTGCATCAGGCGGATATTTTGGCTGCCGCGATGACACCATCCCCGCGCGACGCGTTGTCCTTCCCACGGAAAGAACCATGGAGGGCACGCAGCTGGAAAACATTGCCGGATGGGTCGCGCCCGCCGCGACCATGATCGCCGCGATGATGACCGCGATGAACCTCGGCGCGCGCGTCACCGGATGGGGGTTCGTCGTCTTCACGCTCGGGTCGATCTGCTGGACGATCGTCGGGCTGACATCGGGCCAGACCAATTTGATCGCAGCCAACGTGTTCCTGACGCTGGTCAATCTGCTCGGCATCTGGCGCTGGCTGGGCCGCCAGAGCGCGTATGAAGATGGTGCAAAGGCTGCCACCGACGCCAGCCGCGCCGCGCCCACCCCCAGCCTGTTCACCGCCACCGCGATCGCGGGGATGCCGGTCGTCGACGCGGACGGAGTCTCGATCGGCAAGACCGTCGAGGCGCTGATAGCCTGCGAAACCGGTGAGGTCAGCTACGTCGTGGTCGCGACCGGCGGGATTGCCGGAGTCGCCGAACAGCTTCGCGCGGTGCCGCGCAGCGCAATCCGCTTCGGCTGCGAGCAACTCGGGATCGAACTCACCTCTTCTGCTTTTGAAGCGCTTCCTCCGCTGCAAGGCGGCAACTGGCCGGCCGATCCGGCATCGCAACAGGCACATGCAGCATGAACATTGCTTACCTGGCTACCCGCATCGCCGAGGCGCTGCGGTCGGACGACCTGATCTTCATCGCCAATGACGACCAACAGGCGCAAGCCATCAGCGACGCGGTGGAAGCGATCACCGCAAGCGCACGCATCTATTTCCTCCCGTCGAGCGACACGCTGCCCGGGGACATCGCCCCGCCCTCGCCCGCCAATGCCGGTCGCCGGGTCGCGGCGTTGCACGCGCTCCGCGTCGCGCAGACCACGACCGATCGCGAGCGTATCGCGCTGATCCTTAGTGGCGAGGGCGCAGCGCGGCGCTACCCGTCGCCCGCCTCGTTCGACCGCGCACCGCCAACGCTGCGTATCGGCGATGCGATCGACCCGGAAGAATTTGCTCCGATGGTCGAGGACCTCGGCTACGTCGCAGACGACCGCGTCGACGAGCCAGGCGAAGTCGCGGTGCGCGGCGAAGTGATCGATATCTTTCCCGCCGACGCCACCCGCCCGGCGCGGATTGACATCGTCGAGGGAAAGATCTCCGCGATCCGCTGCTTCGACCCGGCGACGCAGCGCACGCTCGACACGTTGGATACAGTGGAAATCGGTCGCGCCGCGGAACCGCCGATGACCGACCCGGTGCCGATCCTCGCCCATCTCCTCTCCGGCAAAATCGCAATGTCGGACAAGGCCGACCACCGCCGGTTGCGCTTCGTCCAGCTCGCCAGCGATGTCGCGGCGCGCGGTACCGGCAAGGTCGACGCGATCGAGGACACCGCCTGGCGCGCCGCGTTGAAGGACTGGCAGACAATCGCGTTCGACGAAGCGATCGGTGAGGTTCCCCGGTTCGCCGAAGTGAAGGCGCCGCTGGCCAAACTGGTCCGGTTCGCGAGGCCATTGCTCGCGGACCATGCGCTGATCCTGGCGGGCAGCCAGCGTGACCTGCGCTTCCTGCGTGGGCGAGTGGCCAAGCGGCTCGACGTCGCGTTCGTCGCGATCGACGACTGGCGCGAGCTTCGCGACCTCGAGCCCGGACAGGCGGCGACGATCGAGATGCCCGTCGATTGCGGGTTCGTCGACGACCGCCGCCTCCTCATCGCGGCGTCGGACATTCTCGGCAGCCGCGCGTTGCTCGATGATCTGCAACCCGCCAGCGCCAACCCGCTCGCCGGCGGGGCGGAGATTCGTGTCGGCGATGTCGTGGTGCATGAAGATCACGGTGTTGGCCGCGTCCTCGGGCTCGAACTTGCGCCGAGCACGGGCGCGACCTCGGGAGAAATGATCGCGCTCGAATATGCCGGTGGCGCGCGGCGTCTGGTCGAGATCGACGATGCGGACCGGATCTGGCGCTACGGCGCGGATGCCGACGCGGTCACGCTCGACAAGCTCGACGGATCGTCGTGGCAGAAGCGGCGCGGCGACATCGATGCGGCGATCGCGGAAAGCGCGCGCGGGCTCACCGAACTGGCGGCCGCACGCGAAACGCTCGAGGCACCCGTGCTCGCGCCGGACCCTGCGGCCTACGAACGTTTCGCCAACGGTTTCCCGTTCAACGAAACCGCCGATCAGGCCCGCGCGATCCATGCGGTGCGCGACGATCTCGCACGCGGCAAGCCAATGGACCGGCTGATCGTCGGCGATGTCGGCTATGGCAAGACCGAAGTCGCGCTGCGCGCGGCGGGGATCGCGGCGCTTGCCGGGTATCAGGTCGTCGTTGCAGCCCCGACCACGGTGCTCGTCCGCCAGCATCTCGAAAGCTTCCGGCGCCGGTTCGACGCGGCGGGGATCAAGGTCGCGGGTCTCTCGCGCCTGTCGAGTGCTGCCGAGAAAAAGGAGACCAAGGCGGGGCTCGCGGACGGATCGATCCGGGTCGTCATCGGCACCGGGGCGGTCATGGCGAAGGGCGTGACCTACGCCAATCTCGGGCTCGTCATCATCGACGAGGAACAACGGTTCGGGGCCGCCGACAAGGTGCGGCTGCGCGGATCGGGCAACGTCCATCTGCTGACGCTGAGCGCCACGCCGATCCCGCGGACGCTCCAGATGGCGCTGGTCGGGTTGCAGCAGATCTCGATCATCGCCACCCCGCCCACACGCCGCCAGCCGATCCGCACCAGCCTCGACCAATATGACGAGAGCCGCATCCGCACCGCCTTACTGCGCGAAAAGGGCCGCGGCGGGCAAAGCTTCGTCGTCGTGCCGCGGATCGAGGACATGGCGGGCGTCGGCGAGAAACTGCGGCGCGCAGCACCGGACCTCAAGATCGTCGAGGCGCACGGCAAGATGCCCGCGGCCGAGATCGACGAGGTAATGGTCGCCTTCTCGGACGGCGACGGCGACGTCCTGCTCGCGACCAACATCATCGAGGCGGGCCTGGACGTGCCCCGCGCGAACACGATGGTGGTGTGGCGCGCCGACCGCTTCGGGCTCGCGCAATTGCACCAGCTTCGCGGGCGGGTCGGGCGTGGCAATCGGCGCGGACAGGTGATTCTGCTGACCGATTCCGAGGATGCGATCGCCGAGCGCACGGTCAAGCGGTTGCGGACGCTGGCGACGTTCGATCGATTGGGCGCAGGGTTCGACATCAGTGCGCAGGATCTCGACATGCGCGGCGCGGGCGATCTGCTGGGCGAAACCCAGGCCGGGCATACCAAGCTGATCGGGATCGACCTGTACCAGCATCTGCTCGGCGGCGCGTTGCGACAGGCACGCGGCGAAGATGTCGAACGCTGGACCCCGCAGCTTCATCTGGGCGCAGCGGGGGGTTTCCCGTCCGACTGGATCCCCGAGGACGACGTCCGTCTGGCGCTTTATATCCGGCTCAGTCGTGTCACCGATGATGCCACGCTGGATGCGTTCGAGGACGAGCTGGTCGACCGGTTCGGAGCGTTGCCGGACGATGCGGTCGCGCTGCTCGCGCGCGCCCGCGTCCGGTTGCTCGCGCGCGATGCGCGGGTGGAGCGGATCGACGCTGGCGCGGCGGCGATCGCGCTGACGCCCCGGCGGGGGTTCACCGCGGATACGGCGGATGCCGGATTGGTCGAGAAGAACGGACGGTTCCTGCTGTCCGAACCCACCGAGGACGCCGCACGCACCGGGCGCGTCCAGGCGCTGCTCGAGGAGCTTGTGGCCTAACGCCTGCGGGAGCCAGACCCCACCGAACGACACCAGAATCAAAAACGCCCCCGGCACGGATGCCGGGGGCGTTTTGTTTGAACCGAAAAGTCGCTCGAAGGATCAGGAAATCCGGCGACCCAGTTCCTTGTTGACGCCCAGCGCGATCAGCGTGGCGAGCGCGCCCGACAGCAGATACCCGCCCGCCGCGATCAGCCCGAAGTTGCTGGCGAGCAGCAAGCCGACCAGCGGCGCGAACCCTGCCCCGACCAGCCACGCCAGATCCGACGTCAGCGCAGCACCGGTATAGCGGCGCGTGCTGCCGAAGTTCGCCGCGACCGCGCCCGAGGACTGGCCAAAGGCAACGCCGAGCAGCGCGAAACCGATCAGCACGAAGGTGAGCTCGCCCGTATACCCTGCCGACAGCAACTGCGGTGCAAAGCCGCTGAACGCCGCGATGCCGGCCGCGGTGACGCCAAGCAGATAGCGACGCCCGACGCGATCCGCGATCAACCCGGATGCGATCACGCCGATGACGCCGACGATCCCGCCGAGAATCTCGATCGACAGGAAGCGCTCGGCCCGCTGGTTGGTGAACAGTTGCACCCACGACAGCGGAAACACCGTGACCATGTGGAACAATGCGAAGCTCGCGAGCGGTGCAAACGCGCCGATGACGATGTTGCGCCAATCGCTCTTGATCGTCTCCATGACGTGCGAAGGCTCGAGTTCACGGCTTTCGAACATGGCGGCGTAATGCGGCGTCGACACCATGCGAAGCCGCGCGAACAGCGCGACGACGTTGATCGCGAACGCGACAAAGAACGGATAGCGCCAGCCCCAATCGAGGAAGTCGGCAGGCGACAGCGTCGTCAGGAAGAAGGCGAACAGCGCGCTCGCCACGATCAGGCCAAGCGGAGCGCCGAGCTGCGGAATCATCGCATACCAGCCGCGCTTGTTCTCGGGTGCGTTGAGCGCGAGCAGCGATGCAAGGCCGTCCCATGCCCCGCCCAGCGCGATACCCTGTCCGATGCGGAACAGCGAAAGCAGCACGATCGCCCAGCCGCCGATCGTCTCGTAGCCGGGCAGGAATGCCACCGCCGCGGTCGACCCGCCGAGCAGGAACAGCGCGATCGTCAGCTTGGTCCCGCGGCCGAGCACCTGATCGACCGACAGGAAGATCAACGACCCAATCGGGCGCGCAATGAACGCGAGAGCGAAGATGCCGAACGAATAAAGCGTGCCGGTCAGCCGATCCGCAAACGGGAAGATCAGCGCAGGGAACACCAGCACCGATGCGATCGCGTAGACGAAAAAGTCGAAGAATTCGGAGGTACGGCCGATGACGACACCGATCGCAATTTCGTTCGGATCGACATGGCCATCGCCGTGCGCGTGGCGCGCGTTGATCGCACGCGCATCGCGTTCGGCATTATGGGATGCGGTTTGTACAGTCATCGTTGGCGTCTTCCTGGACCGCGGGACGATCGGTCATTGCAGCTTCTATGCATCATACCATGTCGCGATGGCATTGGACAAAATGTCCAATGTCGCAGCGCAGCATCTGTGTATAGCGCGCCGCTATGCCCTCCCTACGTCACACCCCGAATCCCCGTCGCCCGATTCGCAATATGCTGGCCGCGGGCGCGCTCGCGCTGCTGCTCGGCGGTTGCAACATGGTCGTCATGAACCCCGCCGGCGACGTCGCGCTCCAGCAACGCGATCTGGTCATCTTCTCGACCGCATTGATGTTGCTGATCGTGCTGCCGGTGATCGGGCTGGTCTGCCTGTTCGCGTGGAAGTACCGCGCGAGCAACGAGACGACCGACTATGATCCGGACTGGGACCATTCGTCGCAGCTCGAGTTGCTGATCTGGGCGGCACCGCTGCTGATCGTGATCTGCCTCGGTGCGGTGACGTGGACGGGGACGCATCTGCTCGATCCGTATCGTCCAATCGGCCGCATCGCGGCGGGCAAGCCGCTGGTGGCGAACGTCAAGCCGCTCGAGGTCGAGGTGATCGCGCTCGATTGGAAGTGGATGTTCGTCTATCCGGAGTATGGCTTCGCAACGGTTAACGAGCTCGCGGCACCGGTCGACCGGCCGATCCATTTCCGCCTGACCTCGTCGTCGGTGATGAACGCTTTCTACATCCCGACGCTCGCCGGCATGATCTAT
>Ga0265780_10004970_pt1 | contig 16991 bp, 23 predicted proteins | sample P1T30metagenome_FD_192432 | JGI IMG/M metagenome (GOLD analysis project Ga0265780, IMG submission 192432) | Plant litter microbial communities from East Loma Ridge, Irvine, California - P1 T30 | ecosystem: Environmental > Terrestrial > Plant litter > Unclassified | place: USA: California... | reverse complement strand
CTTACGCAGGACCACGAGGTGGTATCGCGCAGAGGCGTGACGGGCTTTGTAGGTTGTAAACGTGCGAGATTGCTGGTAAGACCGCGAACTTGGTGTCGGCCACAGAGGTGTCAGCCACAGTTAGCTAATTACAATACGATGATTACGTGGATCGTGCTGAGCTACTTGCTACTTAGCGCCAGCCGAGATAACTGGCCGTACAGTGTTGCACATCTTCTCCCATCCATACGTTTCAAATGCTGCAGCCTCTACTGTGGCAATCTCTTGCGAATAATTTCCCAGGAGAGTGGAAGTCAAGTCATTCTGGAAGGGAGAAGGTGGGGCCTAATTCGAGGCTGCCTGTCACAACAGACCAAGCGTTGCGAGTACAGGACCTCGCGGGAAAGCAACGCCTGACTAAGCCGGACATCAAGTAACTTAAGTATCTCATTAACTAAAGGACTGGAACCATCAGGAAGTACGCCTCGATGATCTGGACGATCTCGCAAGCCGCATATACGATACCCAAGGCGCAATCACTCTGCCCACACCATTGCATGCTAAAACTTCGCCTCATGTTAAAGTCTTTGACACACTCCTGGCAACTATTTCCCGAATCATCGATAAGGAACTGTCACCTCGTGAAGCCTTCCAATACCCCAAACATGCTATAGAGGACCATGAAGCGATGCGGCACCTTTCGCGGCAATGTATTTCTGTGTACGTGCGTGTAGTGAGCATGTGGAGACGCTCATGGAAAACTTGAAGTTTTTGGAACTATTCAGCTTGATTTTGATCAGAATATTACGCTCGAACATGCCGCTTTCCAGGGTAGGCTCGACATGATCAGATTGCTCCAGGATTCCGCTTTCAAAGTTGACGGAAACGAGACAAGCTGACCTCTTAGCGCTGCTATCGTAGGATGAATTCTTGATGCGGTGAAGCTACTCATCGCAATGGCCGCAAAGCTCGATGGAAAAGACTGAAGACCCATCGTCAAACAGCATACGCAGAGTCCAATTATCATCGCCGCATTTCACCACATGCAAGCATCAAATGTCTTATTAGTCTAGGCTTACCTGCCAGATAATCGAACAGGGCTTACGACGAGTTGACTGTCGCCCTGGCTGACCGTCAAGCTGAAATGATAGCGTCTCTCCTCAAGAGCGATATTACCTTCACAAATGCCAATCTGTCGCTTAAGAAAGGCTCAGGGATAGCTGTAGAAATGGAATGGAAAGCTTGCTGAGCTACTGCTTGAAGCAGGCCGCTGACCCCGATGCCAAAGAATGCTGCGTTAGTCCCAAGTCGTTCGGCAAGTGGGACTACTTGCCTCAGTACGACAGGAGATTTTACGGTACACTGTTCCAGTGGACGTGTGCGAGAGGTCGCGACGAGATGGTGCGGGCGTTCCTCGAGCACGGCGTCAATATCCACAAGCCCATTGTGTCGTGGGCAAATTGGTACGAGAGCAGGCCGATATATGTGGCATGGATCTGTGGGAATATCAACACGGTCAATCTACTTCTTGAGTACTACGAGGGCGTCGAACTCATACAGCTCGCGTGCAACGCAATTGAAAGACGGTATTCGTTTCTCGTGGAATTGCCGGTCGAAAACAAGGGATTCAAGAGTCAGGCTTCGTGGCTGCTGAGGAAGTGCCTAGAAAGGTTACTGTGGCGCACCTGAGATGCTCCATCACGCCTGTACGCGCATCTGAGAAGCGCCTTTGGCTGTATCACGTGTATTTCCTTGCTTACTCAGCGCTTCTCGCCTATATAGACTGCCCTTTCTCTCCTACAGAGAAAGGCTAGTGATCTCATCTACGATCACCTGAACCTACCGTTTCCGGTGCTCCTTCTCCTCCACAGTTGCATTGTTGGACAATATCAGGTACATACGGGATGGCTTCGGTGGCAAGGGCAGCGAGTTACACGGAGACGATTAAGGCTCTGATCTCTGCTGGCGCGTGGTTGCCGCCAGATACGTCTTGGTACGTGTCGGAGCAAATGCTCTCTCGGCTGAGGCATAAGTTATTGGAAAGCTTGCTTGAGGCATGCTCGCCATGATTGTAAAAGGCACATGTGAGTTGCGCGATGCGTCCTAAGTATGATGTTGTAAATTCAGTATGTTGTTCGACGAGCCAGTTCCAGAATTAGGGCAATATATGAACGACAGCCACCCCCACCGTCTACAAAGGAAATGTACTCCAGCATCAAGGCTCCTTGCGATATGCGACTCGCACCCTTAGACACGATTTTCCTCAGCATGTACAGAGTTGATGAGCCAGTACGCGCCACTCGCAACACCTGAGCCCAGCAGCGGTCCAAACCAATAGATGTAGTGATAGTCTGTGAAGCCAATGAAGACACACGGCCCAAAGCTTCGAGCTGGATTCAAGCTGCCACCTGTGTAGAAGGCACTACACAATTCAGCGACGAACAGCGACATGCCAATGTACATTGGCTTGGATGGTCCACCCTCGAGCATGAGTATAGTCAAGACCAGCATTGATGTGACGAACGCTTCCAGGAAGATACCACGGGCAACAGACATGGAAGCATCGAGCTTGGTGTCGATGTTAAGCGGGCCGGGTAGCAGAGCACTCACGAACCCTGAGGCAGCAATCGCGGCAATGACTTGGGCGACGATGGTTTGAATGGCGCGGAGCCAGGGGATCTTGCCGGTGATGTAGAGTGCTGTGGTCACCTGAGCACATTTTGGTTAGTCTTTGTTACACATGGCCGTTGAGCCATGATGACGGTGACCGTGCTGAACCTACAGCAGGGTTGAATTTTCCGCCAGAAAGATCCGCGAAGATTGCGACATTGATCGCCAACGACACGCCAAATGCAAACGCGATGTAGAGAAGCTTGCTGACATCGGGCTTGGCTTGGGAGATGCTTGGAGTCAGATCTTGGATGCCGACTGAGTTGAGTGCGATTTGAGTCCCGGCGAATGCGAGCGATAGGAACATGAATGTTCCGATGAATTCTCCGATGAAAGCAGTGGCCTCCTTCCGTAGAGTGCGGCGAGGCAATCGAGTTGGCGATGAGGGAGCGGTCGAGGGCTCGGGCAAGCCGAGCTCGGTTTTGCTGGTTACACCGTGGCTTGACATGATTGCTGGTCTGCCGCGCAAAGTGTTCGATGAAAAAATGACTCTGAAAGAGGTTTGAAGGAAGCCTACCTCTGGCATAGAGAAGCAGATGACACTATATACACCCACGACCATGGAATGGTAGCCACCAAATTCAACTCTGGCTCCGTGTGACAGTGCGAAAACCATCACCTCTCATGCCTTGAGAGATCACAATCGTCTCCATCGTGCTCGTCGTCGTCTGTCGTCTGAACGGGTGCTTCATGCGACCTGCCGAATCTGGGACCATCACTGGCATGGCGGAAAGCCCATAATACAAGGATCGTAGACATTGCGGAGATCGGAGCGTCCATTTGCTCGGCAAGGTGTGACAAAACGTCATTCTTTGCTGGGCTTTGCGCCCGTCGCGACGTTTTGTGCTCTGTGGCCGCTCAGAAACACCAACTCTTTTGGAGCCATCGCTGGCAACGAGCAAACGATATCGAGTACGAGGGCTAAGGACTTGGAGATGTATAATGCTGCGAGGCATCCGTTCAGATTATTGCACGACTGAGTAGAGTAGGACATACGCGATTCGGATAATGTTAAAGCGTGATGACTGACAGGTTGTGCTGCCAACGTGGCGGCTACAACAGTTCGCGGTTGTGCTGCATGGAATGCCAACGGGAAGATGCTTCGTCCAATGGACTGCCATCAAATCGCGCGTGAATTATTCGGGGAGAAAGTGCGAGACGAAGGAAGAGCCGATGGGACATGCTGTGCTCGGGACGACAACGACGTGGGCAATCGAAGGATGCCGACGCTTTAAGCTCGAAGTCGTTGTTTGGGAAGTTCGTCTGAAATATTTCGAACGAAGTTGCGCAAGCGCATCCTGATCAGACTGTAAGTCGAAAAGGCGATCACTCTCGCGAAATGTGTTTGTAGGATGAATGAGATCCACGTAGGCGAGAGAACGCCGTGGCCCGTGCGGTCCACGATCTTTGCGGCCACGGGAAGCGACGTAGTCTACTCAACGCAACATCCATCAACAACGCAGCTCCTGAAACAGTCCCGATTGCTCAATATCACTTTGTGCTTGCTTGAGCGACACCTTCGGCGCTTCATCTGGAGCCTAATGGGGGATCGAGGGCATGCGGGGTCTCCACCGTCGGTCTTGCTAGCTGACACCAGCTCAGCTACGCCTCCTCCGACAGCGAACTCAATTGTGCATATTGCGCTTCTTACTGATGGCGTCGAACACGCTCCTGTACCTGAAGCTGTGTGGAAGCAGTTACTTTATCGTTCACACTCAACGCTGGACTACCTGCGCTGCCTTTCGTTGTGTTCGTTCTTTCGGAATCGGTCTTCCTGTTTGGTGTCAAGATCATTAGCACAGCGGACATGAAGCTATGCTTCGACATGTCTGCGCAAGAGAGCATCAATTGTTCCCGCGGATGTCCCGACCACTTGAACCTGGGGTTGCGGCACTTTCCACGATGGTTTCGAGCCTAGACCGATGGCTTTGTGCTGAAATTCAGCAAAGGTTCTAGAAGACAGCGCCTCACCCGGAAACGTGAGTAGGAAAATTTCAAGCGCGCTCAACAGCTTTGCGGTTAACCATCCTCGACGAGGATCTTGGCGTGGAGTCGTAGCTGCGGATACTGAATGTACTGCAGACGGCAAGATTTCTGGCCTGGCCATGAACGAGAAAGAGGAACTGAACAACGAGCATTATCTTCATACTTTGTAGCACCCGCTGCGTTGGGCTTGCATCTCGCTCGAGTGGTGTCTAAAGACTTGCACCTTCGGAACTTCTAGTTCTTGGGGTGCATCGAACAGGCAGGAGAATGTTGGTGCAATCGTCACGTCACAACTCGCGAAGCATTTCACTATATCGCTTTTCCTTTCTTTATTCCATTGATGAGCGCAGTTCCTAACCCAGCCCGAAGAAAATGTAGCACGTGGGACTCTGTGCCTGTGTGAGTGGAAGTAAAAACGAAGCCGGACCAAGCTCCGCTAAGCCTTACAGCACAACGTCCCGATTCGTGAACGACGCATGTCTGTGGGGCACGATCGTAGCAACTGAAGCTCATATTTTCATAATGTACTTTGCATCCAAAATATTGGCTGCGGCTGCGGCTGAGAAGCGACAGGCACACAACACCCAATCACACTGCGGGATTGCGAGCACGACTTTCAGCCTCGCGATGGTGATATGTCACCCTACGACCGCACTCCACGATCCAGCCCAATACGTCCAAACTCGTACGGTAGCTACCTCGGTGTTTCTCTCTTGGCTGAGACTTTTCGATGCTCCAGCTCTCGGTGATCGCGGTCGCTCAACTACCTAGATACTTGATCGCCAGCCACCGACACGCCTCCTCTGTAGGCTTTCAGCCCCCATCATAGACTATCTGGAGCACTACAACCAATCAGTAAGACGAATAACCCCATGTGAGCGCCTGAATGCATCCTAGCACTATTTGGTCTTTACAACTTACTGCCTAGATCTCCTCTACAGCTCCATGTTTGGAATGGGCGTGCGCTCTGCGAGCATCGGTACCGGCATCTGGCGACATATTCAGCATGAAGCACGCATGCCATGGCTTTCAATAGAACGACTGGATCAAGAGTATGAGCTGACCTGGCCCAAGATCACACATACATAAAGACCTCGCATCGCATCCCAAACAAATTCCATTTTGCAAACATACAATCGCTCGATTGATTCAAAAGCCAGTCACTTCATAAATCAAAACTCAACGCATAATCACTTCTGAAAGCTCATCTTTCTTAGCTCAGTCAACATGCGTTTCTCCATCGTTGCCCTCCCAGTCCTTGCCGGCCTTGTTGCCGCTCAGAACCCGTGAGTCACCTCAGGCTCGATGCAGGCCCATGAACACTTTCTAACATTATCATAGTGTTCCTTCAGTGGTCGCCTCAGCCCTCTCTTCAGTTGCCGGTGCAGCGTCATCTGCAGCCGCGTCTCGCGCATCATCCGCGGTCGGTGCGGTCTCCTCAGTGCTCGCCTCTGCCTCATCTCGCGCATCGTCCGCCGCTGGTGTAGCCTCATCAGTCGCTGCATCGGCCTCCAGCCGCGCCTCTTCCGCTGCTGCCGCTGCGTCCAGTGCTGCCAGCCGTGTCACCTCCGCTGCCGGTGCCGCACCTACCAACGGCACTCGCCCAGCCTCTACCACTTCTTCGCGTCCAGCTCAATTCACCGGTGCTGCCGACTCTCTGGCCGCTAGCGGTCTTACTGGCATCGTTGTCGGCATGATTGGCGTCGCTGCTTTGTTGTAAGAATGTCAAATGTCGATGGAAGAACTTGTATACATTGAACAAACATTTCATGGGCTGATGTAATACTGGACTGATGAAATGGGAGTGACATAGACTATTCTAGGGCACAAGACAATGATTATTCACCAACCATTGTTTTGGCAGTACAGCGTGGTTTCAAGCCGGACCGACGGTCGTTGCATCCCTTCTTTGTAATGAGCATGTTGCGTAATCAACGCCTCGGTCTCGTTACACTCATCTCTATCCGCTTACTTGCACAACAGCACCAAAGCACGAACTTGTCACAGCCTTGCACGAGCTTATCGCGCCGCGTATGCCTTTCTTCCAAGTTAACGAGTCGTACTTCGGCCCCGTGTCGTCTGTGTAAGTGAATTTTTGATTACATTGTCAGGCTTCGCGACGTAAGCTTGAGCACGCCCGCTCTCGAGCCGTATGTGTACCACTGGATTAACGAACTTTTAACGAATTTTCTCATTAGCCAACCGTTCGCGGGTTCAATCTTCAGGAAGCGACGTGTCACCCGGGCATGGGGTGCACGCTCTTCTTGTTGACCGCTCAGGCAGCACCACCGACTATCGTTACCACATCAACGTCCGACGATCCAGTGAGACGCCGCATCTAGAATTGATTTCCCAAGGAGAGAGCCGTTGAGCATGCAAGCTGGCGGGCAGGTGCACCTACACCGGCTTTCGTATTCGTCGCACTGCGACGTCTTGTAACGACAACACCTGCAAGTACGACGATGCTTAGGGGCTGGTGCGTGTAGCTCATTTTGACCATATGTCTGCTGGGTACATATAGCGGGACTTCGAGATTCGTCGTCTTCTATCAGAGTCACTCCGCATTTACGATCTTCGATCAGCTCCACAAGCACAACTCGCAGCACCTTCTTACCGTACTAATACCACCGACTCAACGTAACCCGCTACCATGCGTTCCACCATCATCGCTCTCTCTTTCCTCGCGGCTTTCGCAGTTGCCGACTCGTCCAGCTCGTAAGTAATCTTCCTTCCTTTACCTTCCCGCTTGTGAATTTATACTGACATGCATCCACATAGTACTCCGGCCCAGCAGACCGTCACAATGACCACCACACCCACCGGAAGCCCGACCGCAACCGTTACTGCGACCACCATGACTCAAGACCCATCTTCTTCTTCTGGAAGCTCAACGAACACTTCAGCTCCGGCTAAGTCCTCAGGCGCTGCTGGTGCTCTGAACGCTGGAGATATCGGCAGCGTTGCGGCCATGGTTCTTGGATTCGCTGCTTGGATCGTCTAAGTTAGTGATGGGAAGACTTCAACGCCAGGGAGAGCAGGGAATTAATCTATGGTCCGCGTCGTTGGCGGATTTCGGGTTGAAGGAAAGGCGCTGTATGCGATGGGAGTGTAGGGCGGGTGTTGTTAAGGGGTAGATCGGTTGAAACATGTACTTGTAGTAATCAAATTGTCGTTGAGTCTGGTCTTCTCCATATGAACTGCCAAATCCACATGCTAGAGAGAATATATACGCTACCAGGCTTCGTCGACGCGCAATACCCGCCGAATTGGCCAAGGTCTTCAATCTCGTGGGGTGGGTAGCGCAGTGCTTAGTCACGACATGCTTTCACAAGCCATACACTAGGCCACTAGTACAACTACCAAGGGTGAATGATTCATGATTCATGATTCTGTGCCATAGTCTGCATCGTACATTGAATTGATCCGTGAGATCCGGAAGGGCAAAAGCCAGCTCGAGATGGGTTTAGATGCTGAAATAGACTGCGGAGATCACGCAAGCCACGTTTACCGGAAACACCTCCGCGCCACACTTCGGACAACGGCACACGTCAAATGGCTTGTTCGGGTGCTGCCGGGTCTAGGCTATACGATGAACATTCGGAACATCTTTGAGAAGTACGCAGTTGAAACAAGACGAGCACATTGGTTTGCATTGACATTGAAATTTGAGCCACAAGATATTGGAAACTAAGTCGCTGCTGCGCAAACTTAGTGAGAGTCCTTCTGTATCCCCTCGAATGCTCCTGGAGGCAGTATGCTATGTTTGTGGGCGTTCACAAAAAGAAAACTTCACAGTCGACGGAGTTGATACCGTCGAACACAGCTCAGTCCACACGCCTACTCGCAAGGACCCTGACTACCACCTGTGGCCACGCGGCTACATTGTTCGACTTGCGTATAATGTGCTAGTACTACAAATAGTAGTGCCGAGTATCCGGAACTGATAGACTGAGAAGTATAAGGATATATCGCTCAATTTGTCGTTCGTGTGCAGATCCAGGGGTATCGCGTTGTAGGATTGACTGAACATATATATATATATATAAGTTACCTCTGGTGTTATGTCTCGAGGACACTCATCATCCCTGTTACCTGATACACTCTTGTTTTCAACTCTAACTATTACACATACACACTCATTCCTTGGCGATCCCATAATACATACTATCATCAAGTTCTTCTCGAACCCTAGACGCCGCAAACATGCAAATCTCCGCCTTCCTCCTACCAGTCCTCGCGACTCTCGTCCTCGCGAACGACACCACGTATGTGCATCCATGTATCCCTGATAGCACAGTCTCTACATCCATTAGCCGTTTGGCACATCGTTGAACCTCATCTGACACTTGTATAGCTCCTTAAGCTCATCTATGACACGCGAGTCTTCCATGGCACGCACATCATCCGAGACACGCAGTGCCACTGCTACCGACTCCACACGCAGAGAGACTGGTACTTCGACGCGCGCGGCGTCTGCTACCGCTTCCCGGACCGGTGCTGCGAACGCTCTCAATTCCGCTGATATGGGTGCGATTGTTGCTGGTATTGTCGGCGCAGCTGCTTTTTTGGGTTAAATGATATGGTGGCAGAGACATGTTATCACGAGGATGAGAAGGAGAAACTGTTGGAATATTCATTATTGGATTCATTACCGATGTCTAAGCATCGTGCAGTACAGCTGTCTTACAAATGAAACGCCAAACCATGCATATGCTAACCTATTATTCCTCCACTGATGTCTGTTGATTACAAAATTGCGATCCTCCTGACCTGCTGGGCCTGGGCCCGCGGAACAGTGATTCTGAGGGCACCTCCCTCGAAGCTAGCGCTCACGTTGGCTGCATCAATGCGCTGGGGAAACCTGAAGGTTCGTTCGAAAGAGCCGTGAACGCGTTCTTCCTGCTGTGGCTGCTGGGCCGGCACTTCGGGCTGAGGCTGTTGAGCAACGGCAGTCCTGGGAGCGACTAGCCCATCTACGGCCTTCTCCTTGCCCTTGGGCTCCTTGACCTCCGTTGGCGAGGAGGGTCGAGAAGGAGTTGAAACAAGAGAGGACGTTTCGGCACCAAGATCTTCGTAGTCGTCTTCAACGGTAGGCTGGTAGGACTTGTGAGATCCGGTGTCGCTGACTGGAGACTCGGCCCTGGCAGTAGCGGTTTCGGCTTCAGTGATGGTCTCGAAGTCTGGCTCGTTGAGTGTGACACCGTCCATCTTGTCTTCCACAGTCTCCTCGGTGGATTGTTGCTCGACAGCTGGGGTAAGTTCGGCCTGAGGTTGCTGCTGTTCTGGCTCGACAGTCTTCTCGGCCTGCCACTTGGTGTTACCAGCGATCTTCAGGGTATTTTCGTCTGTGATTTCGATGCTGATGTTCTCCTGGTTGAAGCCTTGGATGTCGCCCTCTATCTGCCATCCTTGCGCAATCTGGTTGACACCAAACCTAGCACGAAGGGCGCGCTTGCGCTGCTGTCGCTGGCGGTGCGCCTCGCGCTGGGCCTCGAGGTGGGCCTGTCGCTGGGCCTCGACCTGTGCCTCGCGCTGGACTTCGCGGTCGATCTCGCTTAGCAGCTCATCGACTTGACCGAAGAAGTGGTTGAACGATGAGTACTGAGGGCGCTGTGGACGAGGGCGGGCAACACGGTAGGAGTAGGCGGGCCGTGAGACCGGGGCGCAGAAGCCGAATGGGTTACATTGTGGTGCCTGGTAGGCGGGCGCAAATCTCGGTGTGAGGATGTAGGCCATTGTTGATGAGGTTGGTGGTGGGAAGAGACTCAAGTCGAAGACAGTAATGTTTAAAGTAGGTAGGCTCAAAAGTAGCTGTTGATCTGATGGATCTCTTGGTGTGGTGGACCTTTGAATCTGATGATGGGTCCTGGAAGAGGCTCAAGCCAGTATTTTATAGGCATCCTGGCGGTCGATCAAGGCAACAGCCAGCTTGCGACGCATTGATGAGCAATGCAGATTCCGCAAGGGCAGAGACCTTGCTAGAAGCGTGCAGATAGTTCGCGATGCTTGGTGATGGTTCTTAGGTTTGTCACGAAGACGTGAGATGATTCGCGCGCGTGCTGGAACCTTCCATCCTGGTCCGCCGCTAGCGTGCCGCATTGGGACAAGCAACCAAACTCTTGCGACGGGACATGCGACGAGCAACACAATAGGCATGCATTACTTTTGTCTCCAACTGGTGATAGAGCGCATCACGGAGCCCGAAGTTTCGCACACTATGACACAACACGGACTTGAAAGATGGCAAGCCATCGAAAGGTACATCCATACTCATAGCACGACTAATTGTCAGCCTGCTGATCGTCTATCAAGTTTTGAAAATTCCTGCGAGTCTCATCTTCTGCTCTAGCAGTCCTTTGGAGTGGTGACACCCCTTCTGAGGGGAAAGATGCCACCCAACAAGATCATCACGCCAATAATGCCGGACTCATGTGAACTATATGGTTTCGGCTCTCCTTGCTCGAATATGTGACTCTGCCCTTCACCATGCGCGTTGTGAGAGGCCGCAAATGTTGATAACCCCGTGATCCGTGGAATAACTATCTTCAGCTCTGCGCATAATTTGTAGAACCTGATTTAACCCATTGTCTCACTTGTAGTAAGCAGGCTGCGAGTAGCCGCGTGTCTTGCGTTTAGTATACAACCGTTTTCATCTTCGATGTTCCCTGGATTTCACTTCAAGCTCTTCGCATCTAGGCCACAATCCTCCATGGACACCCCAGATGACAGTTCATGCGCTTTCAACATGTCGTCAATCTCGTCCTTAAGATTGCAAGGATGTAGCTCATCGGACCGCAAGTCGGAGAAGCGATGAGAATTTGGGCTCGGTGTCCGCCAGAGGACCTTATTAATCTTGCCCAGCTCGTCTCGTATGCCTTCCAGGCTCACCCCATTGTATGGCTCTGACGGGAGGGGAGAGAGACATGTTGAGTCTAATGCCTTCGTAAGGGCCCCTAGCATGACTGAGCCACATAGAAAGGAGTGGTCTTTGTTGCGAGGGCAACGGTAGTCATTCTTGCGAAACATGTTGAAAGCAGCCTCCACATGGTTCACCAAGCTGAAGATGAGTGCTCGGCGCTTCTCTTCAATGCAGTCTGTCAAAGATTAGTATGCGTGGATGCGGTGGGACAAGGTCAATGCTTACTGGAAACCGCCGGAGGAATTGGCAGTCCTAAAGTACGCAGTGTACCATCCGTCCCAGTGTTGATCGCGATCTCCGTGGAACGCTTAAACAGCGATTGATCCTTGAAGATGCACGACACGAAGATATATAGTATGAGGTCCCGCCCATATATCGTAGGCATGTCCCAATCGACGTGGAGGGCCTCGATCCAAATCTCGGTGCATATAGCAGTCGCCTCGCGGCACTGATAGTAGTCGATCAACGTCGCAAGCTTCGCGAGCTGTTCGAAGTCGGGTTTGCGGGGCACCTGATCGTATCGCAAGTGGAAGATATTAAGCAGGATGTGTAGTGCCTTCTCGTCCCAGGCCTCGACTTCGATGTAACGGCGGCCATCTTCGCGGGGCACACCCTCTGCCCATCCTCCTGATAGCGCCTTCTGGAAAGTCTTAGATGCTAGCTTGAGGTGTGCGGAGGAACAATGATAGTGTATGCCTTCAGTGGGTATCTTCGAGGTTTCTCCCATGGCATCGTTGGCCTTGACGCCTGCGATCGATTCGTCGGTCTTGCTTGCGATGATTGCGCCTGCCCGACTTCGAAATGCGATAGCATCGCCGCCAAACAGCCTAGGCTTGTGCGCCTCGTCAGCTAGTTCGATCGCAACAGCAGGACTTCTTGATTTGGTATCGCCATCGTCAGTTGCGATGAGTGAGTTCGCGATGGCGGCAGAATTGGTCGCGGGCTCATCCCAAGGTGCAAACTCTAGCAGAGGATTCTTGAGGACGATGATGGTGTCTGCATTGGGCGCAATCTTGTAGACTTTCAACGCCATGATGAAAGTCGAGGGAATTGCATTACTGCGGTGTGCTAGGATTGAGCGGCCCTCGAGATAGCAGGAAAGGGTTTGATTACGCGAAATCACTGGCGTCGTTTCCAAGGTTATTAGTTAGTCACGTGCACTACTTTCACTCCTGTCGCAGTGTCTGTTGCAGTAGAAGCGGGCCTTTCATGTCTATTCTTTACTCTTCCCTGCCACTTTCCAAACTCTATCAATGAATCGACGCTGCTGAAACCAACGTGCGTACGGGCCCTGTATCTGATGCGAGCAAGGCCGTTCAAGAAAATTTCCTCAAGTTCCGCCTGGACAGCTTGCCGGTTGGCGGCGGCCGTCTGTAGATCACAAGAACAATTTTGGAAAAGACGGTAGGCTTGTCGATGGCGTTGACTGAAGCTAACAAAGTTTCCCTTGCGTGGTGGAAATGTACTGGGTTGGTAGGTGACATTTGCTAACAAATTTAGAACCAGCAGATTGCAAAATTTGACCATGAAGCGAGGGCAAGAAGCGCCCAAAACACGCAGTTCCTCTACGAGCCAAAACCGCCATATCCACCAAACCCAGTCGCCACGGGTTTCTGTTTGACGTGGTAATAAGTCGAGAAGTCCGCAATATTCATGTACATATCTCCCTCGTTCTTGTCAAGTGCCGTTTCCACCACGTTAAAAAGTGTACACAATGAGTGATTCCCATAAGAACTATTGTCGTGTAAGCACGCTGACCGGAAGTTCTTGATATCAGTCCGTAGTCCGCTGACGGTGAGCCCTGGGTAAGGTGTTAAAGGTCGAGGAGATAGCTTGGCCGCATTCATGCCCATCTTCAAGGCACCAAGAAGAAGCGAGTTGCACCGGAAGTTCCGATCGGCGTCTCCATTTCCGCCTCCGCTTCCGCCGTAAAGTCTGCCGACGGCATGAGGGCATCGGCGAGCCTCAGAGGTGAGACCGTATTGGAGGGCCTGTAGGGCATTGAGATCTTCCTTGATTTTTGTACGACGCCGCTGGTCAATGTAATCTAGCTCATCGTTAGCAGTTGGAGTTCTATCGTAGTGGTAATCACGTACTCGTGACTACTACCGGAATGGGGAGGTTCAAGGTGCGTAGCACTGGGTCGTTGCTGCAACGTACCGCCACTTGAGACGCGGCGTCGAATTCGCTTTTGCTTCGAAAGACTGTCGAGATACACAGCCATAGGATGAGCTCGCGACAATAGGACGTAGGTACTGGCGAGCTCGAAACAGCCGAGGCTATCCATGAAGTTGTGTATGTCTCTACTGCTTCGGTGCAGTCGTAATAGTCCACGAGAACGGCGAGCTTAGCAAGGGTCTCAAGGTCTATTGTTCTGGGAACTTGACGATTCCTGAGATGCAGGATACGCAGAAGTATCAGAAGAGCCGTCTCATCCCAATCCTGTACAACGATGTAGCGGCGACCGTCAGCCTGGGGCTTACTTCCCGCCCACCCACCAGAAACAGCCTTGCAGAATGTCGTAGAAGCAACGTTGAGGTGCGCGGCAGAGCAGTGGTAGTGAACGCCTGGAAGCTCTGCCATATTTTGGCCATCAGTTCCGCTTCGCGCAAACTTCGTTACGGCGCCCGCATCAGCGGCGGCACCGTCATCGAAAAGACTGGACGGTGCCGAACCCTTCGAGGTAGAGGAACCAGTCACTGGTGGCTTTGTGGTAATGACAACTGCACTGACTGCTGGCTGCCCCCAAGCTGCGAAGGCTTGCAGAGGATTTTGGAGCACGATGACTGCATCCGGGTTTTACACGACTTGGTAGACTTTTCCAGCCATGGTATGAATTGTTGCGAAGTTGACCTTTGGATGTGCAGAAATTTGCTCGCTCGCAAGTGAAAAAAAGGTCGATTGCTGAGCAAGTGGCTGGGGCCAACCTCCTGCTTTGTGACTCGTGTATCTTTTTCGATCGTGAATACCAAACACTTCTCCTACTTCTTTTCTCCTCATTGTTGGTTTGCTACCATCTCAGCAAACATTTGCGTCTTTTGATTTGAAACGGACCCTCTCAATTTCACCTACTGTAGCTGAATAGTTGGGAGACGCTGCAACGAGAAAACGACACAGAAACGCAAGACACGATTGCCTCCGTACTTCAGCTCAGTACACCCAAGAGACAGAAGCTTTCTCGTCCGCTGCACCTCTGCTTTAGCACTCTCAGCCTTATCACTCCAAGCATGAACCATCAGGTAATAATAGTAAATAACTGATCGACCTGGAGATCAGCTTTGGACCCTAAACGCTTGTAGAACTGCCAGGTCAAGCTCTCCTTCGGGATACATTACTATCGTTCGGGCTCGCTCCAAGCCATTAGCTCCGGTTCATGTATCTCTTGACCACCCTCATTACTCAGCAATATGCCATAATCGTCGTGTGTCGGTTTCCGGCCAAGCTTGATCTCGTTCCTCAGGTCGCAAGGATGAAGGCAATGACCTTCATTGGAATCGTACCATCGATGATCCTGGAAGCTGTAGATGCTATGCAGGACCGCATGCACGCTGAAGCCATCGAAGGGCGCCTTGAAGGCAATTATATTGAGACCAGCTTTGTCCATCTCTTTGATGATGGCACCGAGAAGCATGGCCCCGCATTGCAAAGAAGCTTCAGGATGTAATGAGCATTTGTATTTGACACTGCGGAAGCGATGCACGCAACGTACGAGAATGTCGTCGATGTTGTCCATGCAGTCGCAGCGTTTGTCTTTTATCCTCTCTACATGTGATTAGTACATTCATGAGACGGAACAGTAGTGACCTACCTGTCACAGAAGCGGGGATCGGTAGACCCATGGTGCGTACGTAGCCGTCCGCACCTAGCTTGATAGCGGTGGCTGTGACATCGAAGAAGATTTTCTCCAGGCGAAAAATACAAGCGATGCACAGCCAGAGTATGAGCTCTCGACAGTAGTTATTGGGTGGCGGTGAAGATGTCTCCTCCAGCCAGACTATCCACATGCTTGTGAAAGCCTCTGCTTCCTCGTGGCATTTGTAATGATTGATGAGGACGGCGACTTTGGTCATCATCTCCAGGTCTACCGATCGGGGTACCTGGCGATTCCTGAGGTGGATGATGTTCAAGAGCACGAGCATCGCCTGCTCGTCGCAGTCGTCGTCGATAGTGATGTAATGACCGCGGTCTGGTTCAAGCCCGTCACTAGAGCCATCTGCGCCGAGAAGCATTCGAGTGAATACAGGTGACGGCATCTTCAGGTGCTCCGAGGAGACCAGGTAGTGAACGCTCCCAGTAGGAGCATCGAGGGAAAGTGCCAGAAAGGCAGCCCGCGCCATGTCGATGAGGTCTTCGCCGTCACCTGTTGTCGCCTATGATGGCGTTGGGTTCAGAAGGGCATCCGCAGAGTCGCATGTGCTCTCGTCGCAATCTACATCGGCTTCCTCCTCGATGGCCGGCACCTCCTGCTTGTCGACCACACTGCAGTCATCTGGTCCTCCGCTGTCCACAGCGGACGTGGCTTGCCCTTGCTCTTGGTCCGCCGATGGTGGTGGAGCTTTTGTCTTCTCCCATTCCGCGAAGGAGAGGACTGGTTTCTTGAGCAAGAGTACTGTGTCCCAGTTATACGTGATTGTATAGACGTTGCCTGGCATGGTGGTGGGTGATGGGTTTGAGAACTTGAAAAGTGGCCAAAGAGAGGAAGCTTGACGTGAGAAATCTGCGGAGGTCGGTAGCGGAAACTTGGGAAGGCGCGTGCAAAGCAAAGACTGTATACGGTGCGTGCAAACCCGCTCTTTCCACGTGCGCGCCAACACCCTTTCTATCACTCCAGGACTCTAAAGTAACCACTCGCACTTGCAGTACAGACATGTCATTTTATCGAACACATTCTGCAGAGAGCGGGATAGATTATCAGAGGCTGGGCTGACTTACGAACAAGCAATGCAGGCTTCGAGCTGCCTGGTCTTCCGCACTCTATGTCATCTTCTGTCCATCACAGTCGATTAGTGTTGTATAGATGCATCGCGCAGCCCAAACGTGGTGATAAGATAGTGGAAGTGAAGCTTATGACCCCCGCATTTGTTGAGGTAGCCCATGATCGCCTACCTACCGCTTGCCTTAAAGATCGTACTTCCAAGCCGCGTCTAAAAGTGACCCACCCCTTCTTGCGCCTATCTAGATCCCGCATTCCCACAGAGTCAGTCCGGGAGACATTTTGTGTTTGGCAAGGCTGATGCTGACTTGATTCTTGAGATTGCATGGGTGTGTTGGGTCCGAGCTAGCTGCAGGTCTTTTCGAGGCTTGTGTCGCCGGAAGCACCGCGCGCCAGGACACCTTTCGAATGGAGTCTATCTTCGCCCGCAAGGTTTCTAGACTAATCCCATTGAAAGGCTTCTCAGGATACGGAGTCAACCCTTAGATTGCCAGCTCCTTTGTG
>Ga0265780_10004969_pt1 | contig 17000 bp, 28 predicted proteins | sample P1T30metagenome_FD_192432 | JGI IMG/M metagenome (GOLD analysis project Ga0265780, IMG submission 192432) | Plant litter microbial communities from East Loma Ridge, Irvine, California - P1 T30 | ecosystem: Environmental > Terrestrial > Plant litter > Unclassified | place: USA: California... | reverse complement strand
GGCGTCGAGCCCCAGTCCGAGACCGTCTGGCGTCAGGCCGACAAGTACGACGTCCCGCGCATCTGCTTCGTCAACAAGATGGACAAGCTCGGCGCCGACTTCTACTTCACGGTCGACACGATCATCTCGCGCCTCGGTGCGAAGCCGCTGGTCATCCAGCTGCCGATCGGCGCCGAGAACGACTTCGAGGGCGTCGTCGACCTGGTCGAGATGCGCGCGCTGCTCTGGCGCGGCGAGACCGCGATGGGTGCCAACTACACCGTCGAGGAGATCCCGGCCGACCTCGTCGAGAAGGCGCAGCAGTACCGCGCCGACCTCCTCGAGGCCGTCGCCGAGGCCAACGACACCCTGCTGGAGAAGTTCCTCGGCGGCGTCGAGCTCACCACCGACGAGATCAAGGCGGGCATCCGCGAGCTGACCATCAGCTCGCAGGCCTACCCGGTCCTGTGCGGCTCGGCGTTCAAGAACAAGGGCGTCCAGCCCATGCTCGACGCCGTGATCGACTACCTGCCCTCGCCGCTCGACGTCCCCGACGTCGTCGGCCACGACGTCCGTGACGAGGAGGTCGCGCTCTCCCGCCCGGCCGCCCTCGACGCGCCGTTCTCGGCCCTGGCGTTCAAGGTCGCGACGCACCCGTTCTTCGGCAAGCTGACCTTCGTGCGCATCTACTCCGGCCGCATCACGCCGGGCGCCCAGGTGCTCAACGCCACCAAGGGCAAGAAGGAGCGCATCGGGAAGCTCTTCCAGATGCACGCCAACAAGGAGATGCCGGTCGAGGAGGCCACCGCCGGTCACATCTACGCCTTCATCGGGCTCAAGGACGTGACCACGGGCGAGACCCTCTGCGACCTGCAGAACCCGATCGTGCTCGAGTCCATGACGTTCCCGGACCCGGTCATCGAGGTGGCCATCGAGCCGAAGACCAAGGGTGACCAGGAGAAGCTGGGTGTCGCCATCCAGAAGCTCGCCGAGGAGGACCCCACCTTCCAGGTCATGCTCGACCAGGAGACCGGTCAGACCGTCATCAAGGGCATGGGCGAGCTCCACCTCGACATCCTCGTCGACCGCATGCGTCGCGAGTTCCACGTCGAGGCCAACGTCGGCAAGCCGCAGGTGGCCTACCGCGAGACCATCCGCCGCAAGGTGGAGAAGGTCGACTACACCCACAAGAAGCAGACGGGTGGTTCCGGCCAGTTCGCCAAGGTCCAGGTGACCTTCGAGCCGCTGGAGTCCGAGGACGGCGAGCTGTACGAGTTCGTCAACGCCGTCACCGGTGGTCGCGTGCCGCGCGAGTACATCCCGAGCGTGGACGCGGGTATCCAGGACGCGCTCAGCGCAGGTGTCCTGGCCGGCTTCCCGATGGTCGGCGTCAAGGCGTCGCTCATCGACGGTGCCGCGCACGACGTCGACTCCTCGGAGATGGCGTTCAAGATCGCCGGCTCCATGGTCGCCAAGGAGGGCTTCCGCAAGGCGGACCCGGTCATCCTCGAGCCGATCATGGACGTCGAGGTGCGCACGCCCGAGGAGTACATGGGCGACGTGATCGGCGACCTGAACTCCCGTCGTGGCATGATCCAGTCGATGAACGACGCCAGCGGGGTTAAGGTTGTCCGCGCACTGGTTCCGTTGTCGGAGCTGTTCGGCTACATCGGTGACCTGCGGTCCAAGACCCAGGGCCGCGCCGTGTACTCGATGCAGTTCAGCAACTACGCCGAGGTTCCTCGGAACGTTGCCGAGGAGATCATCAAGAAGACCCGGGGCGAGTAGTCCCACGGGGCGCCAGCTCCACCATCAGTATCCAGACCCGTAGGGACACCGCCAGCAGAAGACCTGCACGGTGAAGCAACTACCCAAGTTCCAGGAGGAACGACAGTGGCGAAGGCCAAGTTCGAGCGGACCAAGCCGCACGTCAACATCGGTACCATCGGTCACGTTGACCACGGTAAGACGACGCTGACGGCAGCCATCTCCAAGGTGCTGCACGACAAGTACCCCGACCTGAACCCCTTCACGCCTTTCGACGAGATCGACAAGGCGCCCGAGGAGAAGCAGCGCGGTATCACGATCAACATCGCGCACGTCGAGTACCAGACCGAGAAGCGTCACTACGCGCACGTCGACGCGCCCGGTCACGCCGACTACATCAAGAACATGATCACGGGTGCGGCGCAGATGGACGGCGCGATCCTGGTCGTGGCGGCCACCGACGGCCCGATGGCGCAGACGCGCGAGCACGTCCTGCTCGCCCGTCAGGTCGGCGTGCCGTACCTGCTCGTCGCGCTCAACAAGTCCGACATGGTCGACGACGAGGAGATCCTCGAGCTCGTCGAGATGGAGGTCCGTGAGCTGCTGTCCTCGCAGGGCTTCGACGGCGACGACGCCCCCGTGGTGCGCGTCTCCGGCCTGAAGGCCCTCGAGGGTGACCCGGAGTGGGTCGCCACCGTCGAGGCGCTCATGAACGCCGTGGACGAGTCCGTCCCGGAGCCCGAGCGCGACATGGACAAGCCGTTCCTCATGCCGATCGAGGACGTCTTCACGATCACCGGTCGTGGCACCGTCGTCACCGGCAAGGTCGAGCGCGGCAAGCTCCCGATCAACTCGGAGGTCGAGATCGTCGGCATCCGCGACGCCCAGAAGACCACGGTCACGGGCATCGAGATGTTCCACAAGCAGATGGACGAGGCGTGGGCCGGCGAGAACTGCGGCCTCCTGCTCCGTGGCATCAAGCGCGAGGACGTCGAGCGCGGCCAGGTCGTCGTGAAGCCGGGCACCAACACGCCGCACACCAACTTCGAGGGCCAGGTCTACATCCTGTCCAAGTCCGAGGGTGGTCGCGACAACCCGTTCTACTCGAACTACCGTCCGCAGTTCTACTTCCGCACCACGGACGTCACGGGTGTCATCACCCTGCCCGAGGGCACGGACATGGTCCTGCCGGGTGACAACACCGAGATGTCGGTCGAGCTGATCCAGCCGATCGCCATGGAGGAGGGCCTCGGCTTCGCCATCCGCGAGGGCGGCCGGACCATCGGTTCGGGCAAGGTCACCAAGATCAACAAGTGATCACGTCCCGCGTCCGCGGGATCTGAGAGCTGCAGTGCACGAGGGCCCGGGAGCGCACGCTCCCGGGCCCTCGCGCGTTCCGTGCCCCGGGCCCTGGCGGGGACCGACCTCCCGGTGGCCGCCGGGCGGGGCACGGCGGGGGAGTGGTCGGAACCACATCTCCCGTGAATTGGCCAGATCCCGGCACCTGTGGCAGACTGTCACGGTTGCCTCGTGGAAACGAGACTCGTGCGTGCGCGCCCAGCGTGCAGACGGCGAGCGAACCGGAGAGATCCGGGCGCTGCTGATGCCCTTCGTGGGTCGCGCTCGGGTCCGGATCCCGGCAGCCATCGCCGTTCGGTCGTCATCTGACAGCCGGACGCACAGACCCCGACTCGAGTACCGGCTCGCAGCATGCGAGTGCGCCGCCCGGGTACGTCGCTAGCGCGACACGCCCGAGCGCGGGGGTCGGTCAGCAGTTCACGAGCGGTAACGACGAGAGAGAGTCAGACAGCTATGGCGGGACAGAAGATCCGCATCCGGCTGAAGTCCTACGACCACGAGGTCATCGACAGCTCGGCGCGCAAGATCGTCGACACGGTGACTCGTGCCGGTGCAACGGTGGTCGGCCCCGTGCCGCTGCCGACGGAGAAGAACGTGTACTGCGTCATTCGTTCTCCGCACAAGTACAAGGACAGCCGCGACCACTTCGAGATGCGCACGCACAAGCGCCTCATCGACATCATCGACCCGACGCCGAAGGCCGTCGACTCGCTCATGCGTCTCGACCTTCCTGCGGACGTCAACATCGAGATCAAGCTCTGAGGATCCGACCATGACTTCCACAACCACCAGCCCCGCCGTGACGGCGCTGCTCGGGACGAAGCTCGGCATGACCCAGGTCTGGGACGACGCCGGCAAGCTCGTCCCCGTGACGGTCGTCCGCGTCGGCACCAACGTGGTCTCGGCCGTTCGTACGGAGGAGGTGGACGGCTACAGCGCCGTCCAGCTCGCGTACGGGCAGATCGACCCGCGCAAGGTCACCCAGCCGCTCAAGGGCCACTTCGAGAAGGCCGGCGTCACGCCGCGCCGCCACGTCGTCGAGATCCGCACGGCCGTCACCGACGTGACGCCGGGCCAGGAGCTCACTGCCGACCTGTTCGAGGCCGGCGCCCGCGTCGACGTCATCGGGACCACCAAGGGCAAGGGCACCGCCGGTGTCATGAAGCGACACGGCTTCCACGGCGTCGGTGCCTCCCACGGTGCGCACCGCAACCACCGCAAGCCCGGCTCGATCGGTGGCGCCTCGACGCCGTCGCGCGTGTTCAAGGGCATGAAGATGGCCGGTCGCATGGGCCACGCCCGCAAGACCATCCAGAACCTGTCGATCCACTCCGTGGACGTCGCCGCCGGTCTGCTGCTGGTCGCGGGCCCCGTGCCCGGCCCCAAGGGCTCGCTCGTCGTCGTCCGCTCCGCCGTGAAGGGGGCGTGACCATGACCTCCGTCGACGTCATCGACGCCACCGGCAAGAAGGCCGGCACCGCCGACCTCCCCGCCGAGGTTTTCGACGTGACCACGAACGTGCCGCTGATCCACCAGGTCGTCGTGGCGCAGCTCGCCGCGGCCCGCCAGGGCACGCACAAGACCAAGACCCGGGCCGAGGTCCGTGGTGGCGGCAAGAAGCCCTACAAGCAGAAGGGCACCGGCCGCGCCCGTCAGGGTTCGACGCGTGCTCCGCAGTTCGCCGGTGGTGGCGTGGTCCACGGACCGACGCCGCGCGACTACAGCCAGCGCACCCCCAAGAAGATGAAGGCTGCCGCCCTGCGCGGTGCCCTCTCCGACCGGGCCCGCGCCGGCCGCGTCCACGTGCTCGCCGACCTCTCGATCGAGACGCCGTCGACGCGCGCCGCCCTGGCCGCTCTGCGCGCCGTCTCCTCGGCCAACCGCGTCCTCGCGGTCGTCGGCCGTGACGAGGACGCCGCGTGGCTGAGCCTGCGCAACGTCGTCGAGGTCCACCTCGTGAGCCCGGACCAGCTGAACACCTACGACGTCCTCGTCAACGACGACGTCGTGTTCACGTCCGCCGCGCTCGAGACGTTCCTCTCCGGCGCCGTGGCCACGCCCGTGCAGATCACCGAGGAGGACGCCAAGTGAGCGACATCGGCAAGGACCCGCGCGACATCCTGATCGCGCCGGTCGTCTCCGAGAAGAGCTACAGCCTGCTCGACGCGGGCAAGTACACCTTCCTCGTCGACCCCCGCGCCAACAAGACCGAGATCAAGATCGCGGTCGAGCAGGTGTTCGGGGTCAAGGTCGCCGACGTCAACACGCTGAACCGCACGGGCAAGACCCGTCGGACCCGCGTGGGCACCGGCAAGCGCAAGGACACCAAGCGCGCGATCGTCACGCTGCGCGAGGGCTCGATCGACATCTTCGGTGGACCGGTCGGCTGACGCCCGGCCCCGAGAAGAGAAGGACCTAGGTCATGGGAATCCGTAAGTACAAGCCGACGACTCCGGGCCGGCGCGGTTCGTCCGTCGCCGACTTCGTCGAGATCACCCGGTCGACGCCCGAGAAGTCCCTCGTGCGTCCGCTCAGCAAGAGCGGTGGCCGTAACTCGACCGGTCGTATCACCACCCGCCACAAGGGTGGTGGCCACAAGCGCGCCTACCGCGTGATCGACTTCCGTCGTCACGACAAGGACGGCGTGCCCGCCAAGGTCGCTCACATCGAGTACGACCCCAACCGCACCGCGCGCATCGCGCTGCTGCACTACGCCGACGGCGAGAAGCGCTACATCATCGCGCCGAACAAGCTCGGCCAGGGTGACCGCATCGAGCAGGGACCGAACGCCGACATCAAGCCCGGCAACGCCCTGCCCCTGCGCAACATCCCCACCGGTACGGTCATCCACGCCGTGGAGCTCCGTCCCGGCGGCGGTGCGAAGATCGCTCGTTCGGCCGGTTCGTCCGTCCAGCTGGTCGCGAAGGACGGGCCCTACGCGCAGCTGCGCATGCCGTCCGGCGAGATCCGCAACGTCGACGTGCGCTGCCGCGCCACCGTCGGCGAGGTCGGCAACGCCGAGCAGTCGAACATCAACTGGGGCAAGGCCGGCCGCATGCGTTGGAAGGGCAAGCGCCCGACCGTCCGCGGTGTGGCCATGAACCCGGTCGACCACCCGCACGGTGGTGGAGAGGGCAAGACCTCCGGTGGACGCCACCCGGTCAGCCCCTGGGGTCAGGCCGAGGGCCGCACCCGCCGTCCTGGCAAGCCGAGCGACAAGCTCATCGTGCGCCGTCGGCGTACCGGCAAGAAGCGCTGATAGGGAGTACGAAGCATGCCTCGCAGCCTGAAGAAGGGCCCCTTCGTCGACGGACACCTTCAGAAGAAGGTCGACGTCCAGAACGACAAGGGCACCAAGAACGTCATCAAGACGTGGTCGCGCCGCTCGATGATCACGCCGGAGTTCCTCGGCCACACCTTCGCGGTGCACGACGGCCGGAAGCACGTGCCGGTGTTCGTCACCGAGTCGATGGTCGGACACAAGCTCGGAGAGTTTGCGCCGACCCGCACGTACCGTGGACACGACAAGGACGACCGCAAGGCTCGTCGCCGCTGACGCGGTGACGACCCTGACGGTCCCAGAAAAGGACAGACACATGGAAGCCAAGGCGCAGGTGCGGTATCTCCGCGTCACGCCCCAGAAGGCTCGCCGCGTCGTGGACACCATCCGTGGCAAGCGAGCCGAGGAGGCAGTCGCTCTGCTCGGGTTCGCCCCGCAGGCCGCCGCCGTCGACGTGCGCAAGCTCGTCGCCAGCGCGATCGCGAACGCTCGTGTGAAGGCCGACGCCGCAAGCGTCCGGTTCGACCCGAGCGAGCTCGTCATCGCCGAGGCGTACGTGGACGAGGGCCCGACGCTCAAGCGGATCCGTCCGCGTGCCCAGGGCCGCGCTGCGCGCGTCCTCAAGCGCACCAGCCACATCACTGTGATCGTGGCGCCGAAGGAAGGGGCTCGCTGATGGGCCAGAAGGTCAACCCGCTCGGGTTCCGGCTCGGTATCACCACCGAGCACCGTTCGAAGTGGTTCGCCGACTCGACCAAGCCGGGTCAGCGCTACCGCGACTACGTCCGCGAGGACGTCGAGATCCGTCGCCTGATGTCGGCGGGCCTCGAGCGCGCCGGCGTCTCCAAGGTGCAGATCGAGCGCACCCGTGACCGCGTGCACGTCACGCTGCACACGGCTCGTCCCGGCATCGTCATCGGACGCCGCGGCGCCGAGGCCGACCGTCTGCGCGGCGAGCTGGAGAAGCTCACGGGCAAGCAGGTCACGCTGAACATCCACGAGGTCAAGAACCCCGAGCTGGACGCCCAGCTCGTGGCTCAGGGCATCGCGGAGCAGCTCGCCAGCCGTGTCGCGTTCCGTCGCGCCATGCGCAAGGGCATGCAGTCCGCTCAGCGTGCCGGTGCCAAGGGCATCCGGGTGCAGTGCTCCGGTCGTCTCGGCGGCGCCGAGATGAGCCGCAAGGAGTTCTACCGCGAGGGCCGTGTGCCGCTGCACACGCTGCGCGCGTACATCGACTACGGCTTCTTCGAGGCCCGGACGACGTTCGGTCGCATCGGCGTCAAGGTCTGGATCTACAAGGGCAACATGACGGAGCTCGAGTACGCGGCCGAGCAGGCCGGCGCGCCGGCCCGTGGCCGTGGCCCGCGCCCCGACCGTGGCGACCGCAACGACCGTCCGCGTGGGCGTCGCGAGGACTCGGCTCCGGCCGCAGCTCCCGCCGCCGAGGCTGCTCCGGCCACGGAGCCCGCCGCCACCGGAACGGAGGCCTGAACCGATGCTGATCCCCAGGCGGACCAAGCACCGCAAGCAGCACCACCCGAGGCGTCGTGGAGCCGCGACCGGCGGCACCGCGATCTCGTTCGGCGAGTTCGGGATCCAGGCTGTCGACGGTGGTTACCTCACCAACCGGCAGATCGAGTCCGCGCGTATCGCCATGACCCGTCACATCAAGCGTGGTGGAAAGGTGTGGATCAACATCTACCCCGACCGCCCGCTGACCAAGAAGCCCGCCGAGACCCGCATGGGTTCCGGTAAGGGTTCCGTGGAGTGGTGGATCGCCAACATCAAGCCCGGCCGTGTTCTCTTCGAGCTCGCCGGCGTTCCTGAGCCGCTGGCTCGCGAGGCCATGCGTCGCGCCCAGCACAAGCTTCCGATGAAGACCCGCTTCGTGCGGCGCGAGGGTGGTGACATCTGATGGCAGTGGGTTCGAAGGACCTGCAGACGTCCGAGCTGGACGGCATGGACGACGAGCGTCTCGTCGTCGAGCTGCGCAAGGCCAAGGACGAGCTGTTCCACCTGCGTTTCGCCTCGGCGACCGGCCAGCTCGAGAGCCACGGCCGTCTCAAGGAGGTCAAGCGCGACATCGCGCGGATCTACACGGTCCTGCGTGAGCGTGAGCTCGGGATCCGTACCGCCCCGACGAGCGTGAAGTGAGCGAGACAATGACGAACGACGCAGTGGCGCACGACGCCACGAACGAGGCGCGAGCCGACCGCAAGACGCGGCAGGGCTACGTCGTCAGCGACAAGATGGACAAGACGGTCGTGGTCGAGCTGGAGGACCGGGTCAAGCACCCGCTCTACGGCAAGGTCATCCGTCGCACGACCAAGGTCAAGGCGCACGACGAGGTTTCGGTCGCGGGCGTCGGGGACCTGGTCCTCATCATGGAGACGCGGCCGCTCTCCGCCACCAAGCGGTGGCGCGTGGTCGAGGTCATCGAGAAGGCACGCTGACCACCAGTAATTATCCGTTCGGCCAGGCCCGGCACATGCCGAGAACCGGCACGACGACAGGAGCAGGTTCATGATCCAGCAGGAGTCGCGACTCAAGGTCGCCGACAACACGGGTGCCAAGGAGATCTTGTGCATCCGCGTTCTCGGCGGTTCCGGTCGTCGCTACGCCGGCATTGGCGACGTCATCGTCGCCACCGTCAAGGATGCGATCCCCGGAGGCAACGTCAAGCGTGGCGACGTCGTCAAGGCGGTCGTGGTGCGCACCCGCAAGGAGCGCCGCCGTCCCGACGGTTCCTACATCCGTTTCGACGAGAACGCGGCCGTCATCCTCAAGCAGGACGGCGAGCCCCGTGGCACGCGCATCTTCGGCCCGGTGGGCCGCGAGCTGCGTGACAAGAAGTTCATGCGCATCGTTTCGCTCGCACCGGAGGTGATCTGAGTTATGGCGAAGATCAAGAAGGGCGACCTCGTCGTCGTGATCTCCGGCAGCCGCGCGGACCGTGGCAAGCAGGGCCGTGTCCTCGAGGTGTTCACCGAGACCAACCGCGTGGTGGTCGAGGGCATCAAGCGCGTCACGAAGCACACCAAGGTGTCGCAGTCGCAGCGCGGCAGCCGCACCGGTGGCATCGAGACCGTCGAGGCCCCGATCCACATCAGCAACGTGATGCTGGTCGACCCGGAGTCCAAGAAGGGCTCCCGCGTCGGCTACCGCACCGAGGAAGTCGAGCGCGACGGCCGCAAGCGTACGGTTCGCGTCCGCATCGCCAAGCGCTCCGGTAAGGACGTGTGATGACTGAGACGATCGAGTCGACCGAGGCTGAGAACGCCCCCAAGGTCGCCCCCCGTATGAAGACGCGCTACCGCGAGGAGATCGTCCCCGCGCTGCGCGAGGAGTTCGCGTTCGCCAACGTCAACCAGGTTCCGCGCCTCGTGAAGGTCGTCGTGAACATGGGTGTCGGTGACGCTGCCCGCGACTCCAAGCTGATCGACGGCGCCGTTCGCGACCTGTCGCTCATCACGGGTCAGAAGCCGCAGGTCACGAAGGCTCGCAAGTCCATCGCGCAGTTCAAGCTTCGCGAGGGTCAGCCGATCGGTGCGCACACCACGCTGCGCGGCGACCGCATGTGGGAGTTCGTGGACCGTCTGGTCTCCATCGCCCTGCCGCGCATCCGTGACTTCCGCGGCCTGTCGCCCAAGCAGTTCGACGGCCACGGCAACTACACGTTCGGTCTGAACGAGCAGTCGATGTTCCACGAGATCGACCAGGACTCGATCGACCGCGTGCGCGGTATGGACATCACGGTGGTCACCACCGCGTCCACCAACGACGAGGGTCGGTCGCTCCTGCGCCACCTCGGCTTCCCGTTCAAGGAGAACTGACATGGCGAAGACCGCCCTGGTGCAGAAGGCCGCCGGCAAGCAGAAGTTCGCCGTTCGGGGCTACACGCGCTGCAACCGCTGCGGGCGTCCCCGCTCGGTGTACCGCAAGTTCGGCCTGTGCCGCATCTGCCTGCGTGAGATGGCCCTCGCGGGCCAGCTCCCGGGCATCACCAAGAGCAGCTGGTAACAACTACGCCGCAGGTCCCCACCGTCATCGGTGGGGGAAACCACGGTGAGGAAGGGCGAAGGCCCGATGACGATGACAGACCCCATCGCAGACATGCTCACGCGTCTGCGTAACGCGAACTCCGCGTACCACGAGTCGGTCAAGATGCCGTACTCGAAGCTCAAGTCGCACATTGCCGAGATCCTCCAGGCGGAGGGCTACATCGCGGGATGGAGCGAGGAGGAGGCCGAGGTCGGCAAGACCCTCGTGCTGAACCTCAAGTTCGGCCCGCAGCGCGAGCGTTCGCTCGCCGGCGTGCGCCGCGTGTCGAAGCCCGGTCTCCGGGTGTACGCCAAGTCCACGAACCTGCCCAAGGTGCTCGGCGGCCTGGGCGTGGCGATCCTGTCCACGTCCTCCGGTCTGCTCACCGACCGTCAGGCTGCCAAGAAGGGCGTGGGTGGGGAAGTCCTCGCCTACGTCTGGTAAGGGAGGAACCATGTCCCGCATTGGGAAGATCCCCGTTGTGGTCCCGGCAGCCGTCGACGTCTCCCTCGCGGAGCGCGTCGTCACGGTCAAGGGCCCCAAGGGCACGATGACGCACACCGTCCCGGCACCGATCGAGGTCTCGCACTCCGACGGCACGCTCGTGGTGACGCGTCCGAACGACGAGCGCGCCTCGCGCTCGCTCCACGGCCTCACGCGCACGCTGCTGTCGAACCTCATCACCGGTGTGACCGAGGGCTACGAGAAGAAGCTCGAGATCGTCGGCACGGGTTACCGCGTCGTCGCCAAGGGCAGCGACCTCGAGTTCGCGCTCGGGTTCAGCCACCCGGTCACGGTGAAGGCCCCCGAGGGCATCTCGTTCGCCGTCGAGTCGCCCACCAAGTTCTCGGTGGCCGGCATCGACAAGCAGCAGGTCGGCGAGGTCGCCGCCAACATCAGGAAGATTCGCAAGCCGGAGCCCTACAAGGGCAAGGGCGTGCGGTACGCGGGCGAGCAGGTCCGCCGCAAGGTCGGAAAGGCAGGTAAGTAGCCATGGCGATCTCCATCAAGTCGGCAGGCAAGTCGACGGTGAAGGCACGCAAGCGCCGCCACCTGCGCATCCGCAAGCGTCTGAGCGGCACCACGGAGCGTCCGCGCCTCGTCGTGACGCGCTCGGCCCGTCACATCGTCGCCCAGATCGTCGACGACACGACGGGCACGACGCTCGCGTCGGCGTCCACGCTCGAGGCCGACCTTCGCGCCAGCACCGGCGTCAAGGTCGACAAGGCCAAGGCCGTCGGTGGCCTGGTCGCCAAGCGCGCCGTCGCCGCCGGTGTCACCACCGTGGTCTTCGACCGTGGTGGCAACGCCTACCACGGCCGCGTCGCCGCCGTCGCTGACGGCGCCCGCGAGGGAGGCCTGACCCTGTGAGGACCTTCCGCAAGCACGAGAGGAACAGCTGATGGCTGCACCGCAGCGCACCAGGACCGCCGGGGCCGCTCCGACCACCGGTGGCAGCAACGAGAACGACCGTTCCGGCGGACGTGGCGAGCGTCGCGGCGGCGGTGAGCGTCGCGGTGACCGCGGCGGTCGCGAGCCCGAGCGCAGCCAGTTCGTCGAGCGCGTCGTCACGATCAACCGCGTCGCCAAGGTCGTCAAGGGCGGCCGTCGCTTCAGCTTCACGGCCCTCGTGGTCGTCGGCGACGGCGACGGCACCGTCGGTGTCGGCTACGGCAAGGCCAAGGAAGTTCCGGCCGCCATCGCCAAGGGTGTGGAGGAGGCGAAGAAGAACTTCTTCCGCGTCCCCCGCATCGGCAGCACCATCCCGCACGTGACGCAGGGTGAGGCCGCCGCCGGCGTCGTCTTCCTCCGTCCCGCGTCCCCGGGTACCGGGGTCATCGCGGGCGGTCCCGTCCGCGCCGTCCTCGACTGCGCCGGCATCCACGACGTCCTGAGCAAGTCGCTCGGTTCGTCGAACGCCATCAACATCGTCCACGCGACGGTGCAGGCGCTGCGTCAGCTCGAGGAGCCGGCGGCCGTGGCGGCTCGTCGCGGTCTCCCGCTCGAGCACGTCGTCCCGGCCCCGCTCCTGCGGGCCCAGGCGGCCGGCCGCGCCGCCGCTGCGGCGAAGATCTCGGCGGGGGTGTCCTGATGGCACAGCTCCAGGTCACGCAGACCAAGTCCGCGATCGGCGGCAAGCAGAACCAGCGTCACACGCTGCGCACGCTCGGCCTCGGCAAGATCGGCCGTGTCACGGTCCGTGAGGACAACGCCCAGGTGCGCGGCATGATCCAGGTCGTCAACCACCTGGTGAAGGTCGAGGAGGTCGACTGATGGCAGAGTCGAAGAAGAGCGGCGCGACCGCTGAGCAGGCGCAGGAGAAGGAGGTGACCCCGGCGTCTCGCACGCTGCGGATCCACCACCTCCGCCCCGCCCCGGGATCCCACACCAAGAAGACCCGCGTCGGTCGTGGTGAGGGCTCGAAGGGTAAGACCGCGGGTCGCGGTACCAAGGGCACCAAGGCCCGGTACCAGGTCCCCGCCGGTTTCGAGGGTGGCCAGATGCCGATGCACATGCGGCTCCCGAAGCTGCGTGGATTCACCAACCCGTTCCGCACGGAGTACCAGGTCGTCAATCTCGACCGCCTCTCCGTGCTGTTCCCCCAGGGCGGCACCGTGACGGTGGACGACCTGGTGGCGGCGGGCGCCGTGCGTCCGAACCGTCCGGTCAAGGTGCTCGGCACCGGTGACCTGGGCGGCGTCAAGATCGACATCACGGCCCAGCGGTTCTCCACCAGCGCGAAGGACAAGATCCTCGCCGCCGGTGGCAGCGCGACGCAGGCCTGAGCACAACGGGTGACGACGTAGGGTTTCTACGTCGTCACCCGTTGTCGTGTCTTCCCGTCCGTGCGCCGCCCCGCGCGCGGACCTGCCCCCACCTGACCTGGAGGAAGAGTGCTAGGCGCATTCGCTCAGGCTTTTCGTACGCCCGACCTGAGACGCAAGCTGTTTTTCACGATGGGGATCATCGCGATCTTCCGCCTGGGCTCGTTCATCCCCAGCCCCGGTGTGAACTACGGCAACGTCCAGATCTGTACCGCGGCGTCCGCCGACAACGACATCCTGGGCATCATCAACCTGTTCTCCGGCGGTGCACTGCTGCAGCTGTCGGTGTTCGCGCTCGGGATCATGCCGTACATCACGGCCAGCATCATCGTGCAGCTCCTCCGCGTGGTCATCCCGCGGTTCGAGGCGCTGCACAAGGAGGGCCAGTCGGGTACCGCGAAGCTGACGCAGTACACCCGCTACCTCACGATCTTCCTCGCCGTGCTCCAGGCCACGACCATCGTGACCACCGCCCGCACCGGCGTCCTCTTCGCGGGCTGCGGCGCCGCGGACTCGGGCACGCCCGTCATCGCCGACGACAGCGTGATCACGATCCTGCTCGTCATCCTGACCATGACGGCCGGTACCGGCCTCGTGATGTGGCTCGCCGAGCTCGTCACCGAGCGCGGCGTCGGCAACGGCATGTCGCTCCTCATCTTCATCTCGATCGCGGCCAGCTTCCCGGCCGCCCTGTGGGCCGTGGCGCAGACGCCCGGCGGCCTGACGACGTTCTTCATCGTGCTGGCGATCGCGCTGGTGCTGATCGTGGCCGTCGTGTTCGTCGAGCAGTCGCAGCGCCGCATCCCCGTGCAGTACGCCAAGCGCATGGTCGGACGCCGCACGTACGGCGGCACCAGCACGTACATCCCGATCAAGATCAACATGGCCGGCGTGATCCCCGTCATCTTCGCGTCCTCGATCCTGGCGCTGCCGACGCTGGCCGCGCAGTTCGGCGACCAGACGCAGCCGTGGGTGCAGTGGATCATCGCCAACTTCGCCGACCCGGGTGCGCCGCTCTACATCCTGGTCTTCGCGGTCATGATCCTGTTCTTCGCCTTCTTCTACACCTCGATCACCTTCAACCCGGAGGAGACCGCGGACAACATGAAGCGCTACGGCGGCTTCGTCCCGGGCTACCGGGCCGGTCGTCCGACGGCGGAGTACCTGCGCTACGTGGTCAACCGGGTGACGTCGGCGGGTGCGATCTACCTGCTGCTGGTGGCGCTCATCCCGACGATCGCGTTCGTCCTCCTCGGCGTCCAGACGACCATCCCGTTCGGCGGCACGTCGCTGCTGATCATCGTGGGCGTGGGCCTCGAGACCGTGAAGCAGATCGACAGCCAGCTGCAGCAGCGGCACTACGAGGGGATCCTCAAGTGACCCGACTGGTGATCATGGGGCCGCAGGGTTCCGGCAAGGGCACCCAGGCCGCACGTGTGGCCGAAGCCCTGGAGATCCCGGCGATCTCGACCGGAGACATCTTCCGGGCGAACATCAAGGGCGACACGGAGCTCGGACGGCTCGCGCGGTCCTACAGCGACCGCGGCGAGCTCGTGCCCGACCAGGTCACCAACAGCATGGTGCGCGACCGCCTCGCGCAGGAGGACACCGCCGGTGGGTTCCTGCTCGACGGCTACCCGCGCAACGCCGCCCAGGTCGTCGAGCTGGACGCGATCCTGGCCGAGCGCGGAGTGGCGCTGGACGGCGTCGTCGAGCTCGAGGTCGCCGAGGAGGAGCTCCTGGAGCGTCTCGCCCGGCGCGCCGAGCTCGAGGGCCGCAGCGACGACACCCCCGAGGGCATCCGCCGGCGGCTCGCGGTCTACCACGAGCAGACGGCGCCGCTGGCCCAGGCCTACGCGGAGCGCGGCATCCACGCGAAGGTGGCCGGTTCCGGCGACCTCGACGTGATCACCGCCGCCGTGCTCGAGGCCGTCGCCTCTCTCAAGGACTGACCCGGCGCCGGGGGAGGCCCCGGCCGTCGGGTGGCCTGGCCTCGCGGCCGGGCACCCGCAGTGGTCGGACCGTCGTGCGCGATCGCGTATGATGGCTCGTTGGGTCTGCGCTCGCGCGCACCGGCCCGCCCCGGGGGCACTCGTGCGCCCGGCACGATCTGCAGCGTGAACGTCAGACGCTGCGCACGCGTCACACCAACGGTGTGGCACCCCGACAGTTAGCGGAGGACATGGGGAAGAAGGACAACGTCATCGAGATCGAGGGCGTCGTGGTCGAGGCCCTGCCCAACGCGATGTTCCGCGTGGAGCTGAGCAACGGGCACAAGGTGCTCGCCATGATCTCCGGGAAGATGCGGCAGAACTACATCCGGATCCTTCCTGAGGACCGGGTCGTCGTCGAGCTCACGCCCTACGACCTGTCCCGCGGCCGCATCGTCTACCGCTACAAGTAACACCCGCCACTCACGCAAGCCGTCGCCCCGCAGGGCGTGCGGCGGCAAGGGAAGAATCATGAAGGTCAAGCCCAGCGTCAAGCCGATCTGTGACAAGTGCAAGGTGATTCGCCGGCACGGTCGCGTCATGGTGATCTGCGAGAACCTGCGCCACAAGCAGCGTCAGGGCTGAACAACCCCTGACAGGTGGCACCACCGCCACCAGCGTGTCGTCACCACCGTCCGTCAGGACGGTGACCCCCGGTCCGGAGGCCGGGGCCCTCGCTCCCGAGGGATGACGATGCGACCGACCTCCGGTTGCACGACGGAGACACCGCATGGCACGTCTTGTCGGCGTCGACCTCCCCCGCGAGAAGCGGCTCGAGGTTGCGCTCACCTACATCTTCGGAATCGGCCGCACGCGTGCGGACGAGACCCTCGCCGCGACGGGGCTGAGCCCCGACCTGCGCGTGCGCGAGCTCGGTGACACCGAGCTCGTCGCCCTGCGCGACCACATCGAGGCGAACTACAAGACCGAGGGCGACCTTCGCCGCGAGGTCGCAGCCGACATCCGCCGCAAGGTGGAGATCGGCTCGTACGAGGGTCTTCGGCACCGCCGCGGCCTTCCGGTGCGCGGTCAGCGCACCAAGACCAACGCGCGTACCCGCAAGGGTCCGAAGCGCACCGTGGCCGGCAAGAAGAAGGCCGGTCGCTAGCAGCCGCCTGACCGTCGCCGCGAGGTGACGGTCGGTGGTCCGACGACCTCGACGAAGGAACCAAGGCATGCCTCCCAAGACTCGCGCCGCTGCCGGCGCACGCAAGACGCGCCGCAAGGAGAAGAAGAATGTCTCCCACGGTCACGCGTACATCAAGTCCACGTTCAACAACACGATCGTGTCGATCACTGACCCCTCGGGTGCGGTGATCGCCTGGGCCTCGTCCGGCCAGGTCGGTTTCAAGGGTTCGCGCAAGTCGACCCCGTTCGCGGCCCAGCTCGCCGCCGAGGCCGCCGCTCGCCGTGCCCAGGAGCACGGCATGAAGAAGGTCGACGTCTTCGTGAAGGGCCCGGGTTCGGGCCGCGAGACCGCGATCCGCTCGCTCCAGGCGACCGGCCTCGAGGTGGGTTCGATCTCCGACGTGACGCCCCAGGCGCACAACGGCGTTCGTCCCCCGAAGCGCCGCCGCGTCTGATCCGTCCCTGCCGGCGGGTGCTTCCCGCACCCGCCGGCATCGACGTGCCGGTGGCAGTCCGCCACCGGCTCCCTGTGTGGACGTCAAATAGCGGACGTCCGAAGGAAGGAACCACCCCGTGCTCATCGCACAGCGCCCCACTCTGACCGAAGAGGTCCTCAACGAGAGCCGCTCG
>Ga0265780_10004968_pt1 | contig 17002 bp, 13 predicted proteins | sample P1T30metagenome_FD_192432 | JGI IMG/M metagenome (GOLD analysis project Ga0265780, IMG submission 192432) | Plant litter microbial communities from East Loma Ridge, Irvine, California - P1 T30 | ecosystem: Environmental > Terrestrial > Plant litter > Unclassified | place: USA: California... | reverse complement strand
TCCACACCGAGGCCAGGATGTTGGCGGCGGTCGGCTTGCACACTTCGCAGCCCAGGCCCTTGCCGTGGCGCGCCAACAGCTCGCCAAAATCCTTGATCCCTTCGACGCGCACCAAGTGGTACAGCTCCTGGCGCGAATACGCGAAGTGCTCGCACAGGTGGTTGTTGACGGCCACGCCCAGCTTCTTGAGTTCGGCACCCAGCACCTGGGTCACCAGCGGCACGCAGCCGCCGCAGGCAGTACCGGCCGAGGTGCAGCTTTTCAGCGCGCCGATCGTGGTGGCGCCGCCAGCCACGGCTTCGCATAGTGCGCCCTTGCTGACGTCGTTGCACGAGCAGACCTGGGCCGTGGCCGGCAGCTTGTCGACGCCGATGGCGGGACGCGCCGCGCCGCCGCCGTCGGGCAGGATCAGGTATTCGGGCGCTTCCGGCAGCTCGATCTTGTTGAGCATTGTCTGCAGCAGCGCGCCGTAGGGGGCGGCGTCGCCCACCAGCACCCCGCCCAGCAGGTACTTGCCGCAACTCGAGACCACGATCTTGCGGTACACCTGTTTGCGCTCGTCGGTGAACTGGTAGCTGCGGCTGCCCGGCGTGGCGCCATGGGCGTCGCCGAAGCTGGCCACGTCCACGCCCATCAGTTTGAGCTTGGTGCTCATGTCGGCGCCCGCAAAGCTGCACTGCGCGCCCAGCAGGTGCCTGGCGGCGGTGCGCGCCATGTCGTAGCCCGGCGCCACCAGGCCGAACAGCTGGCCATTCCACAACGCGCATTCGCCGATGGCGTAGATGTGCGGATCGGACGTCAGGCAGCGCTCGTCGATGGCGATGCCGCCACGCGCACCGATCTGCAGGCCGGCCGAACGCGCCAGTTCGTCGCGCGGGCGAATGCCGGCCGAGAACACGATCATGTCCGTCTCGAGATGGCTGCCGTCGGCGAACTGCATGCGGTGCGTGGCCTCTTCGCCGTCGACAATCGCCAGCGTATTCTTGCCGGTGTGGACACCGACGCCCAATTCCTCGATGCGGGTGCGCAGCACGCGTGCACCTGGATCGTCGACCTGCACCGCCATCAGGCGCGGCGCGAATTCGACCACGTGGGCCTGCAGGCCCAGGTCGCGCAACGCCTTGGCGCATTCGAGGCCAAGCAGGCCGCCGCCGATCACGACACCGGTGCCCGACCTTGATCCGCATTCTTGCATCGCCTCCAGGTCTTCGATGGTGCGATAGACAAAACAGTCCTTGCGATCAAAGCCCGGGACCGGCGGCACGAAAGGATAGGAGCCGGTGGCCAGCACCAGCCGGTCGTAGGACACGGTGGCGCCATCGGCCAGCGTCACCGTCTGCGCGGCGCGCTCGATTCCGACCACTTTCGCATTCAGGCGCAGCACCATGTCGTCGCGCTCGAAGAAGCCCGCCGACACGAGCGACAGGGCGTCGGCGCTCTTCCCGGCAAAGAATTCCGACAGGTGCACGCGGTCGTAGGCCGCACGCGGTTCTTCGCCCAGGATCGTGACGCGCAGGTCGCTGTCAGCGCTGGCGGCCAGGGTTTCGACAAATTTGTGGCCCACCATTCCGTGGCCGATGACGACGATATGCATGATGCGTCCTTTATGCTGTCGCTGCGACCGGGGCAGCCGCGCTATCGGCAGCGCCGAAGCGCGCCGCGATGGCGCACACGCTCGCCACCAGTACCAGGCCGCTCAAGATGGTGAGGGTCTGCTTGATGTCGCCCGTCCCCTTCATCAAAAAGCCCGCCGCCACCGCGCCGACGTTGCCGCCGGCGCCGACGATGCCGGCCACGCCGCCCAGCGCTTTCGGCGCAATGAACGGCACCAGCGCGTAAGTGGCGCCGCACGCCATGTGGGTGAACAGGCCGAACACCAGCATCGCGATCACGGCGAACATCACCGCATCGGCCTGGGCGAACAGCAGCAAACCGAAACCTTCGCCGATCATCAGCACGAACAGCACGGTGACGCGCCGATTCAGGTCGCCATTGCTTGCCGCACGATCCGACAGCCAGCCGCCCAGCGCCCGCGCGAACAGCGCCAGCAGACCGAAGCTGCCGGCCGCCATGCCGGCCTGCGCCAGCGACAAATCAAAATGGTCGACGTAATACACGGCGGCGATGTTGTGGATGAAGATCTCGATGCCAAAGCAGGCGCCGTAGGTGACGAACAGCAGCCAGGCGCGGTGGTTGCGGCAGCCTTCGACGAAGCTGGCCCAGCCTCCCTTGCTGCTCTCCTGCGGCATCTGACCCGTCTTGCGCAACTCGTCGTAATTACCGGCCGGGCAATCCTGGGTGTAGCGCCAGTAGAAGAACGCCATCACGATCATCATCACGCCCGGCACCACCAGCGCCACGCGCCAGCTCATGGTCTGGCTCACGCCCAGCATCACGACAGCGGTCATCAGCAGCGGCATGATCGCCTGCGCCGCGCCGCCGCCGGCATTGCCCCAACCGGCAGCCGCCGCGTTGGCGGTGCCGACCACTTTGGGGCCGAACATGACCGAGGTGTGGTACTGGGTAATCACGAAGCTGGCCCCGACCGCGCCGATGCCGAGGCGGCACAGCAAGAAGCTTTCGTAGCTCTGCGCGGTGGCCACGCCGAGCACGGGAATCGCGCCCAGCAACAGCAAGCCGGTATACGTCTTGCGCGGGCCGAAGCGGTCGCACAGCGGGCCGACCAGCAATCGCACGAAGATCGTGATCGCCACCGCGGCGATATTGATATTGGCAATCTGCTCGACGCTCAGGCCAAACTCGCCCTTGATGACTGGCATCAGGGGCGCGCAGGCGAACCAGGCGAAGAAACAGATGAAGAAGGCCACCCAGGTCAGGTGGAAGGCGCGCATCGGGGCGCCTGTGAACGAGAAGAGCTTGATGCTGTCTGCTTTGCCGGCCATGTCGCTTCCTTCGAAAGGATCGCTTGAAAACAAAAAGGCGTCCGCGCTCCTGCTGCTGCAGAAGTCGCGGACGCCTTTGTCCTGGTGCCGGCCCCTCGTTAGGCCGACGCTGAAATAGTGAGGATCGTCATTGACCCTGCAAGGAGTATGAGCAAGAGCCGTGCCATCGGGCGGCTACAGGGACGGCGCTGACGACGCGCCGGGGCGATGCTGCATTGCGGTGCGCGAGTCCCCAGAATGATGCAGCGACGCGCACCAGTTCAAGTTCCGCCCCACGTAGCGCCGTCGATCAGCGTCGAGCGCCGTACAACATCGCCTGGCAACGCCACGCCGGCGCGTTCGGCCGCCTCGCGATACAGGTCGATGCGGTTGACTTGCTGCGCTATGGCCAGATCGCCCGGCGCGCCATCGGCATCGATGCGCAAGCCCCAGCGCCGGTGCTGCGCCATGAACCACATGCCATCCGACAGCCACGGGAAGTTGGCTTCGCCGTCGCCATGGAAACGCAATCCATGGTGCCCGCGTCCGCGCCAGGCGTTCGCTTCCGGCCCGGCCAGGCAGTACTGCAGCACCTCGCGCCCCGCGTTCACATAAGCCGGACTGGCCAGCACCTCGGCCGCCGCTTCGCGATTGGCGCGCGACGCATCCAGCCAGCGCGCCGCCTCGAGCAGCGCGGCGATCATGGCGCGGCAGGTGTTCGGATGGGTGGCGGCAAAGTCGGCGCGCACGCCCAGCGCCTTGCCCGGGTGATCGGGCCAGATCTGTTCGCTCGACGCGGCCGGCACCGCGGCGCCGTCGCGCAGTGCGCGCTGGCCCCACGGCTCGCCGGCGCAGAAGCCATCCATATGACCGGCCGCCAGGCTGGCCGGCATCTGGTTCGGCGGCACCGTCACCAGTGAACAGTCACGCAAGGGATCGATGCCGCCGGCGGCCAGCCAGTACGACAGGAACATGGCGTGGTTCCCGGTCGGGAAAGTGTGGGCCAGCGTCAGGCGCCGTCCTTGCGCGCGCATCATTTGTCCCAGCGCCGCCGGATCGTGCGCGGCGGCCCCGAACGGGCGCGCCAGCGTGATGCCCTGGCCGTTCTGGTTCAGGTTCATCAACAGCGCCATGTCGCAGGCGCGCGTGCCGATGCCGGCCTGCACCCCGTACAGCAAGCCTTGCAGCACCTGGGCCGCATCCAGCTGGCCGCCGACCAGGCGCTCGCGCATGCCGGTCCAGGACAGCTCGCGGCTGAGCGCAAAGCGCACGCCATACTGTTCGTCAAAACCCAGCACCGACGCCATCACCAGCGGCGCGCAGTCGGCCAGCGGCATGAAGCCGATGCGGACGGTTTCCAGTTCGGGGCGGTCGGTGCCGGCGATCCATGCGCCCTTGCCTGCCAATGTCATAGGTATCCTTGTGCGCTGCGGGGGCTCAGCCCAGCAGGTCTTCCACGTCGATCAGGCGCTGCGCGACGTCCGCCAGCTTCATGTTCTTGTTCATCGCCAGCGTGCGCAGGCGGGCGTAGGCCTGCTCTTCGCTCAAGCCGTGACGCGCCATCAACAGGCCCTTGGCGCGCTCTAACACCTTGCGATCAAGCAGCTTCTGGCGCGTGTCGTTCAATTCGTCGAGCAGGCGCTGTTCGCGCCGGAAGCGCGCCAGCGCCACGTCCAGCACCGGCTTGACCCGCTCGGCCTGCAGCCCGGCCACGATATACGCCGACACCCCGGCGTCCAGCGCCGCGTCCATGCTGCTGGGCGCATCGTCTTCGGTGAACAGGACGATCGGACGGCGCGCGGCGCGGGTAGCGATCACGATGTGTTCCAGCACGTCGCGCGCGTCGGATTCGCTGTCGGCGATGATCAGGTCGGGCTGCAGCTGGGCGATGCGCTCGGGCAGGAACACGTCGGCCGGCAGCGAAGCGACCAGGTCATAGCCGGATTCCAGCAGACCGATACGCAGGGCGGTACTGCGCCGCGCTTGCGCCGCCTGGCGCGGATCGGGTACGCCGTCCGGCCCGGTATCTGCGTCCATGGCGGACAGTGTTGCGGAAAACACGACAACGATCCGCAGATGGGGTGATTGCTTGTCTCGCGATTTCATATGCTTCCGATATGCAAGAATCACACCACCTACCGGCGGTCACATTCTTCCAAGCCCTTCTTATACAGTTGCTGATTCACAAGATATGCGCCTACCGCATAACTTGCCTGAGAGCAACTTAACAATTATTCGCAAACCTGATCGCGGCAATCATGAATCTAAAGTTCGTTTATGACGACAGCCTCCCTATACTGCAACGCAACATCACAGTATTTATATCAGGAGGTCAATCATGACTGCAGCCATCAAAAGCATCAACTTCTTCGCTACTGCCATCGCCGCGGTGAGCAGCTTCTCGCAAGAACTGTACGTCGCCCACGGCGGCTACGCGCCAGCAGTGCGGGGTTAATCATGCATCCACTCGAATACCTGACCATCGCCCTGGCCGTCGTCGGCGTGGCCGCCCGCGTCGCCATGTTCCTGCCGCGTCCGCCAAAAGGCCCGTACAAGGCAATCTAAGCAGTCAACAGTTATATCGAGCTGCGGCGTAAAAACGCCGACTGCTCCGCGCGCCGGCCGATCGCACGATCCGCCGGCGCTTGTCTTTACAGCAAAAAAACCTCTGTCCTTACGTCTGTCGCGGTCGATGGCTGCGCTAGAATGCTCCTCGCATTTCTGGCAAGAAAGCCATTCTTCACTATAAAGACACGACGATGCGACTACCTGCGCTTACCCTCTCTTCCCTGCTCGCGGCGCTGATTGCGACGCCAGCTTCGGCCTCGACGCCGATCACGCTCGACCAGGCCATGTCCAACCCCGACTGGATCGGCACCCCGGTGGAAGCCGCCTGGTGGAGCTGGGACGGCAAGCAGGTGTACTACAAACAGAAGCGCGACGGCTCGCCGGTGCGCGACACGTTCCAGGCAGTGGCCGGCAAACCGCGCCTGGTGTCGGATGCGGAACTGGGCAAGATCGACAGTGGCGACGTGGTCTATGACCGCGAGCACAAGCGCATGCTGGTGCTGCGCAACGGCGACCTGTTCGAGCGCGACCTCAAAAACGGCGCCCTGACCCAGATCACGCGCGGCGCCGCGCGCATCGAAGCGCTGCAGTACGCCGCCGACGAACGCGCGGTCCAGTACCGCATCGGCAGCGACTGGTTCGTGTGGGACCGCGCCAGCAAGGTAGTCGGCCCGGCCGCCCTGCCGCGCGCCGCGAAAGACCCGAACGCCCCCGAAGACGACAGCTACCGCGCCACCGAACTGCGCCTGATCGCCCACCTGCAGCGCCAGAAGGATGATCGCGACGCCCTACGCGCGCGCGGCGACGAACTGCGCCGCGTGGACGGCTCGATGGCGCCGACCCCGGTCTACTTCGGCGACAAGGTCACGATCGAAGGCAGCTCGCTGTCGCCCGACGGCCGCTGGCTGCTGGTGGTCACCGCCGCCAAGGGTGTTGATAAGGGCCGCGCCGGCAAGATGCCGCGCTACGTGAATGAATCGGGCTACGAGGAAACCGAAGACGTGCGCACCCGCGTCGGCCGCAACATGCCGGTGGCGCAGCAACTCAAACTGGTCGACCTGCGTACCAATCGCGTGCAAGACGTGGCGTTCGACGCCCTGCCCGGCATCACGGTCGACCCGCTGGCCGACCTGCGCGCTGCCGCCAAGAAGGATCCCTTGAAAGGCAACCGCCCGGTGCGCATCGCCGACGGCGCCGACGCCATCGAATGGAGCGCCAATGGCGCCAGGGTCGCCGTGATGCTGCGTGCGGTCGACAACAAGGACCGCTGGATCGCCGGCGTCGATCTGCCTGCGGCCAGGCTGCAGCCGCTGCACCGCATGACCGACAAGGCCTGGGTCAATTACGACAACGCCGAATTCGGCTGGCTGCCCGACAACCGCACCGTGTGGTACCTGTCGGAAGAAAGCGGCTACTCGCACCTGTATACCAAGGACACGGCCGGCAACGGCGCCGCGCGCGCGCTTACCAGCGGCAAATGGGAAGCCGGCGACGTGCGCTGGACCCATGACGGCGGCACCGCCTACATGATGTGCAACCGCGCCAATCCGGGCGACTACGAAGTCTGCGCCGTCAACGCCAAAACCGGCGCCGTGCGCGAAGTGACGCAGATGGATGGCGTCGAACGCTTCGCCCTGTCGCCAAATGAAGACAAGCTGCTGGTGCACTGGTCGGCCAGCTACACGCCGGTGCAGATCGCCACCGTGCCGGTCTCCGGCGGCGCGGCCACCAAACTGACCGACACCCGCTCGGCCGACTTCAAGGCGCGCGAGTGGATCGAGCCGCAATACGTGGCGGTGCCGTCGCGCGCCGGTGGCGATCCGGTATGGGCCAAGCTGTATCGTCCGGCCCAGCTGGAAGCGGGCAAAAAATACCCGATCGTGATGTTCGTGCACGGCGCCGGCTACCTGCAGAACGTCAGCCGCCGTTATCCAAACTACTTCCGCGAGCAGATGTTCCACAACCTGCTGGTGCAAAAGGGTTACGTGGTGCTGGACATGGACTACCGCGCCTCGAAAGGCTACGGCAGCGCATGGCGCACCGCGATCTACCGCCAGATGGGTCACCCGGAACTGGACGACTACCTCGACGGCGTCCAGTACATGGTCGGCCAGCATCAGGGCGACGCGGCCAATGTCGGCGTGTACGGCGGCAGCTACGGCGGCTTCATGACCTTCATGGCGCTGATGCGCGCCCCCGAGGTGTTCAAGGCCGGCGCCGCGCTGCGCCCGGTCACCGACTGGACCACCTACAACCACGGCTACACCGCCAACATCCTCAATACGCCCGACATCGACCCGGAAGCGTATAAAAAGTCGTCGCCGATCGAGTACGCCCAGAACCTGAAGGGCCACTTGCTGATCTCGCACGGCATGATCGACGATAACGTGTTCTACCAGGACTCGGTGCGCATGGCGCAGCGCCTGATCGAGATGAAGAAGGACCACTGGGAGCTGGCCAGCTACCCGCTCGAACGTCACGGCTACGTGCAGCCGGAAGCGTGGTACGACCAGTACCGCCGCATCTACCAGCTGTTCGAGCGCACGCTGAAAAAGCCGGGCGAGCAGTAACAAGGTAAGATCGAGGCGCCCCGCGGGGCGCCTTTTTTCATTGCCCGACGCCTTTCACGTATGCCGATGCCACGCCCGACTTCCACTGCCTTTTTCAGTGCTGCCCTCCTCGCCGCTGCGATTCCCGCGCACGCGTTCCAGAGCGCCGATCCCAACTTCAAGGGCTTGCCCGGTGGCGGCGGACTCGATGGCCAGCGGGTGATGGAACTGCGCTACGGCGAAACGGCCAAGGCGGCGCCGCAAGCGACAGCGCGCGTGAGTGCCGCGCCGAAGTCGGAAGCAGCCAAGCCTGACACACCAACACCGGAAGCGGCGCCGCGCGCGAGCGCAAAGGCGGCGCTGCCGCTGGCCACACCGGCCCGTATCAAGGGCGCGCTCGCCACCGTCTGGCTCGAACGCACGGGCAAGGTCGATGACGCCAAGGTCCCGCTGACCTTCGGCCAGGTATTCGCCCCCGGCGCCCTGCCGCGCGGCGCGCGCCTGGCGGGCAAGCTGGCCGATGGCGGCAACGTCGCCCTGCAGACCGACGTCAAGGCGCGCCATGCGGACGGCTCGGTGCGGCACGTGATCGTATCGGCCATCCTGCCGGCCCCAAAAAACCAGCCGCTGGCGTTGGGGCTGATGAAGGCCGACGGCGGCGCGGATGCTTCCACGGACGACGCCAGCGTCGCCGCCCTGCTGCGCGCCGGCCTCACCGCCAGCGTCAAGGCGACAGTCGACGGCGCGGCCTACGGCGCCTCGCTCGAGAAGCTGCTGGCGCGCGCCAAACCGGCGCTCTGGCTGGCCGGTCCGGTGGCGCAAGAATGGCAGGTCAGCGCGCCACTCGCGGCGGCCGACGGCAAGGAACACCCACACCTGGCGGCGCGCTTCGCGGTGCGCTGGTATCCGGCACTGAAGAAAGCGCGCGTCGACGTCACGGTCGAAAACAACTGGGCCTTCGAGCCGGCCCCACAAGCGTTCACCTACGACGCCGAGATCACGGTCGGCGGCAAGCAGGTGTACGCCAGGCAGGACCTGAAGCACTTCCACCACGCGCGCTGGCGCAAGCTGGCCTGGTGGGGCGGCGAACCGGCGCTCTACCTGCGCCACGATCCACGCCAGCTGATCGACACGTTGGCGCTACCCAACTACGACCCGGCGCTACGCATCAACGAGCGCGCACTGGCCAACCTGATGTCGCGCTGGGAGGGCAGCAAGATCGAGCCGATGGGCGTCGGCCTGGCGCTGCCGGGCATGCCGACCACGGGTGGGCGCATCGACATCGGCCTCTTGCCCGGTTGGGCGGTGATGCACTTGCTGAGCATGGACCCGCGCGCGGCCACGGTCAGCATGGGCACGGCCGACCTGGCGGGTAGCTGGTCGACCCACTACCGCGACCGCCGCACCGGCCATCCGGTGAGCCTGCTCGACTATCCGTACATGACGATCGTCGGCAACCAGTCCGACGCGCGCAATCCGGCCACCGGCAAGAGCGAGAAATTCCCGGCCTGCGCCGCGCCGGACGCCTGCAGGAACGCCAATACCCACGACACGTCGCACCAACCGAATTTCGCCTACCTGCCTTATCTGCTCAGCGGCGACTACTACTATCTCGAAGAGCTGCAGTTCTGGGCCCAGTACAACGTGTTCTCGTCGAATCCCAACTACCGGGAGAATCGCAAAGGGTTACTCAAGCCGGGCCAGGTACGCGGCCAGGCCTGGTCGCTGCGTTCGCTGGCAGAAGCGGCCTACATCACGCCCGACAACCATCCGCTGAAGGACGACTTCACCGAGCTCTTGAACAGCAACCTGGATTGGTACAACGCCGAATACCCGAACAACCCGGACGCCAACGCGCTCGGCTTCATCGCCGGCGGCCCCGCCATCGCCTACCGCAAGGCCACCGCGCTGGCGCCGTGGCAGGACGACTTCTTTACCCAGGCCGTCGGCCACGCGGCCGATCTGGGCTTCGCCAAGGCAAGGCCGCTGCTGCGCTGGAAGGCTAAATTCCCGGTGGCGCGCATGACCGGCCAGGGCTTCTGCTGGCTCGACGCCGCCAACTACAACCTGCCGGTGCGCGACGAAGCCAAGGCGCCCTACTTCAAGACCATCGCCGAAGTATTGCGCGCCAACCGTTCGCCCGAGATCGCGCAGCTGCCGTGCGACAGCGGCGAGATGGCGGCCGCGCTGAAACTCAAGGTGGGCGAGATGAGCGGTTACGCCAGCTCGGCGATCGGCTATCCGTCGAACATGCAGCCGGCGCTGGCGTATGCGGCCGATGCGCTGGGTGAGCCGGGCCGGAAGGCGTGGCGCAAGTTCATGGCGCGCGGGGTGAAGCCGGATTACAGTGGGGCGCCGCAGTTTGCGATCGTACCGCGCGAGGTCGATGCCGATTAAATACGTTCACCGAATGCGTGCAGGCAAGGTCAGTGCCGACAATTGGACACGAACTAGACGTTACTACAGTTCGACTCGTCTGCAATTTTCGGCATTGACTCCATGAACCTTACTAACTCTATGGATATTACATCAGCAATCTTCCTGCAATTGCATCAATGAGAAAAGGATTGGCAAATTCAATCGCACCTGTACTTTTATTGTACGCGACAGTGATCGGATTACCACGACTGGAAATTTCAAACCCAATCTCAGCAAGTACTTCCTCTCCGTGCTCATGACATCTAATAACAAACTCGAGAAACGCATCAGTTATCGCTGCATAATCATTTGCAGTGGCCACTTTCGGTATTAAAAGTTTGGCGCTCCTATTATTCGGGAGCTCAGCCCAGACTGAGAAGACCATGGAATATGGATCATTGTTATCTGCTTTCCCAGGAGTTCCAAACAATGTAGGTTCGATTCTGGGTACACTCATAGTCTTCTGAGTCAGCTTAGCCAACTCTTCTTTAAGCACTAAATAATGATCTTTGCCGAGCTCTTTGAGCATCCCGCCAAAGTAATTGCTTGCAATGAACACTGCCCCCATAGTCATCATGGCCCACATGATTCCCGCAAAAGGCCCCTGAGACTCGCGCACTTCCAGATGTACAGTAAAACGCTCATTTTCTAATGCATGTGCGAAATCCGCGAAAAAAGCCGAAGGCATTCCTGATTGATAGAGAACTGCTAATGTAGGTCTCATAGGTTTATGCATCTCATAAAATGTAAAAATTGGTAATTTGAAGATCGCGTTCTAAAATTATCTCTTCGACCCGAGGAAATCAAGCAGCGTCAATGCCACCACCTTGGTCGCACGCCGCAAGTCTTCCAGCAGCAGCCGTTCGTCCGCCTTCTTGGCATTCGCCTCTTCCACCGTGCGCGGCCCGGCGCCGTACAGCAGCGCCGGGATGCCGTGCTCGCCGTACAGCCGCGCATCGGCATACAGCGGCGTGCCGACGGCCGGGATTTCTTCACCGATGACGGCGTGGCCGTGACGCTGCAAACTCGCCACCAGCGGCGCCACGCCGGGCAAGGGCCGCAATGCCTGCGACAGCAGCAGGCGCCGGATCGACAGCGTAATCCCCGGCACATCGCGCACCGCATCCTCGATCAGCGCGCGCACCTGGGCCTCGACCTGCACCGGATCCTCTTCGGGAATCATGCGCCGGTCCAGCTTCAGCGTCACCGTGCCCGGCACCACGTTGGTGTTGGTGCCGCCCTCGATGCGGCCGACGATCATGGTCGGCGAGTCGATCCCGGCCACGCTGCTGCGGATTTTCTTCAGCGCCGGCAACGCGCCATAGACCGCATTCAGGATGCGCGTGGCAGCCTGCAGCGCGTCGACCGCCAGCTCGGGCATCGCGCCATGTCCGGCCTTGCCGTGCACCGTCACCTCCAGCTGCAAGCAGGCGTTATGGGCGGTGACGATGGCGTAACTGAAGCCGGCTGCGATCACGTAGTCGGGCCGCGTCAGGCCCTGCTCCAGCAGCCAGCCCGGCCCCAGCAGGCCGCCGACTTCTTCGTCGTAGGTGAAGTGCAGTTCGATGCTGCCGGCCAGCGGCACGCCCAGCGCTTCGAGCGCACGCACCGCAAACACGTAGGTCGCGAAGTCGCTCTTCGAGACCGCCGCTGCGCGCCCGTACAGGTAGCCGTCCTCCACCACCGCCCCGTAAGGCGGATGGGTCCAGCCCTCGCCCGGCGGCACCACGTCGCCGTGGGCATTGAGCGCCAGCGTCGGCCCGCCCGCGTCGTACGCACGGCGCACGATCAGGTTGACGATGCTGGCCATGCCGTAGTCGTGCACCGTTGATGCCGGCACCGGATGGCGCTCGACCGGCCAGCCATCCGCTTCCAGCAGCGCCGCCACCATCTCGGCATGCGGCGCGGTGTCGCCCGGCGGATTGTCAGTGGGGATGCGCACCACCTGCTGCAAGAAGGCGACCTGCTGGTCGAAGTGGGCGTCGATCCAGGCCAGCAGCTGCTCGTTCAGGGTCGTGCTCATGGCGCGTCTCCGGCATGCGCACCGGCCTCGAACCAGGCGCCAACCTGGGCCCGTTCGGCGTCGGTCATGTGGGTCAGGTTCGCCAGCGGCATGGCCTTGAGTTGCACCGTCTGCTGGTAGATGCGCGCGGCATTCTGCGTCACCAGTTCTGACGTGTGCAGCATCACGCCGGCCGGCGGCGCGGCGAAGCCGGGCTGGGTCGGCTGCGCCGCGTGGCACGACACGCAGCGCTGGTCCATGATGGTGCGCACCTGGGCGAAACGCGCGGCCTCGCCGCCGGCGATCGGCGCGGCCTCGACGCGCACCGGCGCGGACGGCGCCAGCAGCACTGCCAGCACCAGCAATACCGCGACGCCGCCAAGCGGATACTTCCATTCGATGCGACCGCGATGGCGCAGGTTGAAGAAGTGGCGGATCAACACGCCGGCCAGCATGATCGCACCCAGCACCGCCCACGCGTGGCGGTGGTTGTAGGTCATCGCATAGTGGTTGCTGATCATGATGAACAGCACCGGCAGCGTGAAGTAGTTATTGTGGACGCTGCGCTGCTTGGCCTTGATCCCGTGCGCCGGGTCGGGCTTGTCGCCCGCCAGCATGGCGTTGACCATCTTGCGCTGGCCCGGGATGATCAGCATCGCCACATTCGCCACCATCATGGTGCCGATCATCGCACCCACGTGCAGGTAGGCGGCGCGGCCGCTGAGCAGGTGGCCGAGTACCCAGCTGCTACCGACCAAAAACAGATAGATGACAGCGCCAAACGCCAGCGGACGGCTGCCCAGCGGCGAGCGGCATAGCAGGTCATAGACGATCCAGCCGCCGATCAAACTCCCCAGCCCGACGCCGACCGCCTGCAAGGACGACAAATCGGCCACGCTGCGGTCGACCATCATCGCGCGCGCATTCAGGTAGTAGACGATCACCAGCAGCGCGAAGCCGGACAGCCAGGTGGTATAGGCCTCCCACTTGAACCAGTGCAGCTCCTTGGGCAGCTCGCTTGGGGCCACCAGGTACTTCTGCGGGTTATAGAAGCCGCCGCCGTGCACCGCCCACAGTTCGCCCGACACGCCCTTCTTCGCCAGATCGGAATCAGGCGCCGGCGGGCGGATCGAGTTATCGAGCCAGACGAAATAGAACGAGGCGCCGATCCAGGCGATGCCGGCGATGATGTGCAGCCAGCGCACCAGCAAATTGAGCCATTCGAGACCGTACGGCGCCAGGTATCCGAAATCCATGCGTTTTCCTTCGATGCGATTGGGGAGGTCATGCCGCCTGCATGGCGTGCGCCGGCGCTCTGGCGATGCCCTTGAAGATACGCCGATTTCCATTTCTGCAACATGAAAACTAGCGTATATTCGACATATCCCTCTCGATATACACACTGCCTTTTCGCCATGGCCAGCCTGCCCCTGCACCTCGACCTGCACCTGATCCGCATCCTGTACCTGCTGCTGGTGGAGAAGAACGTGTCGCGCGTGGCGCTCAAGCTGAACCAGCCGCAGCCCTCGATCTCGGCCTCGCTGCGCAAGTTGCGCGAGCTGACGGGCGACCCGCTGCTGGTGCGCGGCGCGCGCGGCATGGTGCCGACGCAGCATGGCGAAAGCCTGCTCAAGCCGGCCAAGCGCATCCTCGACGAAACCGAGAGCCTGTTCGTGCGCAAGGCGCCGTTCGTGCCGGAAGAAGCGGCGCGCACCTTCCACATCGCCGCGCCCGACTATCTCGACATGCGCTTCCTGCCGAATGTGGTGGCGGCGGTGCGGCGCGGCTCGCCCAACAGCAAGGTGGTGATTCACGGCCTCGGCCCCGGCACCGACTACCTGCGCATGCTGTCCGACGGCGAGATGGACCTGGTGATCGCCAACTGGGACGAGCCGCCGGCGCACCTGCACATCTCGAAGCTGTTTGAAGACCCGATCATCTGCACCATGCGCGCCGACAGCCCATATGCACGGCGCACCGCACCGGACGCGATGACGCTCGATGATTATCTGTCGCTGCCGCACGTGGCCCCGACCCAGATGCTGGCCGGCTACCACGGCGTGATCGACGCCTTCCTCGAACGCGAAGGCTTGCAGCGCAGGGTCGCGGTGGAGTCGCCCTACTTCGGCGTGATCCCGTACATGCTGACCCAAAGCGACCTGGTCTTGACCACTGGGCGCCAGTTCATCCGCGCGTTCGAGAAGACGCTGCCTTTGAAGAGTTTTACGGTGCCGCTCAAGTTTCCGCCGATGCGCTTTTATCAGCTGTGGCACCAGCGCGTGCATCAGTCGACCGAGCACAAATGGCTGCGTGATCTGGTGAGCGGCGCGGCGCGCGCGCTGGTGCAGGACTGAACATCGTCAGCGGTATATCTGCAGGGTGAATGTGGCCATGCGCCCGCCCATATGCCGCGCCGCATCAGCAGCACGTATCATCGACAGCTTCCTTGCAGGAGACGCCATGACCACGATCGAGAAGCTCAATAGTTGCGACGCCAGCGCCTTCATCGACGCCCTGCGCGGCATCTACGAACACTCGCCCTGGATCGCCGCGCGCGCCGCCACGCAGCGGCCATTCGCCAGCCTGGCCACGCTCAAACTGGCCTTGCAGGACGCGGTCGACGGCGCGGCGCTCGACGAACGCCTGGCGCTGCTGCGCGCCCATCCCGAACTGGCCGGCAAGGCGGCCATCGCCGGCGACCTGACGATCGAGTCGCGCGGCGAACAGGCCAGCTCGGGGCTGGATCGCTGCTCGCCCGACGAATTCGCGCGCCTGCACCAGCTCAACGCCCGCTACAACGAACGCTTCGGCTTCCCCTTCATCCTGGCGGTGAAAGGCCCGACGGGTCGCGGCCTTGCGCGCCAAGCCATCATCGACACCTTCGCCCGGCGCCTGCACCACCAGCCGGCCGACGAACTGGCCGAAGCCCTGCGCCAGGTGCACCGCATCGCCGAGATCCGCCTCAACGCATTGCTTGGCGCCGAGCCAGCGCTTGGTGCGCTGGTGATGGACTGGGCCGAGCAGTTGGGCGCGATCAGCGACGATGAATCCGGTCTCACCTGCGCCTACATGACGCCGGCGCACCGGCGCACCGCCACGCTCGTGGCGCAGTGGATGCAGGACGCCGGCATGCTGGTGCACATCGACGCCGTCGGCAACGTGGTCGGCCGCTACGCCGCGGCGCAAGCGGGCGCGCGCACCTTGATCACCGGCTCGCACTACGACACCGTGCGCAATGGCGGCAAGTACGACGGCCGGCTCGGCATCCTGCTGCCCATCGCGCTGGTGCACCAGCTGCACGCGCGCGGCGAGCGCCTGCCGTACGACCTCGAAGTGGTCGCGTTCTCGGAAGAAGAAGGCGTGCGCTTTCGCAGCACGTTCCTCGGCAGCAGCGCACTGGCCGGCGATTTCGACAACGCGTTGCTGGACGCGCTCGATGCCGACGGCGTCAGCATGCGCGCCGCACTGGAAAGCGCCGGCCACGACCCGTCCGCAATCCCCGCCATCGCGCGCGATCCCGCCAAGCTGCTCGGCTTCGTCGAGGTCCACATCGAGCAAGGCCCGGTGCTGCTCGAACGCGGCCTGCCGCTGGGGGTGGTCAGTGCGATCGCCGGCAGCTCGCGCTACTTGCTCGAACTGCAGGGCGTGGCCAGCCATGCCGGCACCACGCCAATGACCATGCGGCGCGACGCCGCTGCGGCCGCGGCCGAGATCGTGCTGCTGGTCGAGCGGCGCTGCAGCGGCAATGGTTCGCTGGTCGGCACCGTCGGCCAGCTCGAGGTGCCGGGCGGCTCGGTCAACGTCATTCCCGGCAGCTGCCGCCTGTCGCTCGACATCCGCGCCGGCGACGATGCGCTGCGCCTTGCCGCAGTGGACGACATCCTGGCCGGAGTCAGCGCCATCTGCGCCCGGCGCGGCATCGGCGAACAGGTATGGAAGCTGCTCGAAATCGATGCCGCACCGTGCGCGCCGCGGCTGATGGATGGCCTGGGCGCGGCAATCCAACGGGCCGGCTTGCCGCGCTTCGACCTGCCTTCCGGCGCCGGCCACGATGCCATGCGCATTGCATCAATTACCGACGTCGCGATGCTGTTCGTCCGCTGCGGCAACGGCGGCATCAGCCACAACCCGCTCGAGACCATGACCGCCGACGATGCCGACATCGCGGGCCGGGTGCTGCTCGACTTTTTGACGTCATTCACATGAGTGCCCGAGCCACGGCCCTGGTCTGGTGGATACCAGCGACAACGTCGACTGGCACGAACTGTCCGAACTGTATCGCGTGGCGCCGCTGGCTTACAAGGAGCCGGAGCTACTGCGCATCGCGTTCAGCAACAGCATGTTCAAGCGCTTCGCTTTTGAAGACGGCAAGCTGGTCGCAGCGGGACGCGTGCTGGCCGACGGCATCGACGTCGCCTACCTGTGCTACGTCGCCCTGCTGCCCAGCCACCAGGGTCGCGGGCTGGGCCGGCAGATCGTGAGCGACCTGCTGAACCGGGTGCGCCGGCCCACCACCTGACGCGCGAGAGCGCCCACGCAATTGCGTCGCTGTACCGCGGCAGTGGCAACGAAGCGGCAGCGGC
>Ga0265780_10004967_pt1 | contig 17003 bp, 18 predicted proteins | sample P1T30metagenome_FD_192432 | JGI IMG/M metagenome (GOLD analysis project Ga0265780, IMG submission 192432) | Plant litter microbial communities from East Loma Ridge, Irvine, California - P1 T30 | ecosystem: Environmental > Terrestrial > Plant litter > Unclassified | place: USA: California... | reverse complement strand
ACTACAGTATAAGATATTGTAGCTGATAAGGATCCATAAATAGAGCTTATCAAAGACAGCACTGCGTTCTGCTGCCAGTAGCTTTCAGAGCGAGGAGTTTTTACTCGGGAGGATTTGGGTAGCTGAACTTCATCCCAAATTATAAGAAAACTTACCCCCAAATCACTCTTTCAATCCCGCCCTTCTGGCATATGTGAAGGCGACCAACCGTGCTGAAATAAAAAAACAAAGTCTCATCCGTGTTCCCTGTGCGGACTGAAATTATCATTTAACCCCACGATGCCCACCTATTGCCAGTTACTATACATATGCTAGAGATTTCCTAGCTATTTATATGTAAGCTTTCATTACACGCTTCTGTTGTTGCTTGCACTATCATAATATGCAGATCTTCCATACTCCGAATGTGCTGCCGTTAGTTGACCCCTGCATGCGTATTTCCCTGCCACGCGAGTCTTGAAATAACAATGCAAGGTCGGAGCATATTGTTAGTTGTGTGGAAAGATTCAGAGTGGCTTTAATCAAGACTATTAAGCATATAATTACCACTAGCCATTCATTTAGTATACGCAGCTCCCTTCAGCAAGTACCACCTCCTACAGCGTGCTGTACTTACAATAGATACACACTGTCACTAGAAAGGAACATTCATCTAAATGCTGAAAACCCCCACTGCTAACACGCGACATTGTGCCCGACCACGATGCCGAATATCTCAAATATTGATAATTCACAATGGCTTCACAACATTAAGGGTGCGCCGATTATAGATTTCTACACCACCCATTTCTTCCAACAGAATTAAAAGAATTACGCTGATCAATAGCCAGTCTACCATATCATAAGCGCGCTCTTCAACATGGACCAAATACTCACTTTTGCAGACTCTCTTCTCCACACCACCACCGACGATGAGCGCCGTTCCAGCATCACCGCATCCATCTATTCCCTGGGTGCCGCCCGCCAGTCTCGGTTAGGCTACCGTCCTGAGCCAGCTGGGTCCACACTTCCAATTCCCAATCACACGGTCGAACTAGAGGGAGAAGTCGTATGTATTGAGCAGTTTGACCAAAGCTTCGTCTTCCTTGTCCAGGACCACTGCAGCGTATTCATTCAAGACAGGGCACAGCGGGCCGCCATTCGCACAATGGGACCGAGTTTCAAAAATGCACATTTCCTCAGCTATCTCGATGCGTATGCTTGTTTGCCGCCAGTGCGACGTACCACGAGCATGGAGCAGCGGGTCCAGTTGATCCGTGACCTCGACACTGTTTTCCAGGCAGAGGTGGGTGACAAGGTCCAAGAGGGCCGGGAGATTGAGGATCCGCGCGAGCAAATTGTGTGGGCATTGTCGCTCCTGAGTTTCTCTTCTAGACTGATTCTGTACCGTGCGCGCATGGAGGGATGGTCTCTGGAGCGCTTGCAGGCTACGCTGGTCGATAACATCGGCAGAGTGGGCTTGTCGAGGGATATCGATGCTCAAGCTATTCTCAATCAAGTTCGACGGTCTTTCGAAGCTGAGCGTGCGGAGCTCTGGCAGCGGTATTTTGAAGACGCACAGCTAGAGTGGGTTGGCACTCCTATCGATGTGCATGTGATTGTAGTGCCTGTTGCGGTGCCAGATGAGCCCGTGAACGCTCAACAATGTGGTATCTGCCTCTTCAAACCCGCCTCTAATTGTAGCGTACTGACTCGAGCGTGTAGTCATCCATACTGCAAGGGTTGTATAGAGTCGTGGATTCACGCCTGTCAGGCAAACAGCCATCGCTGTCCCACTTGCCGCGCGCAGCTGTTCGACAAACCGAGCTATCAGCCCAAGGAGTCGGCTTCCGAGTCGGGATATATGTTGCGGATTGAGCACCTGGAGAGTGAGATCAATCACATGCGGAACCTCGGTGAATCGATGTACTGGCTGGGGCAGGAGTTGGAACTCCATCGTCGGGTCAGTCTGACGGCAGATATGGACGTGTCACATGTGGAATGATTGGTTCGGTCTGTGCACTGTGAGGTAACCACAGTAGTGATAATGAGCTTGTTTTTCATGAGTCCACAAAACCCCAAGCCCAATTCAGTGTAGCTTGTCGATTTAAGAGAAAACCGAGCTCCTTTGTAATCCGAAAACACCAGTGTGCAAAACCTCTAACCCAACATCTTTTCAAGTAGCCTAAACTAGCAACAACGTGATTGGAATTTGTCTACACTGAAAGGTTTCTCCGGCGCCATTCTAGCATAGTCAAAATAGTAATATCAGTGTACAACACTTACCGTACACAACAACTTTGCCAAAACTTCTGACATCGTTCCGAATTCCCATTCCTCCTTCTAACCGTGCCCTGATTACATCAGTTTTCCCTCATGTCTATATTCACGTAGCCATCATCCTCTTCGCAAGGCCCTTATCTTCTATTCTTTTTAACCAAAAAGAAAAGATAGAAACACCTGAATCACTCTCTTAGTCTTTCATTTTTAACCAATCTTTCCAACCCTATCCCCGCACCAGAAAACCCCTAGATTAATTTTTCTCTCTTGCATAAAGCAACGCAGACACATGTACACAGACCACCTGACCTCCCTACTCTTTACAGCAGATATCAAGGGGGGGAAGGATATTGAACTCCTCTGATATTAGACATGATTTTCTAAGAAATAAGTGCACGAACCCTTGCTTACTTTATAACGAGAGAATTTATAGCTGACAAAGCCGTTATACAAAGCTAAAGTCGGGAACACTAATGTATCAGACAGGTATTTCTCTACTAGGAACAAACTAGACATGTCCCATTCTATCTCTCTCTCCCTGCCCATCTACCTCACCCCCCTTCCCCAGAAATCACTGACCCAAAAATTCCCACAACCCTTCCCCATTCACAAAATCCCCCCAAATAACATTGACAAGCCAATAATCTTGTCTCAATTCTCCCAAAAGCACACTACTCGCACTCCTCGGCGGATAAATCCTCTGCCACTCTCTCCAAATACTAAATGCCTCATCCAGCCAACTCCTAAAACTGACTGCTTCGATAATGGTCGGCGTCACGATTTCTTTACCGGCAAAAGTACCCCACGTTACTGGGTTGACACCGTCTTCCTGACTAGCTTCAAAGTCTCCGGCGGCGTTGCCCGCGAACCAGGTGACTTGTTCGTGGGCTAGGAGTTTGGGTCGGAGGGCGGCGAATTGCGACGAGGGAATGAAGAATTCAACAAATGGCTTTTGGAAGACATAGCCGTTCTTGGGTCCCCAGCCGAAGATGGGGTCGGTCGACTTGACGCCGTTGACAGCGGGCTGTGACGCGACTGTCCACCAGCCTTTTGCGTTGAGAGCTAACAGTTGTTTGCTGATGGTCGATGTTTCTGGGGAAAGGCCTTGTTCACTCCAAGGTATGGCTTCCAAGTCTCCTTCGATGTGGCGGCGGAAGAGGGTGGAGATGTCGTTCTTCTCGACGGGATAGCCCCAGAGCTTGAGAGCTTGCGGTGTGGAGACGTGGAGGGTGGGACCATAGCCGTCAATCTCACCAAAAGCCGGAGAACGTGCGTCACCCCAACGACCGTTGGGGAAGTCGTCCCATGTAGCTTCACGGCCTAGTGAGCCCTCGCCTTCGGAGATGGCTAGTGTATTCGCGCGGGTGTTAATTGGGCCTCGTGGTACTCCAGCTTCTTCTTCAGTGGCTTCGTATGAGTGGTTACTTGACTTCGTGGCGGAACCATGGGATATTATGACCCTGTTGAATGGACCGGAATTGACGGCTGATGATCGTCGTCTATTGAGCATGAAGCCGTTCGGTGGTGGCTCAAGGTTGATGGCGGGCGTTGTCTCGACTATGACTTGATCGTCATCTATCATGGTCGTCGGTATCAGATGTGTGTCTTCGACGACATGCGATACGGCTTTTTCCAGGTTGAGGGTGTAGAAGTGGAATCCCCTCCTGCATGTGTCCGGCCGCGCTTTGATGTGTTCCACCATTTCGTCCATGATCTGTACGCCCACTTGCTTGACCAGTTCGTCGTCGCTCTTGACTGCGTCTAGTCGTGCCAACAGTTCCGCTGGCAACCTCGCGTGCGAGAGCTTGGTCGTCCGAAGGAGGATCTTGTAAGATTGGATAGGCATCAAGCCAGGAATGATGGGTATCGTCTTGAACACTCCACTTTCATGTTCTCGTAGCATCCTCTCAAATTTGTCGTAGGCTTGGACATCGTAGAATAATTGTGTCATGATGAAGTCGGCACCTGCCTTGGTCTTCTCGACCAGATATGGTAGATCGGACAGCGGGTCCTGGTGCTCGGGGTGGCTCTGGTCGGAATGGCCCTCTGGATAGGCCGCCACACCGATGCAGAAGTAGTTGCCGTACTCTTTCCGGATGTATGTGACTAAATCAACGGCCCAGGTGAAGTCCTTGTTGGAGTCCTGTTCCGGTGGCGTCCCCTCGTCCCTGTACTCTTCGCTCCGTGGCGCGTCGCCCCTTAGGGCCAGGATATTCCGTATGCCCAGTACCTTTGCCTGTTCGAGCGCCTCATCGATGAGCTGGCGGTTCATGTTGGTACATGTCAAGTGTAGACATGTTGTGAGGCCCAATTGGCGCTGGCATATCTCCGCGAGTTCCAGCGATTTGGTGGCTGTTGATCCGCCGGCACCCCAGGTAACGGTAACAAAGAGCGGCCGCAGCGCCTGAGACATGCGCTCTAGTCGAGTCTGCAGATTTGCAAAACCCTTCACAGCCGTCAGCCTTCCGTCTCCCCTACTGTGGATGGTCGCGTGAAGTGGGGCAGGCTCACCATCGCCGTCTTCGGCGGGAAGAACTCGAGGGAGAAGTAGTTGGCGCCATCGGGCAGTGCATTGATCTTATCCGTAATCTTCTCCATCGTGTCCCCTTGCTTGAGCGCGATATGAAAGATCAAATGGCGGAAGAGGTTGTGTCATGGCTGCAAGTTGTGAAAGAACAAAAAAGTGCGGGCAACTCACTTGGAAAGGCGCCAGTGGGGCACCGGATCGGCGGTCGGGATGCTTAAGCTCTAATCGGTCCAGGTCTTCGGCATTCAGCTTGCCTTCCCAAACGGGACATGTATCCTGTGCTCTGTAGAGTAAATACACGCGAGTATACTAGCCCACGACTCACGGTTCGGATATGGCTTGACTACACGTCACAACAACTAACTCGCATGCAGCTCGCGTGTGTAACCGGCATTTGGGGTCCCGAATGCCAGCCCACCACTTGACCATAGAGATGCATAAGTAGCTAAACGTAGACAACAGCCTTTGCTGGCGCAGCTGAGGATCCACAAAAAGTAATTCACTGTTATTTAACTGGGCTTTATCACATAAGCCTTGCCCAAGTGCATCACATGTGTGAGGGGAAATACCGCCATGTTCACCTCAATCCTCCATCTAACCCTACTCCTAGTTCACATCACCACATCTGCATCCCAAGAAATTGGCACCGTAAACATGACCAAACACCCACTCCCGCAACGTATCGATGTGCATTCGCACTTTCTCCCACCCTTCTACCGTGCCGCTCTGTCGGAACACGGACACTCGCACCCGGACGGCATGCCCGCCATCCCAGAATGGTCCCTGGAACGCCATCTGGAAATGATGTCCACTGCCAACGTCGCAAAATCTATTCTATCTATTTCTTCTCCTGGGACACACATCGTGCCTGGAAACGACTTACTAGGGAAAACACTAACGCGCGAATGTAATGCCTACGCCGCCAGTCTCAAGAAACAGCATCCAGAGAAATTTGGCATGTGGGCTGCGCTGCCTCTACCAGATGTCGAAGCGAGTCTGGTGGAGATTGAGCAATGTGTTCAAGAGGGAGCTGACGGATTTGGCTTGATGACGAATTACCATGGCAACTATCTTGGGTCTGTAGCACTGGATCACGTGTTTGATCGATTGAATGAGATCGGCGCGACCGTGTTTATCCACCCGACAAAACCATGCATCAAGTTGGGTAATGAGACGTCTTCGGCAGAAACGATAGGCGCAACTCCGTTTGGCGATCAGTACCCCATTCCGATTTTCGAGTTCTTTTTCGACACCGCACGCGCTGTTATGAATCTGTTCAGCTCTGGGACGGTGGATCGATGTCCCAATATCAAGTTCATCATTCCACATTCTGGAGGTGCTCTACCTCCGCTCATGACACGCTTCATTCGATTCTCGAGCGTGGTTCCTGGAGGTCGCGTGTTGAATGCTTCGACGGTCCGGCAACAGCTGGAAGACCAGTTCTACTTCGACCTGGCAGGCTTCGTGTTTGATGGCGAAAGCGGAGACAACGGGCAGCTGAAAGCGTTTGTGGAGGGGTTTGAGATTTCCCATGAGAGGCTCCTGTATGGTAGTGACTTTCCGTTCACTCAGACACAGTATGTCGAGAGTTTTGCAAATCGGATGAAGGATGGCCTGGATAGTATGTTTGATGCAAAGCAAAGAGATGCGATATACCAAGGAAACGCTATCAGGCTTCTGAAAGAGGGCGAGACTAGGGGAGAAAATGATGAGAATAAGACGTGAATAGCTATATAGGCAACGATGTCTATATATACTTGTACGGGTTCATGATGCCGTTCTGCAACATGTTAGCATGCGGCATCTAAGTGAGAGCAGAATTGATACTTACTGGATCGTACAGATCCTTAATCTGCTTCATCAACTTGATCATGGTTTCACTCTTACTGTATCCGATATATGGCTTCTTAGTTACACCCAAGCCGTGCTCGGCGCTGATGCTGCCGCTTCGCTTCTGTACCCATTCGTATACAAATGGCTCCAGCTTCTTTTCTACAGATTTGTCGAATCTTCTCACAGGGATGTTCAGATGCAGGTTAGAATCACCCATGTGGCCGTACCCCACAACGTCAACGACGGGGTGGGAGGCGTCGCTCCCGAGCAGGCCAGCTTCATTTAGTCGATCACGCGTTTCGTTGACCAGATCGTAGAGCTCTGCAATGGGTATCGACAAGTCGTACTTGTAGACACCTCCGTCATGACCAAGGCACTCAGTGATGCCTTCTCGCCATGACCAGAGCTCTTGGATCTGGGTTTGGTCCTGAGCAAGGACACCATCAGAGACCACCTCGGTCTCCATGACGTGTTCTAGGAACGCTTGCAGTTTCTGCACGTATTCAGCCATTAGTTCTACTACATGTTACAGGCTTGCTTACCTCGTTATCATGGTCTGCGTTGGAACCGCTAGTCTCGATTAGGCAGTAGAAGGGATACTCGCCTTCCAAAGGCATCTTCTTACCCTTTACCCTGTTGACTAGCTTTTGCGTGCGACCGTCCATCAGCTCAAAAGCCGACAGAATCTCAGAGAGGTGCCCCTTGGCCTCAATATAAGCCTTCTGAACCTTTTCATAGCTTTCCAATCCAAAGTAAGCAACGTTGATTGCGGGCGATCTTCTTGGGCAAATGATTGAGACCTTTGTGATGATGCCGATTGTGCCCTCGCCACCAATGAAGAGCTGCTTGAGGTCGTATCCAGTGTTGTTCTTCCGAAGAGTGGAAAGGTCATCCACAACGGTGCCATCAGGAAGCACTGCTTCAATACCTAGGACGTTTCCATGAAAACTACCATACCGGAGGAGACGTAGACCACCAGCATTGGTGGCGACATTTCCACCAATGTAGCAAGACCCTTTAGCACCAAGGTCTAATGGGAAGATGTGGTTTTTTTCGGCAAGAAAGTTGTCGGCGTTCTCCAAGATGACACCAGCATCAGCAACCAAGATCCCGGATACTTCGTCAAAAGATCTGATTTGGTTCATCCGCTGCATGTTGATGACAATCTCGTCAAAGACAGGCACAGAGCCGCCAACAAGGCCAGTATTACCACCTTGTGGGACCACGGCAAGCATGTTGTCATTGCAGTATTTCAGGATCTTGCTGACTTCCTCTGTGGAGCTAGGCTTTACAACTAACTTGGTGTGTCCACGGAACTTGCGCATCCAGTCACTGTTGAAAGGTTCGATGTCTTCGGATGCATCCTTTGATACACCATCTATAACTGCCGATTCCGAGCCTAGGAGATTCTGGAAATATTTTACATGCTCCTGGTTGACCTTTGTGAACTTGGAGTCTCTCTGAAGATGTGGATAACTGCTTGGCATTAGTAACGCCGAAACTATCTCCGGTTTCGAGCACGTACGACTCGGAAGTGAATTTGATGGATTGTGAAGAAGCAGCCGGGCCCTTGACACCACCATGTTCGTCTGGCTGGTGAGGCTCCGAACTCGCAGACGTAGTACCCGTCCATCGTACTTGACTAACTGGTCGCAGACATTGGCTGCGCGACGATAGACGAGAGGAGAGCACATTTCGGCGTAACGACGCCACGAAGCGCGCTGAAGTCGCCATGAAGATTTACAGAGCAAGAGCGCGAAAAGTGGGGGGAAAGTTTCCATGTCGCCATCGTGAAAGTAATGGATGACATAAGTCGACATGGGGAAGCACGAGCCATGTGGCTTGGCATGGTTTAGGCGGGAGCAGCAACGCGGACAGCTCTGGAGCTCCGAGACCAGCTTGACGCCTGTATCGCCTTTTGCCGCTTCTTCTCACTCTCCGCCTTCTTTGCTGTGCTGCGAAGATTTAGCAAGTAAATTCTATAATTCGACGTTCAAGCTCTCGCAATGGCGTCCGGCTACGATCGAGCTCTCTCTGGTACAGACACACAACAGTTAGGGCTGCGGGCTTAGCTAACTATCTTAGTCTTCAGTCCTGACGGTCACGTCTTCCAGGTGGAATATGCGCTCGAAGCTGTCAAGAGAGGTGTGTGATATCATCAGACGGTGCAGAGATCAATTACTCATCCACTGCAGGAACATGTGCCGTGGGTGTCAAAGGCTCGGACATAGTAGTACTCGGCTGTGAGAAGCGATCAGCAATGAAGCTGCAAGATACCCGGATTACACCTTCGAAGATCTGCCTTGTGGACACGCACGTTGCCCTTGCCTTTGCTGGTCTCAACGCCGATGCCCGCATTCTCGTCGACAAGGCCCGCCTTGAGGCGCAATCACATCGTCTCACAGTCGAAGACCCGGTATCGATAGAGTACATCACCAAGTACGTTGCAGGTGTGCAACAGCGGTACACTCAGAGTGGTGGTGTTCGTCCATTCGGCATTAGCACGCTCATAGTCGGCTTTGACCCCAACGACAAGACCCCGCGTCTGTACCAGACTGAGCCTTCTGGCATCTACTCGGCATGGTAAGTCGCAATCACGAACAATGGCATGACGGTGCTAACTAGGCTGCAGGAAAGCAAACGCGATTGGTCGATCGAGCAAGACAGTCCGCGAGTTCCTCGAACGTAACCACAAGGAGGGCATGGACCGGGAAGAGACGATCAAGCTGACTGTCAAGTCGCTGCTGGAAGTTGTGCAGACTGGTGCGAAGAACATTGAGATTGCCATCATGGCACCCGGCAAGCCCATTGAGATGCTGCCGGTCGAGGACATTGAGAAGTATGTGGAAAACATCAACACAGAGAAGCAGGAGGAGGCGGCCAGTAGGAGACCTGGACGACAACCGGGTACTGGACAGGCTGCCATCCTCACTCGCCAGACACCCGCTGAGGGCTCAGGAGCTGGTGGTGCATAGGGGAACGAATAATGAGTGATGGCGAAAGAAAAGACATGAATTGCATGGGCGTCTAGGTGGTAGACATTATGAATCTGTACATGGCAGATACGACTTAGCTAGTAGCCATAAATGGCATCTAGCATACGTGCATGGCCGGGCGTCTGTCGCCTAATCCCCCGCTCGAGGCGTGATGTGTGATGGCTTGTGCTACTTCAGTGTTGTGACATGGGCTGGGCTCGTCAACCCAGCTTGTTGGGCGCTTCCTTGACATCGAATATGGTGCGCAATTCCTCGCCCCGTATGCGTTCATCCTTGAGCATGCTGCGCAGTGGTTAGAGGTGGTCGAGTGCTGGCTGGATAGGAAGGGGGGTTCATCTTACCGGGAGTCAATGCGTGCATCCTCGCCCTCTACCTGTAGCGAGGCCTTTGGAGTCTTGGCCTCTAGGACAAAGTGGTTGTCGCAGTGTGGGCAGTACTCGTCGCTACTCCCCATCAGTCCAAGTCCGAGTCCGAGTGTGAGACGAGAAGAACAAGTGTGGGTCGGGTACTCACGCGTCCTCAAACTCACGCGCATCCTTGCGGAACGCCTTTTTGCACTTTTTGCAGATAAAGGTCATGTCAAAGGTCTGCATCAGGGGGTGGTCGCTCTGCTCCTGATGGCATTCTGCACAGTCGAACCATTTTTTGCCTGGCCCTTCTCAGCGGTCATGTCATGGTGGATTTGCATGGCATTCGCATCAGCGGCGACGTACAGCATGGCGAGCGGATGGAGACCTGGGCGTTGAGAACGTGCTTGCTGATCGGGGTAGTCAGCAGGGCTACGGAGTTGAGGGCGGGGATGTCGGAAGAGAGAGAAAGAGAGTCGGTATGCTTACCACATGGCTATAGCTTATGTCTGGCTATGTCTGGCTGCGGTGGTGGTGGTGGCGGCGTCGGCGTCGTCAGCAGCGGCGTCAGTAGTGAGTCGTGAATCTAGTGCGATGCGTTCACTCGACGTACATATGCAGATACAGACTGACGGGCTGCAGGCGGTTTCTATGCTGGTCTGCAATTCGCCCGGTGCCTGATCGACTGACAGACGACGGTTGGAGTGCAGGGCCAAGGGTGCTAATACTGCCCGACGGCGTGTCCTGGCTGTGCGGTAGGGCCCAGGTGGGGACGGGAATGACGGCGGTAGTAAGTAGTAAGACACGACAACACCGCCCTAAGCCGACCACGCCCGCTGCACACGCAGACGCAGACGCAGCGCCCTGGAAGGAAATTGGGCCGGCAAACACCACATCTGCCGAGAGAGCCCGCCATCGTGGCCAGTCACCACACCCGCTGACATCTGCCAGTCGTTGAAACTCTTTCACCTCCGCCGGCGCCGGTGCCTGTCCCTGATCGCCAAACATTCTTAGCACTGCGACAGTATACGCGTCGCTCGCCCAAACAGCCCTACATCCACCCCCGGCCTGTCTCACCCAGGCCTGCTCCCACTCCCATTGTCACTCGCATTACTACCCAAACCAAACCTGCCCACCGACTGCGCTCTACTGCCTGGCCCGGCCTGGCCTGCATGACCGCCCACGGCCGCCAGCTCCCCGCTCCACCACCACACACTGCGCCAAATGGGAAGGAGACTGCGGTGGTTGATGAGCAGCTATAGGAGACATTCCGGCGCAGGCTGACGAGAAACCCCCCCTCATCATGGAGCATCAACAGGAGGACAACACAGATGGCTCGTCCATTGTAGGTAGCCCGCACACTCCCAATCGACACCCACCCACCCACTGACAGTCCATGCAGAAGCCAGTATCCTCTCTCCGCGCCCAGTTCGAGAACCTCATGGGCTCAAACAAGTCACCAGCAGCTGCCCCTGCCACGCCCCACCAGCGCTCTCCTGCCTCTGGCGATCGCCTGGCCATGCCCGAGGACAACCGGCGCACCGACGGCCGCATATCGTTGGACATGCCCAGAGACCGTGTTGGACGGGCATCGCCCAATGTGACCGACTACAGTGCAAGTGGGACAGTGACGCCGCGATCGAGCACTATCGGGCGAGTGCCATGGGGCAATCCCAAGCCGAGACCCACGTCCATGATGGCCTTCTCTCCGCCCAGATCGCCTACCCGATCTCAGTCACCCCCCAAAGTTACCGTACAATCGCCTGGGTCGCCGCCCAAGTCTTCAGCGTCGCCAATACTCTCGCCACAGCCCTCGCGCCCCGTCTCGCATGCAGCGCTGGATGAGCCGTCCCCTTCAGCGGCCGTGTCTAACCGCTCAAGGTTTTTCAAGATGCCGAGTCGCAATTCTCCCAATTCCACCAGTTCCACTCCAGCCCTGGACGCGAAACCTATCTTTTCTGCCAATACCAGTAATGGTCCCTCCAATGACCCGCGCAAGGGGGAGCGACCTATATCATCCGCGCCTCCGGTGCCCCCACCTGTTAATCGAGCCGGGAAGCCAAAGATCGGGGCCAAGTCCCACTCGGTAGATACCACTCGCGCAAACTTGGTTCCGGAAACCTCAGATGCTGCAGATATATCCCCCTTCAGCACGCCGCCCAGTAGCAGTGGGGGCAGTATGAAGGACGAACCTTCACCGCCTGTCATCCCAGGCTTCTCCAAGCCCAAGATGACTGCGACAAACAATGGCTTCTTCGCCCATGCTGTGGCAGATAGATTGCCCCAGGCCGAATCGCGGGCAACAGGCAAGCAACCTGTGAAAATGACTGCCCCACCGCCTTCGTCGAATGAAGTTTCAGAAGACCGCTCTGCATTACCCCCTCGGCGGGAAAGAGACAACTTCGACCTGCGAAAGAGTGTGCAATTACAGAGAGCGGCTCCGCCTGATCTACCAGTTCGACGCTCTTTTGATCAGACACGCCCTACTCAATTGGTGCAAGAAACGAACAACAAATTCATGCCACCGCCGCGACGAACAAGTACAATGGGTCCTATGACTGCTAATCCTAGAAGACCGCTAGAGCCTCCAAGACCGCCTCCTCCTCGAAATTCGGGAGAAATCAGGAGGCCATCAGTGGCACCATCTGTACAGGCCTCCCAGCTATCGCAACCCTACACATACGATTCAGACGAGGAGGACGCAGGCGGAGACAAGCAACCTGGACCTACCTTGACAGACTATCCGGACGCTTCGCAAGCAAACCGCAGGCCCCCTGTTTTCACCGACGGCCCATCTGGCATCCCAACCGGTTATGAAACCAAGCTTTTTGCCATTTGTGGCGATTACATATGCACAACCGGGTACGTGACAAACGTCTGGAACGTTCTGAACGGGAGGCTGCTCATGAGTTTGGCCCATGGTGATACTGTCAAAGCCACTGCTATTGCATTCAGGCCCGCGAAAGATGTCGAGGACGAGGGCAACAGGTTGTGGCTAGGCACCAACACAGGAGAAATGCATGAGATCGACATTCCCACGCAGAGTGTAGTGCATACTAAGGGTAATGCACACGGCCGAAGCGTCATTATCAAGATATTCCGGTACGCATCGGAAATGTGGTCTATTGACGAGGATGGCGTGGTACACATTTGGCCGGCCGACGACATGGGCTGCCCATCTCTGCAACAAACGCCACATACATATCGCATCCCTCGTGGCAGCACCTTTTCGATCATCTCGGGTTCGCAACTTTGGGTGGCTACGACAAAAGATATTCGGGTCTACGCACGCACCGACGACAGTAACCACTTTCAGCAGCTGACACAAAGTCCTCTTTCGCAGCTCAACGTCGGCGATGTAACCTCTGGTGCCATCATCAGCAGTCAACCCGATCGGATGTACTTTGGACACGCTGATGGCAAAGTCACCATATATTCCAAGAAGGGATTCGAGTGTCTCGGAATTGTTAATGTCAGCGTATACAAGATCAGTTCACTTGTAGGCGTTGGTGATCACCTGTGGGCTGGATACAGTACCGGTATGATATACGTGTACGACACGAGTTCAACACCGTGGAAAGTCTTGAAAGATTGGAAAGCGCACGAGAAGCCGATCGCGGGAATTCTAGCGGATCGGACGAGTATTTGGAAGCTTGACAGATTCCAGGTTGCATCATTAGGTACAGACGCTATGCTGCGAGTCTGGGACGGAATGATGAAGGAGGATTTGCTCGAGAACTTGATGCAACAACGTGATGGCGAGTACTGCGAGTTCAGAGAACTCTCGGCCCGAGTCATGACATGGAATGCTGGTGCGACCAAACCCAATGCGCTACGACAGACGGAGCAAGAGCGAAATTTTTTCCAGGAGATACTTGAGCCTGAGAATCCACCTGATATCCTGGTGTTCGGCTTCCAAGAGCTGGTAGACCTGGAAGACAAGAAGATCACCGCAAAGAGTATCTTCAAGAAAAAGAAGAAGAAGGAGACGTCAGAGAGCGAGCACATGTCGCATCAATACCGAGCTTGGCGGGATCATCTTTTGCGCGTTTTGGACGAGTACAGCCCAAAACAGAACTACGTGCTCCTGCACACTGCGAACCTCGTCGGCCTGTTTACCTGCGTCTTCGTGAAAGCCTCGGAACGCGCAAAAATCCGGGATGTATGCGCTGCTGAAATCAAACTTGGTTTCAGTGGCCGTGTTGGTAACAAGGGTGCGCTCGTAGTACGCTTCTTCATCGACGACTCTTCACTCTGCTTCATAAATTGCCATCTAGCAGCTGGTCAAACACAAACAGCACACCGCAACAACGATGCGGCCTCTATCATGGAAAGCGCACCGTTGCCGAAGAACCGTTCTCCAAGTGCTTGCGCAAACTTCTTTGTTGGTGGCGGTGATGGATCTATGATCATGGACCATGAGATATGTATCTTGAACGGAGATCTCAACTACCGCATTGATGCAATGCCTCGGAATTCCGTTATTGCGGCTGTCCAGCAGGGCAATCTGACGAAACTTCTTGAACGCGATCAATTACTTCTCTCACGCAAGCGCAACCCCGGCTTCCGATTGCGCGCCTTCAACGAGATGCCCATCACCTTTGCTCCAACGTACAAGTATGATGTCGGAACCGACACCTACGACACATCTGAGAAGCAGCGATCCCCGGCGTGGTGCGACCGACTTCTCTATCGCGGCCTCGGAAGAATCAAGCAGTTAGATTACCGGCGGCATGAAGGAATCAAGGTCTCTGACCATCGCCCCGTCAGTGGGAGATTCAAAATCCGTGTCAAGACGATCAATTCGAGTAAACAGGATGCGGTAAGAGACAAAGCTGAGGTGGAGTTTGAGGCTGTTCGACGGCGGATAGCTGGAGACATCAAGTGAGTTTGCACAATGTTTGGAATATCTGTAGACTGACAAGGTGTAGGCGTGACTACCTAATTAATGTTTTTGGACTATCCAGCAAAGAAGCTCAGAGGCTGCTCAAAGGAGCTTGAAAAGCACGCGGCTGTTGATGAATTATTGTAGGAAGATATCCCGTTCCGAGCTAAGCTGCGCGGGGAGGTGGCTTGAACGCATCTATCGTGTGATGTAGTCATTACTTAGCCGGTGCACGGCCACTCGCTACGCCTTGGCCTCGAGCTGCGGCTCGGGGCAGAAGAGGGTGCAGGATCGATCGCGATGGATAGCGGGAAGGTGGGACACTAATGAAGGCTTGACGAATTGGACTGTGTAGGAAAGCAAAGCATTGGCAAGTGGGATCTAGGCTTCACATCTAAGCGTTTCCGTTGACAAGAGCGGGCAGGGGCCGTCTTTTCGATGATCGGTGTCCGCAAAAAGCACAATGGCATCTGGAGTGCGTATCATAATGGCTGGTCATGGTGACGTCAGACACGCGCACCACAAATAAAGCGTCGATGACGGCAGATAGACAAACAAAACCTCGACGTACCCTCACTACATCTCCCTTTCCAACCTACCTTATGTCCGCAACTTCAATTGCATTCCGGCGGCTACCACTACTCACCAATTCACGTGCCCTTCCCCGTGCACGATTGCTTGCTTCGCACCTCACGCGACACCAACCCACATTCTCCACGACCAGCTACAGGATGGACAAGGACCAGAGCCGTGGCGAGTCGACGACTGGCATCTCCGAGTGGAAGCAGCGTCCCCCGTACCGCATCCACGAGAAGAATGACGACTTTGACGTCAAGTACGAGGCCAACTGCCACTGCGGAAAGGTGCAGTACCAACTCAGCCGGCGCGAGCCTCTGGATAGCAAGCTATGCCATTGCACCACCTGTCAGACACAACACGGTACGTACTCCAATTATATCCCCCTTTTACCTCGTACTAACGCTTTCCTTCCCCCCTCCAGCTGCACCCTTCCAATGGGCAGCCATCTTCCACAAAGAAGACATCAACTTCACCAACGGCCACCACGACCTAGAATGGTATGATCCCACTGAAAAATCAATCGACCACAAACTACCCTGCAAGGTCCGCTGTTCGTTTTGCCACTCGCCCATCATGGATGAGGGCCGCAACATGATCCTGCTATTCCCCTCGCTCGTCCACCTCAAGACGGACGAGGACAAGGCGTATTTTAAGCCCCGCTGCCACATGTTCTACGGCCAGCGCGTCATGGACGTTCCAGATGGCCTGCCCAAGTGGAGCGGTCTGAGCGGCGAGAGCGATCTCATTGAAGACAGCCCGCCCGACATGGTTAGGGAGAATGAAAGGAAGAGGGAGGAGAAGAGGAATAAGGAGATGGACGAGGACAAGGCGGAGGAGGTTACAAAGGAGGGCAGTAAGCAAGGGAGAGGGGAGGGTAAGGGTGCGAATTCAAAGTAAAAGGGGTGTGAAGGGGCGTTTGCTTTGTGTGTGTGTGTGTGTGTGTGTGTGCGAGGGAGCGCTGGAGTTGAGGTTTAGCCTGAGTGGGGTGTCTGGTGAAAAAAAGACCATGTATAATGAATTCATGACAAGTGATTGTTTTCAGTGAAGGGTAGGGCAGGGGAGGCTATGGTGTCTCTCTGACTTGAAGCGACAAGTTAAAAAAGGTTGCAGATCCTGTAAATATATAATTTGGATATGATCGTCAACACCAGATACCCAAACAAAGGGACTGCTCAAACACATTTGCCTTTTGGCTAAACTTCCCCCTCATCAACATGATAACAACAACCCACCCATCCACGCCACATTTGCCTTGTCTACCAACCACTTACTCCAAAAGTAAACCTCAATTTCTGTCTGCAAAATTCTACCCCCGTGTTACAAGAAGAGAGAAGACAAGCACAAAGCGCTAGACATGACTTTTTTTTTGAATACTCGCTTATTATTATTCTGCCAAAAGAAAAGATTGGAGTCTTGGACAATTGACTTTTGTCCCCTTCTCGACCAACTCCCGTAACGTTTGCTCATCACTCATTCATGTATACTACCATGTGTGAGTGTGAGTGTATGAGGGGGTTTGGTTGGTTGGTTGGTTGGTTGATCTATTTTCTCAAAGCCACACTTTTAGCTTTTAGCTA
>Ga0265780_10004965_pt1 | contig 17004 bp, 11 predicted proteins | sample P1T30metagenome_FD_192432 | JGI IMG/M metagenome (GOLD analysis project Ga0265780, IMG submission 192432) | Plant litter microbial communities from East Loma Ridge, Irvine, California - P1 T30 | ecosystem: Environmental > Terrestrial > Plant litter > Unclassified | place: USA: California... | reverse complement strand
CACTGTCTCTGGTTACCCGGTTGTTGCTCCCACCCCAACCGGACCCGTTTTCCACACTGCCTCCTCCGGTCGTTGCTCCCACCCCGCCCGGACTCATACTTTAAGCTGACTTATTCGGTCGTTGCTCCCACCCCGCCCGAATACGCACACCGCACACTCTCTCTGTTCTGGTTATCCGGCCGCTGTTCCCACCCCGCCCGGATGCACAACTTCTGCCCTGGCGCGCTTTAGACCGCTGCCGCTCGCAGACACTGAAAGTTGCTCAACCGGCCGATTTGGTTTTTCCAAATCGGCCGGTTTCCGTTTGAGCCAGCCTCAGCAAAAGCGCTGCATGCAGCAGAAAAATCCGGCTTGTACCCGCATTTATGCCGAACTTGCGGCTTCTTTACCGGGTTTAAGGCACGTTTAGCCAATTAGTGCTCCGTTCGGTTTTTTGCTTTCTTACCAGTACCCCATGATTACTCGCCGCCAACACATTGCCAACGTGGCGTTGCAGCTGTTTGGGGAGAAGGGCTTTGCCAATACCTCGACCCAGGCCGTAGCCAAAGCGGCCGGCGTATCGGAAGCTCTCATTTTCAAGCATTTCGGCTCCAAGGACCAGCTCCTGGACTTTATTATCAAGAGCGGCTACCAGCGCATTATCGAGCAAAACCGCGGGGGGATGCTTGAAACCGACCCGCTCGCCTTCATCCACAGTGTTATCGACCTGCCCTACAAAATGGTGCAGGACGAGCCCTACTTCTGGAAGCTGCAATACCGCCTGGCCGACTACGAAACCGCCCGCCAGCAGCACGAGCGCTTTATGCGGCCGGTGCCCGCCCGCTTGCAGCAGGCCTTCGAGCAGCTTGGCTACGCCGAGCCCGAAAAGGAAACCGAGCTGCTATTGCTACTAATAGAAGCACTTTGGAAAATCGAGGCCAACCAGCCCGCCCAACACGTGCGCGACATGCTGGAGTTTATCAAGCGCAAGTACAGCCAGCGGTAAGGACGGGTTTGCAGTAGGTTGCGGCCGTTGGCTTGCAGGAAGCTGGTTTTCTGGCTAGAAAGTGCGTAGCCTTGCACCAAAACCAGCAACAACCACAATGCCGCACCTGCTCCTCATCCAATGCCCCGACGAGCGCGGGCTGATATATAAGATTACGGCTGTGCTCTATGCGCACGGGCTTAACATCGAGCGCAACGACGAGTTTGTGGAGCGCGATGGCAACGTGTTCTTTATGCGTACCGAGCTGGCGGGTGACGTAGCCACCGAGGCGCTGCTGGCCGAGCTACGGGCAGCGCTACCGGCTGCGGCCACTATCAGGCTGACGGACAACCGCAAGAAGAACCTCGTGCTGCTCGTGACCAAAGAGCACCACTGCCTGAGCGAGCTATTGGTACGCCACGCGTTTGGCGAGTTGAATGCCAACATTTTGGCCGTGGCCGGCAACCACGAGGTGCTGGGCGAGCTCACGCGCAAGTTCGATTTGCCGTTTCACTACCTGCCGCACGAGGGGCGCAGCCGCGAGGCACACGAGGCCGAGGTACTGGCGCTACTGGCCAGCTACACGCCCGATTTTGTGGTGCTGGCCAAGTACATGCGTATTTTGTCGCCCGAGTTCGTGGCGCCGTGGGCCAACCGGATTATCAACATCCACCACTCGTTTTTGCCGGCTTTTGTGGGGGCCAGCCCCTATGCGCAGGCCTACGCGCGAGGCGTGAAGCTCATCGGGGCCACCGCGCACTTCGTGAACGAGCAGCTCGACCAGGGGCCAATTATCGCGCAGAATGTGATTCCGATTAATCACTCGCAGAACGCCCGCGACCTAGCCCAGGCGGGGCGCGACGTGGAGAAAATTACACTCGCCCGTGCCCTTAAGCTGGTGCTTGACGAGCAAGTGTTTGTGCACCGCAACAAGACGATTATTTTTGAGTAGCGGCGGGATAAAATAGGCTTTAACCTGGCTTTTCGGTGAATTCTCCCGTATTAAGTAGGATTCACTATCCTTATTTGGCCTATGCCCCGCACGCTAATTGTCTCTAATCGCCTCCCCACCAAAGTCCAGCGCACCGATGACGGGCTCACGTTTCAGCCCAGCGAAGGCGGGCTGGCTACGGGCCTTGGCTCCATCTACCGCCAAGACGACAACCTGTGGATAGGCTGGCCGGGGCTTTTTGTGCAGGATGAAGCGGAGGAGAACCACATCCGCACGGAGTTGGCCGACGATAATATGGCCCCGGTTTTCCTGACGGAAGACGAAATCCATAATTTCTACGAGGGCTTCAGCAACTCTACTCTGTGGCCTACCTTCCACTATTTCAGCGAGCTAGCCACCTACGAGCAAACTCACTGGGACGCCTACGTCACGGTAAACGAGAAGTTTTGCGAAGCCGTACTGGCCCAGGCCGGCCCCGAAGACACAATTTGGGTGCACGACTACCAACTGCTGCTACTGCCCGAAATGCTGCGCAAGGCGCGGCCGGAGGCCAGCATCGGGTTCTTTTTGCACATCCCGTTTCCATCGCAGGAATTGATACGGGTGCTGCCCTGGCGCACCGAGTTGATACGCGGCATGCTGGGGGCCGACCTCATTGGTTTCCACACCTTTGGCTACATGCGTCACTTCCTCAGCGCGGTATCACACCTGCTAGGCTACCCGGCCCAAAATGGCCAGATTGAAACGCCCAACCGCTCGGTGCGCGTCGATGCTTTCCCAATGGGCATCGACTACGGGCGCTATGCCGAGGCGGCGGCCTCAGAGGCCACAGCCGCTCACATGGCCGAGTACCGCGAGGCGCTGCGCGAAACACGGGTAATTCTCAGCATCGACCGGCTCGACTATACGAAAGGTATTGCGCAGCGTCTCAAGGCGTTTGACTTACTATTGCAGCGCTACCCCGAGTGGCGCGGGCAGGTGAGCCTGCTGATGCTAGTGGTGCCCTCGCGCGACCAGGTGGCCCAATACGCGGCCTTGAAGGAGGAAATTGACAACATCGTGGGCCGCATCAATGCGCAGTACCGCACCATCAGCTGGAACCCGATTCTGTACTTCTACCGCTCGCTGCCACTGGAGGAATTGACGGCGCTGTACCGGCTAGCCGAGGTGGCACTCGTGACGCCCATGCGCGATGGCATGAACCTGGTAGCCAAGGAGTTTATCGCAAGCAAGCTCGACCAACGCGGGGTGCTTATCCTGAGCGAGCGGGCGGGCGCGGCCCGCGAATTGTCGGACGCTATTCTCATCAACCCCACCGATGTCAACCAAGTAGTTGAGGCTATGCACGACGCGCTGGTGATGCCCGAAGAAGAGCAAACCACCCGCATGAAAGCCATGCAAGCGCTGGTAAAGCGCTACAATGTATTCTCATGGACGCGCCTGTTTATGAATCAGTTGGCCTATACTAAAATGAAGCAGCACACCCTCGAAGCCGAACAGCTAACACCTACCGTCACCAAGCAGCTGCTGGCCGACTTCCACGCTGCCGAGGGCGAGCGCCTTATTTTGCTCGACTACGATGGCACGCTGGTCGGCTTTCATCCTAACCCACAGCGCGCCCAGCCCGGCGAAGAGCTGCGCCTGCTGCTGCGCGCCCTAAGCGACCTGCCCCACACGCGGGTGGTCATCATCAGCGGGCGCGACCGCGATACTTTGCAAAACTGGCTCGGCGACTTGCCGCTCGATTTTATTGCCGAGCACGGCGTGTGGCTGCGCTCGGCCGGCGAGGATTGGCACTTGTTTCAGCCGCTGCGCAACGACTGGAAGCGCGAGCTGCGCCCGGTGCTGGAGCTGTACGTGGCCCGCACCACCGGCTCGTTTATCGAAGAAAAGGACTACTCCCTCGTTTGGCACTACCGCCGCGCCGACGCCGACCTCGGCCAGGAGCGCGCCCGCGAGCTGCTCAGCCACCTGTCGTTTATGACTGCCAACACCGACCTGCAAGTGATGGAAGGCAATAAAGTAATTGAAATCAAGAACGCGGGAATCAACAAAGGCACGGCCGCCGCCCGCTGGCTGGCCCAGTACCAGCCCGGTTTTGTGCTGGCCCTCGGCGACGACCGCACCGACGAAGACACCTTCCGGGCCATGCCCGAAGAGGCCTACACCGTGCGGGTGGGCACGGGGGTACGCTCGCTGGCCCGGTTCAATCTGGCCTCGCCCATCGAGGTGCGGCAGCTATTGCGCAAGCTACTGGCGTAGCCTGAAGCTACTTTATCGTCGATTGGCGGCGAAAACCTACCGACCAGACCAGGCAACGCTAATCGCATGGCTTGCATCTTCGGGGCATGAGACTGTTTCTATTAACCCTACTGGCACTTCTTACTGCTCAGGCCACCTACGCCCAAACCACCGCAAGCCCACTACCTGACTCGGTTGACGCTTTCTTGAGTAAGAGCCTCAGTCTGCTGCAAACGCATTCGCTGGAGCGCAACGCGGTAGACTGGGCGCAGCTACGTCAGGCTGCGTACCAGCGGGCAAAAGGCGCCCAGAGCATCAATGACTTATTGCCCATTTATCCCTTTGTCTTTGAGCAGCTAAAGGACGACCACGGCTGGCTTACCTACCGCGGCAAAACGTATAAGTGGTACAACAAGGCCCGCCTACCGTACACCAATGCCACCGTAAAAGCCGCGCTGGCCAAAAAACCGAGCCTGCATGTAAAAGTACTGCCGGGCCAGATTGGCTACCTTCTGCTACCGGGCATTAACGCGGGAGGCAGTCTGGCGAAACAGCGTGTGGCGGCCCAGGTCGTCTTGGATTCAGTTTGCCGCATTAATTCCGATAAGATTAAAGCCTGGGTTATCGACCTGCGTCTCAACGATGGCGGGGCAATGGCTCCCATGCTAGGTGGCTTGGCCCCACTGCTGGGCGATGGGCACCTGGGCGGCTTTACCGACCAAGATGGCAAACCTACTGAGCAGTGGCACCTGCGAAATGGCGACTTTTACCTTGATACGCTGGGTATTCGGACGGTGCATACGCAGTGCCGCCGCACCAAAACCGACAAGCCCATCGCCGTGCTGTTAAGCGGCCTGACGGCAAGCTCCGGCGAAATAGTAGCCATTAGCCTGAAAGGCCGGCCCGCCACCCGCTTTTTTGGCGAGCCAACTTATGGGGCTACCACGGCTAATGAGAGCTACCTCATCAGCGGCACCGCTTACCTGACTATTGCGGGCGCCGCCGAAATCGACCGCAATCAAGTGCCTTACCTGACCAATATTCGGCCCGATGAAGTGATAACCGGGAGCGACGATTTTACTGACTTAAGCCAAGACGCTAAAGTCCGGGCCGCATTAGCTTGGCTAAAGCTAAAAACTACTAAACGCAAGCCTCATCGTAGTTAACAGGTTCACCTGTTGAGGTGCAACAGCCGCAACTGAAAGCTGCGGTCGCACGTTATATTTGCGCAACAAACAAGGGGCTGCCCCTTACGGACCAGCCCCTTACCAACCTTACAAGTAGTGAATGGCCGCCGAGAGGGCGCCACCGCTAATTGCCAGCCCCACGAGCCACTTTAGTAGCTCGTTGGACATCCGAAGCTTGAATATCAATTCAAACTCCGTTTTCGCACGTTCGTTTCTCATTGTGAGTGAAGAATGTAGGTGCTCATTCCACCTGCTTCTCTGAAACCCTGGCTGTTCCACGAGCCGGGGTTTCGTCTTTTTAGGGACAACCCATGTGGTGCGGCGAAGGCACGTACTTAGTTTCACCGCAGAAGTCGCGGAAGGTTCCGCAGAAGAGTCGCAGAAGCCCTCTGCGTTTCCTCTGCGGAACCTTCCGCGACTTCTGCGGTGAAAACACCTTTTACGACACGAAATTCGGCTTATCGAGCTTCTTAGCAATGCGGTAGGCCGCATTCACCAAGCCCACGTGGCTGTAGGCCTGCGGGAAATTGCCCCACTGCGAGCCGGTTTTGGCATCCACGTCCTCGCTCAGCAAACCGAGGTGGTTGGCGTAGGAAATGAGGTGCTCAAACTCCTTGATGGCATCGTCGAGGCGGCCGACGCAGGCCAGGGCCTCCACGTACCAGAAGGAGCAGATGAGGAAGGTGGTTTCGGGCGTGCCGAAGTCGTCGGGGTGGCGATAGCGGTAGAACAAGCCTTCAGGCGTTTTCAGCTCCTTTTCCAGCTCAATAAGGTGCTTTTTGGCCCGCTCGGAAGCCGGGTCGAGGTAGCCCATCGTGATGAGCTGAATGGTGCTGGCGTCGAAATCGGTTGAGCCGATGGCGTTGGTGTACGCGCCGCGCTCCTCGTGAAAGCAAAGCTCGATGCGCCGCTCGGCCTCGGTGAGCAGGCGCATGGCAAAAGCTTCGAGCGCCGCATCGCCGTGCTGGCGGGCCACCTGGCGGGCGGCGTGGCTGCCGGCCCAGTGAAAAAGGTAGGTATAGCAGTGCTTTTGGGCGATGTGCCGAAACTCCCACAAACCCGCATCGGGCTGGTCCATAGTGGCCTCAATAAGGCGCAGGCACTCCTCCACCAAGCTCAACGGGGCGGCGCGCTCGGGGTCGCGGAAGCGGCAGTCGGTGTAGAGCGGCAGCAGCGCCACCAGCACCTGGCCGTACACGTCATTTTGGATGTGCGTGTAGGCGTCGTTGCCGATGCGCACGGGCTGATTGCCCATGTAGCCAGCCAGCGGCAGCTCGGTTTCGGTGAGCGTGGCCTGCCCGCCGATGCCGTAGAGCGGCTGGTACTTGCCCGATACCTTAGTCGAAATATTGAGTATGTACTGAAAATACCGCTCAATCTCCTCGAAGTGACCGATGTTGTTGAAGGCCGTGAGCGTGTAGTAGGTGTCGCGCATCCAGCAGTAGCGGTAGTCCCAATTGCGGGTGCTGCCGGGCGCCTCGGGCAGGCTGGTGGTGCTGGCCGCAATAATGGCCCCCGTGTCTTCGTACTGGTGAATCTTGAGCGCGAGCGCCGACCGAATAACGGCCGACTGGTGGAAATTGGCGATACTGGTACTCTTCACCCAGTTGCGCCAGTATGTGTTGGTATTCTGCAAAAACCGCTCGGCCGTGCTCTCCAACGGGGCCTCCAGGGGTGCGCCGTAGGTGAGCACGAGGTACTTGGTTTCGTTGAGCGAAAAATCCTCCTCATCGAGCACGTAGGTGAGCGGGATATTGGTAGTGAGGCGGATTTCCTCCTCCAGGCCCAAAAACGCGATATGGTTGGAGCTGCGGCGGCGCGTCAGCTCCTGCTCGCCGTACTGGCCCACCGGGCGGCAGGCCACGCGCACGCGGGGCGCGCCGGTCAGCGGCTCCACTTTTCGGATGAACATCAGCGGCTTGTAATACCGCTCGTACTGCAAAAAGCGCGGCGCAAAATCGGTGACGCGGTAGCTACCCTCGGGCGTGGTGATGGTTGTGCTCAGCACGTTGGTGTTGGTGAGGTAGCGCTGCTCGGACGTAAAATCCGGGCCGGCGGGCTTGATGCTGTACTCGCCGCCCTTCTGCTCGTCGAGCAGCGGGCCAAATACAAAGCTGCTATCGAAGCGCGGCCAGCACAGCCAGCGCACAGCCGTATCGGTGCCGATGAGGGCCAGGAAGGCGCAGTTGCCGACCACGCCCATGTCATAGGTATGCTTTATCATAAGGAAGAGGAACCCCGGCAGTGGGCCAGGCTGGTACTAGGCGGGTGTACCTTATTCGGCTAGTGTAGGTTGTAGAAAGCGCTGGTTGAGCCCGATAAAAAAGCAGCCGCCGCTACCTGTGTAGCGGCGGCTGCATAGCCAATTTAGGTTGGCTGCACCGTAGCGCGGGCTTTGTAGTTCGCGTTATTTCGGATACTCCTTATTGGGGCGCGTCTACAAACACTTTAGCTTGCTCGTCGGTGGTGGGCTGGTGCTTTTCGCCGGTGGTGCGGGCCTTGAGGTAGGCAAAAGCGCGCACCAGTACATTGCCGGGCGTATCCCAGTATTCGCCGCTCTCAATGTCTACTTTGATAAGCGTAATATTCGGGTCTTCAGTACCTTTCGGGAAAAATCCCCGGAAGTCCTCGCGCCACAATTCCTTGATTTTGGCCTGGTCATCAACCACCGAGCCCGAGCCGGCGATGGTCACGTACACCGCGTTGTCGATGTCGGCGTAGCCGAGGCCAACCTGCTCGTTGGCTTGAATCTCGGTGATTTTCTGGGCGTCTTTCTCCGAAAAGAACCACAGCGCGCCTTCGTTGCCGGGCGCGCAGGTGTACATGGGGCGGCCGTGCAGGCGGCCATTCGCGTCGAGCGTGGTGAGGGTGGCGTACTTCACGTCCTTGATTTTTTCAAGGAGCTTGATAATGTCTTGGGTAACCGCAACTTGCTGGGCCATGGGGGCAAAGGAAAAGGTAGGGAATGACTAACTACCCGGCTATACGGACCAGCTAGCCCTTCGCGTTGCGCATATTTTATCTGAAACCCAATATCTTACGGTAAATAAATAATAAGCTTGGCCATAGCTACCAGCCCGAACATTGGCCGCGTTGCACTTAGCCGGCTAGTCGGGGCAACCGCTGGCCGCCGTGCCATCGGGCACCACGCCAGCAGCCAGCACCGGCGAGGCGCTGTGCCAAGCGCTCAGCTGGTCGATAATGGGCAGCAGCGCCCGCCCGTAGTCGGTGAGCGAATACTCGACGCGGGGCGGCAGTTCGGCAAACGCCTCGCGCCGCACGATGCCGTCTTCCTCCAACTCCTTGAGCTGCTCGGTGAGCACCTTGCGCGAGATGAGCGACAGGCGCTGTGCCAGCTGCCCAAAGCGCCGGGTTTGCGCCAGATACGAGATAATTATGAGCTTCCACTTGCCGCCCAGCACGCCCATCGTGCGGGTAACAGGGCAGGTAGCGGTGCAAAAAGCGGCGTCGCGCATGGGGAATTGAGGTTAAGAAGTAAGGCGGCAGAAGACGTTTGTCATTGCGAGCGCAGCGCGGCAATCTTTCCTTGTCGTTTGCTGACGTTGGGCAAGTGTGAAGGAAAGATTGCCGCGCTGCGCTCGCAATGACAAACGTCCTTTAATCGTGCACCGAAAAACCGCCTAGACAGGCGTTAGTTACGGCAAGGTAACCAGTTTGTGGGGCAAAGTAATTGGCTTTAGTAACCAGAGGTAAATATTGATAGTTCCTTGCCGAAACCAACCCAAAAACCCCTCCTTACCTTTATGGAAACCTCTCAGAAACTCGCCGGCAAAATCGCTCTTATTACGGGCGGCAACTCGGGCATCGGCCTGGCTACGGCCCAGCGCTTCGTGGCCGAAGGCGCATTCGTATTCATCACCGGGCGGCGGCAGGCCGAGCTTGATGCGGCTGTGCAACAGCTTGGTAGCCAAGCCACCAGTATTCAGGGCGACGTGAGTAGCCTGGCCGACCTCGACCGGGTAATTGCCATTATCAAGGCCCAAAAAGGCCGCCTCGACGTGCTGTTTGCCAATGCGGGCACCGCCGAGTTTGCGCCCGTCGGGGCCGTGACGGAAGCGCAGTTCGACCGCCAGTTCGACATCAACGTGAAGGGCACGTTCTTCACGGTGCAGAAGGCGCTGCCGCTGCTGGCCGACGGCGCGGCCATCGTGCTTATGGCGTCTATCGTGGCCTCGAAAGGCTTTGAAGCTAACAGCGTGTACAGCGCCACCAAGGCGGCCGTTCGCTCGCTGGCCCGCACGCTGACCACCGACCTCAGGACGCGCAAAATCCGGGTGAACACCGTCAGCCCCGGCCCCATCGAAACGCCCGGCCTCAACACCGTAGCCAGCCTAACCGGGCAAGCTGAGCAGTTCAAGGCCCAAATGACGAGCGGCGTGCCCATGGGCCGCATCGGCGAGGCCGACGAGATTGCCAAAGCCGTCGTGTTTTTGGCTTCGGATGACAGCAGCTACGTAACGGGCGTCGAGCTGTTTGTAGACGGCGGCATGGCGCAGGTGTAGCTCAGTTGCGCGGACTTTGTAGTCCGCGTCTAGCTACTTAGCTGCACGCTCGCGAACGCGGACTTTGTAGTCCGCGCAACACTCGCCACGCGGCTGGGGGCACCTGCTCCCAGCCGTTTTTCGTGCACCCTACTTGCGGCCCGGCCGTATTTGGGGCAGCATGACTACTCCCGCCGCCCGCCCCAACCTTACCCAAGGCTCTATCCTCAAAACGCTGCTGGCATTGGCCTGGCCCATCGTGTTTGGCAACCTCTTGCAGACTGGCTACCAGCTGGTCGATGCCTTTTGGGTGGGCAAGCTGGGGGCGCGGGCGGTGGCGGCGGTGGCCATCAGCTTCCCGGTCAGCTTTTTGGTGATTGCGCTGGGGTCGGGGTTTTCGGTGGCGGGCTCGGTGCTGGTAGCCCAGAATTTTGGGGCCAAAAACCTGCCTATGGTCAACCACATTGCGCGACAGGCGCTGGTACTGGAGACCGGGCTGGCGCTGGTGCTCACGGTGGGGGCGCATTTTGCCTCGCCCTACATTCTGCACCTGCTGGGCGCGGGGCCCGATATCTTCGAGCAGGCCAACCAGTTTCAGCGGGTGCTGTTTTGGGGGCTCACGTTCAACTTCGGCTTCCTCATGTTTCAGGCGCTTATGCGGGGCGTGGGCGAGGTCAAGATTCCGCTCTACATCAACCTCGTGACGCTGGCGCTCAACTTCGCGCTCGACCCGCTTTTTATCTACGGCTGGGGGCCAATACCGGGCATGGGCGTGGCGGGCTCGGCGGCGGCTACTATTATTACCCAGGCCCTTAGCCTAACGGTGGGCCTGGTGGTGCTGGTGCGCGGCCGGTCCGGCATCAAGCTCTCGCTGAAAGGCTACACCCCCGACTGGCCGCTGCTGTGGCGCACGTTTCGGCTGGGCGGGCCGTCGAGCATCGACCTATCAGCGCGGGCGTTGGGGCTGTCGATGCTGACGACCTTGGCGGCGGGTTTTGGCACCACGGTGCTGGCCACGTATGGCATTGGGTCGCGCATTATCGCGCTAGGCATTATTCCGGCGCTGGGCATTTCGCTGGCCTGCTCTACGCTAGTTGCGCAGAATATCGGGGCCAAAAACATGGCCCGCGCCGTGCGCACGGCCAACTACGCCATAGCCGTCAGCTTTGCGGGGCTGCTGGTGGTGGGGGCGGCCATTTGGCTGGCAGCACGGCCACTGGTAGACTTTTTCCTGCGGGGCGATGAAGAAGTAGCCGCCAACGCGGTGGTGTTTATCCGCATTGCGGCGCTCAGCTTGTGCTTCACGGGCGTGCAGCAAACGGTGTCGGGCGCGTTTCGCGGCGCGGGCAACACGCTTTCGGCCATGGTGCTCACCATCACGGGCATCTGGGTGTTTCAGTTTCCGGTGGCGTGGTACTTGTCGCACCACACCGACCTTGGCTTCCGGGGCATCTGGTGGTCGTTTGTGGTGGCCAATGTGGGCATTGCGCTGGTGGCGGGGCTGTGGTACTGGCGCGGCAGCTGGCACAGCCAGGAGCTGGCCGACCCACTGCAAAAGCAGGTCGACAAGGAAGCACCGGTGGAAAATTAGCCCGCCTAAAAGGCTGCTAAATAGCTCAACATAAGCCAGCAATCGGCGGGGGAATTCTCAATAAATTTAAAGTAAGTAGTACCAAAGCACAAAGGAGTGGCAGCCGCTACCTTTGGTTTATTAACTATAACTTCATTTCCCCTCTTTCCCCACTTCTAACCCATGAATGACCACTACTTACGGGGTTCATCCGGGCGGGCACGGCTGGTAGCCGCGGCCCGTCGCCTGGGCCTGGGCGGCGGCGCCCTCAGTCTGCTTTTGCTGGCGCTGGGCGCCCAAGCCCAGCAATTGCCCACGGCCGGCTTTTTTGCCGATGATGCCAGCGCCCGCCAGGCGGCGGCTACCTCGCCGCTGGCGGCGGCCCTGAGCAGCGCCCGCCCGCTCACCCTCAACGTACCGGGCCTGCGCGCGGCCCTGGCCACGGCCCCGCTCGAAAGCCAGGCTCGCGGCCGGGCGCTGGTGGTGCAGCTGCCTTTGCCCAACGGCACCAATGCCAGCTTCCGCATAGTCGAAGCGCCGGTGATGGAGCCCGGGCTGGCGGCCCAGTTTCCAGGCATCAAAACCTACGTGGGCGTGGGGGTGAATGACCCCAACGCCAGCGTGCGCCTCGACCTCACGCCGCGCGGCTTTCATGCCCAGGTGCTGTCGCCTACCACCGGCACGTTTTACATCGACCCCGCCACGCAGAGCACTACCCAGCAGTACCTCAGCTTCTGGAAGCGCGACATGCCGGGGCGCAACTTCGACTGCGGCGTAACCGAAGACGGAGCCAAGCTGCGTACCGCCGCTGCGGGCGCGGGCAGCGGCCTGCGCACCAACGGCCCCGTGCTGCGCACCTACCGCCTGGCCATGGCCGCCACCGGCGAGTACACGGCCTTTCATAGCCGTGGCTTACCGGCCGGCTCTACCCCGGCCCAGCAGATAGCCGCCGCGCAAGCGGCCATCGTTACGAGCGTCAACCGCGTGGTGGGCGTGTATGAGAAGGAGCTGGCCGTGCGCCTGGTGCTGGTGGCCGGCAACAGCCAACTGGTGTACGCCGACCCGGCCACCGACCCCTATACCAACTCCAGCGGCTCGACTATGCTGGCCCAAAACCAGCCTAACATTGATGCCCTTATCGGGGCGGCCAACTACGACGTGGGCCACGTGTTCAGCACGGCCAGCGGCGGGGTGGCGGGCCTGGGCGTGGTGTGCCGCAACGGCCAGAAGGCCCGCGGCACCACCGGTACCAGCTCGCCCATCGGCGATGCCTTCGACATCGACTATGTAGCCCACGAATTGGGGCACCAGTTTGGCGGCAGCCACACCTTTAATGGCAACGCGGGCAGCTGCGCGGGCGGCAACCGCAGCGCGGCCTACGCCTACGAGCCAGGTTCGGGCACCACCATCATGGCCTACGCGGGCATTTGCGGGGCGGCCAACAACCTGCAACCTAATTCGGACCCGTACTTCCACGTGGCCAGCTACGAGCAGATTCTGACTTACCTGGGCACCACCAGCTGCGCCGTAACCACGGCCACCGGCAACACGGCGCCGCTCGTGACGCTGCCGGCCAGCGGCAAAGTGCTGCCCATCAGCACGCCTTTTAAGCTCACGGCCAGCGCCTTCGACCCCGACAACGACGCCCTCAGCTACTGCTGGGAGGAGTACGACCTGGGGCCTACCGGCTCGCCCACCACGGCCCAGGTCGCCAACAGCAACGTACCCATCTTCCGCACCTTCAACCCCACAGCGAGCAACACGCGCTATTTCCCGCGCCTCACCGACCTGGTGAACAACACGACCGTACTCGGCGAGCGCCTGCCCACCGTGACGCGTGAGCTGCGGTTTAAAGTAACGGTGCGCGACCAAAACAACGGCAGCCAAGGCATTATTGGCGGGGTGAACAGCAGCGACCCGGTCGTGCTGAGCAGCACCAGCGCCGCTGGTCCCTTCCTGGTGTTGGCCCCCAATGCGACGGGCATCAGCTTGGCCGGTGGCAGCAGCCAGGCCGTGACCTGGGATGTGGCCGGCACCACGGCCAACGGCGTAAACTGCGCCACGGTCAACATTCGCCTCTCAGTAGATGGTGGCCTCACCTACCCCACCCTGCTGCTGGCCGGCACCGCCAACGACGGCACGCAGAGCGTGACGCTGCCCAACGTGGCCACCACCACGGCCCGCATTATGGTAGAAGCGGCCGACAACTACTTCTTCGATATTTCGGATAACAACTTCGCCATTACCACCGCTACGGCCTGCGCCGCGCCCACCAGCCTGGTTCTCACCAACATTACCCGCACCACGGCCAGCCTCAGCTTCGGGGCCAGCGGGGCCGCCAGCTACAGCATCACGACTGACCCGGCTACCACCACCCAAACCGTAACCGGCACCACGGCTACCCTCACGGGCCTCACGGCGGGCACTACCTATATGGTATATGTGCAGGGCAACTGCGGCGCGGCGGGCCTCTCGGCCGCCACGGCCGCTACCTTCAGCACGCTGGCCCCGCCAGTGTGCAACCCGGTTACCAACGTGCAGCTCGTGAATACCACGAGTACTTCGGCCACGGTCTCGTTCACGGCCAGCACCTCGGGGCCGGCCGACTACACCGTAACGACCTCGCCGGCTACGACGACCCAGACCATTACGGCCTCGCCGCTTGTGCTTACGGGCCTGGCCACTGGCACTACCTACACGGTAAGCATCCGGAGCAACTGCACCAGCATCGGGCTCACCGGCACCGAAACGCTGGCCTTCACCACGCGGCCCGCCAACGATGAATGCGCGACCGCCCTGCCGCTCACGCCGGGCACTACCTGCGTAACCACGGCGGGCAGCGTGCTCGGGGCTACCGAGTCGCAGCCAGCCGGCTCGTGCAGCGGAGCCACCAGCTCCTCGGCCAATGACGTGTGGTACAGCTTCGTAGCCAGCGGCCCTACCCAAGCCGTCACGGCGACCAGCGCCCTCGACGGCGTACTGGAGGTATTCAGCGGCAACTGCGGCAGCCTCAGCAGCCTGGGCTGCTCCGACTTATTCGGTGGCAATAGCAGCGAAACCGTAGCCCTCACCGGCTTAGTGCAGGGCAACACGTACTACGTGCGCTATTTCGCCTACAATGGGGCGGCGGGCACCGGGGCCTTTACCCTTTGCGTACTCGGGCTGGGCGACTTGGTCGTGAGCACGCCGCAGGCCGTGAGTGGCAACTACTTCAACGTGACGGTAACCGGCACCGGCGTAGCCACGCTCAGCAACAACCTGACCGTGTACGGCGCCATGATAGTCCAGAATGGCGGCTCGCTGAGCACCAGCCCGGCCTACTACCTTCAGGGCGTGGGCAGTTTCGCCTTGCAGGCGGGGGCTACGCTCATCGAAACCAACGCGGCCGGCATCGTTAATTCCAATGTGGGCGGCTTCTTGTTTAATGTTAACACGCCTACGTTCAGCACCGATGCCAACTACGTGTATGCGGGCACGGCGGCCCAGGTAACGGGCGCCCTGCTACCCCGCAACGTGCGCAACCTCACCGTGAATAACAGCGCAGGCGTTACGCTTACCAACCCGGTAAACGTGGCCCAGATAGCTCGCCTGCAAAGCGGCAACCTCACGCTCGGTACCCGGCGCTTGCTGCTGCGCTCGACGGCGGCCGGCACGGCCTTGGTCGATAACACCGGCGGCGTTGTGAACGGCACCACTGCCGCCATGCAGCGCGCCCTCACGGGCGGCGTCACGGCGGGCCCGGCTTACCGCCACTTCAGCTCGCCGGTGCAGGCAGTCGCCATCGACAGCCTGCGCACGGGCGGTTTCGTACCCGTGGTGAACCCGGCCTATAACACCAGCGCCACGCCCGGCGCGGTGCTGCCCTTCCCCACGGTGCTCGGCTACAACCAGGACCGCATCGCCTCGACAACTTCGAACTACGGCGACTTCGACAAGGGCTGGTTTTCGCCCGCCAGCCTCAGCGACGCCATGCAGCCCACCCGCGGCTACACCGTGAACGCCCCGGCTACCAGCGCCCCAGTGCGCTTTTCGGGCACCTTCAACAACGGCACCCAAAACTCGGGCGCCCTGGCGCGCGACAACAACACCGACGCCTCGGGCTGGCACCTGCTCGGCAATCCCTATCCCTCGCCGCTCGACTGGAGCACCGTAACGCCTGCCCAACGCCCCGGCATGCGCGGCGCCCTATACGTGTTTGAGAGCACCGGCCAATACGCGGGCGCCTACCGCGCCTACCTCAACAACATCGGGGGCGCCTCGCCGCTGGTGGAGGCCGGCTCGGGCTACTTCGTGCAGGTAGCCGCCGCGGGCACGCCCGGCGCCGTAAACCTGACCAACGCCAACCGCGTCACTGAATTTGGCCCCCAGACGCCTTTTGGCCGCCTGGCCGCCGACGTACGCCCGCAACTGGCGCTGCGTGTGGCCGGCGCGGGCCTCACCGATGAGGCTCACCTTTACTTCGAAACCGGTGCCACCACGGGCGTTGACTCGGAGTACGACGCCGTGAAACTACCCAACAGCACAGGCCTGAATCTGGCCTCGCTGGCGGGCGCTTCGCCGCTCGCCATCCAGGGCCTGGCCCCGCTGGCCGGCACCGCCGAGGTGGTAATTCCGCTGGCGCTGGCTACCCCGGCCGCCGGCAGCTTTGCCTTTGAAGTAGCCAAGCTGGCCAACTTCACGGGCCTGGCCGTGTACCTGCGCGATACCCAGGCCGGCACCCAGCAGCCGCTGTTGGCTGGCACGCGCTACGCCTTCACGCAGGCGGCGGGCGCGGCTAGCACCGGGCGCTTTGCCCTAGTGTTCCGCCCGGCCGGAGTGCTGGCTACCCAGCCGGGCCTCAGCGCTGCCCAGGTGAGCTTGTTCCCCAACCCGGCGCACGGCAGCTTTACGGTGCTGCTGCCGCCGGTAGCCGGCCAGCGCGCCGTGCAGGCCACCCTGCTCAACGTGCTGGGCCAGCCTGTGACCAGCCGCAGCATTGCGCTGAACGCGGCCGGCGCCACGGCCGAGTTTGACACCCGCGCCCTGGCACCGGGCGTGTACCTGCTGCGCCTCACGGCCGGCGACCAAATCCTGACCCAGCGCGTAACGCTAGAATAAGCGGCTACGCTTCGGGTTGCCCTGAACAAGGCCCGCACCACTTGGTGCGGGCCTTTTTTGGTGCCTTGCGCAGTAGCCGCAGCGCGCAAGAGTACTGAAGTATTGAAAGCCGTTGGTCAGGCAGCGCGTAGCGAAGCAGCTCCGCGTGGCGCAGCAACCAATAACGCAAGCAACGAAGCGAGCGAGCTCTTCGCTACGCGCTGCCTGACCAACGATGCTGCACGAGTACTTAGCGCGGTTTTCAGGTTAGTGCACAGCGTAGTTTGGGCGGGCTGCCGGCTTTTCGCCGGCTGTCCGCTCGTCGTGCGGCGAGCTTTTCAACCGGCGAGCGGACAGCCGGCGAAAAGCCGGCAGCCCGCCCCCTATATAGCAAACTGAAGTCCGCTCTACTGTGGCCCAACGGCGATAAAGCCTGGCGTGACGCGTGTTGCCGCCTACATTTGGCCAGCGCTGCTTTCCGCCTTGTCTTACGCCTTCATTTTTACCAATTA
>Ga0265780_10004964_pt1 | contig 17005 bp, 11 predicted proteins | sample P1T30metagenome_FD_192432 | JGI IMG/M metagenome (GOLD analysis project Ga0265780, IMG submission 192432) | Plant litter microbial communities from East Loma Ridge, Irvine, California - P1 T30 | ecosystem: Environmental > Terrestrial > Plant litter > Unclassified | place: USA: California... | reverse complement strand
ACAACAAGCTGACCTATAGCGCGCAAGTCGGCGTGGCGATGAACTTCGACGAGCGCTGGTTCGCCGACGCCACCGTCATCAAGACCCGCCTGCGCACCGACGTGCACTTCTCGACCGGCCAGACCCAGTTCATGAAACTGGATCCGGTGGCGATCGTGCTGGCGGTGGGTTACAAGTTCTAAGCGTTCTTCGTTAGCTTCAACACGTCGTCCCCGCGCAGGCGGGGACCCAAGTCCTACGCATAGTCACTACGTTTTACGTAGACACTGCGCGGGAAAACTTGGGTCCCCGCCTGCGCGGGGACGACGTTTTTGCGTTGGTGGTGTACGTTTTTGCGTCGGCGATGTACCGTTAATGCAGCCCACGCGCGTACTGCTTGAAATGCTCGGCGCTGAGCGCATGCTGGAACAGGAAGCCCTGGTAGAGATGGCAGCCGGCATCCGACAGGAACTGCCGCTGCCCCGCCGTCTCGACCCCTTCGGCAATCACCTGCAATCCCAGGCTGTCGCCCAGCGCGATGATGGAGCGCACGATCGAGGCGTCGTTCTGGTCGGTCAGCACGTCGCGCATGAAGGAGTGGTCGATCTTGAGCTGGTCGAGCGGCAGCTTGCGCAGGTAGGCCAGCGACGAATATCCCGTGCCGAAGTCGTCCAGCGAAAAACTCAGGCCGCGGCGCTTGAGCGTGGCCATGGTGTGCGCGGTCTGGACGAAGTCGGTGATGACCAGGCTTTCGGTCAGTTCGAGTTTCAGGCCTGAGGGCTGCACGCCGCTGTGCTCGAAGATCGTCTGCAGCATCGGCACGAAATCGGGCTGGTTGAACTGGCGCGCGCTGACGTTGACCGACAGGGTCAGGCCGGCCGTCTCGGGCGCGCGCTGCCAGCGCGCCAGCTCGGCGCAGGCGGTGCGCAGCACCCATTTGCCGATCTCGACGATGATCCCGCTTTCTTCGGCGGCGCGGATAAACTCGGTCGGGTAGAGCACCCGGCCATTGGGCAGGCGCCAGCGCAGCAGCGCCTCGGCCCCGAGCACCCGGCCCGAGCGGTCGATTTGCGGCTGGTAATGCAGCACGAACTCGTTGTGCTGCAGCGCGCGCCGCAGGCTGCTTTCGAGCTCGGCGCGCGCCGACCAGGCGGCCTGTACCGCGGGATCGTGGAAGCGGAAGGTGTTGCGGCCCGCGGCCTTGGCCTGGTACATGGCGGCGTCGGCCTGGCGCAAGGTCGATTCCACCGTGTCGTGGACGCCGCACAGCGTGACCACGCCGATGCTGACCGACACCGCGTAATTCAGGTCGCCCAGCTGGAACGGCGCGGCCAGGGCCGCCACCACCTTGGCGGCGACGATCTCGGCCTGGTTCGCGGCCAGTTCGCGCGTGTCTTCCACCGGCTGGATCAGCACCACGAACTCGTCGCCGCCCAGGCGCGCCACCATGTCGGCCTCGCGTACGCAGTGCTCGAGGCGGCGCGCCACCGCCTGCAGCAGCTGGTCGCCGGCCGCGTGGCCCTGGCTGTCGTTGAGGAATTTGAAGTTGTCGAGGTCGCAGAACATCAGCGCGCCCCACTTGCGCGTGCGCGTGCTGGTGAGCAGGGCGCGGCGCAGGTGATCGAGCAGGTTGGCGCGGTTGGGCAGGTCGGTCAGGTGGTCGAAGAAGGCCAGGTGGAAGATCCTGGCTTCGCTGATCTTGCGCTCGCTGATGTCGGTGCCGATCACCAGGATCTTCTGGCAGGCGCCGAGCGTGTCGTCCGGGCCCAGCAGGGTCCAGCTGGTGTCGGTGTCCACCGTCGAGCCGTCGCGCCGGAGATGGGTCAGTTCGCCCGCCCACTCGCCCGACTCGAGCGTGTGCCTGAAGGCGGCCTCGTACAGTGCGGGCTTGTCGCACAACAGGTCGCAGAAGCGTTTGCCCAGCGCTTCATGGGCGCGCCAGCCATACAGGCGCTCGGCGCCATGGTTCCAGTAGCTGATGACGGAATGCATGTCCATCGCGATGATGGCGTCGCGCGCCCGTTGCAGGAACGAGGCCTGCTCCTGCACCTTGATGTCGGCCTTCTTCAGGCGCGTGAAGTCGCACAGGACGCCTTCGAGCATGCCGGGGGCGCCGCCCGAGAGGTTGAGCGAACCCTGCTCCCAGATCCAGCGCACGTCGCCGCTCGCGGTGTGGATCCGGTACGTCACCTGGTAGGCGCGGCCCTGGGCCAGCGCCAGGGCGACCGCGCCATCGACCATGGCGCGGTCTTCGGGAAAGATGATGGAGCCGAATGGCATACCGGGCCGCGCGGTGAAGGTGGCCGGCGAATAGCCGGTCAGCTTTTCGACGCCGTCGCTGATGAACTCGATGGTCCAGTCGGGGTCGTTATGACAGCGGTAGACTGCACCCGGCAAGTTCTTCAGCAGCAGGTCGAGCGATAGCGCGCCCGCCTGCTCGGGCAGGGAAGGGTCAAGCATGGGCTGCGTCATACTCATCTGCGCACTCATTTGTTCTCACACTCAAGAAGTAGAGACTGGCACGAGCTTCATGCGTCTTGCATTGATGGTAGCGTAAATATCCACGCACACAGAGTGGACGTGAGTCGGATAGCGCTAAAGATTGTCAAATGAGAACGGGATACCACGGAATGTGTCATATGTATGGATAGTTACCGCAACCACCTTCACAGTTGCATCCAAGGTGCATGGAACGTTCGTAGTATTTTCTTTTTAACAACCTGCGTGCTAGACTGCCCGGCCCTCATCCCGAGCGATTCCCTGACGTGACCCTGCGCCCAATTCTTGTCCTGCTCACTGCTGCCTGTGCTGCCTGCGTTACCGCTGGCGCCGCGCATGCCTCCAGCGAGCGCGAGGGCTTGCGCGCGCTGCGCATTGCCGCGCCCGAGGCGCCGGCCATCGACGGCGTGCTCGACGAGGCGGTGTGGCAGCGCGCGCCGCTGTACGACGACTTCCACAAGCACACGCCGCGCGACGGGCAGCCGGCCCGTGAGGGCTTGCGCACCACGGTGCAGCTGCTGGTCGACGATGGCGCGCTGGTGTTCGGCATCCGCGCCTGGGATCCGGCGCCCGAACGGCGCCGCGGCCAGCTGGCGCGGCGCGACAAGGTGGCCAACGACCAGGACTTCATCGGCATCTGGATCGACCCGGCCGGCCATGGCCGCTCGGCCCAGTTCGTGCGCATCAATACCCTGGGCGTGGTCAGCGACGGCATGCACCGCGCCGACGACGACGAGTCCGACCTGGGCCCTGACTTTCCGGTCGAGACCGCCGTCAAGATCCTCCCCGACGGCTACAGCATGGAAGTGCGCTGGCCACTGTCGAATCTACGGTTCCCGTACGCGGACGGACGCAGCTGGCGCATGATGGTCGAGCGCAGCGTCCCGCACGCCCAGGGCACGCTGCTGGTGTCGGCGCCGTTCCGGATCGACGCCCTCAGCCACCTGAGCTTCCTGCAGGAGATCGCGGGCATGGACGCCACCGTGGAAACGGTGCGCGACCGCGGCTTCGTCGAGCTGCGTCCCGAGCTGACGGTGCGCAGCGAACGCGCGGCGACGCCTGGCCAGCGCGTGCGTGGCCAACGCGCCGAGCTGGGCCTGGAGATCAATGCCCGCCCGCGCGCCGACTGGGTGTTCAACGCCACCATCAATCCCGATTTTTCCCAGGTCGAGATCGACGAGCCGGTGGCGCAGGGCGCCAGCAATGTGGCGCTCAGCCTGCCCGAGAAGCGCGGCTTTTTCCTGGAGAGCGCCGACGTGCTGGGCCTGCCTCTGCCGGCCTTCTATTCGCGCACCGTGAACGACCCTGAATACGGCCTGCGCGCGACCTGGCGCGGCGCGCACATGGACGCCACCGCGATGAGCCTGCGCGACGAGCCGGGCGGCCTGGTGCTGCGCGGGCGGCCATATGAAACGCTGGAATATGCGCAGACCCAGCGCACAATGGCCAGCCTGGCGCGCGCCCGCTGGCACCAGGAAGGCCTGCTGCTGGGCGCCTTCGTCTCGCAGCGCGACTACCACCGCTTCGGCAGCAACGAGGTGCTGGGCGTCGATGCACAATGGCGTGGCGAGACCGACGGCGGCGTCCAGCACCAGCTGTCCGGGGTAGCGATGGCGTCGCGCACGACGGCCGGCTTCATCGACAATGACTTGCCGGCGCAGGTGGACAAGCGCTCCGGCGGCTACCTGTGGGGCAAGTACCTGCACAAGACCGCGCGCTGGTGGCACGAGGCCGAGGTGGAAACGATCGCGCCGGGCTTCGTGAACGACAACGGCTTCGTGCCGCAGGCCGGCATCGCCCGCATCACGGGATCGATGAACCGCATCCTCGGTCCGCAATCGCTGGGCTCGCTCGAGTTGTACGAATTCGAGACCTATCTGATCGTGCACGAGATGCGCACGCTGGCCGATAGCCTCAGTGGCCAGCGCGGTGGCGAGACGGTCGAGCGCAAGCTGCGTCCCGGCGTGTGGATGGCCGCGCCGTTGCAGACTGGCCTGTGGGTCGAACTGGGCTTCGACCGCCAGCGCGCGGGGCCGGGCGGGCGTCTGCAGGATACCCGGGTGGTCAACTTCGGCGTCGAAACGACCCCGGCGCCGTGGGTCTCGAAGATCGCGATGGAAGTCGCGCTCGGGCGCCAGCTCGACGTCGATGCCGACCGCGTGGGGCCGGGCGGCCAGGTGATCCTGGACGTGGGGCTGCGCTTTCCCTTGAGGCGCGGCTGGTCGCTCGAGCTGGACCACCACGTGAACCGTTCCTGGGTGCAGGGCACGCTGGGCCAGCCGGCGTTCTCGGATACCGCCTGGCGCTGGCTGGCGATGCTGCATTTCAGCTCGCGCGATTCGCTGCGCCTCTTGGCCCAGAACACCTGGGCCGCGCGGCGCGACGATGGCGTAACCCAGCTCGAGGCGTGGAACGATCGCCAGATCCACCGCTCGCTGCTGTATCGCTACCAGTGGCGGGTGGGACGGACAGTCTCGCTGGGTGTTGTCGACGACAAGCTGCCGCTGGTGGATGAGAAGAGCAGGTCGCTGACGTTCAAGCTGCAGTGGGAAGTGTGAGCCTGCAAAGCACTGCCCACGACGACGCCCGCACGGCGTGAGTGCATAAAGGCTTACTTTAGTAACAATCATCGGCTAGACTGCACTGTCATTCTCGAGTCTAAAAAAGATGAACACAGGCAAGCCACCGGTTGTTGAAGCCAACGAGACCCCGGCACGACCGGCCCGCAGCCATCTGGATTTTCCCATTGTCGGCATCGGCGCATCGGCAGGTGGGCTACCGGCGCTGCTGAGGCTGTTCGGCGCCATGCCGGAACAGCACGGCATGGCTTTCGTCGTCATCCTGCACCTGTCGCCGGAGCATGGCAGTGCGGCCGATGCGATCCTGCAGCGGGCGACGACGATGCCCGTGCACCAGGTGACTGAGCGGATGCCGATCCAGGCGGGCCACGTCTACGTGATCGCTCCGAACCAGCAACTGTCGATGGACGATGGCCACCTCGACGTGACAGCGCTCGAGCGGCCGCGCGGCAAGCACACCGCGATCGATGTCTTCTTCCGCACGCTGGCCGAGGCGCATGAGCGCTGCGCCATCGCCGTGGTCCTGTCCGGAACGGGGTCGGATGGCTCGGTCGGCCTTGGGCGGATCAAGGAACTCGGTGGCGTGACGCTGGCGCAAGACCCCGCCGATTGCGAGCACGAGGGCATGGCGGTCGCAGCCATCGCCACCGGCATGGTCGACGTCGTGTTGCCGGCGCATGAGCTGGCCGCCAAACTGGTCGACCTGTGGCAGACCTCGCGCAACCTGCAGCTGCCTTCGGCGGCAATCGAAGCCGAGCCGGAATCCGCCGACGGCAGTGAACGCGCCAACAGTGCCGATGCCCGGGACGTGGAAGCCCTGCAGCGCATCATCACGATGCTGTGCGCCGATACCGGCCACGACTTCCGGCATTACAAGCGCGCCACGGTGCTGCGCCGCATCGAGCGTCGCCTCCTGGTCAAGGGTGTGGTCTCGCTGTCGGCCTACGCCGAGCTGCTGGAACGCGAGTCGATGGAATTCCAGCTGCTGCTCAAGGACCTCCTGATCAGCGTGACGGCGTTCTTCCGCGACCGCGAGTCCTTCGAGGCGCTGGAGCAGACGGTGTTCCCTGACCTGTTCCGCAACAAGCTGCCGGGCCAGCAGATCCGGGTCTGGGTCGCCGCCTGCGCCACCGGACAGGAAGCGTATTCAGTCGCCATGCTGCTGGCAGAACATGCGGCAACCCTGCCCAAGCCGGCCGAGGTGCAGTTGTTCGCGTCCGATATCGACGAACATGCGATTTCCGTCGCCCGCGCCGGCATCTATCCCAGCGCCATCGCGATGGACGTGCCGTCGATTAAGCTGCGCCAGTTCTTCACGAAAGAAGACGGCCGCTACCGCATCCGCAAGTCGGTGCGCGACCGCATCCTGTTCGCCTCGCACAATCTGCTGCGCGACCCCCCGTTCTCGCGGCTGGACATGATCTCGTGCCGCAACGTGCTGATCTACCTGAACCGCGAAGCCCAGTTGCGCGTGCTGGAGAAATTCCATGCGGCCCTGAATCCGGACGGCTTCCTGTTCCTGGGTTCGTCCGAATCGGCGGACGCCGCGTCCGAGTTCTTCCTGCCCTTCGACAAGAAGAACCGGATCTATCGCGCCCGCACCCTGTCGCGCACCGCCCGCTACCTGCCGGCGCTGGCCAGCCCGTTGCCGCACCGCCTGCCGGAGCCGGTGCATGCCGGCTTGCCGCTACGGCCCCAGTTTTCGTATGGCGAGGTGCACCAGCGCGCGCTGTCCAAGTTCGCGCCGCCAAGCCTGATCGTCGACCGCGATTCGGACATTGTCCACATGTCCGACAGCGCCGGCCGCTTCCTGCGCCACGTCGGCGGCGAACCGTCGCGCAATGTGATGGCGCTGGTGCTGCCGGAACTGCGGCTCGAACTGCGCATGGCGCTGTACCAGGCGCTCCAGTCCGGGAACAGCGTCGAGGCGCACCGGGTCATGATCAAGCGCGACGGCTCGACCTTCTTCGTCAACATGATCGTCCGTCCCTTCACCGACGAGGTCGCGGCAGCCGGCTTCGTCCTGATCCTGTTCGAGGAAATCGAAAGGACGATGAATCCGCAACCGGGCGAGATCGCGGTCGAACCGAAGGACCTGGTGCTGAACCAGCTCGAAGCGGAATTGCAGCGCAATAAACAAAAGCTGCAGGAAACGATCGAGCATGCCGAGGTCTCGAACGAAGAGCACCGCGCCTCCAACGAGGAATTGCAGGCCATCAACGAAGAGCTGCGTTCGGCGACCGAGGAACTCGAAACCAGCAAGGAAGAGCTGCAGTCGGTGAACGAGGAACTGGTCACCGTCAACTACGAACTCAAGGTCAAGGTAGAAGAGACCGGCAAGGCCAACGACGACCTGAACAACCTGATCGCGTCCACCGACATCGCCACGATCTTCGTCGACCGGGCGGTGTGCATCAAGCGCTTTACGCCGCGCGCGGCCGATATCTTCTCGATCATCGCGACCGATATCGGACGCTCGCTGCTCGACATCACGCACCGGCTCGAATACGGCCAGCTGGCCGACGACGTGTCGTCCACCTTCGACACCCTGCATCCGGTCGAGCGCGAGCTGCGCAGCAACGACGGCCGCTATTACCTCATGCGCCTGTTGCCTTACCGCACGACGGAAGACAAGATCGAAGGCGCCGTGATGACCTTCATCGACATCAGCCGCCGGCGCGAAGCCGAAGCCAAGGCCCGCATCGGCGAGGAGTGGATGCGGCTGGTGGCCGACAGCACCGACGACTACGCGATCATCACCACCGACCAGCAAGGGCTGGTCACGGCCTGGAACAAGGGGGCGGAACGCAATTTCGGCTACGCCGAACAGGAGATGCTGGGCGCCAGCATCGATCGCCTGTACTTGCCGGAAGACCGGCTGGCGGGCGTGCCCGACGGCGAGCGGCGCGGCGTGCGCGCCAGCGGCCGCGCCGAGGACGAGCGCTGGTACCTGCGCAAGGACGGCAGCCGCTTCTTCTGCACCGGCGTCACGATGGTATTGCACAACGGCGACTTCGAAGGCTACGCCAAGATCATGCGCGACCAGACCTCGCGCGCGCACTATGACGAGCAGCGCGAGGTGGCGATGTCGCGCGAGCAGACCGGCCGTACGGATGCCGAGTCGGCCAATGCCATGAAGGACGAGTTCATGGCCGTGATGTCGCACGAGCTGCGCCATCCGCTCAACATCATCTACATCAATGCCGAACTGCTGGGCCGTCTTCCGGACGTGCGCCAGTGCGCGCCGGCGCTGCGCTCGGCCACGATCATCCGCGAATCGGTGACCGCCCAGGCCAAGATCATCGAAGACCTGATGGACATCTCGCGCGTGGCCACCGGCAAGCTGGCGCTCTCGCTCCAGGACGTCGACCTGGCCACGATCGCGGACAAGCTGGTGGACGTGATGCGCAGCGACCCGGCGGTGAACAACCTTCAGCTCCAGTTCGTTCCCTATGACCAGCCGGTCATCGTGGAGGTCGATCCGGTGCGGATCGAGCAGGTGATCCTCAACCTGCTCACCAATGCGGTCAAGTTCACGCCTGCCGGCGGCACGGTGCGGGTGGTCCTGGGCGTCGAGAATGGCCAGGCGCGCCTGGAAGTGAGCGATACCGGCGCCGGCATTTCGGAAGAAGCCTTGCCGCGCGTATTCGAGATGTACGGACAGGGCACGGCGACCGCCGTGCGCAACAAGCCGGGCTTGGGGATCGGCCTGGCGCTGGTGCGCCAGATTACCGAGCTGCATGGCGGCACGGTCGAGGTCAGCTCGCCCGGCGTCGGCCAGGGCAGTACCTTCACGCTGTGCCTGCCGTTGGCGCTGGCGCCACAGCAGCTGGACGACGACGCCACTCTTGCCTTGCCGAATCTTGCCGGGCGCCGGCTGCTGTTGGTGGACGATTCGGAAGACACCGCATCGGTCTTCAAGATGCTGCTCGAACTCGAGGGCGCCGAGGTCGAGGTGGCCGTGACCGGCCGCCAGGGACTGCAGTTACTCGCAGAAATGCAGTTCGACGCCGTCATCTCGGATATCTCGATGCCCGACATGGATGGGTACGCGTTCATCGAGGCGATCCGGAGCACGCCTGGCCTGCAGCATCTGCCGGTGATCGCCGCGAGCGGCCTGGGTCCGGAGCAACATGGAAAGCCCGATGGTGGTGCGGGCTTTTCCGCCTGGCTGACCAAGCCGGTGCCGGTCGAAGTGCTGAGCGAAACAATCCACGCGCTGTGCGCGCCGGCCAGCCACCAGGGAGAATGACGCGCGGCCCTGTGCGCCAGCGCACCGACTTCAGCCTCAAGACGGATCATTGTCAGAGCATGAAAACGCCCCCGATCCCCGCCCGCGACATCGTCGTCATCGGCACCTCCACCGGAGGAGTCGAGGCGCTGCGCCAGCTCGTTGCCGGGCTACCATCCGGCTTCACGCCCGCGGTGCTGATCGTCATGCACATCGGGATGCACGACAGCATCCTGCCCTCGCTGCTAGCGCGCACTTCGGTGCTGCCGGTACGGCAGGCGCGTCATGGCGACCTGGTCGAGGCGGGGCGGATCCTGATAGCGCCGCCCGACTTCCACCTGACCGTCATGCGCGACGGCGGGCAGTGCAGCGTGGTGCTGGCCAGGACCGCGAAAGAAAACCACACGCGCCCGGCGATCGACCCCTTGTTCCGCGCCGCCGCGGCAGCATTCGGCGCGCGCGCCATCGGCGTGATCCTGACGGGCGCACTGGACGACGGCACCGCCGGCCTGGCCGCCATCAAGGCCTGCGGCGGCGCAGCGGTCGTGCAGGATCCGTCCGAAGCGCTGGCGCCGGACATGCCGTCCAGCGCGATCGACAACGTCGCCATCGACCACGTGCTCAAGCTGGATGAAATCCCGTCGGCGCTGTTGCGCCTGGCAGAAGCGAATGCGCAAGGCGCCCCGGCGGCGGGCGCCGCGCGGGAGGTGCCGCAATGGGTGGAGGCAGAAAACAGTTTTGGCATGGAAGGAGTGGAAATGCATCGTCTGGAAGCACTTGCGAAACCTTCGACTTTTACCTGCCCCGAATGTCATGGCACCTTGTGGGAGCTGAACGACCAGCAGCCGCGGCGTTTTCGCTGCCACACCGGCCATGCCTATACGGAGCGCAACCTGATTGCGCTGCAGGGCGAGCTGGTTGAGGATTCGATCTGGGGCGCGGTGCGCGCGCTGCAGGAAAACGAAATGCTGCTGCGCCGGATGTCCGAAGACGCGCTGCGCAACAAGAATATCGCGACCTCGCTCGACTACAGTGCCCAGGCCAGGCAGGCACAGCGCAACGCCGAGGTGCTGCGTGGGCTGATCACCTCGCAGGCCGATGAAAAAACCTGAAGTTGCCTGGTCGACGACGATCAGTGACGCCGCGCCATGCGCCCCGGTGATATGCTCACATCATGACTACTGATTCCGATATCGAACTGTCTGGCGCCTTCCAGGCCAAGGACTCCCAGGGCCGTACCCTCGACGTGAAGAACATCACCATCTTCGACGAGGGCTACGGGATCATCGACGTGTACGTGAATTTCGCGGCCAAGCTCGAACCCGGCGCCTACAAGGACACGGTCCTGGTGCGCCAGATCATCGAGCGCCTGCGCGCGGTCGGCTACAAGGGCCCCGATTTCAGCCACAGCGATCCGGGCCTGCAAGAGAGCCGCCTGATCGTGCTCGAGGCGCCCGAGGAATTCGCGGCCTTCGCCAAGAGCCGCGGCTGGAAGAACCTGGCTGAAGACTTCGACGAATAATCGTCGCGGGTTTGCGCGATGCTCGCCGCATTACGAGAGCTGATGCATCCCCCTGCCGGCATGGCCTTCGACTTCAGCGAGCCGGCCGGCGAGGCGGCGCTGTCGCCGCATGACGGCATCTCGTGGCAGCTGTTCGCCAATCCCGTGTCGCTGTTCATCGGCGGGGTGGCGGCGGTGCTGCTCGAATTGGCCGAGCCATCGGTGCGCTCCGGTGTGTGGGACCACAGCAGCTTCCAGCGCGACCCGGGCATGCGCCTGCGCCGCACCGGCTTCGCGGCGATGATGACAGTCTATGGCCCGCGCTCGCAGGCCGAAAAAATGATCGCGCACGTGGTGCGCATGCATGAGCGGGTCAAGGGCCTCACGCCCGGCGGCGTCGCCTACCACGCCAACGACCAGCGCCTGCTCGACTGGGTGCAGGCGACCGCCTCGTTCGGGTTTACCGAGGCCTACCACCATTACGTGCGCACTCTGTCTGCCCAGGAGAAGGACGCCGCCTTTGCCGAAGCCGGGCCGGCCGCGCGCCTGTATGGCGCGCTGGGTGCGCCGCGCTCATGGCTGGAGTGGGAGGTATTGCTGGCGCAGACCGCCCCGGGCCTGGAAGGGTCAAGAATCCTCGCGGACTTCATGCGGATCGTGGGCGGGGCGCCCATCCTGCCGGCGCCATTGCGGCCGCTGCAGCGGCTGCTGGTGCGCGCCGCGGTGGAGATCACGCCCGCGCCGGTGCGCTCCCTGCCTCAGCTGCGCGGGCGGGGCCTGCGCTTCGGTGAAGCGGCGCTGGTGCGCGCGATGGCGCGCGGCTCCGTGCTGATGCCGCTGGGCGACACGCCGCAGGCCCAGGCCGCGCGGCGCGTCGCCCGACCTTGATCAGAACGCGGCGATGCCGGTCTGGGCGCGGCCCAGGATCAGGGCGTGGATGTCGTGCGTACCTTCATAGGTGTTGACCACCTCGAGGTTGACCATGTGGCGGATGATGCCGAACTCGTCCGAGATGCCGTTACCGCCCAGCATGTCGCGCGCGACGCGGGCGATGTCGAGCGACTTGCCGCACGAGTTACGCTTCATGATCGAGGTGATCTCGACCGCCGCTGTGCCTTCGTCCTTCATGCGGCCCAGGCGCAGGCAGCCCTGCAGGCCGAGGGTGATCTCGGTCTGCATGTCGGCCAGCTTCTTCTGCACCAGCTGGTTTGCCGCCAGCGGCTTGCCGAACTGGGTGCGGTCCATGGTGTACTGGCGCGCGGTGTGCCAGCAGTCTTCGGCCGCGCCGAGCGCGCCCCAGGCGATGCCGTAGCGCGCCGAGTTCAGGCAGGTGAACGGGCCCTTCAGGCCGCGCACTTCCGGGAAGGCGTTTTCTTCGGGGCAGAACACCTCGTCCATGACGATTTCGCCGGTGACCGAGGCGCGCAGGCCGAACTTGCCGTGGATCGCGGGAGCCGAAAGACCTTTCCAGCCCTTTTCGAGCACGAAGCCGCGGATCGCGCCTTCATCATCCTTGGCCCACACCACGAACACGTCGGCCACCGGCGAGTTGGTGATCCACATCTTGCTGCCGGTGAGGCTGTAACCGCCGTCGACCTTGCGCGCGCGGGTGACCATCGAGGCCGGGTCCGAGCCGTGGTTGGGCTCGGTCAGGCCGAAGCAGCCGATCCATTCGCCGGTGGCCAGCTTCGGCAGGTATTTCTGGCGCGTTTCTTCATTGCCGAATTCGTAAATCGGCACCATGACCAGCGAGGATTGCACGCTCATCATCGAGCGGTAGCCGGAGTCGACCCGCTCGACTTCGCGTGCGATCAGGCCGTAGGCGACATAGTTGAGGGCCGGGCCGCCGTACTGCTCGGGGATGGTCGGGCCCAGGAGGCCCAGGTCGCCCATTTCGCGGAAGATCGAAACGTCCATCGACTCGTGACGGAAAGCCTCGAGCACGCGCGGCTTGAGCTTGTCCTGGCAGTAAGCGGCGGCGGCGTCGCGCACCATGCGCTCGTCGTCAGTCAGCTGGCTGTTCAGCAGCAGCGGGTCATCCCAATGAAAGGAAGCTTTTTTGGACGAGTCGGTACGGGTCATGGAAAATCCTGTCTCTGGTTTCTAGTTCGGTCGGTAGCGCGCGTGGCGCACCTGACCATTATAGAAACGAGCCGCAGCCGTATCTTTTGAAACTGCGACAGGAATTTCTATTTTTGACCGGCCGTGCTGCCGAACTTGCCGCCGTGGAAGATCAGCGCCGATTGCGGATGGACCTGGCATTGCTCGACCTCGCCGACGAAGATGACGTGGTCGCCTTCGGGATAGCGGCTGCGGTTGTGGCATTCGAACCATGCCGACACGCCTTTCAGGATCGGCAGGCCGGTGCGCGACAGTTCGTACTCGACACCGTCGAACGGGTTCTCGCTGCGGCGCGAGAAGCGCAGGGCCAGTTCTTCCTGGCCGGCGGACAGCACATTGATGACGTAATGCGAGTTGCCGCTGAAGATGGGCAGGCTGTTGGCGCCGGCGCCCAGGCTCCACAAGACCAGGGGCGGATCGAGCGAGACCGAGTTGAACGAGCTGGCGGTCAGGCCGCGGAAGCTGCCGTCGGCCAGGCGCGTGGTAATGACGGTCACGCCGGTCGCGAATTGGGACAGGGCGTGACGGAAATGTGTTGTATCGAAGCCGCGCGTCGTGGCGCGGGCGGAAAGTGTATTCATGCGGTTCCTGAACGTTGGCGCTCATTATGCCATCGTCGGGGGAGACCTTGCCGCGCAGCGCCTCGCGACCGGACGTGTGTGTCGGCAGTTCAATGCAGAACGAGGCACTTTGCGCTACATTAAAGATATCTAATCTAACAAATGCCAAGGTGAACTATGAGTGAGCAAAAAGCAACCGAAGTGGCCATCCTGGGCGGCGGATGCTTCTGGTGCACGGAAGCGGTTTACCTCGAGGCGCGCGGCATCACCCGCGTGGAATCCGGCTATATGGGCGGCCAGGTCGACAACCCGAGTTACGAGGCGGTGTGCGCCGGCACTACCGGCCACGCCGAGGTGGTGCGCCTGGAATTCGATCCTGCCGTGATCGGCTATCGCGACATCCTCGAGATCTTCTTCACCATCCACGATCCGACCACGCTGAACCGCCAGGGCAACGACGTCGGCACGCAGTATCGCTCGGTGATCTTTACCACCTCGCCCGAACAGGCCGAGGTCGCGCACAAGGTGATCGGCGAGATGGCCCTGGTGTGGGACGCGCCGATCGTTACTGAAGTCAAGCCGCAGGAAACCTGGTACAAGGCCGAGGACTATCACCAGAACTACTTCGCCCAGCACCCGCTGCAGGGGTATTGCGCTTTTGTGGTGGAGCCGAAGGTGACCAAGTTCCGCAAGACGTTTACGGATCGGTTGAAGGCGTAATCGGTTGAAGGCGTAATCAGTTAGCTTCGATCGTCGCCCGCTCCAGCACCACGTCGTTCCCGCGGAGGCGGGGACCCAAGTCCTATGTGCTGCCGGCATTGTCAAACATAGCGTCAGTGCATGCAACTTGGGTCCCCGCCTTCGCGGGGACGACGTGCCTGGGTCGCGTAAAGAATACGCGTTATCGATCGACGTTAAGCATACATATACCTCCTCGACCACGGCAACTGCCCCACATCGCTCCCCGCCTTCCCACACAGGATCTGGTACAAACTGATCCTGTCATGCGCAAAAGCGTAGGCGCAGCCGGCTAGGTAGACGTGCCAGATACGGAAGCGTTTTGGGTCAGTCAATGTACGGATATGGGCCGCATTGCTCTCGAAATTGTCGGTCCACAGCGCGCAGGTATGGGCGTAGTGGCGGCGCAGGTTTTCCACGTCGCGCACTTCCAGCCCGCCCTCCTGCATCGCCCGCACCACCGTCGCCAGGTGCGCCAGTTCTCCCTGCGGGAACACGTATTCGTCGATGAACTGGCCGCCGCCGTAGGGCGTCGCGCCATTGTCGGGGGAGGTGGTGGTGATCCCGTGGTTCATCGCCACGCCGCCAGGGGCCAGCAGGCCGGCCACCCGTGCAAAATAATCCTTCAGGTGCTGCACGCCGACGTGCTCGAACATGCCGACGCTGGTGATGCGCTCGAAGTGGCCGTCGACGTCGCGGTAGTCCTGGATCCGGATCTCGATGCGGTCCTGCAGCCCGGCTTTCGCCACCCGTTCGCGCGCCAGCGCGGCCTGGTTCTCTGACAGCGTGATGCCCACGCAGCGCGCGCCGAATATCTCCGCCGCGCGCAGCACCAGCGCGCCCCAGCCGCAGCCGATGTCGAGCAGGGTCTGGCCGGGACGCAGGTCGATCTTGCGCAGGATGTGGTCGATCTTCCTGGTTTGCGCGGTAGCGAGGTCTTCGTCGCCCGCCTCGAAGTAGGCGCAGGAATACACCATGCCGGGATCGAGCCAGGCGGCGTAGAACTCGTTGGAGACGTCGTAGTGGTAGCGAATCGCGTCGCGGTCGGATTCGCGCGTGTGGCTGGACTTGAGGCGCAGCGCATCGCCCAGGCGGCAGCGCCTGTCGTTGGCGCTGGCCGCGCCAGACGCCGCCAGCGCATTGCCGACCGCGATGATGTCGGCCGCGCGGCCCATCACCTCGATCGCGCCTTCGACGTAGGCGCGGCCCAGGCTGTACAGGGAAGGGGAGCGCAGGTAGCGCAGCGCAGTGGGGCCGGGGATGCGGATCGTGACCCGCGGCGGGTCTGGCGACAGGTCGATGCGTTCACCGTTCCACAGCTCCACGCGCAGTGGCAACGATAACTTTGGCGACAGCGGCAACTTGCCGCGCAGGCCAGCCTGCAAGGCCGACAGCTTGATCTGATCGAACACGGTCCACCCCTTTTGGAAAGGCGTAGCCGGCCGCGGCTCCTGGCCGGTTACGGTTGCAAACGCTGGCGCGTCCAGCTGCCGTCTTCCTGCCGCTCGTAGACGATACGGTCATGGAAGCGCGAGCGCCGGCCTTGCCAGAATTCGATGCGTTCGGGGATCAGGCGGAAGCCGCCCCAGTTGTCGGGACGCGCCGGATCCTCGCCGGCCCCCTGCGCCACGACGTCGTAGTTCTGTTCGAGCTGCGCGCGGCTGGCGATCGGCGTGCTTTGCGCGGATGCGATCGCCGAGAGCCGGCTCTTGAGGGGACGGCTGCGGAAATAACGGTCGCTTTCTTCCGGCGCAGTCCGCTCCACACGTCCTTCGATACGTACCTGGCGTTCGAGTTCGCTCCAGAAGAACAGCAATGCAGCGTAGCTGTTGTCGCGCAAATCCGCGCCCTTCTTGCTGTCGTAATTGGTGTACCACGAGAAGCCGCGCGCATCGAATTGCTTGACCAGCACGATGCGCGAGCTGGGACGGCCGTTGGCGGCCACGGTGGACAGCGACATCGCATTCGGTTCGTTCACCTCGGCCTTCAGGGCCTGCTCGAACCAGGCCGTGAACTGGGCGATCGGGTCGTCCGTCACGTCGGCTTCGTCGAGGCTGGCCTGGCCGTAGTCCTTGCGCAGGTCGGCCACGGCCTGGCCCAAGGCCGGCGGCAGCACGGCGCCAGGCACCGCGATGCCGCGGCGCAGCTGCATGGCCTGGCCCAGGCGCGCCATCTGCTCGGGCGAGAACAGGCGCATTGCCATCGGCGCCATGGTGCTTTCCTCGCGCTCCATATGGGCGGTATAGCTGGCCACGAAGCGGCGCACCGCGCTGTCCGACAGGGCCGTGCCGCTACCCTCGGCGATCGCGGTCAGCTGTTCGTGCAGGTCTTGCCACAGCGCATCCATATCCTTGTGGTCTTGCAGGATGGTCGGGGCCAGCGCCTGCAGGGTGGCGGCGTCTTCGCCTTGCGCGGTGGCGCGCAGCATCGGGATCAGGTCCTGTTCTTCGTCGTCATGGTGCAGGTGGGCCGCCTTCTCGAAGTAGCGCAGCACCGCGCCCGCGGCCTGGCGCGCCTCTTCGTCGGCGCCGTGTTGCGGCAGGTGGTCCAGCAGCTTTTCCAGGGTCGCGAGCTGTTTGCGGATGCGTCCGTGGCAGTGCTTGAGCACGGCGATCGGCTGGTTGAAATCGGGGGCGGCGTCGTGCAGGAGGGAGCTCATGGCGTTCCAGTAGCATTTTGGTGACAGGCAAAATATTGCGCATCACTATTTGGTTATCTAAGAGGTATTTTAGTGCAGATGCGAAAGGTCCGTCCGCTACAATATCGGGATGAACCAGATCAACTCTCAGCTCTTTTC
>Ga0265780_10004963_pt1 | contig 17005 bp, 10 predicted proteins | sample P1T30metagenome_FD_192432 | JGI IMG/M metagenome (GOLD analysis project Ga0265780, IMG submission 192432) | Plant litter microbial communities from East Loma Ridge, Irvine, California - P1 T30 | ecosystem: Environmental > Terrestrial > Plant litter > Unclassified | place: USA: California... | reverse complement strand
TGCGCGAGCAGGCGAACCAGACCGGCTATGCGCGCCTGGTGGCGGACAGCGATGGCGTGGTCACCGGCATCGACGCCGAGGTCGGCCAGGTGGTGCAGGCCGGTACCCCGGTGGTACGGGTCGCGCGCACCGACGAAAAGGAAGTCGTGATCGGCGTGCCGGAAGACCAGGTGGCCGAAGTGCAGGCCGGCGCCGGGGTCAAGGTGAAGCTGTGGGCCGATCCGGACAGCGCCATTCCCGGTCGCATCCGCGAGATCGCGCCGGCGGCCGATCCGGCCACCCGCACCTATGCCGTCAAGGTGGCGCTGCCGGCGCGCGACGATATCCGCCTGGGCATGACCGCCGTGGTCGAGCTGGCGCGCGCCGGCGGCGGCAACGGTAGCGGTAGCGGCATCCGCGTGCCGCTGACGGCGCTGGTACAGAACAAGGGGGCGAGCGCCGTCTGGCTGGTGGAGCGGGGCGCGGTGCGGCTGGTGCCGGTGACGGTCGGCGGCGTGTCCGGCAACGAGGTGGTGCTAGCCGGCGGCGTGGCGCCGGGCCAGACCGTGGTCACGGCCGGCGTCAACCTGCTCAAGGGCGGCCAGAAGGTCAAGATCCTCACGGCGGACGTGGCGCGCCGCGCCGACGCCGAGCTTGAAGCGATCGGCGCGGCGCCGCCCGCCGGCGGGGCGGGCCGATGAGGCATTTCAACCTGTCGCGCTGGGCGCTCGAGAACATCGCGCTGACGCGCTACCTGATCGCCGTGCTGCTCATCGGCGGCATCTTCAGCTACGGCCAGCTCGGCCAGGACGAGGATCCGCCCTTCACCTTCCGCATCATGGTCGTCACCGCCTACTGGCCCGGCGCCACCGGCGTGCAGATGGCCCAGCAGGTGGCCGACAAGCTCGAACGCAAGCTGCAGGAAACGCCCTATGTGGACAAGATCCGCAGCTTTTCCAAGCCGGGCGAGACCACCATCCTGATCGAGCTGCGCGAATCGACGCCGCCCAGGGAAGTGCCGCCGGCCTGGTACCAGGTGAGAAAGAAGATCGGCGACATCGCCGCCACCCTGCCGCAGGGCGTGGCCGGCCCCTTCTTCAACGACGAATTCGGCGACACCTACGGCTCGATCTTCGCGCTGTCCGGCGACGGCTTCACCTATGCCGAGATGCGCGACTACGCCGACTTCGTGCGCCAGCAGCTGCTGAAGGTGGCGCTGGTGGCCAAGGTCGAGGAGTTCGGGGTGCAGGACGAGAAGGTGAACATCCTGTTCTCGCAGCAGAAGTTCGCCCAGCTCGGCGTGCCCTTCGAGACCATCGTCAACCAGATCGCCACCCAGAACGGCATCGAGTCGGCCGGGGTGCTGGTCACCCCGCTGGAAAACCTGCAGGTGCGCGTGACCGGCGCTCTGAAGACGGCCAGGCAGCTCGAGGACCTGAGCCTGCGCGCCGGTTCGACCACTTTCCGCCTGGGTGACTTCGCCACCGTGCAGCGCGCCTACCAGGACCCGCCGCGCGACAAGATGCGCTTCAACGGCAAGGAGGTGATCGGCCTGGGCGTGTCGATGGAAAAGGGCGGCAACATCATCCAGCTCGGCCACGGGCTGGAGGCCGCGGTCAAGCGCATCCGCGCCCAGCTGCCCGTCGGCGTCGAACTGGAACGGGTGTCGAACCAGCCGGCCGCGGTCACGTCCTCGGTCGACGAGTTCATGCACACCCTGGTGGAAGCGGTGGTGATCGTGCTGCTGGTGTCCTTCGTCGCGCTCGGCCTGCATGGCAAGCCGCGCCTGCGCCTGGACGTGCGCCCCGGCCTGGTGGTGGCGCTGACCATTCCGCTGGTGCTGGCGATCACCTTCCTGTTCATGCACATCCTCGACATCTCGCTGCACAAGGTCTCGCTGGGCGCGCTGATCATCGCACTGGGCCTGCTGGTGGACGACGCCATCATCGCGGTCGAGATGATGGTGCGGAAGATGGAAGAGGGCATGAGCCGTTTTGATGCGGCCATCTTCGCCTACACCTCGACCGCCTTCCCGATGCTGACCGGGACCCTGATCACGGCCGCCGGCTTCCTGCCGATCGGGCTGGCGAAATCGACGGCCGGCGAATACACCTTCACGATGTTCTCGGTGAACGCGATCGCGCTGATCGTCTCCTGGGTGGTGGCGGTGAGCTTCACGCCCTACATCGGCTTCCTGCTGCTGAAAGTGAAGCCGCACGGGGAGGGAGGGCACCACGAGGTCTTCGACACCCCCGCCTACCGCCGCTTCCGGCGCCTGGTGGACCGCTGCGTCGAATGGCGCAAGACCACCATCGCCATCACCCTGCTGATCTTCGCGCTGGGCGTGTTCGGCTTCAAGTTCATCGAAAAGCAGTTCTTCCCGGATTCCAGCCGCCCCGAGCTGATGGTCGAGATGTGGCTGCCGGAAGGCGCCAGCTTCGCCGCCAGCGAGGCGCAGGCGAAGAAGTTCGAGCGCTTCGTGCGCGCCCAGCCGGAGCTCGACAGCGTGACCAGCTACGTCGGCAACGGCAGCCCGCGCTTCTACCTGCCGCTCGACCAGATCTTCCCGCAGTCGAACGTCTCGCAGTTCGTGGTGCTGCCCAAGACCCTGGCCCAGCGCGAGATCCTGCTGCACAAGATCGAGCGCGCCTTCCGCGACGACTTCCCCGAGGTGCGCGGGCGCGTCAGGCTGCTGCCGAACGGGCCGCCGGTGCCGTATCCGGTGCAGTTCCAGGTGGCCGGGCCGGACATCGGCCTGGTGCGCGGCCTGGCCGACCAGGTCAAGGAAATCCTGCGCGCCAACCCGAACGCGGTGGGCGTGAACGACAACTGGAACGAATCGGTGAAGGTGCTGCGCCTGGATCTCGACCAGGACAAGCTGCGCGCGCTGGGCGTGACCTCGCAGGCGGTGCGGCGCACGGTGGCGACGGTCCTGTCGGGCACCACCATCGGCCAGTTCCGCGAAAGCAACCGCCTGATCGACATCGTGGTGCGCCAGCCGCTCGACGAGCGCTCGACCATGTCGGTGCTGGCCAATACCAACGTGGCGACGGGCTCGGGGCGGCCGGTGCCGCTGGCGCAGCTGGCGCGCATCGAATTCGTGTGGGAGCCGGGCGTGGTGTGGCGCGAAGGGCGCGAGTGGGCGATCATGGTGCAGGCGGACGTCGTCGCCGGCATCCAGGGGCCGACGGTGTCGAACCAGGTCGGCCCCAGGCTGGACGCCCTGCGCGCGCAGCTTCCGGCCGGCTACCGCATCACGCTCGAAGGCGCGGCGGCCGACAGCTCGGAAGCCGAGGCCTCGATCACGGCCAACGTGCCGCTGGTGCTGTTCATCGTGTTCACGCTCCTGATGCTGCAGCTGCACAGCTTCTCGCGCGCGCTGCTGGTGTTCCTGACCGGCCCGCTGGGCGTGGCCGGCGCGGCGATGGCGCTGCTGCTGCTGAACCGTCCCTTCGGCTTCGTCGCCAACCTGGGTGTGATCGCGCTGTTCGGCATGATCATCCGGAATTCCGTGATCCTGGTCGACCAGATCGAGAAAGAGATCGCGCACGGCGCCCACCCCTGGGATGCGATCGTCGAGTCGGCGGTACGGCGCTGCCGCCCGATCCTGCTGACGGCGGCCGCCGCGGCACTGGCCATGATCCCACTGTCGCGCTCGGTCTTCTGGGGACCGATGGCGGTGGCGATCATGGGGGGCTTGCTGGTGGCGACGGCCTTGACCCTGTTGTTCCTGCCGGCCTTGTATGCGGCGTGGTTCCGGGTCAAGCGGCCGGGTGCGTGATGGCGGGCGTGCATGGCAGGCGCCCGTGCGCCATCGAGAATGCATGATGGATTGTCTAAATAGTTGAAATATCGCGAGAAAATGGCAGAGTATCGCGATAAATGCCGGAAAACGGCGGTGTTATGCCGCGCACCGATTAAAAATCGCCCCAGTCGTGTCAGAAAATCCAGTAAAATACCGTGTTGAAGTTGTAGCCCCTAAACAAGCGTCATGCAGGGCGGCCGGTTTCACCGTCGGGCGCCCTTTGTTTTTGTGGCAAGATGCAGCATCCTGAGCGAGGATGGCGAAATTGGTAGACGCACCAGGTTTAGGTCCTGACGCCAGCAATGGTGTGGGGGTTCGAGTCCCCCTCCTCGCACCACGAATAATTATTTTTTTGGACGATTTTTACAATGGCAACTGCAGTCGAAAACCTGGGTAAACTCGAGCGTCGCTTGACGATCTCTTTTCCGCTGAGCGACGTACGTACGGAAGTTGAAAAGCGCCTCAAGAAGCAGGCCAAGACCGCACGTGCACCGGGCTTCCGTCCGGGCAAAGTGCCGATGAAGATGGTCGCCGCCCAGTACGGCTACCAGATCGAATCCGACGTGCTGAACGATAAAGTTGGCCAGGCATTCAACGATGCCGCCAACGAAGCCCAGCTGCGCGTCGCAGGCATGCCGAAAATCGAACCGAAGTCGGAAGCCGACGAAGGCATGGTCGCTTTCGACGCCACCTTCGAGATCTATCCGGAAGTCGCGCTGCCCGAACTGTCGGGCATCGACGTCGACACCGTCAAGACCGAAGTCAGCGACGCTGAAATCGACAAGACCATCGACATCCTGCGCAAGCAGCGCGTCCACTACCACACCAAGGGCGAAGCCGGCGAACACGGCGATGGCGGTGAAGCCGTGGCCGCCAATGGCGACCGCGTGACCGTCGACTTCGTCGGCAAGATCGACGGCGTCGAATTCGACGGCGGCAAGGCCGAAGACTACGCCTTCGTGCTGGGCGAAGGCCGCATGCTGCCGGAATTCGAAGCCGCCACCGTCGGCCTGAAAGTCGGCGAAAGCAAGACCTTCCCGCTGCCTTTCCCTGAGGATTACCACGGCAAGGACGTGGCCGGCAAGACCGCCGAGTTCACCATCACCCTGAAGCAGCTGGAATGGGCGCACCTGCCGGAAGTCGACGGCGAATTCGCCAAGTCGCTGGGCATCGAAGACGGCAGCGTCGAGAAAATGCGCGAAGACATCAAGCTGAACCTGGAGCGCGAAGTCGGCGCCCGCATCAAGGCCCGCAACAAGGAAGCCGTGATGGACGCCCTGGTCAAGCACACCGAGATGGACGTGCCGAAAGTCATGATCGAGCAGGATTCGCAGCGCCTGGCCGAGCAGACCCGCCAGGACATGGCCCAGCGCGGCATGGACGTCAAGAGCCTGCCGTTCCCGGCCGACCTGTTCGCGACCAAGGCCGAGCGTCGCGTTCGCCTCGGTTTGATCCTGTCGCAACTGGTTGCAGACAATAACCTGCAAGCTACGTCGGACCAGGTGAAGGCGCAGATCGAAGAGTTCGCACAGAGCTACGAAGATCCGAAGGAAGTCCTGAAGTACTACTACAGCGACCGTCGTCGCCTGGGTGAAGTCGAAGCTCTTGTATTGGAAGAAAACGTCGTCAACTATGTGCTGGGTAAGGCAAAGGTGACGGCCAAGGACATCGCCTTTGACGAACTGATGGGCAGCACCGCGCAAGCGTAAGCTGTCCGAAGGGGGCCCGGTCCGCTTCCGGGCGGTGCCGGGTTCCGTTAACTCATGTTTAAAGGATATGACAGGTATGAATCGTAATCCGGCATTGGATACCCAAGCCCTCGGCCTCGTGCCGATGGTGATCGAGCAGAGCGGTCGCGGCGAGCGTGCCTACGACATCTACTCGCGCCTCCTGAAGGAGCGCGTGATTTTCATGGTCGGTCCTGTCAACGACCAGATGGCCAACCTCATCGTGGCCCAGCTGCTGTTCCTGGAGAGCGAGAATCCGGACAAGGATATCTCGCTGTACATTAACTCGCCGGGTGGTTCGGTGTCGGCTGGCCTCGCCATCTTCGACACCATGAACTTCATCAAGCCGGACGTGTCGACCCTGTGCACCGGCCTGGCCGCGTCGATGGGCGCCTTCCTGCTGGCGGCCGGCGCGAAGGGCAAGCGTTTCTCGCTGCCGAATTCGCGCGTGATGATCCACCAGCCGTCCGGCGGTTCGCAGGGCATGGCTTCGGACATCGAGATCCAGGCCAAGGAAATCCTGTACCTGCGCGAGCGCCTGGCGCGCATCATGGCCGACAACACCGGCCAGACCATCGAGCAGATCCACAAGGACACCGACCGCGACCGCTTCATGTCGGCGGAAGAGTCGGTCGAATATGGTCTGATCGACAGGGTCTTGACGAGCCGCGCATAAGCATCCGACCAGATGTTGGTTCTAAACGCCCGGACGCAACAGCGTCGCGGGCGTTTTGTTTTCAAATCGGGTAGCATGGAGATGTGCGCACTTGCTGCGCGCACTTGTTGCATACTTGTATTAGCGTTATATTCATAGCAATTCAACGAAAACCTGCCCCATGTCTGACAAAAAATCCTCCAGCGGCGAAAAACTCCTGTACTGCTCGTTCTGCGGCAAGAGCCAGCACGAGGTGAAGAAGCTCATCGCGGGACCGTCGGTATTCATCTGCGATGAATGCATCGACCTGTGCAATGACATCATCCGCGACGAGACCTCGAACGTCGAATCGGTGGCGGGCGCCAAGTCCGACCTGCCGACGCCGCACGAGATCGCCGAGCTGCTCGACCAGTACGTGATCGGCCAGCAGACGGCGAAACGCATCCTCTCGGTGGCGGTCTACAACCATTACAAGCGCCTGAAGCACATGGGCAAGAAGGATGAAGTCGAACTGACCAAGAGCAATATCCTGCTCGTCGGTCCGACCGGTTCCGGCAAGACCCTGCTGGCCCAGACCCTGGCGCGCATGCTCAACGTTCCCTTCGTGATCGCCGATGCGACCACGCTGACCGAAGCCGGCTATGTCGGCGAGGACGTCGAGAACATCATCCAGAAACTGTTGCAGAGCTGCAACTACGAAGTCGAGAAAGCCCAGCGCGGCATCGTCTACATCGACGAGATCGACAAGATCTCGCGCAAGTCGGACAATCCGTCGATCACCCGCGACGTCTCGGGCGAGGGCGTGCAGCAGGCGCTGCTGAAGCTCATCGAGGGCACCATGGCCTCGGTGCCGCCGCAGGGCGGGCGCAAGCATCCGAACCAGGACTTCGTGCAGATCGACACGACCAACATCCTGTTCATCTGCGGCGGCGCCTTCGACGGCCTCGACAAGGTGATCTCGAACCGTTCGGAAAAGAGCGGCATCGGCTTCGGCGCCAGCGTCAAGAGCCAGTCGCAGCGTTCGGTGTCCGACGTGCTGATGGAAGCGGAACCGGAAGACCTGATCAAGTTCGGCCTGATTCCCGAACTGGTCGGCCGCCTGCCGGTCGTCGCGACCCTGGCCGAGCTGACCGAGGACGCGCTGATCCAGATCCTGGTCGAGCCGAAGAACGCCCTGATCAAGCAGTATTCGAAGCTGCTCGACATGGAAGGCGCGGAACTCGAGATCCGTCCTGCCGGCCTGCACGCGATCGCCAAGAAGGCGCTGGCGCGCAAGACCGGTGCGCGCGGCCTGCGCTCGATTCTCGAGCATGCGCTGCTGGACGTGATGTACGAGCTGCCGAGCCAGCAGAACGTCGTGAAAGTCGTCATCGATGAAAATACGATCACGAATGGCGCGAAACCTTTGCTGATTTACAGCGATGCGGCCAAGGCTGCCGGCGAAAACTGATTATTTCCGGCCGCACACAGTACAAAGCCCTTGTCACTTGAGGTTGAGGCGTTACAATCAATCTCAACAAAGACTCGGGCTTCTGCCGAAAAGCCACTCGCGACCCTTGTTGCGACGTGGCTTTTTTAATTCAGCTAAAGTTTTTGTTGGAACGGCATTATTCGGAATACCAGAATATTTTTTCTTTTGGAAAATATTTATCCGGCCGGTCTTGTGTTTTACGGGGGTGCTCCCAACATCCTCAACACGCTTTCTATAAGGTATGCCATGACAACTTCTAAATTGACCGAGCAAATGACACTGCCCCTTTTGCCCTTGCGCGATGTGGTGGTGTTTCCGCATATGGTGATACCGCTGTTCGTCGGCCGCCCTAAATCGATCAAGGCACTCGAGGCCGCGATGGAACAGGGCAAGAGCATCATGCTTGCCGCCCAAAAAGCGGCCGCCAAGGACGAGCCTTCCGCCGCAGACATCTACGAGATCGGCTGCGTGGCGAATATTCTGCAAATGCTGAAACTGCCCGACGGTACCGTGAAGGTATTGGTCGAAGGCGCGCAGCGTGCCCGCATCAATAACATTACCGACGGTCCGAGCCATTTCATCGCCGAGCTGTCGCCGATCAATTCGGAAGTCGGCGACGATTCCGAAGTCGAGGCAATGCGCCGCGCGATCGTCCAGCAATTCGACCAGTACGTCAAACTCAACAAGAAAATCCCGCCCGAGATCCTGGCATCGCTGGCCGGTATCGACGACGCCGGCCGCCTGGCCGATACGGTCGCTGCCCACCTGCCGCTCAAGCTCGAGCAGAAACAGGTGATCCTCGAGATCTTCAACGTCGCCAAGCGCCTGGAGCACCTGCTCGGCCAGCTGGAAGGCGAACTGGATATCCTGCAGGTCGAAAAGCGCATCCGTGGCCGCGTCAAGCGCCAGATGGAGAAATCGCAGCGCGAGTACTACCTGAACGAACAGGTCAAGGCCATCCAGAAGGAACTGGGCGAAGGCGAAGACGGCGCCGACATCGAAGAACTCGAGAAGAAAGTCATCGCCGCCAAGATGCCGAAAGAGGCCATGGAAAAGGCCATGTCCGAGATCAAGAAGCTCAAGCTGATGTCGCCGATGTCGGCCGAAGCCACCGTCGTGCGTAACTATATCGACACCCTGATCGGCCTGCCGTGGCGCAAGAAGTCCAAGGTCACCATCGACCTGGAAAAGGCCCAGCAAGTGCTGGAAGCCGACCACTATGGCCTGGACAAGATCAAGGAACGCATCCTGGAATACCTCGCGGTGCAACAGCGCGTCGACAAGCTGAAGGCGCCGATCCTGTGCTTCGTCGGTCCTCCGGGCGTGGGCAAGACCTCGCTGGGTGAATCGATCGCCCGCGCAACCGGCCGCAAGTACGTGCGCATGGCGCTCGGCGGCGTGCGCGACGAAGCCGAGATCCGCGGTCACCGCCGCACCTATATCGGCTCGATGCCGGGCAAGGTGCTGCAGTCGCTGACCAAGGTCGGCGTGCGCAATCCGCTGTTCCTGCTGGACGAGATCGACAAGATGGGCGCGGACTTCCGCGGCGATCCGTCCTCGGCCCTGCTGGAAGTGCTGGACCCGGCGCAGAACCACACCTTCTCCGACCACTACGTCGAAGTCGACTTCGACCTGTCGGACGTGATGTTCGTCGCAACCTCTAACTCCTTCAACATCCCGCCGGCGCTGCTCGACCGGATGGAAGTGATCCGCCTGTCGGGCTACACCGAGGACGAGAAGACCAGCATCGCCCAGCGCTACCTGCTGCCGAAGCAGATCAAGGCCAACGGCCTGCGCGAGGAAGAGATCAAGGTCGAGGAAGGCGCGATCCGCGACATCATCCGCTACTACACCCGGGAAGCCGGTGTGCGTTCGGTCGAGCGCGAGATCTCGAAGATCTGCCGCAAGGTCGTCAAGATGCTGCTGCTGAAGAAGGACAACAAGCGCGTCATCGTGTCGTCCAAGAACCTGGATAAATTCCTGGGCGTGCGCCGCTACGACTTCGGCGTGGCCGAGAAGCAGAACCAGGTCGGCCAGGTGGCGGGTCTCGCATGGACCGAAGTCGGCGGCGACCTGCTGACCATCGAAGCCGTGCAGGTGCCGGGCAAGGGTGCCGTCATCCGCACCGGTACGCTGGGCGACGTGATGAAGGAATCGATCGAGGCGGCCCGCACCGTGGTGCGCAGCCGCGCCAATCGCCTGGGCATCAAGAACGAGGCCTTTGAAAAGACCGACATCCACGTCCACCTGCCGGAAGGTGCGACGCCGAAGGACGGTCCGTCCGCCGGTATCGGTTTGACGACCGCGCTGGTGTCGGTGTTCACCGGCATCCCGGTTCGCGCGGATGTCGCCATGACGGGCGAGATCACGCTGCGCGGCGAAGTCCTGCCGATCGGCGGCCTGAAGGAAAAACTGCTGGCGGCGCAGCGCGGCGGCATCAAGACCGTCTTGATCCCCGAGCAGAACGTGAAGGACCTGGCCGAGATTCCTGACAACGTCAAGAACAAGCTCGAGATCGTGCCGGTGCGCTGGATCGAGAAAGTGCTGGAAGTCGCACTGGAACGCCAGCCCGAACCGGTCGTCGAAGTGGCGCCGGTGCCGGTGGCGGCCGCTCCGGCAAGCGAAGGGCAGGGCGGCGTCGTCAAGCACTGAGTTCCAGCAGCAAAACAGTCGTACCGTCGTCCCTGCGCAGGCAGGGACCCGAGTCTTGCAAGCGTCATCGCGACGCAAGCGCCTTGGGTCCTTTTCTCCGCAGGGACGACGTTTTTGGGCCTCGTAATTTATCGAATTCACCGGTTTTTACGCACCGCTTTGCCCGGATTGCATCGTGCCAGCTTGACACAAGGCATTGGCGGCTTGTCTAATACGCGCTTGCGGTTTTTGCCCCCAGCCTGGCAAGCCGTGTCCAGAACGTATAAAGAGGGAAAAGAGTGAACAAAACTGAACTGATCGAAGAAATCGCGAAGTCCGCGGACCTGACCAAAGCTTCTGCCGCACGCGCCCTCGACGCGATGATCGACGCCGTAACCGCTACCCTGAAGAACAAGGACAGCGTGACCCTGGTCGGCTTCGGCACCTTCAGCGTGGGCGAACGCGCCGCGCGTACCGGCCGCGATCCGCGCACCAAGGAAGCCATCAAGATCAAGGCAGCGACCGTACCGAAATTTAAGGCTGGTAAAGCCTTGAAAGATGCAGTAAACTAATGCCTCGCTGCGTTGACACGCAGCAGTAGTAGCAGTATTTCGTGGAGCGGTAGTTCAGTTGGTTAGAATACCGGCCTGTCACGCCGGGGGTCGCGGGTTCGAGTCCCGTCCGCTCCGCCAACCGTAGTAGGGTGGAATGCGAAATACAAAAATCTGGAGCGGTAGTTCAGTTGGTTAGAATACCGGCCTGTCACGCCGGGGGTCGCGGGTTCGAGTCCCGTCCGCTCCGCCAGATACTGAAAGAGAGGCGAACGAAAGTTCGCCTTTTTTTTTAAGTTTTTTTGATAATGCATTTTCAACCTTGAATGGCTGACCATGTTTGAATTTATCCGTAAGCACCAGCGTTTCATGCAACTCCTGCTGCTGCTGCTGATCCTGCCGTCCTTCGTGCTGGTCGGTGTCAGCAGCTACAACGAGCGCGGCAGCGACACCGGTGTGGCCACCGTCGACGGGAAGAAGATCACCCAGCAGGAATGGGAAGAGGCGCAGCGCCGCCAGCTCGACCAGGCACGCCAGATGATGGGCGCGCAGTTCGACCAGAAGCTGTTCGATACGCCCGAAGCCAAGCAGGCGATCCTCGACCAGATCGTGGCCGAGCGCGCCATCAACGCCGAGATCGCGCGCAGCCACCTGACCGTGAACGACGCCGCGATCCAGAAGGCGATCCTGGACATCCAGGCCTTCCGCAAGCCCGACGGCAGTTTCGACATGGACCAGTACAAGGCCGCGCTGGCCGCCCAGGGCATGACGCCGCAAATGTTCGACGAGCGCATGCGCCGCGACATGGCCGTGCAGCAGCTGGCCGGCTCGATCAGCCAGACCGCGTTCGCGCCGCGCAGCGTCGCCAACCGCCTGTCGGACATCAACGACCAGGAGCGCGAAGTGCAGGAGATCGTGTTCCCACTGGCGACCTACGCAGCCCAGGTCAAGGTCAGCGACGACATGGTCAAGGCTTATTACGACAAGCATGCGGCCGACTTCCAGGTGCCGGAGAGCGTCAAGGCCGAATACGTCGTGTTCAACGCCGAGGCGGTCGAAAAGCAGGCCACTGTGAGCGACGCCGAAGTCGCCGCCGCCTACGAAAAGAACAAGGCGCGTTTCTCGACGCCGGAAAAGCGCAGCGCCAGCCACATCCTGTTCACCGTCGCCAAGGACGCCAAGCCGGCCGACGACGCCGCCGCCAAGGCCAAGGCCGACGCTGCGCTGGCCGAGCTGGCCAAGAACCCGGGCGACTTCGCCAGGATCGCCAAGACCCAGTCGCAGGACCCGGGTTCGGCGGAACTGGGAGGCGACCTCGGCGTGGTCGAAAAAGGCCTGTTCGTGAAGCCGGTCGAAGATGCGATCTACGCGCTGAAGGAAGGCGAGACCAGCAAGCTGGTGCGCTCGGAATTCGGCTACCACATCATCAAGCTCACCAAGATCGTGCCGGCGGCCCAGAAGTCGCTGGACGATGCCCGTGCGGAAATCGTCGCCGAGCTGAAGAAGACCAAGCTGTCGGCCAAGTATTCGGAACTCGCCGAGACCTTCACCAACACCGTGTACGAACAGGCGGACAGCCTGAAGCCGGTGGCGGACAAGCTGGGCCTGCAGATCCAGACCGTCGACGGCCTGACCCGCAGCCCGAACCCGGCGCTGGGTAGCTCGCCCGTCAACAACGACAAGTTCCTGAAGGCGATCTTCTCGAACGAGTCGCTGAAGAACAAGCGTAATACCGAAGCCGTCGAAGTCGCGCCGAGCACCCTGGTGGCCGGCCGCGTCATCGAATTCAAGCCGGCTTCCAAGCGTCCGCTGGCCGAAGTCGATGCGCAGATCCGCCAGCGCGTGACCCAGGACGAAGCGCTGCGCCTGGCGCGCCAGGCCGGCGAAGCCAAGCTGGCCGCCGCCAGGGCCGCGGGCGATGCGAGCGGCTTCGGCGAAGCCAAGGCCGTCTCGCGCCTGAAGCCGCCGCCCTTCAACCAGGCTGCCGCGCTGGCCGTCCTGAAGGCCGACGTCAGCAAGCTGCCGGCCTACGTCGGCGTCGAGCTGCCGGGCCAGGGCTATGGCGTCTACCGCATCGGCAAGGTGTCGCAACCGGCCCAGCCGGACCAGGCGCGCCGCAAGCAGGAAGCCGACCAGATCGCCGGCGCCATCGGCGGCGCCGAAGCCTACGGCTACGTCGAAGCGCTGAAGCAGAAAGCCAAGGCCAAGATCAACGTCAAGCCGGCGGACCTGGGCAACCGGAACGAGGCCCGGTAACCAGGCCAAGGCAAAAAAACCCGGCCGCGTGAGCGGACCGGGTTTTTTTTCGTCCAGTGCGCCTGGCATCGCAGGGTGGACGGGCCCCCCGTCCACGCGTTCACATTACGACGCCGGATGCAGGCTGCGCGCCGCGGCCAGGAAGTCGTCGGGCGTAATGTCCGTCATCTCCAGCACCTCGGCCTGGCCGTAGCGCACGAAGTTACGGTCGATCGATTTCAGGTAGGCCGGGTCGTAGTGCTCCACCAGCAGCTGGTCGACCAGCTGCGCCGTCTGCCCGCCCGTCGCCATCGCGTGCCAGGCGTCGATGCGGGCGCGTCCGTGCAGCTGCACCAGGTGGTCGAGCTGGGCGTTCAGGGCCTCTGGATCGGCCACGAAGTGATCGTAGTCCTGCACCAGCAGTTCGACGCGCTTCTCGCGCGGCAGCTGCAGCGCGATGCAGGGCGAGGCGCGCATGCGCTGCATCAGGGCGTCCGGCACGCGCAGGTTGCCGACCTTTTTACTCTCCGACTCGACGAACACCGGACGCGCCGTATCGAAGCCGCGCAGCTTGTCCCAGATGCTGGTCTCGAACATCTTCTGCGTCGGTTGCGGTTCGCCCGGCAGGTGGCCCAGCACCGAGCCGCGGTGGGCCGCCAGGCGTTCCAGGTCCAGCACCTGGGCGCCGATAGACTCCAGTGTCTCGAGCAGGCGGCTCTTGCCGCTGCCGGTGGTGCCGCAGACGACGCGCAGCGCGAGCGCCGGCGGATGCTCCAGCTCGGCCGCGATGGCGGCGCGGTAGGCCTTGTAGCCTCCTTCGAGCTGCACCACCGGCCAGCCGATCTTGGCGAAGATCAGGGCCATCGCGCCGCTGCGGTTGCCGCCGCGCCAGCAGTAGACCAGCGGCTTCCATTCCTTCGGCTTGTCGGCGAACAGCGTCGCGATGTGGCGCGCGATGTTGGCCGCGACCAGCGGCGCGCCCAGCTTTTTCGCTTCGAAGGCGCCGACCTGCTTGTAGGTGGTGCCGACCTCGATGCGCTGGCGGTCGTCGAGCACCGGGCAGTTGATGGCGCCGGGGATATGGTCGAGCGCGAACTCGGACTCGCTGCGGGCGTCGATGATGGCGTCGAAGTCGCCGAGGGTGGGCAGGATGGTGTCGAAGCTGAGGACTGCGGGGTATTTCATTATTGTCGGATCAGGTTGGCGAACTGCGGCCAGATGTTGTTGAGGATGGTCGGGTGGGCGCTGGCCAGCGGGTGCATGCGGTCGGCCTGGAAGTTGGCCGCTTCCTGCGCCACGCCGTCGAGCATGAAGGGCACCAGCGGCACCCTGGCCTGGCCGGCCAGCTGCTGGTACATGCCGGCGAAGCGTTCGGTGTAGGCGCGCCCGTAATTGGGCGGCATGCGCATGCCGACCAGCAGCACCTTGGCCTTGTTCTGCTGCGCCAGCGCGATCATGGTGCGCAGGTTGTCCGCGGCCGAGGCGACCGGCAGGCCGCGCAGGCCGTCGTTGGCGCCCAGTTCGAGCACCACGATGTTCGGCTTGTGCTGCTGCAGCAGGGCCGGCAGGCGGGTGCGCCCGCCGCTGGTGGTCTCGCCGCTGATGCTGGCGTTGACGATCTTCGCGTCGATCTTTTCGGCCTTGAGTTTTTGTTCGAGCAGCGCAACCCAGCCGCTGCCGCGCGCGATGCCGTATTCGGCCGAGAGGCTATCGCCCACCACCAGTACGGTTTTTGGTGCAGAATAGGCGCTGGCCGACGTGGCCAGCGTCAACGCCCCCAGGGCGCCGATGGTCCATTTCTTGAGACAATTAAGCATGCGTGATGATCCCGAGGCTAGCAAGCGCGAAGCTTCCAATGGTGGTATTACTGCTGAAGGCAGGCGGCGTCCGGCGATCGAAGTGATCGGCCTGTCGAAGCGGGTGGCGGACGCCAGCGGCGAACTCACCATCCTGCACGAGGTGGATTTTACCGTGCAACCGGCCGAGACGCTCGCCCTGGTGGGCGCTTCGGGTTCGGGCAAGTCAACCCTGCTGGGCCTGCTCGCCGGCCTCGATACCCCGTCCTCCGGCAAGGTGCTGCTCGATGGCGCCGATATCTTCGCCCTCGACGAGGATGGCCGCGCCGCCTTCCGCAAGGCCAGGCTGGGATTCGTGTTCCAGTCCTTCCAGTTACTCGCGCACCTGTCGGCGCTGGAAAACGTGATGCTGCCGCTCGAACTGCGCGGCGACGCCGATGCCCGCGCCAAGGCCGCGGCGATGCTCGGTCGGGTCGGCCTGTCCAGCCGCCTGGGCCACTATCCCAAATACCTGTCCGGCGGCGAGCAGCAGCGCGTGGCGCTGGCGCGCGCCTTCGTGACCGAGCCGCCGCTGCTGTTCGCCGACGAGCCCACCGGCAGCCTCGACGCCGCCACCGGCGAAGCGGTGATCCAGCTGATGTTCGAACTGAATCGCGAGCGCGGTTCGACCCTGGTGCTGGTCACCCACGACCCGGCCATGGCGGCGCGCTGCGGCCGCACCCTCACCATCGCCGCGGGACGCCTGCTGGCCTGAGCCTGCGCCCCGGTTCCGGCACCGCACCTTAGCCCAGGCCCTGCGCCGCCAGCAGGTTCAGTTCGGCGCGGATCGCGCGTGGCAACTCGCCGGCGGTGAGGCCGATCGGCCCCAGGCCGCGCTGGACCATGCGGTCGGCCGCCAGCCCGTGCAGCCAGGTCGCGCCCAGCGCCGCTTCCCACGCCGGCCAGCCCTGGGCCAGCAGGGCGCCGCACAGCCCTGCCAGGACGTCGCCGGTGCCGCCGCTGGCCAGGCCCGGATTGCCGGTGGTGTTGATCGCCACCTCGCCGTCGGGCCGCGCGATCACGCTGCCGGCGCCTTTCAGGATCACCACCGCGCCCAGGCGCATGGCCAGCTCGCGCGCATTTTCCAGGCGCTCGGCCTGGACGATGGCGGCGGTCACGCCGAGCAGGCGCGCCGCTTCCAGCGGGTGCGGCGTCAGCAGGGTCGGCCCCTGGCGCGCCCGCACGCGCGCCTGCAGTTCCTGGCTGGCCGCGAGCAGGTTCAGGGCGTCGGCGTCGAGCAGCAGCGGCTGGGCGCCGTCCAGCACCTTCCCGAGCAGGCGCTCGGCCACCGGGGTGGCGCCCATGCCCGGCCCCGCGACCACGGTGCGGCCCGAAAAGTCGAAGCCGGCGGCGTCGCGGAACATGATCTCGGCCTGCTGCGGATCGATGCCCAGGCCCGGGTCGAGCACCGCCGCGAACACCCGCCCGGCGCCGCCGAACAGCGCGCCGCGCGCCGCCAGCAGGGCGGCGCCGGCCATCCCGCGCGCCCCGCCCAGCACTGCGACGTCGCCGAAGCTGCCCTTGTGGGTATTGCGCCGGCGCGGCGCCAGCGCGTGCGCGAACAGCTGCGGACCGTTCAGCCGCGCCTGGGCGCTTTCGAGGTGCATCGCATCGGTGACCAGCCGGCTGACGTGGACGCGCCCGGCGTGGTCGCAGCCGTCGCCGGTGTGCAGGCCCGGCTTGTTGCCCAGGAAAGTGATGGTGTGGGTCGCGTACACCGCCGCGCCGTCCGGACCGACGACGGCGCCGGTGTCGGCATCCAGGCCGCTGGGCACGTCGAGCGCCAGCACCGGGCAATCCAGGCTGCCGGCCAGCTCGGCCAGTTCGCGCGCACGGCCGGATAGCGGGCGCGCCAGGCCGATGCCGAACAGGCCGTCGACCACCAGGCACCAGTGCGCGCCGGCCTCCACCTGCTCGACGAAACGCGCGCGGCTGGCCTGCGCGCGTGCCAGCGCGTGCGCGCCTTCCTCCGACACTGCGGCGCCGGGCAGGTACACCACATCGACCCGCACGCCCAGATTGGCCAGGTTGGCCGCCACTTCGAGCGCATCGCCGCCGTTATTGCCGGGGCCGGCCAGCACCAGCACGACGCCGGCCGGGAAGCCGCCCAGCAGTT
>Ga0265780_10004962_pt1 | contig 17006 bp, 15 predicted proteins | sample P1T30metagenome_FD_192432 | JGI IMG/M metagenome (GOLD analysis project Ga0265780, IMG submission 192432) | Plant litter microbial communities from East Loma Ridge, Irvine, California - P1 T30 | ecosystem: Environmental > Terrestrial > Plant litter > Unclassified | place: USA: California... | reverse complement strand
GGTGTCGTTGTCGCTCCGAGTCTGACACGCTGGCTTTTCGAGATGCACCGAATGTCCGCGGTGTCGTTGTCGCTCCGAGTCTGACACGCTGGCTTTTCGAGATGCACCGAATGTCCGCGGTGTCGTTGTCGCTCCGAGTCTGACACGCTGGCTTTTCGAGATGCACCGAATGTCCGCGGTGTCGTTCTCGCTCTGAGTCTGACATGGCAAGAATCAATCATGGTGCAAGATTCGTCATATTTGATATTTCTACATACTACTGAGACGTCGGGATCGGTAAGCGCATCCAGGATTCTCTACAATGCAATTGATGCAAGAAATTCCGCTCTACTAGTTGTCATGCAGCCCATCATCTCCGATCCTCCCCTTCATTCAATGTCGTAAAGTCGTTAAAAGTCATCCTCATATCCACGCGTATACAAGCACACACGCATCCAAACGCAAAAGCAAAATTCCAAGTATGCAAGTCATACCATATCATTCATTCCCACTCTCCCAATCAATCAGCAAACTCATCTACCTCCTCCGATGCCTACGCGTGTGCACAGGACTACCATCGCCCTCACTCTCGGAGCTGAAATAATCATACTCATCGCCCCCACGACCGCGCTCATATCCATGATCCGGGCGCGAATCGTATCGATCCTTGCGCGAGTCGCGATCGTCCGGGCCCCGCGACTTGCTGCGGAAGCGATCAATAATGCTCCTGCTTCTAGCACGGAGACCAGAGGGACGGTCGCGCTCGTCATGGCGGCGCGAGCGGGAACGCGAGCGAGATCGTGATCGAGAGCGGGATGGGGAGCGGTGTGCGCCTCTGCTCCTGGGGTTGGTGTCAGCACTTCCTACTTGTATGGAAAGGAACATACGCACTTTGATCGTTTATTTGCAATAGCCTGCCCACCCAACGCGCCCGCCGCCGCACCTGCAAACGCCGTTAATCGCGATTTTCCCAATTGCCTGCCTGCCAGTCCTCCCGCCAACGCACCTCCCACCGCCGCTGCGAGCCCGTTTGAATCGCGCGCGAATCCTTCGTCGAACCTTTCTCGCATTTTAGTCATGCGCGAAGGGTCTCGGCGGGAATCACGCGAGGAATGGGTATCTGCAGACCTTGCTCTGTGGCGATGTTCGCGACGAGGCTTGGTGCTGCCGCGGCGGCTGGAGGTACTCTCGTAGGCAGCCATGCGCTGGTCTGCGCTGGGTGGTACGTATGTTGGGTAGGGCGGACTAGCGGGCTGGGAGTTGGAGCGCTGGCGATTGAATGGTGGTGGAGATGGGTAGGCGTTGCCGGGAGCTTGATAGCCTCCAGCATAGTCGGACGGGTTGTATGGTTGGTAGGGCGAGGTGGGCGCTGCAGGGATATTCGTGTTTACAGGAGGCGAGGGCGCATATCCGGGACCAGGTGTATAGCGCGCTGCAGAAGCAGAGCTATGTGGTGGGGGAACTGCTGCTGGCTTAGGGGTGTTAGTAAGCGGGCGGGAGAAGAGTGCCGCAAGAGGCGGTTCAGTAGACGGAGAGAAAGCTGCATGAACTGGCGTGCCCTGACGAAGGAAATCAAACATTGGGGGTTGTTGTGGCATGAAGGGAGACGGCACTTGCGACGACGGTCTTCTCATCATCATCGGTGGACACGTCATGGACGGCGTCGGTCCCCGTGGTGAAAAGTTGGCCATGGTCGGAAAGGTCGCGCTGTGAGAACGAAAGGAGTCATTTACCTGTGGCGGGTAGCCGTAAGGCTGTCCTGGTGAGGCTGGCCGATAGTCGCCCTGAGGCCGCTCTGAAGCGTACTCTTGTGGGTTATACGGCCTATATTCGGACGTAGGCGGTGGAGGGAAGTAAGGCTCTCCCTGTCCTGGTTGGGCCATATCCTTGTTTTCGCTGTACTGCCCGTCCAAGTCGCTGGTGCGCTGGTTATGTCTTCCTCGACTCAGGCTCCTACTAGAACTGCGTCCCACGCTCTTTGCTCGTTTGCTGCGATCCTTCTTCTTGCGGTCGCGCTCGTACTCGCGCTCCGAGTCGTCGTAGGCGCTGTCGTCGGAATAGTCGTTTTGCGGGCTGCGGTCCCGTCTCGAGCTGCGCCTGCTGGAACGCTCTTTGCTGCGGTGTCGGTCTTTCTCTTTTTTGTCGCGGGCGTCTTTTCGCTGCTTCTTCTCTGTGGGCGTAAAGAAACCACCGGGTATTTTCTCGAAGAACTTGTCTGGAATCTGCTCTGCGCCGTAGCCGATTGCTTTGAAGGCTAGGACTGACATAGTGCAACGGGGCGCACGCCCGAATCCTGAAGTACTGAGGCTTGGTCGGTGACGTAAGGCTCAGCTCACTCTCGGCGCTATGATTGGAGCGCAATCAGACCCAACGAAAGCTCGAGGCAGACTAGATGAGGATAGCGTTTAGGTTTGCGGCAGTGAACGTCGTCCGGATATGCCTCCGAGGGGTGTGTCTAAGTAATGTGTAGTGTTTCAAAGTTTGTGGAGATGTGGTGAGAGCGCGTTGTGAATTGTAAGCTTCTCCAGGGACTGATGGGACGAGGGAGCAAAGGTGTACGGATGGTAGTGGCGACTGGCTTCTCACGCGCAAGCTGGGAAGGAAGCAATTATGTCCGTTTGGGCACTTACGCTTAATCCTACGATAGTGATTTGATGCATCGTGCAACCGCGCTACGAGATGCAAGAGGTATGACATCATGCCAACTTGCGACCCTGGATTTTGTCTTGCATGCGCCTCGCTTGGCTCTTATTGGAGCCGCATTTGCAGGGCTATCCACAGACATCAGCATTTACCGGCAAGATTCTTCCTTGCGTAGAAAGCACGTTGATGCCATTGCTGATGGCAAACGCTATATCATCTTTGCGAGTACTCCAGTCAAGTCTGCCCGAACCACTGAACCACCCCGCGAGACATCACAATGACGCGGGGCTGTCCGCGTGCCCACTTGCATAACCCTTCCCGCAAAGTTACCAGAGTACAGTGCCGAACCGGCCCTTCCTAGACATTAGTAGCGGTTGTGTAAGGTCTCGAAACAACCCTTGCTGGCGCGCCGACCTCGTCCAGGGCGCAACCCAGCCTTCCACCCATCGTGACTTTCCATAAGATGCGTTGGCAAAAGCGTCACTTTCCGCAGCCCGAACCGCGGAAGTGCGATGACGCCATGTCGAGACTTCACCGCCTCACACCGCCATCATGAGAACATCGTCGGCTAAGACGGATATGGGCCATACCGAGATTCTCATGTTTATGATTTGGGTGCGCTTTACACAAATCCCACTTTCAAGGGGAGTCTGTGTATACTGACTCGTGTATACTGACTCGTGCATTTTCTTTCAGCAATAGTTGTGGTTGGATGCCACGTAGCACATTCGTCATGTAGAATAGCGGTAGATCTCCTTCATCTGCCGTGTCTGCGGCAAATAACACTCCAATACATACGTGGCCTTGGGCGATCATGTCAGATCGATGATGGGGAAGTAGACATTACCATAGCTAGCTAAATGGGTATCAATGCATAGACCATCTCTGTACTTTTCCTGTGCCAAAGTCGTGGAGACAAGTAGCCAATCATACACCCTTCATACCACTTTCACACCTCCGCGCTCCCTGGCGTCGGGCTTCGGACTTCTCCTGAAGGCCTACCAGCGCTGTCCGGTACCTCGACCATGTCATCAACCATGCCCAAGAATCGCTGTCTGTACTCGTCGCTCGTAGTCGTGATACTCATGGGACCATGGTCTTTTCCCCACTTGAGCGCATTAAATAGCTTCACCAAACTAGTGAGAGTTTGTGCCTGGAGCGCGTCCTTGGCCCAGAAAAAGTCCAGCACGATGGCTCTGTACACCCACTTGCCATCTCGCGAGACCACACCGTTTCGCCACGAGGAGCCACGACCTGGCGGTGTAGGAACGTGATCCAGATCGGCCGGGTAGCGCACTAGGAATAGCGAGTAGTCTACAGCATTCGCATTTTGGAGTATCTTGGAGTCGCGAGAAAGTTGCGCAATGAGTTCTTCCTTCTGGTCGATGGTCACACGGACGACGTCAGGAAAGTCATCGATGAGACGCTCCTTGACGCTTTCTGGAGCAAGCCTACCGCCAGCAACATCACGTTCTGGGTAGAAGTAGTCGTTTGGTTTTAGGTCGTATGTCTCCCATTGCTCTTGGTGGTGTTTGGCGCATGCAGTCTTTCCGTACAGTATATTCTCCATGACTATGTGATGGCTTGGTGCCGCACCCAGCGCCGAACCCAATGTAGCTGTTGGTGAGTAAAGTAGGTCTGTGATGCGAACGAGGAGCGAGTCCTCGTTGAGCTCCATGTGCTCGACATAAGGACCGAGTAGGCGGTCGCGGAAGAAGTTCTGTTCGAAGGCTCGAGGTAGCGATTTGATGAGGTATTTGGAGTTTGGGGTTGTGAAGAATGTCTACAAGTTATTAGCCTCGTATCAGCTAATCTGAAGCATCATACATACTGAACCAGAATACCCAAGATCGCCGATCGATACCAGGTCTGTTCGCTTGTTCTTACTTGGGCTTCGGAAGCTCTCCGTGTATTCCTCCTCTTCAATCTGCCATATTTCGTTTCGCAACTTTCTGAACAGCTTTGCGCGATACCGTGAAAGCGTGAGGCTGAAGATGGCGAAGAAAGCTATGATGCGCGCAAGCAATCCTGGACGCGCTTCATCTTCATTTGGTGCAGGCCCTGATCGGAAGATTGCGCGCAAGATGGATGCGCTGATGAGTCGATCACGGAGACCCATCTTGAGAATAGGGGAAGATAGGGGTTTTGTCAAGTTGTGCTTGTACTTCGCGAACGCGTTGAGCTGCGAATTGTTGACGTGACGTCACCCACGCTAGCACATGCTAATTCGTGCCAATCTGCACGAATCCACTGTCCAAGCAACAACGCAACTCATAGAAATCTCCCTGTCACCATGTCGTCCACTATGATATGCTCTTAACTGTTTTGGTCACAAGGTCTCATGGAATGCGAAGCGCGGGTCACCCCTGACAATTCAGCAATGTTCACGCAAGCAACAGTCGATAGAATAAACGACGCGTACTAAATACATGCTTCGACATTGTCTCAAAGACCTCGAAATCTCTTCCACGAAAGTCCATTTGGACGTGAATGATACCAAAGGAAGGATGATATGTCCTGACGCCGCCCGTTCATATTGAACTGGGCGCGTGCAAAGTCGACTTTGCCAATCATCGTAAGGACGTCTCATCGGTAGAAGCAGAGATAATGGCTCTGGGCAAAGACGGCTCATGGAGCTGACCAAGGACTGTGAATGCATTTGTGCTGACCTGCAGCTAGTGTTTAGTAGTGACAGTCTGCCGCGACGTCGCTAATCGTGCCGTCTCCGGATGAATCTTCGAATTTGTACGACGACCCGAATAGCCGTTAGCCGTGGCTTCAGCTGGATCCAAAGCCTTCCCGAATACCACAGGGACTTCTGCTGTTTCATCTTCGGCAATGCTCAAGGTTTGGGGCAAGCAACTCCAGGCGGTCAGCCAGCTAGCAACAACATCCTGTCGGGCAGATCAATCCCGGATGCTTCAAATCGTCGGCCGCTTGCTCAAGCTGTAACCCCAAGACCAGGTCTATTGCTGCAAGTGTCTGAGTTTGGCATGACTTGCAGCATTGCAGACGCCAGCCAAGCTTTGCCCTCTTGCCTCAGCCTATGCTTCTCGCCCGACCAGACCATCTCGATGCTTTTTGCGATCTGTCAGACTCAGCTGTCATGATTGCCTGATGCATGCTGACCATGGACGCCACGCTCTATGTAGCCTCCGTACGAAGCATGCTCGGCCAAAGTGTCCTTTGGCCAGACGCGTCCGTCAAAGTGTTGGGTGGATGCCGAACGGATGGCCTGTCTTCAATGAAACAGGACGAGCTTGAAGCGATCTGCCGTGCGGCTCGCGATCCGCGTGGATGGCTCAGACCCTGGGCCCACTTTTGACGGGACGACATTCAAGTAGCACAAGGAAAGCAAGAAGCAGCCGCAGCATGAGGAGCGAACAACCACGTGGCGGAGACGAGCATCATGTCGTGCCATTTCTGGTGTCACCCGGTGAGCTGTAACCATCGCAACTTCATCTCGCAGTGCCAAAAGGTGGATTCTTATATGGCTTCAATACCATACGAACTATAGTATCTAGGATCATCCTGGCATCTGCAGCTTGTGTTACTCCAGACCAGACAATCGATTATCGCGTTTTCCGCCTGCTACCCTAACGGATGATTTCTCGCCCCATAACCCTGGATCGTTTGTTCCAGCCCTCCCCAAGGGCTATCCAGATACAAGCTTCCAAGCTTACGAAGCGTGGCTAGCCATACTCCTCTAGCTATTTCCAACACTTGCTGCATGGGTGCGTTTGTTTCAGCGTTACACCGATGCACGTTAAGCTGCACGTAGGCCTGCTAAGCCGGAGACAAAGGGAAGTTACCACGTTAGACTGTTGGCGACTACACGTATAAGTGGATGGCTTCGTCCGACGTGGCTGGTAGACCAACGCTCTTCCATCACTGAAACGTAGCCCTGGATCTCATCATCGTCTGCTAGTCAGAACCATTCTCGGTTGCACACCACCTTCAATATTACCCTATAATTCACTTTGCACTTACAATTATCAACTCTATCGGATAATCAGCAATGGCAGCAGCCGACGTCCAGCAACCACCCGCCCAGGAGGCAGCACCTACGCTGCCAGACTACCTCACCAACCCGGATGCGGTTCTCGGCGATAAAGATGCAAAGTGGCGATACGGAAGGGCACCGGACTACTCCAAGACGCGAAGAGTATTCGCGGAGAGTGAGTGAAGCGACCCGTCTTCGCTCCACGGGCATCAAAATTAACTTGCAACAGCAAAGCAAAAGACTCACGAAGCCGGCTCGCTCCCCGAACTCGTGCAAAACCTTGTCAAGAACTGGGAAGTGGAGGCGTCGTTCAAGCCCAACCTCAACGACTGGCGCACCGTCGACCACGAGAAGTATTCCTTCGCCATCAACGGCTCCGAGCCGCAGGGCGCAGAGAACATGCTCAAGGTACGCGTTTCCAAGCCCACGCATCTCGTCTACTTACCAAACGAATACGCACAGGTCGGCACATACAACGCCATCATCGCGCCCAACGAGTACTACGACCCGACCTACTCCGACTTCGCGTCGTCGCACAAGACGTTCAAACGCATGATGCCTACCTTCGCCTGGGAAGTCCTCGAAGTCTACAGCGGCCCGCCGACCGTCGCGTTCCGCTGGCGCCACTGGGGCGTCATGAAGAACGACTACGTCGGCATCAACAACAAGGGCGAGAAAGTGACGGCCAAGGCGCACGGCGGGCCCATCGACATCCAGGGCGTCACCGTCGCCGACGTGAATGATAAGGTGCAGCTGCAGGCCGTCAGGACGTGGTTCGATCCGCTGGATATGTTCAGGCAGATCGCGCCGGATGGCGTGGTGAGGAAGGAGGATGTGCCCAAGGGTGCGAGGCCCGAGGATGTGGTTGAGCAGGCGCAGGAGGGGGTCAAGGTGCCGCAGGAGCAGGAGTTGCCCGATGCAACGGTGCAGAGTGCGAAAGAGGTGCAGGAGACGATCAGAGAGATTAGGAGGAAAGAGGAGAATGGTGAGGCGCTGGGTATGCCGGTGGGACATGGGGAGGTGCAGGAGGGGGCGGGATGTCCGATGGGGTTTCGCTGAGGAGAGATAGGCGTGTTTGTGGGGAGTGAAGGATGGATGATAGCATGCGAGATGAAAAGAGTCCATGTCTCAGCGACGGCATTCTGGCTGTTCCCATGTTTTCGTCTTCTATGAGGTGTTGGACAGCATCTGCGTATACGGCCGTTTATTCTCTGTGCACATATTTGGTAGAATGAAAATATATCAGGCATTCTTACCGTGTTTAGGTCCCGCCTCATTCCACCATAACTTGTCCGCCCTGAATGACGCTCGACGTGGTTTGGCAGTGTGCGCAGCTGCCGACGTCAAACTTTGAGTGTGATTTACGGCTCTAGTGAACTGTTACGTGAACACAGTCCAGGTCAAGGTTCTCCCATCTGCTTGGGCATGTTGTGCATGTGCGAGGCGTGCAACCATGTGCCATCACGTCCGTGTTAAATGAGGGTTCATCACCTCGTCTTACCACTGTCATCTAGCGCAAGGTTATTGGAGCAATGGGAGCTATTGTGCGGGCGCCCATGCACGACATTGCTGCCTACGCTTACATTTAGAGCCTCGTTCGATATCTGACATGCACCATGATCCCTCGTCTTACGCCTCCACACATGTGGAGGATTTTGCTGCAAATGGGTGGTAAGAAGCGGGCGTGGATATCATCATGACCCATGAGGTCTACGCGACACAAGCGTGGACACGGTGTCAGCAGACTTGGCGATGGGAGGTCACATTGGTCGCGCAGGGTTTTCAAGTCGCTGGGGCGATGGCATAGTGTCTCTTCTTCCTGCGACAGAACGGCAGTCGGAGTTGTAATCTGCTCGAGTGACTCAGCCCTGGCCAAGCCCCTGGGTAGCCGGAGGCAATCGGCGCCGAGGCCCAAAGGGAGGGGGAGGGTTGCGCGTGACGTTGAGTCGTCAGCTGGGGCAACTTGGCGCTTCTGGAAGCGCACTGGCGGCAAACTCTGTCTTGTGTGGCAAGAGGCGCAGGACTCGACGAAGCAGAAGGAAGCAAGCTGGAGAATTTTCGGCGAGACGTGCACTGCGCCGAGGGCTGTGAGCTGGCACGAACGACTGCGAGCGGCGCGGACACAGGAGGGAGGGATTTGGATCAGGCTGCTTGCCGCATCCAAATGAAATGTGGAGGGGCAGATGAAGCCGTGCGCGGTGCTAGCCGCTTCGAGGGGTCGTGGCTGCCGCAGGCCAATCAGGGCGCGGGTGTTGAGGAAGGCGCGTCCCTTGGCACCCAAAGCACTGGAACCTCATCAAAAGGACATTATTGAGGGCAGCTGAAAGGGAGCAGGCAGTGCTGCGCAGGCGCGGGCGCGTTGGAGAGCAACCACGCGCCAGGGCAGGTGTTCGCGCGCTACGAAGAATGAAAATGAAAAGGGGACTCGGCAAGTTGCAGGGCCGCATGGACTGAACGGGCGTGCATGAGCGTTGGTTGCTAAAGTGCGTCTGTAACTCGCTGCGGCAGACACAGCGGCCGTGCTGGCTGCAATCGCAGCGTCTCACCCTCGCTCCCCACTTGAGACTGCTGCGAGCATGGCTCATGGCCTTCACCGCGACGCAGCGGCCGCAACGTGTAGAGCAAAGGGCCACTTTGCCACCTGGTGACTGTGAACATGTTGCGCGCAAACTTGGCCAGGGCGAAAAAAGAAAAAGCCAGCGTTCGCAGCCCGATGAGTCTTGCAGCGTGTGGCAAGAGGCAACGTGGTCCGTGCACACAGGCTTGCGCGCCATGACTGGACTGGGGGCTGTAGACAGCGGGCGAGTGCCTATTAATCGCCATGTCCGCCCAGCCTGTTCGCCGTCACCAAAGCACAGCAGAAATGGACTTCACGATACCCTACAGCGCGCCCTGGGGCCTGATCTAGGTCACAAGCAGCTTCCACGTCTATTCACTGTCTGTTGCTATTTGCCATCACACCTGTCGCCTACCGCAACCGAAACCTCTGCCACCCGTTCCGTCTTTGTCCAGGTAACAGCACCGCACCACCTCCGTCGCCGCCACACTGCCGCCTACGCCAAAGACTCATCCCCTCGTCTCCCGTCACCCATCTGACGAGAGGCGCATCTCTTAACACCTCCCCTGCCCGTACCTGCGTGGTTCTATCCACGTTCCATTTACCGCCCTCTCACCCTGCCGACCTCCCGACCTCCCGACCGCCACTTCCCTAACACGTCAGACCTCCCATCTGCAAACACCTCAAATCACACATGTCCCTCAACAACCAATAATAATACAACAAACAAACAAACAACCGCCACTCTCCACTCTCCACTTCACGCACCGTTTGCGCGCTCGATATACGAAGCTGCTTCAGCTTGGTGATACCACTCCGCGGTAGCCACCACCCTTGAACACCGAGTATATCCACGTCCACAATCAACATGCTCATCTCGGTCAACGCTACTCCAGTCACTCGTCGCTCAGAAAACACCAAATCTTTCGGAAACAAGTCCTTCGTTGGAGGCTTCGCTTGCTAGACCCCCGCACCCACCCCGACCTTCCAGCCTTTGCGACAGTCCCGCCACTGTCCAGGAGCTGTATCTTCAGAGTGCTTGCGGACGATCTCTCTCCACAGTCTTGTTTCGGTGATTCTGCAGCTGACGGTGACTGGAGTCCCCTCCGGTGCGCACTTGGCAGCTATTCGACCACTTAGACCTGTTCGAAAACCCACTACCATCTGCGAATCCGTCGCAACCCTCAGCTTCCATCGTATATCGCCGATATCGAAATCTACGCTCTTCGCCCGTCCAAGACCGCAATCTCACTTCCATCACACCACCGTCTCGTCCACGACCAGACAGCGCGATTGAAGGGTACATTCCGATCTAGACGCGACCGAGACACAAGAGATCGAGAATCTTCGAAATCATACGACAGAAGCCACGGGGTTACTTTCTCACGGTTTGTCTATCGGTCCAAATTTCGGTCACACCACGACCACCCGATCACGCTCTGCGTCATATCTCCTGGTCTACCTAACGGTTAGCACTTCGGGACGTGACAACAAGCCACCACCAGTCCTTATCATCACATCTCCTTTGCACTCTTGCTTACTGTCAACTTTCTTTCAACATGAGCATCGACATCTACCCCCACAACTTCGGTCTCTTGCCGGAGACCCACCCTTACGCCGCTACTCTTTCTTCTTCTGCCTCATCCTCTACCTCTTCTGTCTTTTCAGACGCTGCGTCACAAGCGTCGAGCGCCAGCTCAACATCTCAGCACTCTCAGTGGGAGTCAGAGGAATGGAGCTCTCGGACTGGACCAGCTGGACCGACTACTGTCGACCCGGCCCACCTTTCCGTGCTCCAGCCAATCAGCAGAGTCAGCACCTTCCCCCAGTATCAGCCTTCGGCATGCCGCGAGACTGTTCAGGAGAGGTTGCCGTCTCTGCGCACAGAGTTCCTTGTGCCTGCGGAGCAGCGCCAACATCCACGACGATCGTCCACTACCATCAACCAACGAGGCCCCCCTCAATTGGTACGGCAGTGCGAACGCAAAGGTATCTTCGTGGACTGCCTTGTCGGTTAGTACACCCGCTTCCCCCGGACCCTGGTTCCGCCGCTGATTTGTCCCCCTTGAAGATTCTGCAACTCAAATGGTCGAGGTCATCTGGCAGCTCTCTGAGCCCAAGAGCCGTTGTGAGACGCCTGGTGGACCACGAGTGCTTCCCCTCCGCACTTTCATCCAGGAGACGCTCAAGCGATCTCGCACCAGCTACTCTACCCTACAGGTTGCTCTGTACTACTTGATCCTCATCAAGTCTCATCTCCCCAAGCATGACTTCACCATGTCACAGCCAGAGGATGCTGCTCTGCGCGCACTACAGTGTGGACGCCGCATGTTTCTTGCGGCACTCATCCTGGCCTCAAAGTATTTGCAAGACCGCAACTACTCGGCTCGCGCCTGGAGCAAGATCTCTGGCCTCAAGGTCTGTGAGATCAACACAAACGAGATGGCCTTCCTCGAGGCCGTCAACTGGAAGCTTCACATCACTGATCCTATTTGGGAGAAGTGGCAAGAAGTCGTTAACCGTCACACTCCTAGCAGGCCTCCTACATCACCTGGGGCTTCTCTCACCAACACTTGGAAGGATGTCATTCCCATGCTAACGCCCGAGTTGGAGATCATTGAGGTACCTTCAAAGACGCCAGTCACTCCTGTCCGACCTGCACTGAGGCCTCAACTGAGCACCTCTCCTCTGCGTTACCCATCCGTTGACGGATATGGATCTCAGGAGAGCACCCCAACTCCTTCCCGCTACCAGGTGCCTCGCTTCCTGGAACCGAAGCCTGATCTGCTTCCACCCACGCCGTCCCTTCCTCGCATGGGTCATTTGCCCACGCCATCGTTGACGCCGCAGTCCTACACCAGCAACACTCCTGCAGCGAGTGCCATGGCTTACGGATCGCGCCGTCCATCAATGTGCTCAGCAATGCAACAAGCACAGTGCTCTTCATTGGCACGCACCTGTGTCGACCAGTTCAACCCAAGCATCAGAAACGGTCTGGAGGCATATCACTTCCCCAGCCGCCGCCCATCCCTGGCTCCTTCAAACTCATCCCTGTCCTCCTCTCCAGAGTCCATGATCTCGGACAACTCTCGCTCTTCGCGTGCTTCGTCGATCTCGTCAGTCTCGTCTGCTGGCTGGGCGCCAAATCAAAGCCAGGCAAAACTTGCCCGGTTGGCGACCTGCCGCAACGCGAGACTACCGTACCCGGCGTTGTCAAAGTGCAAGGAGCAATACGAGTATGCACCAAGCGAGCCCATGTCCTCGCCCGATCTGGAGAGCTTCCACATTGATGACATGGATGCGAAACCCATGGTCGAGAGCCCCACGGCGATGGCTACCCCGAGCCGGAAGCGAGGCAGGTCGTCTGTCGACCTTCAGCAGAACGTCCGCCACCTCCTTCACAGCACACGGTCCGCTTTCACTCTGCGAAGTAACCAAACCATCCTACCTGATCGCTCAGTTGCCCAGTCCTTCCTTTTGCCAACGGACATCCGGTCTGCGCGCAGTGAGCCCAAGGGGCTTCAATCTCCCAAGCACATTGTGCCCGACTTTTCTCGTCTGCCGATCCAGAAGGACTTTGGCAAGAAGCGAACGTGCTGCGGCACCGAGGCTGCGCAAGCTTTCCGCCCACAAGGCCCCGGCATGTGGGAGGGCATCCTCTAGCTTCGACGCACACTTTATCAACACTGAATGACCCCAAAGAGGGCACAGAAGAAGACAAAAGGCGCAAAGGCGTCTCCGCATACCATCACCACCCAAACACACATTCTACACACCCGTGTATATTTCCTTCTCAACATCCGCCCACAAACCGCCCGTGTATTTTCACACCTGGAAGACTATCCAAAAGTCGGAAAGAAGACCTATGCTAGTTAAGCTCGTTATATCAAGTTCCTCGGTGGCGTTCTCTATCCCGTTTGTTTTTAAACCTGTTGGCGTAATTGTTGGACCACGGCTCGACAGAGTCTTTACTCAAGTTTTTGACAAGCTTTTTGGAGATGCATAACAAATGGAAACAGGAGGAGTCGAAACGGATAACCCTTGATCACAGACCCGCCCGGGTATTCGCGGCGGGATATCTGCTGACTGCTTTTTCAACGGAACAGTTAACTATGTACGTTTATTCGAGAGTGGAGGGACGCTACGAGGAGGGAGAGGCACTGGCTTCGCTCCTGAGTAGTTAGTGGATGCAGATGAGATAGGTAGTATGGAAGTGAGTTGATGACGCACAATTCCGCATTCTTTGCGCCGTGGTGATGAGTAGTGTGATTTCGTTCTCGAGTGGTGTCGTGTTGCATTGATAGCAGATGTTGAAGCTGACCCATGGCGTAGACCATGAATGCCGAGTGTCATCCCCGCCCTCGCCCTCGCCTTGGCGGCCCAGAGACGTTCGCATTTGCATGCCCTTTGTATCGTGAGTCCCACCCCCTTTCCCCCTGCGAAAGGAACATGTACCCTTTCCCCACCTTACATGTTACACACGCATCGCGCCGTATGATATCCCCCCCCACATGCAGATGACCTCCACAACACGTTGACTGAGCCAGCTCACTCGCCTCGCGCATAAACAACAACGAGAATGAGACAAGGCAAGCCCATTCGAACTGAAGCAAGTGCACCGGTAATCCTGAACATGGGCCATACTTTGCACTGCAGTAAAAACGTAGCACAGCAGTCCTGGCGCCAGTACGAAGGGGGTAAGGGAAAAAAGCACACAATGCAAGGACAGAGGGAGCGGTTTAGGAGTAAGCAAGTGCGCGCGATGGATTCTTTCTGACGGGGACTTGTCATCTCCAAGCTTTGGGGACACATGAGTGCAGGTCAGTGAGTATGCGGTTTCTCGTGCTGCAATGTGCGCCCGTAAGGCGGCTGGTCCATTGAGACGCAGAGTGAGGATGGGTTCATGTGTTGTGCGGAGATGTGCTGTGCTCCGTCTAGTCAGGCGTGAGGGAGAGAGGCACAGAGTCGGGCGACATAGCAGAGAGGAGGACGTGTCATGTTCAGAATGGTGAGAGCAAGTGGAAACATTGTTTTACTCTACGTAGGTACTAGAGAAGTAGGGCGTAGAGTGCGCGGGATTCCGTGCAGAAGTCGTGCTTGGACATGGAGGCTTTGGGTGGGTGCAGGCTTTAAATACAGGCGTGGCATGTTGCAAAGCTGCAGAGTACGCGTTAAGCCGGCATGCGCGTGCGCGTGTGTGTAAAGCATGGAAAGCAATCGAGGGCAGGGACAAGAAGTGTACAGGTGTTACTGTTCGAGGTATGACAACGGGAAATCAGGCTTTTGGAGAGAACGTCGCGAAGAGATCTAGACACGGTGCTCCAGCGGCTCAACACCACTTCTCGCATCGATCCAACTTGACAAAATTCGCGTAGTGGCCATGCTGTCCAACACAGTACTCGAGGGTGTTGCGATGTGTTTTAGTAGACAGTATCGCTACTGTCACTGTCGTAACCGTCCTCAGATCCGCTGCTGACGTCAATCACGTCTTGCGAAACGTTCGTGATCACAGTAGCGGGCCGTCGATTGCGAGGAGGCGGAGGTAGAGGTTCAGTAGTCTCGACCACGTCGCTGTCGCTATCACCGTCTTGGTTGCCGTCGAGAAGACCGTCGAGTAAGTTCATGTTATGGGATGAGCTGATTGACCTGTCGCGCGACTGTTGATGCCTGGATGCTCCTCCCGGCTGTGCAGACCGTGATGGCGTGAAAGCGGGCGCATTCTGAAGTACCGCACCCCTCTTTTCTAGGAGTTCATCAAGGTCTGAGAGGTCGTCCTCTGCCTCGATGAAGCCTTTGTCAAAGGCTTCGAGGGTCTTTGCGATAGTTCTGTATAGTGCTTCTGCCATAATAGGAGGGAATGCGTTGCCGATTTGCTTAATAGCTTCTCCCTGCCCACTAGTGAATTGGTAGCTAGGTGGGAAACTCTGAAATAGACTCAGTTCCCGAGGAGTGTACTTCCGAAGACCGCTGTAGTGATATGAGGCGTCACCCCCGCCGTTGGTTGTAATGCAACCCTTAAGGAACATCTGAGGACTGTGTGGTTCCCTTGGATTCCTGGTTGGCTTTGGCTGATGGTACTTATCGTGTGTAGGACGATTTGCGAGTCGTTCGATAGGGCGGAGAGCATCTTTGATAAAATGCCATGGTTTCAAGCCACTGCCCGGGGGCCCATGAGTGGGTTTAGGGAAGGGTGGCAGAGGTGTACCGCGCCTTGCCGCAATGATGAGCAGTCGCTTACGTGGCTGGACTAACCCAAACTCTGCTATGTTTATATTCTTGTACCTTACGTCGTATCCTGCAGCGCGAATGTCGTTAAGTAACATAAGAAAGTTGGCTTTATGCTGCTTACGCGTTGAGAGACCAAATGTCTGCTCAAGCGTCGCAATGCGGGGCTTCAGCTTCTTCAAGGTCGGACCAACAGTGTAGATGGCCTCAAGGTTAGCCTGATCGTTAGGGCCATCAGTCGTACTGTAATATAAGATGTCAGCAGTCGGTTCTGGCAGTGCAGAAATATACTTACTGCGCAGGGCTGAAATAACAACACGGAGGCGAGAGATGCAGGACATCTACCCTTAGCTCCTCAACAGTAGTGCCCGGAGGTGGGAAGTCATGTGCATTGCATCGAAATGGGAGTGCACCGATGTGGTTGCTCTGGTATGCCTCAATAGCATCGTCGTCAGCATCCAGGCCCCATCTGACCTGAAGGCCAGCCTGAAGCGCTCCTTGAGATGAGCCTCCCGCTCCACAGAACATATCTCCGAACGTGTAGTGGCCCGGTTTGGTAGGCATCGGAGATCGGCGCTTCCTTGGCATATTAGAGCTTGGGCGCGTACGTTTCTTGCCTAGGGCAGGCTCGTTCTCTCCTTCACTGTCATCTTCGTCTAACGCAATGCAGTCGTATCGAGACGTGCCAGGCCCTTGGCTCGCAGTAGCGTTTTCGTTCACGTCGGCCTCTCTAGCGTACAACTGTCGAATTATACCACACGTAGGGTTCGCGCTCTTGCCTGTAGTCTTAAACTCTAGAATGTTGAGTACTCGACAGACTAGGCGGCCTCCGTGAAAGATTTGTTGCTTTATCTCTTTATCGCTAAGGGAAACAGAGATCTCGCGGGGAAGATCCTCTCTAAAGCTTCGGAGAGGATAGGGTTTGCTGGTGAGAACACACTCCCGTAGGCGAAGAACCTCGTCGACAGACACTTCTTCCATGCCTACGACCATAGGACACCGGGTATCGTTCTCGTCAACAGAAATGACCATAGCAAGCTCATTCAGTTTCCCTAAACCTAGTTAGCCTCTGTAGATAGTAAGAATGAAGGAGAAGAACTTGCACTCAAAAAGCTGTTGGAGGTACTTGGTACGGCGGAGTCGATATCCTCGCAAGCGAACCTCGTCCGTTTGAAGATTCATGATGATATGCTTCACACGAAGGTAGTCCCCGCTGTGGTTTAGGTCGTCTTCATGGTTCCTGGTATCTTGGAGTTCTACTGTATCACCGACAGCGATAGTACAGCCCTTGCGGAGCTTGTACTTTGAGATTTCAGCGTCAGGCAATTCGATCAGGTGTCGGCTAGATGTAGGAGCCGCCGACAGGTTCTCTCGTGAGTATACGCCAGTGATTTGTAAATCGGAATCTTCGGAGTCTGGCAAGCTTGTTAGACCAGATAGCTGCGCGTCGTGCAAGACGTGCTCACCATAGTCGGCAAGCTCTAACTCATCTTCTGAGTTCGTCGCTTCTCTGTCCTCGTCATCGATGATGTACGGCCGTGAGAGTGACATATCGGCTGAGGTGTTGGCTTCGCGAGTTAGCAGGCGCGGTTTACAATC
>Ga0265780_10004961_pt1 | contig 17006 bp, 9 predicted proteins | sample P1T30metagenome_FD_192432 | JGI IMG/M metagenome (GOLD analysis project Ga0265780, IMG submission 192432) | Plant litter microbial communities from East Loma Ridge, Irvine, California - P1 T30 | ecosystem: Environmental > Terrestrial > Plant litter > Unclassified | place: USA: California... | reverse complement strand
GCTAGAATTCTCACAGCTAGCAGATGCCAAGAAAGCTTTGCATCAAGTCAAGTCTTTGCCAACCGATCAGCGCTCAACAGACATCAAGGAAGCCGAGAACAGTGTGCGCAAGGCTGAGCGGAATCTTGAGGTCGCAAACGCTAGGCTAGACACACGCGAGATAAAGCTGAAGCTAGAAAGGTCATCACAAGACATTGAGAAGATGAAGGAGTATGAGGAGCGTTTGCGTGCTGGGGGCGAGAAGCGCAAGGCAGATGTCTTTGAGAATTCACCAAAAACCATTGATGGCCTGCGGGGTCAAGATAAGACGTCACAAGCCGAGCCAGTAGTGACTCTGGCGCAAGCAGAACGCGAGACGCTCGAGGCAGCGAAAAGCCTGGACATGGCCCTACTGGAGCTAAATTTGATTGAAGCCCAATTGAAAGTTGCAAAATCCCAAAGGATCGTACAAGGATCTGGAGGAAACAAGGAAGTCTTTGCCGTTGAAAAGCGCCTCACGCAGGCAGAGCTTCACATCCATCTTTTGTGCATGCGCAGAGACAAGGCACATCGAATCTGGCAGCTCACGCAGCTAGTGGAGCAAGATGCGGCTAACCCCGACATCATCGTCAACAGCGCATTTGTGGACCACGACATGGTCGATGAGAGCGCTGAAGCTGCCTCCGAATCTTCTGAAGACGAACCTGAGCAAGGTGTCGGCCATCATGCTAACCAGGCCAACACCAACTTCCAGGTGATGACCGACATTCGGGGCACACGTTCACTCTTGCATCATCAACACACAGGTGTCCATCCGTTCAACCGCAAATACGCCGACCTCCAAGAGATGGCGGATCAGAACGCGACAAATCGACCAGCTCCTGCACAGACATCGACACAGCCAGCACCCGTCGCAACTCCCCCTCTGTCCTTACATGGTCTGTACGACCCTTTTGCGATTCCGCTGCCTCGCCCGCTTCTAGGACTCGATGCAGACGAGGCTTCAGACGACGAGGAAGTAGATTTTGGTCCTGCCGTCCCTTACGATCCGGCTAGGGCACGTCGCGTTCACGCTCATAGCGTGTGGGCCTTATCGATCCATGCGCTGCGCGATGCGAAGGCTAGCCACAGCACCGGCAATATCGAGATCCTACAGCGTACAATGGAAAAGGCGAGGAACGCGTATATGGCGTTGGGCGGCGTGGTTCTAGATCCGGTGGATGGAAATCCATATATCGAGCCTGGTGAGGACGAGGGCGTGGCGGTAGATGGGCATGTTGCGAAGAAGCAGAAGATGGGATAGAGAGAATCGGAATTGAAGGATTGTAATAGTGGGAATGAATCTCGCGGAATGTTTTAGATTCGAAGTATTTGAGTAGAGCGGCAATTGCATGTTCGTCGTTGAGGCCTTTAAACTTTAGCGCTACGCACTGTACAGGTTCGCAGGATGGAAAATGACATCTATGAAGAAAAAATTTCAGATGTATGTGAGTTAATCTATAGCTTTTTTGGGTGCTGTGATGTGGACGCCATCGGGATGGTGCGGACATTAGCTGGCTCAATTGTTTGTTTGCGACACCAAGCAGCTCGCGATTGAGCAGAGTGCGCCGAGTTTGAGTGGAAATCGAATTTGCAATAGCAGTAACACGAAAGTCCTGTTTCTTCGGACTCCCTGTGTCCAATGTTTCATTTTCTGAGCACACTCGACGTAATTCCTGGTGATCTCCTCTGATTCCGTATAACACGCCTTACCAGTCACCTGTATACATAGTCAGTTGTACATGTATCGAATGGCTTGTCAGAATTGTCTGGGTGCACTTTGATCGCGCCAGCAATGTTTGTTGACGGCGCCAGAAGTGAAAGTGTAAGCAAGCCCCGAAAAAAGCGCGTCGACAAACGCGTTATCGTCCCGCGCGACAACAAACTTAGATCAAACACCAAACATTGTGATCTTCGACGATCCACTACCGAAATACCCAATGTAAATTGACACAATGTCACGCGACTCCCGCTCTCCCACGATTGAGCCTACTCCACTACCTGATCAATCTCCAGGCGCACCAGAAGCGATGGCATCACAACATGATCTTCCCTTACCCTCCAAACCGACCGCGAAGATGCTTGCCGACATGAAACACGAAATTGAAGTCCAGCTTGACGCGATCACACGTAAGGACTTTCACAACGCGGTGAATGGCCTTATGTGGATGGGTGGTCGCAAGATCAAATCTGTCGAGCCGCGCCGCCAGAAGATTCGCAATATTGTTTCGGGTAACAGACGTATTGCTAAAGCGTATGCTGAGTTTGCGGCGGCCCAGAGAATGGGCGAGAAGAGGATCACTTACCAGTTGCCACTGGTGGAGGCAGAGGAAGAGCAAGAAGACGGACAGGCTGAGATTGAAGAACGAGGTGTGTTTGAGGGTATGCGCGGACAGGGCTCTACAGCCCTAGAAGTAGCGGTCACAAGCGAGCCGCGCCGGGCGATGGAAGAAGATGCTATGATGGGGTTGGAGACAGCGAAGCGCATTGATGGAGACAAGAGGCAAATACCAGAACAGAAGGGCATGGAGAATGCAGGAGAACAGGCTGACCCACCAGTCGCTGCGCGTAAGGAGCCATCTACTGCTCCTGGAGGTCGCAGTCTAATATTGGCCGAAGCTAGGCGGGGGAGCAGAAAAGTCGCATTTGACGTCCGAGCGGCCAGGGAACCTCAGCAACAATTCCAAAAGACTCGCAGTTGGAAGTCCCGGTTTCAAGGCGATATAGGTACTGCAGCGGCCGAACAATTGTCAGAGGACGTTGAGATGACGAACACAACTCATCCGGCTCCCCAAGAAGGTCACCCACAAATCCAGACGCCAACCAACACGCCCGCCTTACAGCGCAGCTCGACGGGAAAACAAATTGCAAAGCTACCCAAGCAATCTCACTGGTCCGGTCCGCTGACAGCAGAGCAGAACGTCCTCGTGCCAGTCACCAATCCCGAAGCTTTTCCAGTCGAGCGTATCCAAGTCGTTCAATCCCAACACTATCCATCAGCAAAGATCGTGAGCCTGCAAACGCACCGCGACGTCGAAGGCGGTGTTGGCCAGGTAGTCGCAGACATGCAAGACGGACCTGTCAACCGCCTGCTAATCAAGGACGGTCGGCTGGTACAGGCGCTAGGTCTCCTGCACGGCGCAAACGATACCATCGCCCTCCGGACCTTCGACTTCAGGATCGACGAGACCTTCACTATCACTCTGTTGCCGGGACAGCGTCCGAAAGATCTCAATAACTTCGTCGTTGGTGAACTGGTATCTGCCCGTCATGCATACCTGCACTGGCTAGATTACCGCGGTACTGCCGATCCAAAGTATGGCCCCTTTGCAGTGGAAGCAAAACACATCGCGGTTCAGCTTGGTAGACGTGCGATGGATGTCTGGAAGGAAATCGACGGTTATTGGCAACTTGAGCAGGGGAACGGAGGTTCGGTTTATAGGCAGGACCGATTGAAGAACTTGGGTGAGAATCCGGCATATGAAGAGAGCAGCGAAACGCCGACGGTCATGAGTATGTGGGAATGACCTTGTTGTGAACAAGTGCTGCTTAGTGTCAGTTAAGTATATCGCGAGAAAAGTGCTCGAAGGTACCCGAAAATAGAAATGTGTATCGTAGTTCTTGCAAAGCCATGGCAGAATTTTCAGATAATGTGCTTGATATGTGAAAGGGAGCGCACGTGATGACGCGTTGAGTTGGACCCCCAGGGCTGTGCGTCATAGCGCTCTGTTATTGGTAGTCTCCGCAATCACATGCACGTTGCCGACAACATGCAATCAACAAGCACCACTCCTTACAATAACATCCACCTGCATAGATAGCTGGATTATCAACCTTACCGCGCGAAGAGCAAAATGCGCCTCCGCTCTGGCAGTAGCGCGTCGCCGGCACCATCGCCGGTTGTGCCATCCAAACGAAAGTCAGATTGGCATCAAGATACACCACAGCGCGAAGGACCAAATGCCGCAGCATGCTCACTGCACAGTGGCAACCCACAGGGCGGAGGATCTGAGACTCAATGTACATCATTCGCCACACCTAACTTACCAGGTCCACCATCCATGTCAAGCTCGCTGAGAGACCCGGCGAGTGCAAGCCCTGAGGTGGTTTTTGCCATGCAGTTCGATGGAGCGATGGAAATCGAACCAGCCAATGCTGCCCAGCCTGTTTTGCTACCTGAACAGATATCACCGGTATCGCCTTCTTTGAACAGCGTCGATGACCAGGACATAAGGCCAGCATCTCCGCATCTCGTAGATGTCGACATGGGTGAGCCAGAGGAAGCAGCTTTGCAAATGAAACTGCGAGCGGAATCTGCGCCGCCAGACGTGGACGCGGGAAAAGAAGACAGGCACATGGACCACATGGACTATACAGCAGTCACACCGAGTATCCCAGGTACCGCAAATTTGGAGCAAGAGAAAGAAGACGAGCCACCATTGCCATTGCAGGAGATTTTGCGACCAGCGAATGCTGCCCAACACCGAACAAACGATCTGACACCTCATTCGTCCACGGAAGCCCATACGGAACAGATCATCGTGGCGGAAGCACCATCTGCTGGCTTGACGGAAGGAGAAATGATGGATGTAAACAGCGGAGATAATAATCTCGAACCGGAGGAACGAAACAAGAACCAACAGTCGGCACTGCCTCATCCATCTATTCGCCAGCCAAAGTACGGCAGCACCAAAGAGTTCCGTTTGCGCGAAGAACGGTCGGTGCAATCTTACCTCGCATGGCTTCAACACCGCCAGACGCGCTTTCCCACCACACCGCCAAATTCTTCCGAGGTCATTCTGGTCGCGGAGAAGTTGAACAGGTCAGAAGCGAAGGTCTACGATGAGATCCTATACCGCTGGGGCTTGGAGACAAACAGCAAGTGCGGGGCGTGGTACAGACAAAACCGCTTGACGGTGCTGGGTGAAGATCCTAGGTTCGATGAGGAGACCATGGGGCAATGGGAGGCATGGGTCAAGGAAGGCAGGGACATATTGGCGGGAAGGGAGTCGTGATGATGGACGTGCGAAGGATGAGGATTGGAAATGTTGGCCGTCGCACGGGCCACGGGGCTGGACGCATTCGGTTAGACCGACACGTCACGTCTCGGACAATTTCCCCTTGCTGCTTCATTCAAAGACACGCGTGAAATACTGTCGAGCTATCGTACATGGACACATTATAAGAATGCTCCTTCATCTCCATCGTTCGCCATCTGCTAGTCCACCTCCTCCATGGCGTTCATATCATCTGCTGCCTAACACGCCATACCCGGCCCTGCGGCAATTTGTGTTGCTTTGTTGAGCTCCACCGATGCAAACGGCATCTCATACTCCCAATAACCGCGCAAACAGAAAGTGTATACCTTAAGCCGCCGCTACTCATTTGTTGGGTCGTCGCTCGACGGATTCGAAGGTGTTGCTGGGCCTACAAGAGGCCCATCATTATACGATGTGTGAAAGATGTCGCCACTGTCGTCCGACTCGTCATCCGAAGCTCCCACTGGAGGGTCCGCGTCAACTCTACCCCAGGGTCTTTGAGGCTCCTTGATGATCGGTACGGTCATGGAGTGAAATTCGTACGCGTGTCGTTGTCTGGCGTCCTGGGCGTGGGAACTGACCAAGCCATCAGCATCATCATCTGGTAAAGCAGTACCGTTGATGTCCGGATTGGCGTCGTCCGCACTCCCCTTCGCGGCCTCCCGGTTCAACTTCATACTGTCAAATGCCATCGGCCCGTAAGGCACTCGAATGCCCAGCTTTGGCCATCGCGCTTCCTGGTCCGGTGGCTGTCTGAGACCAAAGTGATCTTCGAGCCTTGCGCGGTAGATCCTTTGGCCACTTGCAGCCATGTGCAATGGTGCCTCAACAGGCCGAATGTCTGGGTCCTCGTCGCCGCGTGCTATCTTCGAATCAACGATCCAGCACTCTTCAGACTGCGGTGGATGCTGCCACCAGGCTCGACAGTTGGCTGTCGGGCATCTCCTTTTATTCGCCTCGAGCGAAAATCTACTGCTGTCGTCCGCACTGATCTGCCACATGCTTCCAAATGAGGTGGCATCTGCGCTAGATCCATCTTGTGGTAGCGTGCTCTCGTCTATGCCATTCTCTTGAATAGGCGTCCGCGGCGGAGAGTCCACGTCCGAAGACGGCGACAAATGGCGATACGCATGCCATTCTCGACGTCCGTCTGTCTCCTCCATCCAAGGAGTATCGTTCAGAGTAGCCTTGAGTGCTGGGGGGTGGTCCTTCTTTTCTAAGGCGAATTCTCTCCTTGGATAAGGGTAATCGATGTTAGCCCTTCGCTTCCTTAAGCGCTTTCTTTCCATTAGCTCGAGCAGCAGTTCTGCTGCAGCGTCGTCTTCGGCAGTTGATTCGCTCACACTTGTACTCATCGTTCGCTCTACAGTCCCTAGTTCGGGCGTAGGTTTCCGCGAGGTCCTCGGACTCCGCCGAGGTGAAATATCCGCCCTCATCCCTAACTTGGTCTTTTTCATTGCGCGTTCATTTCCCTCTTCGCCACTGACAATGTCCGAGTCATTGTCAGCTCCAGCGGACGACCCTTTACCAGCTGCAGGTGTCCTGTTTCTTGTGCTTGATCGTGTCTTCAAAGTGCCCGTATCTCGGGGCCTCTTCTTACTATCTTTGCCAGCTTGCTCTACATTCTCACCAACGTTGCCACCTTTGCCACCTTTCGCTACTTTTTTGCCACCCTTGGCAGCTTTAGCTACCTTCTTCGTGTCTTTGCCAGTTTGTTCTGCAATTTCGACTGGATCATCGTCGGGCGGATCTTCGTCGAGCCCCTGGGGATAATTCCGTCTCCAGACCATGTGTTCGTCATCATCCGGATCATCTCTATCATCCCAAGGTCCGAAAGGAGGCTCTCCACGGATCGCGCTAGTCGGGGCAATGATGTTAATCTCGCTGCGGGCAATCTTGTCGAGGCAATCATACGATGTCAGCCAGTCCCAGGAAGATTCTTTCACTGCAAGAAAAAGTCCTTCAGTCGTTTGTATCTCGCGCCATCTATCCTCAGTAATCATACCAGCGCCAGTTTCTCTTAAGTGGATATTGGACGTATTGGGTCGAGTGTCTTTGTATGTCTCAATCTGTGCAGCGCGTCGAGCGTTGTGGTTTTCTGCCACGGAAGAATCATCGTCCTCATGCTTTGGTTTATTGTCAAACTTTCGCCGTGCTTCTTCGATTGCAGGTAAATCCAAATCAAATGCCGTTTGGATCGGATCTGTCCCAGGTCCATAGTCGTATTCCCCCTCTTCTATGTCCGTGTCTTCGCCGATTTTACGCAGGCGTAGGCCTACAGTCCCACGTCTGTACACTGGTGTCCACAAATGGAGATCTTCTGGTCGCAACCGGGGTGGCATGACTCGATCGCTTGCTATGATCTGATTCCCAAGTCTATCAATCTCGCCTTGTGCGTACCGAGCACCTCCGATATGCCGAGTGTCGTAATACTCTAATAGAGTATGCAACCAATCGAAGGCGTAATAGTCGTCTCCGTCGGCCGCAAACTTGTAGGCAAGTTTACGACCCATTCGTTTTGCCTCGTCTTCAGCGCGCTTAATTGGGTCAAATACGCGGAGTCTTAGTCTTCTGCGATCCTCAGACTGGTAATAAAGAAGATCTTCCAGCTTTCCTTGGGTCAATTTCCAATCTGCATTGGCCGCATTTCGTCTGTCGCTTGACATGAAGTACTCGTGCCCGGTGGTTTTCACCGCGCTTTCTGCGTCCTTCGCTTGCACCCATCGTGCTTTTGCGTCTTTCACTGGCTGTGACTTGCCCCTGGGTTTTTTCTCGTTCTTCTCTGTTTTCATTTCTTCATCATACACTAAACGTGTGGCAGCCGTGGCAGCCTCAAGGTCGTACCATCTTCGCTGGTGATCTAGGAATGTCTCTCGTTCCTCTGATTGTGTATCTTGGAACGCCCTCAGTTCTTCCCGAAGGGACTCTAGTGTATCGATCTCTCTTATACCTCTTCTGCGGTTTGAAAAAGTCGGGGTGTGGTCAATGGCCAGTTCATTGATATGAGGTGGTCTGGCTGTGCGCTGCGTGCCGTCTCCCGGCTCTTTCTCTGTGTCCGCTTTTCCATTTTTCTTTGCATTACTTCTGCTTTTTTTAGCATTATCGCCATGGCCTGTCGGCTTCTTCCTAGGAGCCATGCTGGGCTTTTCGATTTCTAAAATGCCTATGTGTCAGTCGATGTCGATGGTGAAAACGTCCCAATTTACCTTAAGAACAGATTCAAGAGCGGAAAAGGGGAAGTCGTGAGGTCTGCTCAAATGAAGTGGCGGCCTTTTGAAGGGATCCGTTGTGGTTGACGACGCATCGGGCAGACAAAGAGCTCCCGACCCTACTCGAGCAAACCGACTCATTGAATATTCTGCCGCGTGCGGCCTCCGAAGACGCTCATTCCGGACAAAGAAATTACAAAGACACAGGGAGCATCAGTAGCGAAAGTTTGCTTAGCACATATTCTACATACACCGTTCGTTTCTTGAAACAGGCAACTTCATATCCTCAACCTCTATATTTGTATCTGTATGGCCTTGGCTTTGCGATAGGCAATGGCCTGCCTTCCCGCGCAGCATCTTCGCGCTGCCCTTGAAGCATTATCTCCGCCAGCATTACTTGCGCAGCAGCTCCCAGATATGCGGGATTCCACCGCTTCGCTTCAGCGTATGTTGGTCTGTACATGTAGCAGTCGGTCTTGTTATTTTTCATTTTCCCAGGCGCGGCGTTACCTTTCAAGTGCCCCGACGCAGCGCCGTGTTTTTGCCCAACACTAGTTTCCGCAGCATCATGTTTGGGATGCATCACGTCCACATCTTCTTCGTCATCCTCATCCACACTTTCTTCATCCTCCTCATCCGTCTCTTCTTCGCCCCCATCTCCTTCCAGATCGCTAGCCTCAATGTCGACTTGGTTGTGAGTCGAAGAGGATTCGTCATTGATGGCTTGACTTGTCGCATCGCGTTCAGGACGAGAGTTGACACGCGCGTCGATATCCTCCTTCTTACCGCTCGCCAAATCTTCCGAATGAGGGATGGTCTCTCTCATCTTGTGGTGTACTGCACGAGGGGTTAGTGTCTTCAAGCTGTGATGTACGCTGCTTTTGAGCTTTTCAAGGCTTGCTGCCTTCTTTACATGAGCCACTGGCAGCTGATCGTGCGGTCTGACAGCTACAGGCTCGTCAGTGCCACTCATCTGGACGTCGGTATCCTGCTGAGGCTTCCCAGGCCCCGCTGTTCTTTTCTTCGCCTTGAGGTCGTTGGGCTTGGCCCGCTTGTCCGTTTGAACATCTTCAGATGCGTCGCGCTTGCGCTTCCGAGGCCTTGTCTCCCTACTCTTTCCTCGCTCCGCCTCGTCCGTATCTCCATCTCCTTCCAGTACAGCATCGTCATTGTTCTCGACCGGATTGGCAGGCTCTATTTCTTTGCTTTGCTCAGCAGCGCGTCGCCTCAGGAATTCTGGCTTCCACTTCTCACTGAACATCGGAGCCCTGGTGCGATCATATCCGACTTTTATCCCCCACTTCTTCAGGTCCATCTTCATCGAGGGAATAGTAGGTACTTCAATATCATCTTCCGTGCCGCTCGCGCCGCCGGCTACCTGCTGAGCGTTGTCCTCCGCATTAACCATTCCTTCATCGTCGACCGCATCGTCGTCCTCATGGTTGGAGTTGCGCTCAACGGACTTACGAACATCTTCTGCATGACCATCGTCGTCAGAATCATCCTCGTCTGACGACTCGTCATCCGTTGTTTCTCCCAGCGCCCTGTTAGGCAGGCCGTCCTGTCCTGGTACAGACACGTAGTCCTTCGACCGCTTGCCTTTCGCATACTTGATCTGCTGATCTTGCGCCATCCAAAGCGCTATAAGCTCTAATTTGTTAAGAGCCCGAGCCCGTGTCGTCCAAGGCCGGCCAACTTGTCTCATAATCCTTTCGATCTTTTTGTGGGTGTACTTGGCATTGCGGTCTTTCTCGCTGAGCTTCCATGTCGGCCGATACTTTCCCGTGGGCTCAGATGACGGCATCTTTCATGCGTGTACACTTGTGATTAACTCGAGTCTTCCGGTGTGTTTGCGCTTTGGTATCGGAGGTGTGGACATGGAGTGGTTGGAGCAGTAGAGAGTTGGTTGAATGGCCGTACAAGTAGTCTTCGGGGCGAGAAAGCACAGGGCGAGAAAGCATAGTGCGAGGAACAGGCGCGAACAAATTCGGTTGACGTCACTGTTCGCCAGCGGGAGATTGATTGAGCATTCACTCTGTTATGTTGCTAATCTACTCTCCGGGGTCAATCACGATAGTCATATTGACACATGGGTTTTGCGAAGGTGCTGTAGGTGCTCTGGTCAACCGTCTCCGTACAGTCACATCATCAGCCATTTTTTCGGCGTGATGGAGGTACAATTTGACGACCGCACATTCCGCAAGTCATATTCACAGCTATTTTGCTATCATAGTTGTCCGAAATTTGCTACTATCTCATTTTCGAAAGCTCTAATTCGGCATTCAATCAAGTAGCGCGTCTGGTGTCTTGCTGGTCTAGTTTGGCCAAAGGTGTACAGTCAGCTTGCTGAGCAGCTCAGCAAGCCCGTGCAAATGATCTCAGCCACCACTTTAACTCGATGGAAAGAGGAGAAGCCTATAAGAGGCGACAATTGATCTTCCACGTCTGAACTTCCAATCCACCCGGCTCTCAAATGTCCTCGTCCGAATCCTCCTCGATCTCGCCAACCTTTTTCGACTTGCGCTTTCGAACGGGCGACATTCCGTAGGGCATGGAGAACGGGGTGTCTTTTCCAGATGACTGAAGAGCGTTAGCATGTCCTGCAAGATCAGCCTTGGAAAGAGTAACACGCACAGTTGCAGCATAGCGCTTTGTCCACTTATCATACTCTGGCTTGCCGCCATCTTCCAACTCGGTGTACTCTTGAAGCATCCTCGTTTGCTCATCTTGGGACAAAGGAAGCGGGCGAGGTAACAGGTCGCCCCCATCGTCCCTATACTCGTGCTTACGCTTGCTAGTGCCTTTCTTGCTTGCCTTGGGTAGCATAGAAGCCGCACTGAGATTGCTAAAGCCACGTGGGGCAACGACATCGTTTTCAGAGGTACTCATTTCATCGTCGAGATCTTCTGGTGAATCTCTAGAGCTGTCTGAGCCGATTGGCTTGAGGCGCCTGTACGGTCCAGGCACCCCGCCCTTGACGCGACGCACGGAGCGAGGATGTGGGAGTATGGGGATGGGTGCGGACGTCTTGGTAGTCGCTGTATTGTGGACCGGATCACCATTGACAGCCAGATGTCGACGCGCGGGCTCTTTGGAGGTAGCACTCGTGTTTCGAGAGCGCTTCGTGGCAGCGACACGGTCTTCTGTATCGCCCGTATCGCCAGCGGCAGCGGATTTACGACCTCCCCGACGGGTACGACGAGCGCGCTGGGCCTCTGTCTCATCTGCTCTCAGTCAATCTTCCTATCAGGAGCTTCGGGTCCTTCGAGGGCTTACCATCAGAGAGTAATGCTTCTTGATCTTCGCTCTCCACGTCAGAGTCTTCTTGATCTTCGCCATCCTCGGATGTGGAATCCCCACTGTCATCATTGTTCTTCTTCGTACGCTTTGTCTCGTTCTTGCGGGTCTCCTCTGAGGCGGTCCGCTTTCGCTTAGTTGCTATGCCCTTGCGCTTATTGTCCTTGTGCTTTGCATTGTATCGTACTGTGGCATTCTTGAGCTCTTTTGAAAAGCCTGCCCACTCTTCCGGTGTGAGTCCGTCTTCGCCCGCAACTGATGTGTAGTCGGCCACTAGTTCGGGTTTGCCTTGAATTTTGATGACTTGGTCTTGCTCCACCCAGTATGTCATTAATTTAGCTTTATTCATACCGCGCTTCCTAATCTTGTGTGGGCGGTTCTCCTGGCGTACGATACGATCGATGACTTTGTGTGCATACTTTGCGTGTTTGCGGTCGTCGAGTGATAGTTTCCAGGTGGGTCGGTAGTCTCCGGTCTTTTTCAAAGGCGGCATCTTGTCTTCAGAAGCACTTCCTAGTTGGAAGGTGCAGAGTGGTTGAGAATGAATTATTAAGTCTGCGTCTGGGAATAGAGCAAGCGTAGCCGTAGACCAGAGATATAAAGACCGTGCGCAAACGCAAAGAGCTTAGCAAAGCTTGTGAAAATTGGAAAGTTTTGATTGGCTCTTTGACTTTGCTGACTTTTCTGTACCAATCAGAGCGCTTCTTGTGTATATACCGGCGCGTCGACATCATCGCTTTCACGCTGTGCTGCGCTGTGGACTGGATCCCCATCTTCCGCTGAACTCTCTTATCTTCAACATCGCAACAGCATTATCTCGATCAGTGCCTTCTGCGTCCTTATCTGCCGGTCAGTGAGTGTAATACCCGCCGAAAGTATAGGTCAGTAAGCAAAAACCACAACAGGGCATACCGCACTCGCCACTCAAATCTTGGCCATTGAGATTTACTAGTCTTGGTGACAAGTTCAATGAAACCCAGATAACCTTGACTCAAATGATATCAAGATATGAGATCAAGGCCGTCTTTCACGGAGGACAGCTCAGTTTCCCAGTGGATATGCTCACACTTTGTTGGAACCGGCGATAGATGACTAAATACGAGATTAGACTGATGCGTCTTGCTCCTTGTGGAGTTACCAGCCTTGATGGGGCAGCGATATTTCTATATTCAAGAAATTGCCAGCATGCCTCCATAAGCTGCTTGTACAGTAAGATGGTAGCTGCCAGAAACCAAAGGAGTTGAGCAAAGCGGAGCGGGGAGACTGAGGTTGACATGTGCATCATTCAGCGCAGCTGTCTCGGCTCCAACTCATTCTATATTTCTTTCTTTATGTCAATTCACGAATTTAATGTTGTGTCCAGGCTTCGGGCGATTTTGTTTTACGACCGCTAATTCGGACCACCCTTATTTTCCCTGGTCAGCGTGTTTCAGCTTTTCCTTCACTTTTACGCCCGTCGATATCTCACTGTAGCGGTCGCATGGGATTGATCGGGCGTTGGAAGTTTCTGGTATCGGCAGGAACAGTCCCGTGCCGCGGTTGGTTTCGCCTCGCCGAATAGTGTGTGACTTCGTTAGCCTACCACACCTAGGCACTAACTAGTCCAACACTAATAAGTTGACAAAAGCAACGAACGCGGTGCAAATGCTATCTGAATGGGGAGGGTGTGCCTCATCACGTGTTCGGGTATGTACATACATAGATATCGTCGGAGTCCTGCTGATCAGCGCCATCTAATCATATTCACCCCATCACCCCTTCAAAACCTGACAGCCTTGCGAATACGCATACAAGTGGCTTACATGTTTGTTTTGCGAACTATCTCATGTTACTCTGACGTAACCAATTCCGCGGGACTTGATCGGATGTTGCGGTTGCTAGGATCGGTGTTGGATGTTTGACTTGGCGGGGGCCGAATAACGTTGCGATAGGTTGGTGTGTTTAGTTTCACCTTACGCCTGCCTGAGGATCTGCAAACCAACAAGCGATTGACATTCGTTAAACATTCACCAGCACGCGTTGGGCTAAGTCCGGACAACTATGGTTCATGAAGTGCGACGGTTAGTAACAAGCAAAATACGATACACCTCATATCGAATAGCCATGAAATTGCCAAATCGCTCCCAAATCGCTCCACAAGATCTGACTCTTGCGGCTTGATACTTCCACAGAACCTCAACATATCAAGATCAACCTCGCAAATGCACCTTTACATCAGTCTACCTCCACTATCTTGACACGAAATCCGACTGAAACCCACACGATATGTTGGCTGTGGAGGCCCCAAGCCACGCGTTCATCAATGATCGAAGCTGTGGGTCAGCATTGTAAGCCATCAATGGGGCGTAGGAAATGTACTTAGGATCAAGGCCGCGGTCGCTAGTTTCGATTTCAGCACATCCTTCTCAATCTCACAACGATGCATCTTTCTACTACTTTCCTAGCACTCCTTAGCTTCACGGGAGCAGCCCTGGCGAAGAATCACCGGGAGAACAAACCCGGTCAGAATCACTGGGAGCACAAGCCCAACCAGACTTGGTGGGAACCCAAGCCCACGACCACCGCCGCCGCTCCTCCTCAGAACCATTACTGGGAGCACAAACCTGGACAAACTTGGTGGGGACCCAAGCCTCAAGGCAAGGTCAAGCCCCATCCTCATGCCAACGCCACCCACGAGAAGAGAGCTGTCCCAGAGCATGAGTACTTGCCCTGGAGGCACAACAGAACAGATACCGGTCATGGAACGGTCAAGCACGGTTGGGGTCACAAGCCCAACGGAACTACAGGACACCGCCCTCCGCACTGGGATGGCCCACCACCACACAATGAGAAAGGCTCTCAGTACGAAAGTAAAACTCCTCGCGGTCGCGGATATGCAACCACGAGGCGACGTGCGCGCCGCAACACTGGGGTCTCTTGAGCTCCAGTACAATCGGAGGAGGGCAACTAGATACTTGACTGCTTCGTGATGCGGTCAGGGCTGGCCAGAATACTTTCGGAGGATGGAACTGCACCTAGGGATGCGATTTGTTTCCTGTACATAGACTGCGATTGTCGCGAATAAGAACCCGATTTTTTTGAGGATATTCAATGGGGCCATGAGTCTTCCACGTCACCTCGAAGATGTGAGATATTCCGCTTCCATTCCTTTGCATCTCATACTGTTATTCGAAGAGCTAATTCCTCTTTGACATGTCACCCAAAATACTCTTATCTGGGCCCTGTTTACCTTTTTCTGTGCTACAAAACGACTTTCATGTGTCTGCACAGAGTTACAAATTACCTAGGTATGAATGAGCATTAGACACAGGACGAGAAAAACTGCAGCGTAACATGTCTGATTTCAAGGTCTCTTTTATACTCGATGATCTGTCGGGGATTTCAGTGCAGAACTAAGCTCTGGCTAGCTTTTTTAGGTGTGCGTAGGTGGCCTTTGACAAGTTTGAACACATTCCGAACCGTCCGACAACGTTTTGATAGTCTGCATTTGCGCCCAAGTCTTCAATGAAGAATGGATTCACTCGACTTCAGCCGATACCTATGTATGTTCTCAACGATTCAGCTTCTCCGACTCTCCACATTTGAGAAAACGATGCGTCGCCGTCTATGCCTTAGCAAATAGCCACGGGCGGACTCTGCTATTGAACAGCTTATCCAACTCGGCGGCGCTGCTTCTGTAAAATCCGTTAGCTTCTCTTACATGACTCGTGCACTTTGACGGAACCCACCCAGTTGTCTCGGGAACCAACAACCACATGTCCACCATGATAGCATCTGTGAACTCCTTCAAGGGCGAACCTGGAGGAACTGCAGGATCAAACCAACCCTAGAAAGGTCAGCAATCGAGTAATAGGGGATGGGTATACGCTAGAGCAAATTGACAAACACATAAACCGATTCGAGATAGGACAGTTTGGTTTTGGGAGTTTCAGAGCATAGCTTGGAAGCGTCGCCTCATTTTTCAGGCCCCCCAACACAGTTTTGGGTCATATTTCTATTGGTGAGGTTCTACCTAGGTAGCTTTGCGTGTGAGGGCTGTAGCTCCATTCTTCATGTCAATGTCCAACGACCATCGGGAATCAACATTTGAACACATCCATTTATTTGCCGCTTCAGCGTATTTCAAGGAGTGGTCTGATGAAAGAACCTACGCATCTATGACAAGTGCCGATTTGTCGGCACGGTATACGGAGACCTCGAGAGCGTCGGGATACCAAGCACGTGTCCTATCGATAAGCGCTAGCCAAAGTAGTTTCAAGCCTCACTCCCAACTCCGGGACACACACTTCCATCAAAACGCGTCCACACACCTCCCTTTCATCACAGCCGTTGTTCCTACTCACTTCCGGCTACCAATGACCTTCGCATCAGCCCAAGGATGTTGATAATTGTAGCTCAGCGAGATTGACGATTGGGTGCACAGGAACCGCACAGATGCACTACAACTCTTTGTGAACGCATGCAAAGGTATACGAGCTTGATTTGTTTGAGATGAGGACAATGTTATCACTTTTATTCCGATAAGTACAAAAGTTGAGGAATCCCGACTGCGGGCTACCAAAACGATTCACGGATGTAACACCCTGTATCTACTGCGCTTCTCTAACGTACTATCGCCAACCACTGGCTCTCGCTTCCGCTTTGGAGATGTCCGCCTACGCCCCGCACCGTCCACAACGGCCACATTCTTGCCTTCCTCCGTCGGATCGTCGTTCGATACAGTCCCATCCTTCTTGTATAGGAGGAACTCATCTTCTGTAATGACGGGCACATAGAGTACTCCACCATTCTTGCCTTCTAAGAGCTTGCGCATCACGTCGCGCATGTTCTTGAAGCCGCTATTCACGTGCTGAAACTTGCTCTTCATTGACGTCTCGTCACGCGGCTCACGTGGCAACAAGTCGTCTCCACTGGCATCCTGTAATACCTTGCCGACGAAGAATCTGTTGAAAGACTCCATCGTTGGAACGGGACCCGGTAGCTTGATCATATGGCCAGCTTCTACTACCAGTTTGATCTTCTTGTGAAAGAGTACCAGCCATGCCTCTTCATCAGAATGGAAGAAGATGCGCTTCACAGCAATGCCGCGACTATGGAAAACGCCATATCGCCATTTGTTGATGCTCAAAATTTGGTTCTTATTTGACCAGTCGATAGCGTCGTGCGATATGTTCGTGAAAGTAAATGTTTCGTCGCCATCAGTGTCGACGCAGTGCAGACGAATACAGAGCTTTTCCGGGGCCGGCTGGCCCACAGCAACTGCATAGCTGTTATCCCCAATAAGCTCGAACTTGCCGGTCCGCTCTAATGCCGGCTCACCTTGGCGGCCGTCATTGACTTCGTTGGGTATGTCTGCACTACTGTTCACAGCCTCGTTCAGGTCGGAGGAAAGAGACGAGTACGCATCTGGAGCTGTTTGCAGTTTGTTAGAAAAAGTTTTCGC
>Ga0265780_10004960_pt1 | contig 17006 bp, 12 predicted proteins | sample P1T30metagenome_FD_192432 | JGI IMG/M metagenome (GOLD analysis project Ga0265780, IMG submission 192432) | Plant litter microbial communities from East Loma Ridge, Irvine, California - P1 T30 | ecosystem: Environmental > Terrestrial > Plant litter > Unclassified | place: USA: California... | reverse complement strand
GTTCCTGTAAAACTGGTGGTAGCTATGCCAGGTCACGTACACGATTTATTTGAAGTCTTGTAGCATGCTAGAGGCGTGGTAGTGATGGTCATGTGGGATGGTCATTCAATAACTGAATGCAGAATGGTAGCTGTCCAGTCTGCAAATGGCTTCACCAGTAAGGGGCAGCTGCGCACATTCTATGGACAATGTGGAGTGGAGTCATTGTCGAGCCAGGTCTTGACTGCAGCTGTAGAGTTCATTTCATGAAGTACTCAAGATGAGGATTCGGTTGCATAGACAGGTGGGCACGAACATCCGAGGCGCGCTAAGATCGGCGACAGGGGCCTTATCGCCGGATCAGCGTCACGCAGCGGCCCAGCCTCACTCGAGTCACGAGCTCCAAGAGTCACAGCTTGAAGCTGCCTAGCACCGTTGCAGGCTGTCACGCTCCCAGTGTAGCTCCATCCATACTTATCTCTCGTCCTGAGGGCTTCATTCCTTGTTCATTCACTCTTCATTCGCTCAGGCACCTCAGGCCGTCCCATCTAAGCTCCGACGGAGCTCCAAACACACTCATCATGGCGGTCAAAGCCGCGGTGCCGTTCCTGGTGGCCATGATGCTGCTCACGGGCGTCTGCAACACACTTCTGACCAAGTACCAAGTAGACACGCCCTTGAGCTCCAGGCCGAAACACGTGCTAACCACATCTCCTAGGACATGCAATGTGTGAACAACTGCGACGCTCCCAGCTCCAAATACCGCGACCACTTCGAGCAGCCCGTGCTTCAGACGCTCCAAATGTTCATCGGCGAGATGGGCTGTTGGCTCGTCATCGGCGCCTTCTCACTCTACCAGAACTATGCCAGCCGCCGTGCGGGCTACGAAGCTATTGCGGACCATGATGGCGCTGCGACACCGGCGCTGTCAGACGACAGCGAGACTGCGCCGATTGCAAACCCGCTGAGACGTGCGCATCCCGACGACGAAGGAAGAATTCCGCTACAGGGCCGGAGCATACTGCTGTTGGCGCTGCCGGCATGCTGTGACATTGCCGGCACGACGCTCATGAACGTCGGACTGCTGTTCGTAGCAGCCAGTATCTACCAGATGACTAGAGGCGCACTGGTGCTTTTCGTTGGACTATTCAGTGTCTGGTTCTTGAAGCGCCATCTTGGACTCTACAAGTGGTTCTCGCTCTTCGTGGTTGTGTTTGGTGTCGCCGTCGTTGGCCTCGCGGGCGCCATCACTCGGGACGATAAGGCGACCCCGTCGCACCAGGCTATCCACGACACGTCGTCTGGCTCAGCGGATGCCCAAAAAGAAGCGCTATCACAAGCAGCTATGACAATCATCGGTGTGCTTCTGATCGCAGGTGCGCAGATCTTCACTGCGACCCAGTTCGTTCTCGAGGAGCGCATCATGGAGAAGTACGCCATGGAGCCGATCAAAGTTGTTGGATGGGAGGGTCTCTTTGGATTTGTTGTTACTTTGATTGGCATGATCGTCCTGCACTTCGCAATTGGCACGGGGTACTTCAACGCACGTGAAGGTCTCTACCAGATGACGCATTCTCGCGCCATTGCCGTGTCATCCATCCTGATCATGATCAGTATTGGGTGAGCTCACCTACATCCTTCTCGCAATGCTCGTTAGCTAACACGTCGCAGTGGCTTCAACTTCTTTGGTCTCTCCGTCACGCGCACTGTCTCGGCTACGTCGCGCTCAACGATCGATACCTGCCGCACACTGTTCATCTGGGTCGTGTCGCTCGGTCTGGGTTGGGAGACGTTCAAGTGGCTCCAAGTCCTCGGTTTCGCGCTGCTGGTATACGGCACGTTCCTGTTCAATGATTTGATCAGGCCGCCTCTAAAGTCGTGCGTGGAGAGGAGGCCCGAGCCTCTCTTGCCTGAGGACCCAATAGAGCACCACTGATGGTCAGAGGTCAATAGCGGGGGTAGTGTTTGTGCATGCGCATTGCCGATAGAGTTGGCTCGACAGCAGCATAACTGCGTCGTTGAGCTTGCAAGAATTCACAGTCTGATTACGAGCCCTACCGTGCCACTTCTTCTTCTTGAAGCCATCCGGCCTGCTGTAGTCATGTTATCGATACCATGGCGCTAGCGTGGCTCGTGAGTGGCCCGTGTCCCACCCACCGCTGGCTAAGCGAGCAAGGCACCATTGATTTTGATCCTCGCGACAACTTCACGACAACGACAACACGGAACCCGACTCTCTGAACACCACCGCGGAAGTTCAGACGCCAATTCCACAGTCCGACACAATGGCCACTACCCAGGGAGCTATGTGAGTTTGCCTGCCGACCACCTGCATCGCCGTGCAGCAATACTGACCATGTACAGTTCCAAGAGGAGGAAGTTCGTTGCTGGTACGATACACCCAATTCCGCGTTGAGAAAAAAAGAAGAGAGCGGCTGCACAACTTGATGTCTGTAGGGCCATGTCCTCGACACGGGCCTTGCACACTTCTTGGAGGACATCGCACAAAACACCGAATATTGCGCACATGGAACTTGGCTGACATAACCCCCCACAGACGGTGTCTTCTATGCTGAGTTGAACGAATTCTTCCAGCGCGAGCTGGCCGAGGAGGGTTACTCCGGCGTCGAGGTCCGCGTCACCCCCACCGTCACCGACATCATCATCCGCGCCACCCACACACAAGAGGTCCTCGGAGAGCAGGGTCGCCGCATCCGTGAGCTCACCTCGCTCATCCAGAAGCGCTTCAAATTCCCCGAGAACTCCGTCTCGCTCTACGCCGCCAAGGTTCAGAACCGTGGTCTCTCCGCCGTCGCCCAGTGCGAGTCCCTCCGATACAAGCTTCTCAATGGTTTGGCCGTCCGAAGGGCCTGCTACGGTGTCCTGAGGTTCATCATGGAGTCTGGCGCCAAGGGTTGCGAAGTCGTTGTTTCCGGAAAGCTCAGGGCCGCCCGTGCCAAGAGCATGAAGTTCACTGTACGCACACACCGCTCGTCTTGGCCCGAATTGCCGTACTGACTTTGCACAGGACGGTTTCATGATCCACTCCGGTCAGCCTGCTAAGGACTTCATCGACGAGGCCACCCGCCACGTCCTGCTTCGCCAGGGTGTGCTCGGAATCAAGGTCAAGATTATGCGCGGCTCAGACCCCGAGGGCAAGGCAGGCCCATCCAAGACTCTCCCCGACTCCGTCACCATCATCGAGCCCAAGGAAGAGCAGCCCGTTGTGCAGCCCATGTCTCAGGACTATGGTGCCAAGGCTATCGCCGCCCAGCAGGCAGCGGAACAGGCCAGACAGGCCGAGCAGGGTGAGGGCGAGGCCCCAGCAGAGGGTGGCGAGGGCTACTCTGAGGAGCAGTAGATGGATACCAAGCCGCGGGGCGTATGAGATTACGAAAAGGCATTTAGCGGAAGGTTACGATCACACTCATCTTCCTTTGCACATTCGGGACGGACTAGGCATGCTTTTGATCCGGGAGGTTACGGAGTCTTGTGCTTAAGTGCTATGTACTCTTTCAAACAATCCAAACATCAGCGGATGGCTCGACCAACCAATTCAGTGCATCTTCGTTTTTGAATCAGAATTGCGTCGCGCTCGTGTCTGACTACTTGCAGCAATGTCGGAGCCTTTCCTCTCTGTCTTGTTCGTCATCCAGTACACTCTTAGCATTGAGCTCTCCTCACTACGAACTCTTCTCCCTTCCTTTGCTTTTGTCTCTGCTTCGCGCACTACCAACTTCTTACTTGACAGCCTACGCAGATCTTCCGCTACGGTTCCCGAATTGCAATTCACGACGGAAATACAGCCATGATATACCCGGCACCACATCATGCACATACAGGTACTATGGGTACCCCACACTCGGACTGAGCTAGACCTGAGCTACTATATGGCCGAAACATCCCCATCACCTCCAACCAACATTCCACCAATGACACGATCTGCCATGCGGCAAATGTACTCCATCGAGCTTCGCACCCGACCATCGTACGTCCACATGTCCTGTCATCTAGAGATTGTCCAATGCCTAGACTTTGTGTCCAAAGTTTGACTATATAGACGTGATTCCTGGGCGACAAGTCGTTCCGTTGCCGCCAACAAGTAACTCTCCTAGCAGCGCAACAAAAACGATGCGTCTCCTGTCCCTCCTCCTCCTCGCTACCACGGCTCTCGCTGCTCTCCCCTCCAAAGGCGTAGATTGGTCATCTTTACTCATTGAAGAAAAAGCGGGCAAGACGTACAAGAATTCCGCTGGCCAAACGCAGCCCCTCGAAACGATCCTCAAATCCAGTGGAGTGAATACCGTGCGCCAACGCATCTGGGTCAATCCTAGCGATGGCAACTACAACCTCGACTACAACATCAAACTCGCCAAGCGCGCGAAAGCAGCCGGCTTAAACATCTACCTCGATTTCCATTATAGCGATAACTGGGCGGATCCCGGAAAACAGGTTGTTCCCGCTGCGTGGAAGAGTTTCGCGAAAGATGCGCTGGTCAAGCAGATCTACGACTACACGAATAATGTCATCAACACCTTTGCCACCAATGGATTAAACTTGGATATAGTGAGCATCGGCAACGAAATCACGCCCGGGCTTTTATTTCCTATTGGGAAACTTGGGTCAGGCGAGGGTGCAGCGAATGTTGCCGCGCTACTCAAAAGCGCGAGCAAGGCAATCAAGGAAAGCAACATGGCCCCGAAACCACAGATCATGATTCATTTGGACAACGGATGGAAATGGGACACGCAGAAGTGGTGGTATGATACTGTCATGACCGCGGGGCTGTCCGCTTCGGATTTCGACATACAGGGCATATCGTACTATCCCTTCTACAATGCTGCGGCGACATTATCGGCTTTGTCTAGCTCGATGGGCAATATGGCTAGTAGATATGGAAAACAGATCATGGTCGTAGAAACCAACTGGCCTTCATATTGTCCCAATCCTTCCACAGCTTTCCCTTCGGACACGAAGAGCATACCGATTAGCGTGGATGGGCAAATACAGTGGATGAAGGAGTTGGGCAAGCGCGTTTCCGCAGCGCCAAATGGTAAAGGAACTGGTCTTTTTTACTGGGAGCCAGCTTGGATTGCAAACGCAGGTTTGGGTAGTAGCTGTGGGTGGAACTTGATGGTGGGAGATGATGGCAAAGTCATGAGCAGTCTCGCAGTGTTCGGAAGTATTTGAGTTAAGGATCAAGTGGTACTTGTCACTAGGAAGCGACTATTGGTCAAAATTCTTGATGTCGGGCATCATACCCAGACCTTTTCCACGAGTGTCGGTGGCTTTGCCGCCGTCGTCCAAGAATTCCATGACACCTCCTGCGCTCCTCTCCTTGACGTGCTTGCGGAGGAGGCTCAAGATTTCACTGCCCTTCCATCGCTGCGGCACAGGTCGGTATGCAGGTTTGAAGGTGCCTACAGTCTGTGCCCATTCACCAGTTGCGGGCTCACGCGCCCTGACGTCCTTCTCTGGCGCCTTGCCCTGTGCAGACGGGGTAGCCGCGTCAGGCCCAGCACCTTCGGCATACTCGCTAGATGTCAATGAAGGCTGTTGTGTGGCCCAGTAGTAGATGTCCCAGTCGTTCTCGTCCAGAAAAAGGTCGTACTGCTGAAGGAGAGGCGGAGGCATGCTAGCAAGATGAGTGTCGGCAAAGGTGCTGAGAAGGAGATCACTTTCTAGTGTTCCCCGCTTCCGGCTTTGGTCTGTGTCATCGTCAGTCTCGCGTCTGACAAATTCAATATGTGTAAGAAAACTGCAAGGGCTGTTGTGCAAGGGCAAGCAACGAACATAATAACCTCGCACGCATCGTGTTCGGATCTTCTCCCGTTCTACGAATTGGCTCCACCTTGAATTTGGCACCCTCCATCTCTCCCACACCCAGCTCTGAGTTGGCGTCACTCACTTTGTCCGCGCTCTGTGTACCGCCAGTCATGCGCTCGGTATTTTCTGGCACAGAGTCCTTAGGCGTGAACTTGGGTTCCACGTTGGTCACGAGCTCAGGCGGCGCATTGTCGCGGCCAACTGATGGCATCTCATTGGCGATGGTGGACGTTGTGTTGGTCATGTGAGGGTTCAATGGCTTCTCAATCTGGTAGCGACGGTACGTTTCCGACGTGTCGTTTGTGCGCTTGTTGAGCGCATCGAACTCATTGCTGCGGGCGGCGGAGGTGCTGAAGCCGCGGTAGGTCAAGCGAGATGTGGCAAGGAGAGCCCGTGACGAGCGTGCTACTAGGCGTGTGGTTGCCATGGTGGAGTTGAAGACTTTGTCGTGCCGTGCCGAGTAAATAAGCAATTGGAGGAGATATGAGAAGTAAAGTTCGCGATGCCGAAAGATGCACCACGTCATAGCTTCTCGCTTAGTAACCATGACTTCCTCCTCGCGATCGGCTGTTGAAGGCCATGCCTCTTAACAAGACTCTAATACTGTAGAGGACATCTTACCTTTTAATGCCAAGTGTTACCTATTTCGGCGAACCGGTGAAGCATGTTCTATGTTGCCGATCCATCTTACCTTGAAATGTGACAGCGATCCTGAGGGTGTTCCATTATCTCCAAGTTGTTCTGCAGTTTCAAAGTAGGGTCCGTTTGCGCTGTCAAACTCTGTCCTGAACTCCCGAAGACGGTCCGATAACCGTATGAGTGTGATTGATGGAAATTGGCAAATAGAATCCGTGACGAAAGTTTTACAGAGCATACACAGCAGATTGTCGCTCACTATGGAGAAGTTAGTCTGTGTCCTTCATCTTGTGCTGCATGAACAAGGCCTCAGACTGCTGCGAATGAGCATAGCTTGGTGGCCTAAGCCCAAGTCATATTGATGGGATAGTTGGCTGTGGCATCGTTCATCTTATCAAGAACCGCTAGTGGCCTCATGACTAGTATTGGTCAGGTATACGGGGTCGCTAAGTTGAAGTTTCCACGTTATTACATTATGCTACATACATCTCAGAGATGTAGATACGCCCATCCCAGACTAGTATGTCACCTCTGGATATGAAGGTAAGAGGAACCGTACGCCGAAGTATGCTAGAATTCGAAAGAAATAGCCCGACCGAATCCGATAAAACACCAGCAGGATACTGAACTGATCCTGGAATGCATTCGTAACCTTCTTTCCATTACTCCTCCATCTCGTCCCCGTCCTGAGCCTGACCCTTGTTCATGATCATAGCACGGAAATCCGCATTGCTTTTCGCCTCACCGTTCGTGGTTGTAGCATTCTTGGGAATCGAAGGTCGACCAACGCCGATACCCGACTTTCCACGACCTCGACCGCCTGTGGAGCGTCCACGAACGGCAGGTCTGTTGATGCGGCTGGGCTGTACGAAGCTGTTGCTTGCTTTCCACTCGCTTTTTTGAGACTTCAGATCCTTGACCGTACCAACGCGAAGTTTCCGACCTTCAAAGTCTTGGCCCTGGAGTGCGATTTCTGCCTTACCGGCTCCTCCAACCGTGTTGAATTCAACAATGGCTCCTCCGTGGTTTGGCTCAAGCGTGATCTTTCTGAACCCAAATGGCTCCACGAGAGGCTTAATGCGCATGTCAGGAACGGTGTCAGGTATGTTGAGGAAGGCGATGGATCGAGATCCAATCGTTCCCTCTGGTTTGGATGTAGCGTCTTGGGTAGCGTCGGTCTTGCCTGGTGTAGCTATGCGCACGTCTGAATCAGCTTCGAGCGTAGACCTTGTCTTTGGTTTGCTTTCGGCACGATCGACGGCTATCTCCACGTGCAGATCTAAGCCCCAAAAATTCTTGCCGTTCATTTCCGCAACGGCAGCATCTGCGCTCTCCTTGGTCTTGAAGTTAACGAAGCAGTAACCTCTGTTATTACCGTGACCCTTGAGCGGCAGCTTGATTCGCTCAATGGTGCCGAACCGACTGAAAGCATCATTGATCTCGCGCTCTTTGACTTTGAAGTTGAGGTGCCATACATACACCTCTCGTCCCTCGGTGATGGCACCCTCACGCTTCTTCTTGACTTTGGGGTCAGAGATCTTGGCTATAAGCTTAAGGTTTTCAACATCTGTACCATCAAGCTGTGTAGCCGCAACAGCATTTTCGGCGTTGTCGAATTGAACGTAACAAAATCGGCGATGCGTGTCGAACTTCAAGGACGGGAACCGAACGCCGATGACCTCGCCAAAAGGAGCGAACAAGTTGCGCAAGTAAGCTTCATCAGCATGTGCTGGATAATTCGTGACGTAGAGTGTCGTGCTTTGGCCTCGTTCAATAGAGATTTCGTGTCCATGAAAGCCCTTGGCCTCCTTTGTCAAGGCATACTCAGCTTCATCAGGGGACTCGAATTCCACGACAGCCGTCAAGCCACCATGCTCTTCCTTCATTACCAGATTTCGGACGGTGCCAACCTCTGTGAAGAACTGTCTGATCTTGGTTTGCGTCGTATCAGCGGGTAGTTTGCGCACAATAATGGTAGTGTGCTCGCGATCTCGCTTTTGTCCTGACGACTGAGCTTCAGACGGAGCTTCGCTAGTATCCCTAGTTTCACCATTCAGAACAGCACCCGAAGGTTCCAGGGCGCTTGACATCTTGCTCTTTTTGGTAGTGACAACCTCCTGACTCAATCCATCGCGCTTCCGCTTCCCCGAACTCTCTGCAAGCTCGCTGGGAGGAGTTGCTTGCTGGGAGGCTATAGCCGCTGCAGATGCCTGTTCCTTGTCTCTTCGGATTGATATCGTCCGATCAGCCCGTCGCTGCTCAATTGCGGCACTTCGAACCTTGATGACCGACTCATGTTGTTCGCAATGAGTAATATACATCTCCACAAGGGTTTCTGGATGGTCAAGTGTCGTGAGCCGCTCCATTCCTCGCTCCAAAACTGCAGTAGCTTGTGAGGGAGTAAGAAGCTGTTGGCCAGCGTTTGCCTTGTTGCGAGTAGCGTGTTGCGACCAGAAGACCATCTCGAAGATATACCACCGATACCAGAAGTCATACGAGTCACCCTTTTTTGCAGCAAGAGATTCCATTATTTGACGTGCCTCATCAACATTGCCTCGTTGCAGCCAAAATTTCATGTGAATGCGCTCAAGGCGCCACTTGGGATCGGACCAGTCTCGGCCGTGCTTCTTGATCCCAACTTCTCTGACAAACTCCAGAGCGGAGCGGATACCAACCTCGGCAATGTCAACATCATCTTCTGTGGCTCGAGGGTCATCGAAAGCTCTTCGCCGGAGGTAGCCACACCAGGCAGTTTGCACCTTGATCAGCTCTTCCAGGTCGGCATGCTCGAGGAGTCCAGATCCAGTGGCTGTGTGCTTGACATGCTCAAGGTCCTCAAAAGCCTTGTTCTCCGCTTCGAGTGTCAGAATACGATGTGACCAGAGTGCGCCAGACCACGGGCAGTGTCGCGTGGCACGCTCGAGCACGTTAAGTAAATCAACAGATCGATCTTGTTGCCAGATGAGGAATTCGACATGATCTTCCCATAATGAAGGGTCCACGGGGAAGCGCAAAGTGGCTCGCTCGTAGAGGGCATTGACAAGATGGAAGCTGTATACGCCCATGGTCTTCTTCTCCCACTTGAGATAGCGTGTGATGGCATGGTACTCCGCATCTTGATCGCCCGCCTGGATCGCTTGTAGGACCTTGAACTCGTACTCTTCACGGTTGGCGTACTGCTGCTTGATGTGCGTATTTTTTTGCAAAGCTTGCTCCATGAGCTGCTCGTAGTGATCCTTGTAGTATCGCGTGTTGAAGGACGAGTATCTTGAGAAGGTATTTGACCATGTCGCATGGGGTTGAGCAAGGCGTTCTGTGTAGATTCCGGCCACATGAGCTGCTTTCTCTTGACTGAACCCACCCCGCTCTAGGTCTTCTTCGAGCACTTGCAGATAGCGATCCCATACCAGATTGCTTTCCTGGAGGTTGTACTTGACTCTGTCGGCGCCTTCCTGGAGCGCTTCAAGCACTAACTGTGGCTTGAAGAGTTCGCGGCCGATCAGCCGGTCTTCTTCCGACCAATGCTCGGGTGGATCCTGCTCCCAGGAACAAGCCACAAGATAGCTTGTATATTCACCATAAGCAGCCCAAAGCTTTGCACTGTAGGGTTCTTCGTGAGTTGCTTGCTTGTGGTACTCCAAAACGCCCATGCGATCTTCTGCATTCTGCGCCAGTGTCTTTTCGTCGTTCAGTCGGTAATGCCACAGAGTCTCGCCCAGAGGGTATTTCTCAGACATGGACTTGTACGCATCTCGTAAGGTATGGATCAACTCGTATGCGTGTGGGCCAGATTCGAAAGTGGCAAGGTGGTTCTGGAAGCCTTGGTGAAGGGTGGTGACGAGCGATAGATGGCTGTAGTAGTCGAATGGATTCTCCATCAGCGTCTGGTCCAACTGGATCAGCCAATCGATGTGCTGCTGATCTAGAGACATGGTTACGAAACTGCGCGGCCGTGGCGAGGATTCTGACATGATGCTGGCCACCGACTCGCCAGAAAGGTGCTGTCCGAGGTGTTGTAGTCTGCAGAAATAGAGTCAGTGGGTGTGGGGAAAGGTGTTTGTGGAAGAGCGCCAAGGCTGGCAAACAGGCAGTCGCGACCCGTGAGCGCGAGTGAGCGCAACTTTGAACGTGCCCCGAGAAACTCGACTGCAGCACCACACAAGAACAGCATGAGAAAGGATGGCAAACACGCGAAACTTACGTCACTGGCCGCTGGTGGGCTACTGGGGTTTGTCGAGCAGCCTGCTGTTGCTGCATACTAGCAAGATCTGGGAATAATTAGTCGTTGTCTTGTGGTCTCACGTGCCAGATAATCTCCATCTTGTGTAACTCCGGATACGTGCGCAGCATGCGAATGCACAGCATACAATGTGCATGTCCTGCCTCGCTGACTACCGTTACTGGAGAAGAGAAACGCGAACACCTACCTGCCAATGTGTCCATGCCCGGCGTCGAGGCCTGTCTAAACGTCGGGTGCGGAGGGGTCATGCGCACATCGTGAGGCGACGCAAGAGGCTGTGGGGTGTTCATGGCGCTGTGCATAGCTCTTGCGCCGTTCGCAATATGTGCAAATCCTGGAGAGGGAATCTGCTGGAGCGAGGCGTGTGGTTGCGGCGAGGAGGTGATCTGCTGACTGAGACCTGAAGGTGTTCGCGATGGCATTTGGCGTGCTACACGCTTCCTCGGCGAATGCAGCACCGACGGCGACGGGAGGGCTGGTGGCGGTTGTGGAGTGGGCGTGCCTGCAGGCGAGTCGCTCGGCGACAGCAACGAGTTGATGTCCATGGTGACAGCGTGGTGTGGGATTGCCCGCTCTGGATCATCAAAATGTGATGCGCGACTGGACTCTTGTATCGTATACGAACATTCGAGGTGGTGTGCACTGTCCCGGACCCAGGCGCAAACTACACAGTCTTCAAGGTTTCAATGTCCCTGTAACGAAAGGCATGGGACGAAGGGGCAGCAAACGGGACGCTGCTGCAAAGGAGCGTCGGAGTCGCTAATCGGACCAGAAGGAGGGTGAATAGACAGAATTGGTATGCGACCGGTGGTGGTGGTGGAGGAGCGCTGTAGCTTGGGTCTAGAAGAAAGTTCACGAGCAGACAAGCTTGGGCCCGAAGCTAATCAAGTAATGACATCGAAGCTCACAGCCGGAACGCCTCGTTGCGGTGTGCCGACAAATGGCACAGGAGGACGGGCGCAGACTGCAGTGAGGGCACGGAGACGAGACGCGAGAACATGAGTTCGGCGGGCTGTGTGGCTGGACTACGCTGCTTAGGAAAGACTTTGCTGCGCCTGTTTCGCGGAGAGCTGATCGTTGCCTCGCTGCAGACGACTGGACTCAGCCAGAAGATCGTCACGTGCCGAAAGCCGGGGTGCCCACCTGCAGCGGCCTGGGATGCCGAACTAAGCCCAGAATTTCCGAGACTTTGCGAAACCGAAAAGCCATCAGCACCACTCGACGGCGTTTTGGCTATCGACATGAGCGCCCGAATATCCCCGAGGCGGCTGGGGCACTCAGGTACGATACAGTACATGCCCCAATTCCCTTCCCAGGCTGTTGTGCAGACGGCAATTCCAGGTCACATGTCGCCTACGCCATCCAGCACCGCCGAGCAGAACTCAATAGCGACATTGTAGACTGACCTGAACAGCCCTTGCCGTCTTCCAGCCTCGATCCACACACTGGGTGCCATCTATCACTGTCGCCACCAACGCGCGACGAAATATTTCGAATCCTTTCAAATCCAAGACCAAAGACTCCAAGGACTCGAAGGACGTGTCGAATCCGCTCTTGGAAAAATATCTCAAGCGGAGGGAGATTGAGGAGGGAGGGGTCACGGGGGAGCAGGACAAGACGCCTGTGAGGCCGCAATTGCGCGAGGGAGGCATGAACGAGGACCCAGATTCGCTGTTCCGTCCTGAACGCGAGGTTGCCGGTTGGAGCCCCTCGCTCCCAGAAAAGACGCAAGCAAGACTCAAGTCCAAGGCAGAGGCCCGGAGAGCCGCTATACAAGCCGACAAGGAGAAGAAACTCTCGGAGCTGAACGTAGACCCCGACCCACAAGCACGCCGGCGCCTTGAGCGCAAACTGGTGATTCGACGTGTCAAACGCCATGGTCGTCTCACAAAGGCCGACAACATTGCTCGCATAGAGCGCCAGAGTGTGTTCAAGTCGCAAGCTCTGCCGACTTCAACGAAGAAGCTGCAGAAAGTCGTCAACCAAATTGCTGGCAAGACTGTATCAGAAGCGCTCGTGCAACTCCGCTTCTCAAAGAAGCGCATCGCCCGCGATGTCATCAAGGGCCTCGAGATCGCACAGAACGAGGCCATTGTAGGTCGCGGAATGGGTCTCGGGCGTGGCAAACGCGCAACGCAGAGGTGGGAGGAGCAGAGAGGATTGCCGCCTGCAGGTGGCCAGTCCACGTTGATTTCCCAGACCGCGAAACGAGCACCGTCACGTCGAGGTGTAATTGAGATGAAGGATGGAAGCAAGAAGGTAGTCACGGATCCCTCGGAAATCTACATTGACCAGGCGTGGGTGGGCAAGGGCGAGATGTGGAAGAGTCCCGAGTTCAGGGCTAGGGGAATGGTCAACACACTGCGGCATAGAACGACAAGTAAGTCCATGGCTGCTCTTGACATCAAATATGTGCTGATAGTGGCCAGGTTTTTCTGTCCTTCTCAAGGAAGAGAAGACGCGTGTGCGTATCTCAGATGAGATCAAGAAGAAGCGCGACAAGCGAAAGTTGTGGACAGCTCTATCCGATCGACCAGTCATAGCACAACGACAGTACTGCTTATGGTAGACTGTACGCTCGGCCAGTAGCACATGTAAAGCATTCAAGTCAAGCATGCAGCTGGAGAATAGCTAGATTTGTACAATATACCATGCGTCCCATCCAAAGCAACTGTGAACTTCGTCTAGTCATGGAAATGACTAGAGTAAATAGATGCACTTTTGTCTGAACTTGCCCAACATATAACGCCATCGCTATGCAAACCCAAGCAACACTGAGACTCACTCGGCAACTTCCTCGACGCCGACACTTGCCGTAAGCATGTCTACCATACCCTGTACACTCCATGCACTTTGACTTGCATCTACGGCGACCTTGACCCGATTCATTAGTGCTGAAACAAGTTGATCAATCTCCTCACTGCGGCCCAGCTGATCGGCGTAGAGGTCGAGTACGACGAGAGCAACATCCGTAGTCAGCTGGGTGATGCGGTAATCTGAGATGTTCTTGATGATCCAGCGCAAAATTGGTTGGAGCGTGACTTCGTCCCTATTCATCAAGGCAGTTCGAAGTGCAGAGCGGTGGCGTAGTGCGGTGAGAAGTGATAGGTGTTGGTCACGCGCGTTGTGGTCCTACATTGATTAGCCCGGTCTCTACCATGAACCCATATTGGAGCGTACCTTGACTTCGAAAACCAAATCCAAAGCCTTTGCATACTGGGCTGCCCTCAACGCATGTGCCCACGCTGTTCCCTTTGTAATCTTTCCCCTGGCATTCCCCTCAATGACAATGTCTGCGCTTTCGCCGGTGTAGTCTTTGCCACAAAGTCGTTTCTCCCAGCCCGCGCCGCGCTTTCGCTTCTTACCGCGGTCGTACTCTTCAATCTTGCCCTCCATCAGCGCCTTCATCTCCTTCTCTCGTTCGCGTGCTTGGGCCTTTTGTTCGCCTGAAAGGTGCGTTTTGATTGATAAGAGACCCGATTGCATGCCGACAGCAATATGCTTGTCTTCATTTTGGCTGGGAATGACACCAAGGGAGAGAATGGGAGACGGGTATTTGAGGCCTCCCACGACGTTCCAGCCTGTGGTCTCAAAGACCTTGACGTGCCCGTCGAGCGCGCCGGAGAGGAGACGTTCGCCGTTATTGGCAAGGGCCAGGGCGGTGACGGTCTTCTGGTGGTTGCGCAGCATGTAAATGGGCTTTGCGGCAATGAGGTCGAGGACACTGATAGCATTGTCGCTGGAGGCTAGAACGGCGGTACCAGAGGGCATGGGCAAGACGGTCTCGATAGGCGCGGCGTGCTTGAAAACCATGACTGCCTTGCCGCCTGCTCTCGAGTCCCAGAGGCGCACCGTCTGATCATAACTGCCTGAGACCAGCAGTCCGCTCTGCGCCGGCATGAAGGCGCCGCAGCGCACGTAGTCCTGATGGCCGTCGAATTTGGTCATGCTCTTGTCGCTCGGCAGATCCCAGAGCCGCACTGTCCTGTCGTCGGAACAGCTCATGAGGTTGGTGAGCTCGGTTGGATGCCATTGCGTCACCCACACAGGCTGCTTGTGCTCTTTCCATGTCTTCAAAATAGCCCTGCTCTTTACATCAAAGGCCTGTATGGCACCACTCTCGCCTCCTGCGACAAGTATGCGGCCATCGCGCCGTATGTTACCCGAGTGCGCAATGTCATCGACGCCGAACCGCGAGATGGTCTTGACCACTTTTCTGGTTTTGGACGAAAAGATTTGCACGCGCGATCCTGTGGTGACGGCGAAGAGGTCTTGCGCTGCGGTTTGCAGGCTCGAGGGCGGAGGAGGCGGTATCGAGATGTGGGTGACGGGCGACGAGTGCTGCGACGGGTCGAGTCGCAGTTCCGACGTGTACGAGTTCCAGTATTTTTGCTCCGAGGTCAGTGTTGAGGGGCCTTTGGGCAGCTTGAGCGGCTGCAGCAGTTGAACCTCAGCCGCCATGGTTGCGTTTGGGTGTCGTGGAAGCGCGCTGGCACTTTGAAGCTCTCTCGTTCACGATGGAACTTTTTTGGTGGAGACTTTCTGCAAAGTGGGGCCAATCAATGCTTAGCGCCAACCCGGACTTGAGCTGCTGGGTAAAGTGACTACAGCCCATAGGCGTATTGCACGCACACTTCACACTGTCCAGCTATATCTGGCCGCTGCTTGCTCTGCCACATTCAACATACATGCTTCGCGCAATTGAGCACATCAAGTGGCGCTGCCCAGTGTCTTGTCGCATAGGGGGGTCCAGGCTGCCGGACGGCTCGATGCCTGACGATCATGCGCACCTTCTTCGTCTTGGGAACAGCCGCATCATAGCTCACCACCTTTCATCTGACCAACCATGAGCCAACCGCCCCGCGACTTGCACCACAACTTTCTACCACTGTTCCACGAGTGCTAACCTCGCATTTCACATCATTCTTCATCGACCTTGTTGTGCCGATTCAAGCCCCAGTGCACAGATGGGGACGCGGCAATCATGGCGTCCCACGCGTTTGATGACAAGGATGCCTTCTTCGATTTTGATCAATTGGAGCACGACCATGGAGTCAGCACTGTGAACGCACCTTGCCAACAACGTCATGACAGCTGTAATCATCCAGGCCAGGTCTTGTCCATGGATTGGGTTGCGGATGCGCCCCATGCTCTAGCGTCACCTGACTTTCATACCCTCAGCTTTATCCACAAGCCCAGCTATCCTCAGAGCGATTCGTACGAAGTTAGACCCGATGGAGATGCTGGCGCATGTCTTCTTCCGCGCGCAAAATATGAAGACACGTCTACTACTCAGGCCGCCACATCTGATCAACACCCCCGCCCGTATTTCGCGCCTTCATCATCCTCTCGGACGCACTCACCAAGGCTCAGTAGCCCAAGCCAGGACATGGCCGCTGATTTGCATGACAAAAAGGACATTGTTTCACATCCGACGCAAACAGCTATTCCTCTCCGGCAGGCTTCAACCGCCAGCTGGAAGCCTGCATCAGCCAAGCACAAAGGGGCTCAGAGCCGCATTCCCTTGGAGGCCAGACAAATACTTGAGGACGAATTTGCTGCGAACCCTTATCCATGTTCATGGGAGATTGACATCATTGCCCACCAAGCCAACCTCGACGTGAAGAAAGTTCGTAATTGGTTCAACAATACGAGAGTGAGAAAAAAAGGTGGCGGTGAGCTGACTTTGATGCTGCCAACCTAATAGTCGTGCTAACATATTATCAGATGTCGACAAACTTCAGCAAGAGCATATTGATGCAGCCGGGTGCTTGTTGGGGGCAAGACTGTCCAGAGACAGCCTAGAGGCACTCGAACAACAGGGCGCCGAAGACGTCCAGCCGCCTCAACCGTTAGCTGTCTATCTTGCGCAATCATATCAAGAAGAGGCCGTTCAGCTTCCTGATGTACAAGCGGCACTCGACACCGACACCTTGAGCGGCAGCGCAGACTTTCACGATGCCTGGTCGGGGATGCCTCGAGGTCGCACTGGCTCTATTATTGCTTCCGTGGATTCTTCCGATGGCACAGCTCCAACAAGCTTCACTATCTCTTCAAGTGGGAGTCGCAGCAATATCTCCTCTTTCGGTCGTGACAGGAGACGCGGTCGACGTGGGATGGCGTAGAAAGAATCACCATATAACAAACGTGCAAAGTTCGACGGAGTCAACAGTTCTGGCGAGCCACAAAAGGATCTTCCTTTCTTCTGTACCTTCTGTCCACGAGGTGAGTTTTTCACACTGAAACTCTTCTGCTCCATATCAGTACAATGCCAGACCTGACATGAATAGCGTTCAAAACCAAATACGAATGGGTCAGGCACGAA
>Ga0265780_10004959_pt1 | contig 17006 bp, 15 predicted proteins | sample P1T30metagenome_FD_192432 | JGI IMG/M metagenome (GOLD analysis project Ga0265780, IMG submission 192432) | Plant litter microbial communities from East Loma Ridge, Irvine, California - P1 T30 | ecosystem: Environmental > Terrestrial > Plant litter > Unclassified | place: USA: California... | reverse complement strand
TCTACCACAAGGGGAGAGGGGGTCAACGGGCGCTCATTGTCCATCTCATTGGCACGCCAGGCATTCGTCGTAATCGGTGCTTTCCAGCTCGTATTTCGGCTTGGCGAGCGTGTTGTCCGTCTCGACGCCGCCCGCGAAGCCGGCGCGCTGCACCGATTTCGAGCGGAGATAGTAGAGCGACTTGATGCCCAGTTCCCACGCGCGGAAGTGGAGCATCAGCAGGTCCCACTTTTCCACGTCGGCCGGGATGAACAGGTTCAGCGACTGCGCCTGATCGATATAGGGCGTGCGGTCGCCGGCGAGTTCGAGCAGCCAGCGCTGGTCGATCTCGAAGCTGGTCTTGTAGCAGTCCTTCTCGTCCTGCGAGAGGAAGTCGAGGTGCTGGACCGAGCCGCCATTCTCCAGGATCGAACTCCACACCGCTTCCGAGTTCTTCGACTTCGCGTTGAGCAGCTTTTCGAGATACGGGTTCTTGACCGAGAAGCTGCCCGACAGCGTCTTGTGCGTGTAGATGTTGGCCGGGATCGGCTCGATGCACGCGCTGGTGCCGCCGCAGATGATGCTGATCGACGCGGTGGGCGCGATCGCCATCTTGCAGCTGAACCGCTCCATCACGCCCATGTCGGCGGCGTCGGGGCAGGGGCCGCGCTCGACCGCGAGCTGCATCGACGCCTCGTTCACCTGCGCGTTGATCTGCTTGAAGATCCTGAGGTTCCACGACTTCGCCATCGCCCCCTCGAACGCCAGACCGCGCGCCTGGAGGAACGAGTGGAAGCCCATGACGCCGAGGCCGACCGAGCGTTCGCGACCGGCGCTGTACGCGGCCCGCTCCATGCCGGGTTCGTGGCGGTCGATATAATCCTGCAGCACATTGTCGAGGAAGCGCATCACGTCCTCCACGAAGCGCTTGTCGTCCTTCCACTGGTCCCACGTTTCGAGGTTGAGCGAGGACAGGCAGCAGACCGCGGTGCGATCGTTGCCGAGATGGTCGCGGCCGGTGGGCAGCGTGATCTCCGAACACAGGTTCGAGGTCGAGACCTTGAGGCCCAGATCGCGGTGATGCTTGGGCATCGTCGAGTTCACGTGATCGGCGAAGACGATGTACGGCTCACCGGTGGCGAGGCGGGTCTCGACCAGCTTCTGGAACAGCGCGCGGGCATCGACGCGGCCCCGCTCGGTCTGGTCCTTGGGGCTGCGGAGAATCCATTCGGCGCCGTCGCGGACGGCCTCCATGAAGGCGTCGGGGATCAGCACGCCGTGGTGGAGGTTCAGCGCCTTGCGGTTGAAGTCGCCCGACGGCTTGCGGATTTCAAGGAACTCCTCGATCTCCGGGTGCGACACGTCGAGATAGACGGCGGCCGAGCCGCGCCGCAGCGAGCCTTGCGAGATCGCCAGCGTCAGCGAATCCATGACGCGGACGAACGGGATGATGCCGCTGGTCTTGCCGTTCAGGCCGACCGGCTCGCCGATGCCGCGGACATTGCCCCAATAGGTGCCGATGCCGCCGCCGCGCGAGGCGAGCCAGACATTCTCGTTCCAGGTGTCGACGATGCCGTTCAGGCTGTCGGGCACCGAATTGAGGTAGCACGAGATCGGCAGGCCGCGACCGGTGCCGCCGTTCGACAGCACGGGCGTGGCGGGCATGAACCACAGGCGGCTGATATAGTCGTAGATGCGCTGCGCATGGGCGGCATCGTCGGCATAGGCGGAGGCGACGCGGACGAAGAGGTCCTGATAGCTTTCGCCCGGCAGCAGGTAGCGGTCGTTCAGCGTCTCCTTGCCGAAATCGGTCAGCAGCGCGTCGCGCGAATGATCGACGTCGAGCGCATAGGGTTGCGGCTTCACCGAGCGGCTGTCGGCCGGCTTGGCCACCGTGGGGGCCGCCGTGGGGGCCGCGACCGGTGCTTCGGCCGTGTCGATCGTTGCGGTCTCGCGTCCGCTGTCGTTGAAATCCATCACCGCGCCATTCCTTCTCGTCTGTGTCGCACCCGTATCGTCGGGCGTCCGACCGGTCGGGAAGAAGTCGGGCTGGGCATCGCGGCCGGGGCCATGGGCTGGCCCCTGCACGGATGAGTCCGTCTTCGTCCGGCACACCATATTGGGTCTGCTCCCGGTCCTTACCCCCACTGATTGTGGCAGATCGGCCGATCAGGCAAGGGCCATCAATGGCCGATCCGGCCGCCTTCGATGCCGGAAAAGACGGTAATGGGCGACGACGCGTGGAAGTCTGCGGGGTTCAGGAATGGCAAGCGTGGAATTGCCGCGATAAAAAAATTCGGCATGGCACCAACCGCCGGGTCCGGCGTTCGGTGCCGCCGATATCCGGTACGGGCGCGCGGACGCGACGCATGAAAAAGGCCGCCGGTCCTTTCGGAACGGCGGCCGATTTCGACCCGGCGCCGGCGGGGGCGCGCGGGTGACGCCGTCTTACGAGAAGGCGACGTTGGTCTTGCGACGACGATAGCGGGTCGCCGCGCCGACCATGCCGAAGCCGACCAGCATCAGCGCCCAGGTCGAAGCCTCGGGCACCGCGAACACGACGTTGTCGAGCTCGAACGAGTTCTGCGCGCTGATGAAGCGAACGCCCGCGAACGATGCCTCGCCCTCGGTCAGCGAGATGGTGACGCGACGGTTGGTCAGCATGCTGTCCTGGTCGCCATCGGCATCGGCCGAGAAAGCGGTGCCGCTGAAGCTGGACAGCACCGAGCCGGTGGCGTCCAGCAGTTCAACGATGTTGCCGGCGTCGATCGAGCCGACGAAGAAGCTGACCGTGCGGAACGCCAGTTCCGACGTGATCGTCAGGTTGCCGTTGCCGAACACCGCGGCGTAGCGGCTGCCGTCGCTGAAACCTGGCTGGGCGTAGAAGCCGGGTAGATCGCCCTGAACCAGATCGGCATTGGTGAACGACGCCGTGAACGGTGCTGCAATTGCGCTGTTGAAATCGATGGTCAGGTCGCTGGCGGGCGCGGCGAAGGCACCGCCGGTCGACACGATCGTGGCGGCCGAGGCCGGCATGGCGAAAGCGGCTGCAGCAACCGCGGCCGTGATAAGGGTATTGCGCATCTCGTGTTCCCCGATGTTCCGATCCGCTGTCCGCCGGCAATGCGGGCGTACCTCGTTCGATCGTTGGTGAGATCAAGCCGTTAACTATAAAAGCTGCGAAAGGGAATAGCGGCAAAGCTTTCAAGACCCCGCGATGTCGGATCGGAAAGGTGCCGGCGGCGCCGAACGGGACGTGAAATCTTGGCGGTGAACGGCCCGATGACGGCGACCCGGACTGATCGGATCGACCGTTATCTTCGTTGCAGCGCAGCATTTCCGCCGATTTCGGCCGCCATCGAGCGATGTACCGGGTGACGGGGGCGCGGGTGTCGGGCGGCGGCTGGCGGTCCGCCAGCCGCCGTCGATCCGGGCGAAATTTATTTTTCGGTCGCCGCCGCCGGGGCGGAACCGGGCCGAAAATCGGCTGCTTTCGGTCGGCCTGGCGCGCCGCGATCCTCCCGGCGCGGGCGAATCAGGCGATGCGGCGAATCGCGGCGACGGGGCCGGGTTCGCTGAGGATCGACAGGTCGATCGGCGCGGCGAAGTGGATGCCGGCGCGCTTGCGATCGGTCCAGCTGATCCGGGCGGCGATCGAGCGGCCTTCGACCAGTTCGATCCGCAGTTCCGCATCGACCGCTGTGCCGTGCGCGGGCAACCCCTCGATCATCGCGCCGGTGATCGAGATGTCGCGCACGCGGACGTCATGCGTCCGCCCCGCGATCGTCACCCGCGCCGAGCGCAGCAGACGGGTGCGCGACGGGCGGCTGACGCGGAAGCCCGACGGCACGGCCCGGCCATCGATCCCCAGCGCGGTGGCGACCTCCGCCGCGGGTACCGGCCGGCCATAGACATAACCCTGGATATGGCTGCATCCCAGCGAGCGGACCAGTTCGATCTCGTCCTGGATCTCCACCCCTTCCGCGGTGGTCTCCATGCCCAGCGTGTCGGCGAGCATCACGATCGCCCGGATGATCGCGGCGTTGCGGTTGCCCGGCTGCGCCGCGCCGCGCACGAAGGACTGGTCGATCTTGATCTTGTCGAACGGGGCGGTGCGCAGATAGCCGAGCGAGGAATAGCCGGTGCCGAAATCGTCGAGCGCGAGGCGCACGCCCAGCCCCTTCAGCGCCGCGAACATCCGGTCCGAACTGTCCGATCCTTTCAGGAACACCCCCTCGGTGATCTCCAGTTCCAGCCGGTCGGGCGCGAGGCCGGACCGGGCGAGCGCACTGGCGACGATGCCGGGCAATTGCGGGTTGGCGAACTGCACCGGCGACACGTTGACCGCGACGCGCACGTCGCGCGGCCAGCGTGCCGCCTCGTCGCAGGCGGTGCGCAGCACCCATTCGCCGATCGCGCCGATCAGCCCGCATTCCTCCGCCACCGGGATGAAATCGGCGGGCGACACCAGGCCGCGCACGGGATGCCGCCAGCGGATCAGCGCCTCGTACCCGATCACCACGGCATCGACGGTGCGGACCACCGGCTGGTAGCAGAGGTGGAATTCACCCGCCGGCAGCGCGGCGCGCAGATCGCCTTCCAGCTGCTGGCGATCGCGTGCGCCGGCCAGCATATCGGCCGAATAGAAGCGATGGACCCCGCGCCCCGCCGCCTTGGCCGCATAGAGCGCCAGATCGGCGTTGCGCACCAGGGTGTCGCGGTCGTCGCCGTCATCGGGCGCGATCGCGATGCCGACCGAACAGCCGATCGTGACCGACGTGCCCATGATCGCATAGGGTTGCGAGAGCGCCGCGATCAGATCGTCCGCCAGCGTCGCCAGCGACTGGCGCCCGGCGATGCCCGGCAGCAGCACCTTGAACTCGTCGCCGCCCATCCGGCCGACCAGCCCGCGATCGCCGACGCCGCGCTGCAGCCGCTGGCCCACCTGTTTCAGCAGCGCGTCGCCCGCCTGATGGCCGAGCGTGTCGTTGACCGCCTTGAACCGGTCGAGGTCCATCAGGAACAGCCCGGCGGGGCGGTGCCCCTCCGCGACCTGCGCCAGCGTCTTGTCGATCGACTGGCGCATCCGCTGGCGGTTGGCGAGGCCGGTCAGCGAGTCGAACAGCGCGAGGCGGGTGATCTCCGCCTCCGACCGGCGCAGTTCCGTCAGGTCGGCGCCGGTGCCGATGAAGCCCTGGAACCGGTCCAGCTCGTCGACCAGCGGGCGGCCCCCCATCGACCACCAGCGCCCGCCCGCCGCATCGCCCGCCGCGCAGACCGGATAGTCGGAGAACGACGTGCGCGACGACAGGTGGAACGCGAGCGTGCGTTCGGTGCCGGTGCCGGCCCCCGCGCCGTCCATGCGGAATATCTCGGTCAGCAACCGGCCGAGCGGGGGCGGATCGTGCTCCGCGATCTCGGCGGCGACGCGGGCGGAGATATAGGTGATGCGGCCATGGCGATCGGTTTCCCAGAACCAGCCGGTGCCCTGTTCCTCGAACTCGGCGACCATCCGTTCGGCGTGGCGGCCGCGGCCGGTCTGCCTGACCTGTTCGGCGGTGCCGCGACGATCCAGCTGGCCCAGGCGCAGCATCGTCAGCGCCAGCGCGCCGAGCAGCGCCAGCGCCTCGAACCAGACCAGCACGGCGCCGACCATCACCGCCATCGCCACCACCAGCCCCGCGCCGAACACCAGCACCACGCCGCGCACCGGCTGCACCGCCAGCCCGACCAGCCCGATCGCCCCGATCAGCAGCGTCGCCGCGCCCAGCGGCATCATCCCCGTCAGTCCGATGCCGACCGCCTCCAGCATCGACAGCGTCGCGACCGCGAGCAGGCCGGCGGCCAGCGCGGCGCCGCGCGCGCGCCGATAGGGCGGCCAGCCGAGTCGCGTGCCCACGCACAAGGTCAGCCCCGCGAACGCCAGCACCGTGACCAGCGACAGGACCAGCGTGACGGTGGCGAACCCCGACGCCATCATCGCCGCCGCCATCGCCAGTGCCAGCACCCCGCCGGCCAGCGGACAGGCGGCGGCGACCTGCGCCAGGCGCTGTTCGGCCGGCTCGCGATCGTCAGGCCCCCCCGCGAAGCCCAGCAGCACGGGCAGCGGCGGCTTGTCTCCGTAAACAATGGTGGGGGGGCGGATCGGCATGGTCCTGTGGTACCGGTGCGGCCCTTACCAAAGCGGCCATGGACCGTGGTGAACGCCGCGTTAGCCGAACCCCGGCGGGATGGGGGCCGGCGATCGCACCGGATTGCATCGCGCCGCGCCCTGTCGCATGAAGCCGGGCCATGACCACGACCATCCGCGATACCGACCTGATCGAAAGCGTCGCCGACGCGCTGCAGTTCATCAGCTATTACCACCCGATGGATTATATCCGCGCGCTGGGCGAGGCGTATGAGGCGGAGCGCAGCCCGGCGGCCAAGGACGCGATCGCGCAGATCCTGACCAACAGCCGGATGTGCGCGGAGGGGCATCGCCCGATCTGCCAGGATACCGGCATCGTCACCGTCTTCGTCAAATGGGGGCAGGATTGCCGCCTGTCGGGCGACCGCAGCCTGCAGGAGGTGATCGACGAGGGGGTACGCCGCGCGTACCTGCACCCCGAGAACAAGCTGCGCGCCTCGATCCTGGCGGACCCCGCCTTCACCCGGCGCAACACCCGCGACAATACTCCCAGCGTCCTGCACGTCGAGATGGTGCCGGGCAGCACGGTATCGGTCGACGTCGCGGCCAAGGGCGGCGGGTCGGAGAACAAGTCGAAGTTCAAGATGATGAACCCCAGCGATTCGATCGTCGACTGGGTGCTGGAGATGATCCCGCAGATGGGCGCGGGCTGGTGCCCGCCGGGGATGCTGGGCATCGGCATCGGCGGCACCGCCGAAAAGGCGATGCTGCTGGCCAAGGAATCGCTGATGGGCGCGATCGACATGGGCCAGTTGCGCGCGCGCGGCCCACGGAACGATATCGAGGCGTTGCGCATCGAACTGATGGACAAGGTGAACGCGCTGGGGATCGGCGCGCAGGGGCTGGGCGGATTGTCGACCGTGCTCGACGTGAAGATCCTCGACTGGCCGACCCATGCCGCGTCCAAGCCGGTCGCGATGATCCCGAACTGCGCCGCGACCCGCCACGCGCACTTCACGCTGACCGGCGCGGGGCCGGTGTATCTGGAGCCGCCCAAGCTCAGTGAATGGCCGCAGGTGGACTGGATGCCCGACAAGGCGGCGATCCGCGTCGATCTCGACACGCTGACGCCCGAGGTGGTGCAGACGTGGAAGCATGGCGACCGGCTGCTGCTGAACGGCAAGATGCTGACCGGGCGCGACGCGGCGCACAAGCGGATCGCCGACATGCTGGCGAAGGGCGAGGAACTGCCGGTCGATTTCAGGGGCCGCGTGATCTATTATGTCGGCCCGGTCGATCCGGTGGGCGAGGAAGTGGTCGGCCCCGCCGGCCCGACCACGGCGACGCGGATGGACAAGTTCACCCGCATGATGCTGGACCAGGGCCTGCTGGCGATGGTCGGCAAGGCGGAGCGCGGGCCGGACGCGACCAAGGCGATCGCCGAGGGCAGGTCCGCCTATCTGATGGCGGTGGGCGGCGCCGCCTATCTGGTGGCGCGCGCGATCAAGGGATCGAAGGTCGTCGGGTTCGAGGATCTGGGCATGGAGGCGATCTACGAATTCGAGGTCGCCGATTTCCCGGTGACGGTGGCGGTGGATGCCGAGGGGCAGAACGTCCACCAGCTGGCGCCGCTGGTCTGGCGCGAGAAGATCGCGCGGGAAGGGTTGCTGACGCCGGCTTGAACCGGGGGGGCATGAACCGGGGCGTCGGGGCCGGGCGGGGGCCGTCCCGGCGCGCGGTGCGTTGTTCCTTCGATCGCGGCGCCCGGCGTCGCCCATGAAGGAAGTGTCCGATGAAGCATGTCCTCCTCGCCCTGACCCTTGGCGGCCTCGTCGCGGCACCGGTAACCGCGCAACAGGCGACCGTCCCGCCGGCCGCGACACCGGCGCGGGGCGGCGGCCTTGCCGACCTGCTGGGGGAGGGCGGCCTGCTGGGCGGTGGCGGCCTGCCGAACATCGCATCGGCGGGGGCGGGCAATGCGGCGGGGCTGCTGGGCTATTGCATCAAGAACAATCTGGTCGCCGGCAACGGCGCGGCGGGTATCCTCGGCCAGCTGACCGGCAAGCGCGGCGTGACCGCGTCACCCGGTTTCGAGGCAGGGCAGCGCGGACAGGTGCAGACCGGCGACAATGCCTTCTCGCTGGCCGGGGTGCAGGACCGGGTGAAGACGCAGCTGTGCGGCATGGTACTGAAGCGCGCGCGGTCGTTCCTGTAGCCGTTGCCGGCGGGCGGAGGTCGGGTCGGGGTGGACGGCCGGACCTTCAGGTGCCGGTCGGTAGCTCTTACCAGAGCATGTGATCGGTAATCACCCCGAACCTGACGAGGAAGCCCAGCGTCGCGCCGATGAGGAGCAGGGTCAGGTACACGGCGATGGCTCGCGTCCGGCTTCGACGGTCCGTCTGGTAACCCATGGTTGATCGCCTTGCCGCTGATGCTGCCGCGAAGGTGACCGATTCAACCGACGTCCGCAATTGGGCGTCTTCCGCCGCTCCGCTTTTCCGCTCGCGAACGTCGCGTTGTGGTGGAGAGCGGACGTACCGCACGGGGAAACATCGCTCCCGTTTAGGGGAACGTCGGGCTCAAAAACGGCGGAAATGCGCGCTGACGGCGGAGATACCCTCCGCCGTATACACGACTTGGAGTCTGAGGACCCTGAGGATACCCAACTCCATGTGCTACACTCGATCCTGTTTCGGACACGGAAAGGCGACAACGCCGCCTTCCGTCTGCTCGATTGCGGTCCGACACGATGCTCGAAAAACGTCATCCGTGGGATTATCTAGCAGGTAAAGCGCAATAGGATAAAGATCTGACGTTTGAATAAGGGCAGAGCCAAGTCGACGAGCATTTGTTAGGCTCTTTTGCGTAAACTGCGTCGCTCGCCCTTCTGGTGGAGATAAACGAAAGCCATTACCAAACAAAATACCTTTTGCAGGATCATGAACATCTTCTCGCTCGAAATCCTCACCAATATTCGACTCAAGCTGCCTGAATTTTGTAATGTCAATGGCGGTTGTGTCTTTACCTTAAGATTCACCAATCATGCGCTTACCACTGGGGCCGGTAATAACATGATCTATTTCTAGGTCTCCAGCCTGCAATGTACTCACATTGTACCCCAAGAGCGTCATCACCTTCTGAACAGCCGCCTCTAGCGGCTTGCCGTTTTCATATAGAAGATACGAGTACACAAGAGCGTCGGCTTTCTTCCGCTCTTCCTCTTCACGTTCAGAGCGCAGGCTTGTTATTTTACTATCTATCAGATTAACCCGCTCTTCGACTTCTCTTATCAAAAGCGGCTTGGCGATGGATGTAAGCCAATCTGGAGCCGGCGTTCCATCGGATGCACCTCTAAGCATCTTATCAATTGCCACTAACTGGCCAATAAAGGCGCGCCCCGACGCTAAGGCCTCATCGCTCCAAACTTCTTCATCATTGTCTGTCGTTTCAATTAGCCCATCTTGATCAAAATCCACGTATGGCAAAAAAACTAAATGCCCTGGTCGGTCTTTCAACTGAGCAGCGCCACCGATGACGGTACCGTCTTTCGCGGTAAAAATTGGTTTTATGCCCGTCGAATTTTCAAAAACTACTCTGTATTCGACAATCGATTTGATAGAATCATACAGACCACGGTAGGCGCCGTCTTTAACGATCACATTGCGCCCACGGGCATTTCCAATGTTCAACTTCATTGGAATGGCGCTATAGTTGTTTATTTTCATTGTTTCATAAGTACGATTAGTTCGTGTCTTTAATGTACTTCCGATCGCTCCGAAATCGTCTTTGTACTCGCTCATTATAACGAAGATGGTCTTGCCAGAAGTAAGTGCGGTGGTAAGTTCTCGCGACCAATGGGTTAGTGACTCAAGAAGAGATTTTGTTCCTTCTATCGAAATACATGAACCGCCAGCGGAAAATTCGATGCGGTTTTTCCACGGTAACATTGGGTTGAAGATTGTAATATCGTAATCTCGAAGTGAACCCCGTGATTCGTAGTCGAGCATCTGCTTTACGGTTGGTATATTCACATTGATCCCGACGACTGATTTCAATGGCATTTGCGTCACCTCACAAGTATCAGCCCTGTCGACCTTACCAATGCACCATTAGGTGGTTTGATTGATAGAGCGTTTGAGATTGCTTTGATACAAGATCGTGTTCGACGGTACTGCCATTGGGTGCGGCGGTTGCCGAGCACGAAGCCCTCAAGGGGGGAGTAAATACCCCGACCAACGCCCCTGATCGATGTCTGGAAGTTGGCGTCAGCGTGCGTAGCTCACGGGGGAACGCTGAACGAATTTGGGGAAGGTCGGCTAAAATAACAGCAGAAACGCGTGCTGACGGCGGAGGAGGTATCCTCCGCCGCAGCTACGTCCGCAATTGGGCGTTACTAGACATTCGGCAGCCATGCGGGAATGACCCGGCAGGGGTTCTTAACGATCAACCGGCTGTCGGCATCGCATTCCGCCCGGTCAGCCATGGCGTAATATCAGTGCCGGATCGAGCGCGGCGGCGTGGCGGGCGGGGAACAGGCTGGCGGCGACGACGCCGGCCATGACCGCGGCGGCGATCCCGGCGAGTTCGGGGGGCGACAGCACCAGCGGCAGATCGCGGAAGATGGCGAGTTCGGGCGAGGGGCCGGCCCAGCGGCCGATCGCGTCCGCCACCGGGTCCTTCGCCGCCTTCAGCCCCAGCCCCAATGCGATGCCGGCCACCTCGCCGGTCAGCCCGATCGCGACGCCGACCGCGACGAACACCCGCGCGACCGAGCCGGCCGACGCGCCCATCGTGCGCAGGATCGCGATCTCGCGCGCCTTGAACCGGACGAGCATCCCCATCGTCGACAGGATGTTGGCCAGCGCGATGACGGTGACCATCGCGATGATCGCCGCCATTGCGACATGCTCCTGCGCCATCGTCTGCACCAATGCGGCGTTGAGGTCGCGCCAGTGCCGGACGACGACCGGTCCGGTCAGGTGCGTGCGCAGGGCGGGGGCGAGCGCGGTGGAGGTCGCGTCGTCGACGGCGGTGATGTCGATCCCCGACGCGACGTCGCCGCGCGCGAACAGCCGCTGCACATCCGCCAGCGGGGCGATGACGCGGCGGTCGTCATAGGTGGCGGCGCCGGTGCGATAGATGCCGGCGATGGTGAGGGGGGTGCTGGTGACGGCCAGCCGACCCGCCCGGTCGATCCGGGCGGTGGTGACGGCGACGGGGTCGCCCGTGCCGATGCCGAGCCGGTCGGCGATGCCGAGGCCGACCGCGATCTCTCCCGCCCGCGCCGGCAGGCCACCGGTGACGAAGGCGTCGCCGCCCCGGAACGCGGGCAGGCGGCGCATGTCGGCGACCCGCAGCCCCTGGAACTCGACGGGGGCGACACGACCGGCGGCGGTGACGAGGCCGGATTGTTTCAGGGTCGGGACGGCGCGGGCGACGCCGCGCACGCCCGCCGCCTGCCGGGTCAGCCGGCGCCAGTCGGGCAGGTCGTGGCCGACCTGCGTGACCGCCAGATGCCCGTCGACCGAGGCGATCTGCCCCGCCAGCCGCGCCTCCGCGCCGTTCATCACGCTGACGACGAGGATCAGCGAGGCGACGCCGATCATCACCCCCGCGCACCCGATCGCGGCGACGAGCAGCATCAGCCGCCCGCCCGCACCGGGAAACAGGTAGCGGCGGACGAGCAGCCGCTCATGCGCGGACAGGATCGGGTGGAGGGTCATCGCGCGGCATGGTGGCACGATCGATGCGGCCGGGCCAGCCGATCGTCGGAACCGGCACGGCACCGGTATCGGCCGGAATGCCGGCACGCCGGGCCTATTCCGGGAGGGAGCATGTCGGGGAATCGATCCGTTTTACGGACCTGCCGCATGATGCATGTCGGCAAGAGGGACGCCCGTGAGCGTCAGGCGCGCCGGGTTACGGGCGGCCCGGTGGCCTGGGAAACGGATCCGGGGAGATTTCGACCATGCCGGCGAAGACCAGGAAGCACGGGGAACTCTATCGCTGCGCCATCCGTGTCGGAAGGGTGACGGCGTTTTCCCGTGAGTGGAACCGTGACGGGGCCGACGACGGGCGCCTGCAAACGGGCCGGATATGAAAAGAGGTTGCCGGTCGTCTCCCGACGAACCGACAACCCCCCAACATGGTCAGCGGCCGGAGTGCTCCAGCCCGGGAAACCATGCGATCATCCGATTCCTTGTCGACCACGTCGTTGATTGGAAGAAGATACTCCCCGACGGGCCGGGCGGATCAGATGCGCGTCCCCCGAACGAACCGAACCGAACTCACTGCTGAACCATGAGACATCGGATCACCTCCTTTCGCTTGTGTATAGCCAATGCGACGATCACCCGCCGCACCCGGAATGTGGGCGATGGGCGCAGGACATGCAAGACCGGAATCGACCGGATGCGGTCAACCGCGACAGTCGTCGATCAGCCGCCCGATCTCCGCCCAGGCGGGAAGGGTCAGGGGTGGCTGGCCGGATCGTTCCACGCCGAAGCGACCGCGGCTGAACGCCATCGCATCGAACAGCGGATCGGTGGCGGGCAGCGTCGCGACGATCATCGGCGGCGTCGCCGCTGCGGGGGCGGGCAGCAGGCGGGTCGGCAGGATACGGGTGGTGCTGGTGGTGCGGATCGTCAGCACGCCGGCGGGCGGGGATGGCATGGCGGCGGGGCCGGGCACGGCGACCGAGATCGTGCGCGTCGGCCGGTCGCAGTTCAGCGCGAACAGCACGGTCCCGTCGGCGCCCTGATACCGCGCCGCCGGGCGGGTCGCGTCGGCGATATGCCGCCAGTCGCCGGCGGCATAGGGCCGGTCGCGCCAGTCCGCCGCCGGGGCGGGGGGCGGCGGTGGCGACATCGTTACGGGCGGGGGGGCGGGGGCGGTGGGCGCCTGACGGGGCGGCGCGACGCAGGCCGCGACGGCGGTGACGGACAGGAGCGGGAACAGGGCACGGAAACGCATCCGGCCCGCCTAGGCGGTCGGGCCGGCGCGCTCAACCCGCGTGCCGTGCCGGCTCGACGGGCCGGGGCCGGAAGCGGGCGATGCGCACGGCATGGAACCGGCGCACCATGCCACCGGTTCGGCCGGAAACGATAAGGAACCCAAGATGTCCACCGACACGATACCGACGCAGATCCTGATCCAGTCCAACGTCGCGCACAGCCTGAAGATCGAAAGCCGCGATGGCGATTCGGTGGGTTCGGTCTATTCGTTCATGGTCCACAAGGGCACCGGCAAGGTGACGCACGCGGTGCTGAGCCTGGGCGGATTCCTGGGCATGGGGCGCAGCTTCTATCCGCTGCCGTTCGCGCTGCTCGATTTCGATCCGGTGCGCGACCTGTATGTCGTGACGATCGACCGCCGCCTGCTGGAAGGCGGGCCGAGCTGGGCGAACAACGCCCCCGTATTCGACCAGGCCTATGCCGACCGCGTCGCCAGTTACTACAGCACTGGCAGCGAGAACCTGTCGGTCGCCTGATCCCGGCGCCTTACCCCCGTTTCACGTCATCGCACCCAAGGAACAGCCATGAGCATTTTCGGCAAGATCAAGTCCGCCATCTTCGGCGAGCATGGCCCGCTGGGCGGTCAGTTCAGCGGCAAGAAGGATGCGGCCCCCGCGCCGGCCCCCGCCGCGCCGACCGCCGCGCCGACTACCGCCCCGCAGACCACCGCCGCCGAACCCCTGCAGCCGACGCCGCAGGCCGCGCCCGCCGCGCAGCCGCCGGTGGATGTCGAGGCGGTGCTGACCGGCATCGCGCAGCGCAAGGGCGGCCCCGCGCTGAACTGGCGCACCTCGATCGTCGACCTGATGAAGCTGCTGGACCTCGATTCCTCGCTCGACAACCGCAAGGAACTGGCGACCGAACTGGGTTATTCCGGCGCCAAGGACGGGTCGGCCGAGATGAACATCTGGCTGCACAAGGCGGTGATGCGCGAACTGGAGAAGAACGGCGGCACCGTGCCGGCCGGACTGAAGGACTGACGGATCGCCATCATATCTACCCCTTATGGAGTATGGCCCAAGTCGGACCGATAGTCGAAGTGGCCCTCAGGTAATGGCGGGGGGACCATGCGCAGGTTATTGGTGCCGGCTTCGGGTTTGTTGTTGGCGCTCTGCGCATGCGGGGGCAGTGATGGCGGCGGCACCGGTGTGCAGATCACGCCGTCATTGGTGCCGGTAACGATTTCGGCCCAGCCTGCCGCCACGTCGGTCAACGCGGATCAACCCGTTGTCCTGTCCGTGACGGCGGCAGGAACGGGTCCCTTGAGTTATCAGTGGCGAAAGGGTGGCGTGGCTGTCGCCGGGGCGGTTGGAGCGACCTTCACCATATCGCGGGCGACGCCAGCGGACGCTGGCAGCTACGATGTCGTCGTCTCAAATGCCGGGGGAAGCATCAACAGCGCCGCCGCTGCGGTCACGGTAACGACGATACCCGTCGGTATCACGCGCCAGCCAACGGATCGAACCGCCGCCGCCGGCTTTCCCATCAGCTTTGCCATTCAGGCGTCGGGGACCGGCCTGACATATCAGTGGAAGCGTGATGGCACCGCCATCCCTGGCGCTACGTCCGGCACGCTGACCCTTCCAACGGCCAGTATCGCCGACGATCAAGCGCGGTTTACCGTCGAGGTGAGCAATGCCACCGGAACGCTGGCAAGCCGAACGGCCATCCTGTCCGTACTGACGCTGAACCCGACCCCAGTGAATTACGTATCCTTTGATAATCGGACAATACCGCTTTATGCTTGGGAGGGAAAACGGGTCGCATTGTTAACGACGGCAAACACATTGTCCTACCCGGCGGTCGCGGCGTTACTTGGGGCCCTTGACTCGGCATATATTTATTATGAATTGGCGACCGGGTTCACACCCGGATCGGGCAAGTCGTTCAATAATAAATTATCAATAGCCCAGGTGGCCACGACCTGCGGCGCAGGTTGTGGCTTTATCGGCGCGCGTGGCATCGAACTGTCAACCGCAACATTCGATACGCTCTATACCGGGGTGCTGGTACGTGACGAATATGACCAAGCAGTTTTCTACGAATTCGGTCGCAATTTTTGGAATTTGACTTCTCGATTGACCTATCGAGCCCCCGACTCGGACGTAGTGACAACCGGATTTGCGGTATTCATGCGGTTCATGGCCATGAACAATGTCGGCGTAGCGGGTGGTCCATTCGGTAGCTGGACCTTTGCAGATTTTCGCATGCGCGTCGAACAGATGGTCGATCTATACCATGACGATACTACGCAGACGTTCGACAACACCCTAAAGATCGGGCGTGCGCAGGCAAACAATCCGTCGCAACTCGGCGCCACCGACCTGTTCGCGTCAATCTGTCTCCGCCTTGCTCGCGATAATGGCGGCGAGGTGTTCGTCCGACGACTCTGGACGGAGGCGGCACGGCGACGGATGGCGCAGACTACGCAAGACGCGGTCGATAATTTTGTCGTAGCCGCATCGATCGCTGCAAACCGCAATCTGGCGCCAGTGTTCATAACGCGATGGCGGTGGCCCGTATCAGCGGCGGCGCAGGCGGAGGTGGCTCGCCTGCCCGCCTGACCGGCGGAAGCTACCGCCCGCCGCGCCGGCCGCCCATGCGCATCTTGCTTTCCTTGCCGAAGCGGGTCTTGCGGGTGCCGGGTTTGCCTTCGTTGCTGCGGCCCATGATCGGGGCCTTCTGCTCGTGCGAGGGCAGGCCGAGTTCGTCGTTCTCCAGCTGACGGATTTCGTCGCGCAGGCGGCCGGCGGTCTCGAATTCGAGGTCGGCGGCGGCGCGGCGCATCTGCTTTTCGAGGTCCTCGATATAGGCGCGCAGGTTGTGGCCGACCATGTGGGGCCGATCCTCGTCGATCGGCACGGTGACCTGATCGCCCTGGCTGACATGCGCGATGATGTCGCCGATGTTGCGGCGGATCGTGGTCGGCGTGATGCCGTGTTCGATATTGTATTCCTCCTGCTTTTCGCGCCGGCGGGAGGTTTCGTTCATCGCCCGCTCCATCGAGCCGGTGATGCGGTCGGCATAGAGGATGACACGGCCGTCGACGTTGCGGGCGGCGCGGCCGATCGTCTGGATCAGCGAGGTTTCCGAACGCAGGAACCCCTCCTTGTCGGCGTCGAGGATCGCGACGAGGCCGCATTCGGGAATATCCAGTCCCTCGCGCAGCAGGTTGATGCCGATCAGCACGTCGTACACGCCCAGCCGCAGGTCGCGGATCAGCTCGATGCGCTCCAGCGTCTCGACGTCGGAGTGCATGTAGCGGACCTTGATCCCCGCCTCGTGCATATATTCGGTCAGGTCCTCCGCCATCCGCTTGGTCAGGGTGGTGACGAGGGTGCGGTAGCCCGCCTCCGCAGTCTTGCGGCATTCGACGATCAGGTCCTGCACCTGCTCCTCGACCGGCTTGATCTCGATCGGCGGATCGATCAGCCCGGTGGGGCGGATGACCTGTTCGGCGAAGACGCCGCCGGTCTGCTCCATCTCCCACGTCCCCGGCGTCGCGGAGACGCAGACGGTCTGCGGGCGCATCGCGTCCCATTCGTTGAAGCGGAGCGGACGGTTGTCGATCGCCGAGGGCAGGCGGAAGCCATATTCGGCCAGCGTGATCTTGCGACGATGATCGCCGCGCGACATGCCGTTGATCTGGCCGATCGTCTGGTGGCTTTCGTCGACTAACAGCAGCGCGTTCTCCGGCAGATATTCGAACAGCGTGGGCGGCGGCTCGCCTGGCAGGCGGCCGGTGAGGAAGCGGCTGTAATTCTCGATGCCGTTGCAGCTGCCGGTGGCCGCGATCATCTCCAGGTCGAAATTGGTGCGCTGTTCGAGCCGCTGATGCTCGATCAGCTTGCCCTCCGCCTCCAGTTCCTTGAGCCGTTCGGTCA